>Ga0181577_10005087_pt1 | contig 10097 bp, 5 predicted proteins | sample 101ome_21_FD_132468 | JGI IMG/M metagenome (GOLD analysis project Ga0181577, IMG submission 132468) | Coastal salt marsh microbial communities from the Groves Creek Marsh, Skidaway Island, Georgia - 101413BT metaG (megahit assembly) | ecosystem: Environmental > Aquatic > Marine > Intertidal zone... | reverse complement strand
GGGATTGTGAAGTTCATGCACCAATACAAACTCGAAGTCTTCATTCCAATGATCATCGTTGTCTTCATCTTGATGGCGGTGCTTCACATTCGTTCGACCAAAATGCGTCGCCAAACGGAACTGTTTGAAGACACACTGCTCGACAATTTCCATGCCGATATCGTTGCAAAATACGGCGACCAGTAGGTGGTGATTTGGAGATCATCGGCGAACACCCGGGTGATAAGGGGCATAACGGTGACCCTGTTCATCTCGGCATCGTTACCGTCAGCGACCGTGCCAGTCGGGGGGAATACGAAGATGAGGGCGGACCAGCGATCTTGGGCTTCTTTCAGGAGGCTATCCGCAGCCCTTGGAAAGCGAGTTACTTGTGCGTGCCCGACGAGCAGGCTGCGGTGGAAGCGGCCTTGATTCGACTGGTTGATGAGGCGGGCTGCCACGTGGTGGTCACCACCGGCGGTACTGGCCCTGCACCACGCGACATCACGCCTGAAGCGACGGAGCGGGTCTGCGACCGATTGATGCCCGGTTTTGGTGAACAGATGCGAGCCATCTCCCTGGCCTTTGTACCCACCGCCATTCTTTCTCGACAGGTCGGTGGTCTGCGGGGTACAAGTCTTCTGTTCAACCTCCCGGGTCGACCAAAAGCGATTCGAGAAACCATCGACGAGGTTTGGAAAGCGGTCCCATACTGTGTGGACCTGATGAACGGCCCTTACATGGACATGAACGAAGATGTGTGTCCAGCCTTTCGACCCGCCTCTGCCCGACGCCCCCAATGATGACCTGCATCATGTTGATGAGCCGACCATCCCACCCAACCCTGAGGACCGATGCGGGGACACGTCTTGATTCACGGGGCGACCATGGTCACGCCCGATGCCACTGGCGTGGGCGACCTTCGCATTCGCAACGGAATCATCGACACCATCAGCCTCGGCAAGGCGCTCACGCCGTTGGATGACGAGCTCTACATCGATGGCCGTGGCCTTCATTTGTTACCGGGCATGATCGACCCCCAATGCCATTTCCGGGACCCCGGACAACCGGAAAAAGAGGACCTTGGTTCGGGATCGGCTGCAGCGGTGAGCGGGGGTGTGACATCCTTTCTCGATATGCCGAACAACAAGCCATCGATCACAACGATGGATGGGATGCGCAGCAAATTGGAAACGGCGAAAGCCAAGTGCGTCAACAATTACGGGTTCTTCATCGGAGCAACCCCTGACAACGTCGCCGACCTGCAAGAGGCCGTTGGAACTCGCGACCGACCCATCGCCATCCCAGGCGTTTGTGGCGTCAAAGTGTTCATGGGTTCGTCAACAGGCACCCTGCTGGTCAACGAACGTACCGCCCTTGAAGCAATTTTTGAGGGGACGGCCGGGCTGATCGCCGTTCATGCCGAAGACGAAGGACGATTGATTGAGCGCTTTGAGTTGGTCAAAGAGCGGTCCGACATGGCCGCCCACGCCGAATGGCGAGACGATGTCACGGCCTTGTTGGCAACACAATTGGCGGTCGAGTTGGCGCAGGCCTCCGGTCACCGTTTACACGTCCTTCACCTCACCAGCGGCATTGAGGCGGACTGGTTGGAGGGGATCACATCGCTGCCTTCTCAGGCCTCGGACGGACACGCCATCATCACGACCGAAACGCTCCCACAGCACCTCACGTTTGATGAAACAGACGTGTTGAGCGAGGGGACGCGCCTGAAGATGAACCCCCCCATTCGTTACGCAGAGGACCGAACGAGGTTGTGGGACCAACTCCGCAAGGGCACGATTCAGTGCATCGCTACCGACCACGCCCCCCACACACTGGAAGCGAAGGCGTTGGGCTTTCCAGAAGCCCCCAGCGGCATGCCGGGCGTTGAAACTTCGTTGGCAGTGATGCTCACCCATGCCAGCGAGGGAGCGTGCAGCATCGAGGACGTCGTTCAATGGATGTCAACCAACGTCGCAGACTGTTACAACATGATGGGCAAGGGGCGCCTTGAAGAGGGAGCGGACGGCGATGTTGTCCTCGTTGACATGAACACCCCTCGCACGGTAGATGACCAGCACACCTGGACTCGAGTCGGTTGGAGCCCGTTCCACGGGCGAAAGTTGGTCGGCTGGGCATCGGTCACGGTTGTTGGCGGCGTACCGGTCTTCGAACGCACCGAAGCAACCGGCCCAAAGGGCAGACTGTTGGTTGAACCAGGGCAAGTCGGGTCGCCACTTGTGATGGGTCCTTGGGACTAAGCAAGCCCGTACAACGCTCCGTATTTTTCTTCGACGTAACGTAGGAAGGCGTCAGGGCTTGGTGGAGCGCCCGTCGCTGCTTCGATCAGGGCAGCGGGCGTCACTTGGCTGCCGCGTTCATGAATGCGAGGGCGCAACCAGGCCAGCAACGGAGACCAATCCCCCGACGCAACCAGGGTGTCAATGTCGCCCAAATCGTTGCTCATCGCCTCCAACAACTGAGCAGCGTAGAGGTTGCCCAATGTGTATGTGGGAAAGTATCCAAACGCTCCCATGGACCAGTGAATGTCCTGCAAGCACCCCAGTCGATCTTCGGGAACATCAAGTCCAAACCAATCCCTGAACATGGTGTTCCACGTTGAAGGGAGGTCGTCCACAGCAAGGTCACCGTTGAACAACTGCTTTTCGATTTCATACCGCAACATCACATGTAGGTTGTAGGTTACTTCATCTGCTTCGACGCGAATAAAGCCTTTTTTGACTCGGTTTGCGATCCGATTCAGTTCATGCTCGTCCCACGAGGGGGCATCGGGGAAGGCTTCTCTAAACCACGGTAGAGCGACCTTCCAAAAGGCCGATGTTCGCCCAATCTGGTTTTCCCAGAAGCGGCTTTGCGACTCGTGAACACCCAACGAGACTGCATCGCCCCGAGGCGTATAACGGTGGTTAACATCCAAACCTTGCTCGTACAAGGCATGGCCAGTCTCGTGCATCACGGCGTACAAACAGGAGAACGGGTCGGTTTCATCAAACCGCGTGGTGAACCGAGTGTCGCCCGGCCACAAACCAGCGGAAAACGGGTGCGTCGATGCATCCATTCGTCCTGATTCAAAATCAAATCCCATCGCACTGGACACCTTCGAGCAGAAGGCTTCCTGCTTCTCAATCGGAAAGCGAAGAGAATCCGGGAACTGCACGCTAGTCAAGGTGTTTTGTGCCTCGGTGATCGCCTTCAGGAGAGGTACAAGGCGCCCTCTTAATCCATCAAACAGAGGGTCGTAATCAGCAACGGTCATCCCCACCTCATATTCGTCGAGAAGAACGTCGTAAGGCGTTGTGGTGACACCGAGTAGGTCTATTTTTTCCCGTGTAAGAGCAATCAACTGCTCTAATGCCGGCTTGAACAACGCAAAATCAGACTGCTGTCGGGCTTTTTGCCAGGCGACGAGCGCTGTTGAACGGGCTTGTGCAAAGGATTCCACAAATTCCTTTGGAAGTCGAACGGCCTGGTCGTGCGCGCGCCGCATCTCTCGCACATTCGCTTCTTGGTCAGCTGACAAGGAGATGGTTTCCAACTTATTGAGCAACTCGCACATTCGCTGGTCGGTGAGTTGTTGATGTCGTTGTCCCGCCAGCCAAGCCATCATTTCTCCGCGTGCTTCGGCCCCCTTGGGTGGCATCAGCACCTCCTGGTCCCAACCCAAATGACCTTGAAGGGCACTCAATCGATGGATGTCCTTGACACGTTGGATGAATTCGTCATACAGTTCCATGACGCGTTCAACCCTCGGTGCTTCTTCAAGACTGCCCTTCAAACACAAGGATGGAAGCAAGCCTTCCTGGACCCCGTGAATGCACACATTCAAGAAGCCGTAAAGTTAGCCGATGACATGGACCTCCCCGCTCACCCAGAAGGGGACACGGGTGAGATGGTCACGGACATCGATGCCGACATGGAAGATATCCTCAATGCTTCAGAAAAACGCTCAGGGGAGGTCGTCCTCCCTTTGCAAAGCGCTTCACACGACGAGAGCGAGGATTTGGACCATGGTGCTCGGATGACCAGAAGCGCCCTCACGGTGGTCGATACCTGTATGGATGTCCGCCGAGGTGAAAACGTCCTCATCATTTGCGATCCCACAACCACAGAGATCGGTCAAGCCCTCCATGAAGCAGCGAGCAAGCGTTCCGATCGTGTCCTACTCATCGTCATGCCAAAAGGCCGACACCACGGTGAGGAACCGCCAACACCGGTAGCCAACCTCATGCGTCAGCAACGTGTGGTGGTTGCTCCCACCAAGTATTCCCTGACCCACACCAAGGCCGTTCGGCAAGCGGTGAACGATGGGGCTCGGGTGGCGACGATGCCAGGCATGACCACCCGGATGTTCACCGAGGGCGGGATGTCGGCCAACTTCAACATCATCAAGAAGAACATCGGTGAAATGAGTGGGTTGTTGCGACGAAAGCGAATCGTGAACGTCAAATCCGAATCCGGAACCAATGTCACCTTTGAGGTGAATTGGCGGGAGTGGAAGTACGACGACAACGGCATCTGCAACCGCCCGAAAATGGTGATGAACCTGCCTGCTGGCAAAATCTTCACTCTCCCACGAGAGGGAACGATGAACGGCACCATCGTGATCGATGGTTCATGGGATTCGGCCTTGGTGGATGAACCCGTCACCCTTCAAATTGAAAACGGCATGGTGGTGGACGTCAAAGGCGGTGTTGCCGCTGCCCAAATCCGTCAAACCTACGGCGAGGCTGCACGGCGGTTGAAGGCGAAGGACCAAGAAAATGTCTGGACCGTAGCTGAATTCGGTTTTGGTATGAATCCATCCGCCCGCCTCATTGGAAACGTGTTGGAGGATGAAAAACGCCTCGGTACAGCCTACTTTTCCATCGGCGACAACACCATGCTGGGCGGGCATGCAGCCGTTGGCATTCAGGTCTCAGGAGTCTTGGCCTCGCCCAGCGTGTGGATTGACGAATTCCTGCTGATCGAGGACGGGTTGTTCGTACCTTGATTTCAATAGCCAAGGTTTTGTTGACCGCAGACCGGACAGAAGCGCCAATACGCATCCAGACCGATGCCGCAACCTCGACAGTGCACGCCTGAGCGGATCGTGGGCTGAACCAGAGGTTGCTGAGGCTGTGGCCAGCCTTGTTGCTGCGGAGGAGGTTGTTGCCAGCCTTGTTGCTGCGGGGGTGGCTGTTGCCAGCCTTGTTGCTGCGGAGGTGGCTGTTGCCAGCCCTGCTGAACAGGCTGTCGGGGCATCGGGTCTTGCGCTTGTTGTTGGGGGGGTGAAGGTGCCGTGTTGCCTTGACCAAGCGGTTTACGGACGGGAGCAACGGGTTTTGGCAGCGATGCCGTTCGCTCTGCTGCGGGTGAAGCAATGAACTCAGAAAGCGACACGACCCCATCGCCATCGGTATCGGCTTCGGCGTGAAGAGCAGCCGCCTCTTCGAGCGTTGTGCCGGTGGCCTGTGCCAATTCCTCAATGTCCAAGGCTCCGCTTCCGTCGCCATCAGCGGCGATGAAATGCTCGGCGGCACTGACAAATTCTGCGGGTTCACCATCTGTTGCCACCTCAACAGGAGGCTCAACGGCTTCTGAAACAGATTCGGCTTGGAGAGGGGTGTGGGGAACGTCAAGTTCGGTGCTGAACGCCCCTGCAAAGGCGTCTTGGGCGGCTCGGACCACCTGACGCTCGTTCTCGGTGTTGACCGGTGTGGTTTCACTGACGACCGGTTTTTCGACGGCTGGAAGCGCCACGCTTGCCGTTGGCAAGGGCACAGCGGGCGAGGGTGCATCGCTGGGTGTTGGCTCTGATGGGGCTTGTTCAGGCGAAGTCGGCGGAGGGGACGTCGGTTCCGCTGGTTCGGGTGACGGTGCCTTTTCAGGGGCCTGAGGCAAGGTCGTTTGCTCGGGCAAATCCACATCGGCAGCGGCTGCGGATGAGCTGGCAAGGGTAGAGATCGGCAGAACATGGCCGGCCACGTCCAACGCAGCGTTCAGTTCGTGGTGGACCGCCACCAAGGTATCAAGGTGGGAAGCCACATCTGCGAGGAGGGAAGCCAAGGCTTTGTCGTAAGTGCTCACCTCGCTTTCACCTCCTGTTTGGAAGGCCACGGCGAAGAGTTTCATCATGCGCATGGGGTCAGCAAGTTGCTCCAAAGCCGCTCGCTGTGCGTCATCAAGAGTGGCTGCGGCTCCTGTTTCACCCATAGAATCGGTTTGGCCAAGTGCGTGGAGCAGCGGATCGGGCAAACTCATCAGTCCAAGGTGACCAGCGACCAAGTAGTAAATCTCGCCGCCTTCGCACTGCATACGTTCACTGGCGGCTTCGAAATCAAAATCACCCGGCCGAAGGACGATGTCGGACAGCAATTCGAAAAATTTCTCCAACGCTTGGCTCCGAGGCATGGCCATCATGGCGTGCAGGACATCGGATGATTCGGTGACACCGAAGTAAGCAGCAGCCTCATCGACTTCAATGTCGGGGCCGCCCTGTTCTGCCATGTCTTGTCACCTACCAATTCGCCGAGTTCGGACCCCCATTTAAGTCCTCATCAACCGCCTTCGGCGGCTTTGTTTTTCGCCAGGTTCCAAATCGCCCTTGATTGTTCAGCCGTCCACCCGGTTTCCTGAAGTTGCATCAACACGCCTCGCTCCTGCTCGCCGTCGCTCATCGCACCAACCACCCAGTCGACAGCGGAAGTTCGGTCGTCGACCTGCCAGTGTTCAAAGATGCTCAAATCCACCACAATCTTGGCTTTGCGTACCTTTGCAGCAGGCTCTTCCTCGACCGTGACGGATTTTTTCTTCGCCACTTTCGCAGCGGGTTTGGCAGAACCCGGTGGACCCCCAGATGAACGTCCGGGTGGACCGCCGGATGAGCGACCTGGCGGACCACTTGGTGCGCTCCGCTGAGACGGGCCGCCTGCAGGGCCACCGCGCTTGGCTGGGCCTCCTTGAGGCCCACCTTTGGGACCACCTTGTGGGCCGCCGCGCGGCCCACGCCCGGGTCCAGAAGAGGCCGGTGAACGTCCTGATGATGCACGACCTGCATTGGCTCGAGACGCCAGCGGCGTAGAAGCGCGTCGGTCGATTCGATCGAAGACACTCTCTTCCTCGTCATCATCATCGAAGCCATCACCGTATTCATCCTCGTCATCGTCGTCACGCTCTCTGCGAAGCAGCACCGAAACGAGAACGAGCAGGAGAAGGAGGGCACCACCACCACCGGCTACGAGCATGAGTGTTCCTGCATCGATGCCAAAGAGTCCCTCGGTCCCATCGCCAGACTGAGCAATGTACGGACAGCCGTCGTCGTACCCGTCAACTCCTTTGGCCACCTCAGGACAGTTGTCATCCGCATCCACCACGCCGTCGTTATCAGAATCACGTTCGGTGGGGTGACACCCATCCTCATCGACCATGTTCACCACAGCAAATGGCGTGCGAGGGCACAGGTCGACGTTGGTCGCTCCTTCGACGAACACCCCCGGCCACGATGGGTCACGGGTTGCCGTGAGGGAAGCATCCCCGTAATTGTCACCAAATCCGTCTCGGTCTGTGTCGCTCCATTGCGTGGGGTCACCTCGGAGGTTCACCGGATCGTTGTCATCACGCCACCCGTCACCGTCGTCGTAACACCCAAGATAGTCGATGTAGGACGTTCCGGCCTCTTCGGGGCATTCGTCGGCGTTGGTGCCGTTGGGGTTGTCGCCGTACCCGTCGTTGTCCTGATCGAACCACTGGGTGGGCTCGGTGGGGAAGGCATCTCCGGTTTGATTGACATGCAATCCCGTATCCGGGTCGATGTCGTACGTGTACACGCCTGCATACCCGTCGCCGTCAAGGTCAAGGTCAAGGGCACTTTCATCCGTGCAACCGTTTTCGAGGATAGGGAAGCCAGGGGGGGTGTCGTCGCATGCATCGTCCAAATCAACGATGCCGTCACCGTCTGTGTCTCGCTGTGCTTGCGAGCAACCTCGCTCGTCCACTTCATCGCCTGTCGCCGTGTTTGGACACGCATCCTCGGGGTCGTTGAGGCCATCACCGTCGGAGTCGGTCGTTCGTTGCTCGGTGCTACAGCCCTCGGTGTCAACAGCGATGCTGGCTGCGGTGTTGGGGCACAGGTCAAGCAGGTTGCTGACGCCGTCATCATCGTCGTCCAATTGCGATTCGCCACACCCAGCAGCGTTGACGGTTTCTCCCGCTGGGGTGTTGGAGCATGCATCAACATCGTTGATAACGCCGTCGTTGTCCTCATCGTTCACGTCCACAACTCGGCATCCAATGGCAGTCAACGAGGGGTTGGAGGGGTGGGTGCCCTCTGCGACGCCGGCCTCAAACGGACAGACATCGCCCTCGAAGCCCGCTGGGTTGTCACCGAAGCCGTCACCGTCGGTGTCAAGCCATTGATCCTTGATCGACGGGAAGGCGTCACCCGCTTGTTGCTCTCGCAATCCCGAAGTTGTGTTGAGCACGAATGAATACTGGTCGGTGTACATGTCCCCGTCCGAGTCCAGGCAGCCCTTGACCGGTAAGGTGGAATTGCCCCATTCTAAGGGACAGGCATCGAGTTGAATGCCCTCGCCGTTGCTGCCGTTGTACATCGCTGTCCAGTTGTCAGCAAATCCGTCACCATCGGTGTCGTTGGCCGCCGCCTGTCGGTTCGGGAACCTGTCTGGGGTGGTGGCGTTGGCTGATTGGTTGTCACCAAAGCCATCGCCGTCGGTATCAGCCCATTGCGTGGGGTCGAGTGGCCAACGGTCGGCCCCATGCTCATCAGCGTTCCATTCGAAAATCGTCCCTTCATCGGAGGGATCGCTCGAGCCGTCCCCATCGGTGTCAAGGCAACCGTTTCGGTCCCGGAAGGAGGTGCCAGCGTCCCAAGGGCAATAATCACCGTAAACAAGGTCGGTGTCGTTGTCGCCGTAGCCATCCCCGTCATAATCAGCATATTGGGATTCCAAGTAGGGGAACAAATCCCCCGGCCCAGCGTTTGGATCGTAAATTGGAACCGAGCAACAATCGGCTCCATGGTTGTCGCCAAACCCGTCGCCATCGGTGTCAAGCGCCTGTTTCCAGTTGCTGTAAAATCGGTCCCCGTTCACGTAACTGCCGACGTTGTCGGACCAGCCGTCCTGATCGTAGTCTTGACAGCCAAAGCGGTCGATCCACGAAGTCCCCGTATACTGGCCCCCGTTGCAGGCATCTAATGAATCGCTGAATCCATCCGAATCCACATCCTCGCACCCTTGGCTGATAAAGGAAGATGAGCCGCTGACTGTAGGGCAATCATCGGGCAATGGACCCAGAGGATTGTCCCCGTAGTTGTCGCCGTCCGAGTCGAGCCATTGGTCGCCAACCTCGGGTAGGGCATCGATGAGGTCGAAGACCAAATCGCGGTCGCTGTCCTCATACAAGCGAAGCGCGCGGACGTCGTTTGGCGCCGTGTCCCAATAGGCTGCTTTGACCGTGCCGTCGGCATCCAGCGTTGCGCTCACAGGAGCTTCGATGACAACATCGCCGAAGCGAACGCTCATCCATGGGGCTTGGTCCCCGAGAACGCCGTCAAGTTCCAAGGTATTGACCACCAAATGCTGGGTCGTAGGGTCGCTGGTGAGCAGAAGGAGATGCTCGCCCACCGTCACGATGTCCCATGCACCGTTGGCGGCCGCATCGGGCCGTTGGGCAATGGGGTTCCAAGCATCGGTCTGGTTCAACATGAAAATCGAGGAGGCGGCATCGCCACGAACGGCAAGAACGGGGTTGTCGCCGCCTTCAAGGTCCAATCTGAATTCGTTGGCGCTTCCACTGGGTTGGGTCACGGTATGGGCTTGCCAATCGGTGCTTCCGGGCCACAACTCCTGGACTTGCAGATACCCGTTCGTGGTCAGACTGGCGACCAGAAGAGAGCCGTTGCTGCGCAATGTCAGCGATAGTTCGGCGCTCGTGTCGGAGAAATTACCCAAACTGTGTTTGTACAAGGTTGACCCATCGTGCATCCACAACGATAGGTTCGTCCCTGTACCGTTTGATGTCACAAGCGCCACTGCGAGGGTGCCGTTGTGCATGAAAACAGCTGGATGCTTCAACGACAGGGCTTCACCAGCATC
>Ga0181577_10005084_pt1 | contig 10099 bp, 7 predicted proteins | sample 101ome_21_FD_132468 | JGI IMG/M metagenome (GOLD analysis project Ga0181577, IMG submission 132468) | Coastal salt marsh microbial communities from the Groves Creek Marsh, Skidaway Island, Georgia - 101413BT metaG (megahit assembly) | ecosystem: Environmental > Aquatic > Marine > Intertidal zone... | reverse complement strand
GGAGAGAGACGGCTGCAGACCAGACAGCTTTGCGGCGATAAAGGCCCCCAGCGGACCTCCAACAGCAATGAAGGCAGAAACTACAACTTTGCCGCCTAGACCCAACCCAAGATCAACGCAAAAAAGGCCCGCCACAAACAAAGCGGGGATCACCCAATATCCAAGTAGCAAGAATCCCAGTAATCGGATAAACGCCGGCAAGAAAATTATGCCCGCCGTGCCTCTGAATGCTACGGTGCCGACGATCCAGTCCGACAGATCGTAAAGAGCAACGTAGAGAAATACGAGGGCTGCGCCGGTTAAAGCAGTGTGCGGCAGAGACTTTTCCATAAATCAACGCATCGCTGCGAAAAGAGATTCCGACACTTTCGTGAAGCTCACGTCACGTCGGCGCTTGTCCCCTTCAGCAACAGACACATCGAGAAGACCCTTGTCTCTCAAAGCAATAAGCTGGCGATATGAGGTCGATGCAGATTGATTGCCGCCCAAATCATAGACGTCGGCAACAGACAGGCTGCCTTTCTCCTCCCACAATGCCCGCAGTTCAAAAAGCATGCGCTCTTCATCCCCGGATATCTCGGACAAGGGAGGCAAACGTCTAAGGCTTGTTATGAAATTGATTAGGCGAAGCATTACTCTGTGGATACTTCAATGCCGTTTATCTAGCAACAAAATACTAAGCGCCAAGAGGCGCTGGGTAGTGCGCTAAGAGATTGGCGTGAAGCAAACCCCTCGGGTCGTTCCAGATACCAAGCCTTTGGAGCACAACCGTAAATACAATTTGAAACATGAAATAATCAAACCAACTCAACAACTCGCTTTCTCGCTTAGCTGCCGCCTTCGATGTACCGCTGGGCGGCCTGAAGCGATGAGCAACCGATTAGGCCTAGATCTCGATACCGGCGTTGAAACAGACTCACAACAGCCTGAGCGGGATCATCGACAGGCCCTTCCTTCCCATTTTGATATAATTTCTGATGTGTCGGGATTTGTGCTGTTTCACCTTATGGGTTAGCTTAAGTTTGGCATTTATAAGGATGAAAATGTGGCCTCCGATCTAGACCTCGCAATCAGAAATGCCGATTTGGTGGAGCCTTTGTGTCAGCCAGTCGATGATCCAGAGGCGTTGCTTCAACCCGCTATAGAAGAGACTAAATTCACCAACTTTGCGGGGGTGAGCGCTCTCGCCTTGGCCACGGCTGCCTGCGGGGGCGGAGATAGTTCTACTAGTGCGGTCGCTGGTCCTGGTGCCGGTCCGGTCGTTGAGGTTAGGGCCCCTACTTCCGATGCAGAAGCGGCACGTTTCCTTTTGCAAGCCTCCTTTGCAGCATCTCAGCGTGCGATTGAGCAATTGAAACGGGATGGTTATGAGCCCTGGCTTGACGGTCAGATGGATCAGGCCAACAGCCAGACAGCAAAGTCTTTTTTTGCGGATCGTGGCTTCGATCGGGTCGATGAAAACGACTACTTTAACAGCGATCGCATTGCCGATCAGATGATTTGGTCTCAACTCCTATCTGGTGGGAGTAGCGTTCGCAAAAGGGCGGCGTTGGCCCTTTCAGAATTTTTCGTTGTCTCAATCAACAGTTTAGCGGTTGAGTGGCCCGGACCCGCGATTGGTGAATATTGGGACATCCTCAATCGCAACGCCTTTGGCAGTTTCCGCGAGCTGATTGAGGAGATTACCCTTAACCCCGCCATGGGCGTTTTCCTAAACACTAGGGGGAACCAAAAGGCAGATCCCAATAGCGGCCGGGTTCCCGATGAAAACTATGGCCGTGAGATTATGCAGCTCATGTCTATAGGTCTATTTGAGCTCAATATAGATGGTTCTTTGAAACTTTCTGGCGGTGAGCCTATCGAAACCTACACCAATGATGATGTCACCGGCATCGCTAAGGTTTTTACTGGCTATGAATTTGATTTCACCGGTATCGGTACTACTACAGTCCAAGGAAATTGGGAACTTGCTGATCCGGATTGGGTCCGCAATCCCATGACTTCGGATGTGAATCGTTGGCGTTGGAAGCCTTGGAATGCGGCTGGGGACGCTTTCCATTCTCAGCAAGAAAAGAGTTTCTTGGGTCTAACAATTCCGGCCGGCACTAATGCAGCAGATAGCTTGGCAATGGCCCTCGATCATCTGGTTGCACACCCTAATGTTGGGCCATTTTTTAGCAAGCAAATGATCCAGCGTTTAGTCACCAGTAATCCCTCTCCTTCTTATATCCAAAGGGTTGCTGAAGTCTTTGAAAACAACGGCGTAGGGGTGAGGGGTGATTTACGGGCTGTTTTCAAGGCGATTTTGCTGGATGAAGAGGCCCTATCATCTCAGAGCTTAGAGGACCCTACTTTTGGCAAGTTGAGGGAACCGATGCTTCGTTTCGTTCAGCTTGGCCGCACATTTAACATGCGGTCGGTTAGCGGAGATTGGGACTTGGGTGATGCATCAAACCCATCTTGGGCGTTAGGCCAGTCACCGCTGCGAGCGCCCTCAGTTTTTAATTTTTTCCGCCCTGGATATTCTAGGGCTGGCTCGCAGTCGGCCGACCAAGATTTACTCGCCCCTGAATTCCAGCTGGTTAATGAAACCTCGGTGGCTGGCTATGTTAACTTCATGCATGCGGCAGTTCAGGCAGAATTTTGGCCCTTCGAGGACGTGGAGTTGGATTACTCAACTGAGATGGCTCTCGCAGAAGATAGTGCCAGTTTACTGGCACACTTAGAATTGTTGCTAACGGCCAACCAGCTGACCGATGACGTTCGGGCCACCATACTTAGCGCCTTGGATGATCAGCCCATTTCAGCAACAAGTAGCCAGAACCAGCGGATTACTAAGGTCAGAACGGCGGTATTGCTGATCATGACTTCCAGTGATTACTTGGTTCAGAGATAGGAACGCCTAATGTTCATCGGTAAGAGCATAGATTTGTCACGGCGCGCCTTTATTCGTCGCTCGAGCCAATTAGCCGTTATGGGCGCTGCCTCATCGTATGCGTTGGGTTTGGCGAGTATCGGAGAGGCTGCTGCCTTTTCAACGAGCGGAGATTACAAGGCTTTAGTCTGCCTGTTTCTTTATGGCGGCAACGACCATAGCAATACATTAATCCCTTTTGATGCCACAAATTACGCTCGGTACTCTGCCATCCGAGGTGGTGATGGCGAAGGCGGTGGAGGTATAGCATTACCCCGTGCCTCTCTCGCGCAGACTGTGCTTAATCCCCGCGATGACCAGGTTCTAACTGACGACCAAGCCTTGGCCTTGGCGCCAACCATGCCCCGCCTCAAACAGAGATTCGATGAGGGCAGACTGGCACCGTTGCTAAATGTGGGGCCATTAATTGCTCCAACGACCCTATCCCAGTTCGAAAATGGGACAGTGCCATTGCCTCCTAAGCTCTTCTCGCACAATGATCAGCAGTCTGTCTGGCAAAGCTCTCAAACTGAGGGCGCTCCGACCGGCTGGGGGGGGCGGATAAGCGATCTGGCACTTTCTTCGAACACGAATTCGATGTTCACTGCGATCAATGCTTTTGGCAATTCAGTTTTCTTAAGTGGCCAAGATGCCGTTCCCTACCAAGTCGCACCTCACGGAGCGACTCTCTTTCAGCCGATTAGCGGCAATCCGGGGTTTTTACCTCAAAGCTCTGTTCAAGCACTCGAAACGATATTGCGGTCAGGAGCAGGACATTTTTTCAAGGCTGACTACGCCCATGTAAATGCTCGCTCTATTGAATACGGCAACTTCGTAAACAACGCACTGAACAACTCAAATTTAAAAACTGAATTTCCCGAAGGCAATTTCCTGGCCGCACAACTGCAAGTCGTAGCAAGGCTTATAGCTGCACGAAATCGGCTGGGTGTTACGCGGCAGGTCTTCATGGTTGGTATGGGTGGTTATGACACTCATGACGGATTGATAGGTCAGCACGAAGGACTTCTCGAACAAGTTGATGAGGCATTGGATGCCTTCTATCGCTCAACGGTGGAAATTGGGATCTCAGATAAAGTAACGACTTTCACAGCTTCCGATTTCGGTCGAACTCTTGCCTCTAACGGCGATGGCTCAGACCACGGTTGGGGTAGCCATCATTTCATCTTGGGCGGCGATGTTGATGGAGGACGATTTTATGGGCGCGCGCCGCATATTTCGGTCGACACCGATGACCAGGTGGGTCAGGGAAGGTTACTACCAGACATATCAGTAGACCAGTACTCCGCCACTCTTGCCCGTTGGTTTGGAGTTTCGTCATCCGAAATGACATCAGTAGCTCCCAACATCGGTCGTTTTGCTTCTTCAGATCTCGGCTTTATGAAAGAGGGCGCCATTTAATTTTTCTGGGCGACGGCCATTCGTGGAGGGTGGAACGCTGGCCGACTATCCACTGTCAACCACGGTCGATTCCGCGTCGGTTGTGGCTCGCTCAGCACCACCGCTTCATAGAGGCTAAACGCCAACAGTACCAAGAAAACGATCTATAGACCAAGTCATCGGAGGCATTCGTTTCTGAGCGAAACCGGAGATTGCTGAATTGCACTCCAGAGCTTTGCTATACCAAGAGAAATCAGAAATGGTGGTAGCGCCTCGCCCAAGACTTTGGCCGAAAAATAAAAGGCTATCGCCTGCCCGGCTGGTCGCCCCCTCTGCCTTGAGAACAGGGCCTCCCAATTTGACCGGCCCCTTTGGCATTTGGTTGCTGCTTGAATGCCAGAGCGTCTAGCCACCCCAGTCAGGCGGCCAGCATTTTCTCACCTCTAGCCGTCGAGCGGCGGGCCTGGCATAAGGTTTGTGATTACTTTTGCCATCCGGGAGCAAACTGGGGTTGCTAAATGTGAGGTTTGCCAACGCAATGTTTTGAAGATGCTTGTAGGTGGAACTACTGTTGCATGCGCCAGCGGCTAGATCGCGGGAGCCGGGCAGTAGCGCTTCAGATAGTCTTCATGTCCCGGCATGTGCTGAACCACGAAACGGATTGATTTCTCCATCTCATCCATCTCGCTTTTGGTTGCAGGCAGATCGAAAGTGTCTGCAACCGGATTGTGGCCGCCCATCACAATTCGCTGCCCCATCATAACAGCGGCCCAGCTTGTTTCGGTGAACAGTTCGTCTTCCTCGCGGAATATTTGTCCGTTCGTTTTGAACAGCTCGACTTTCTCGGTGAGAGTGTCTGGAACGCTCATTGTTCGGCAATAATTCCAAAAGTCTGAGTCGGTTCGCTCCGTTGCGTTGTAATGCAGAATTAAAAAATCGCGGATCCGAGCGTATTCCTTAGCGGTCAGACGATTGAAGGCCTCAACTTGGGCAGGATTTATCCCCTCTAATGTAAGCAGTGCGACAAGTTTATTGACGCCTGTATTCACCAAGTGGATTGAGGTTGATTCGAGCGGCTCCATAAAACCTGCCGACAAACCTAGTGCCACCACATTCTTGTTCCAAAATTTCTTTCTGCGACCGGTCACGAAGCGCAAATGGTTCGGTTCCGCGGTTGGCTTTCCTGCAATATTGTCGACCAAGATTTCGTGTGCTTCGTCGGCTGACATATATGCGTCGCAATAAACGTGCCCGTTACCGTTGCGGTGCTTCAGGGGTAATTGCCATTGCCATCCTGCTGAATGCGCGGTGGCCTTCGTGAAGGGCGGTGGCGGACTGCCGTCATCACGATCGCATGGCAAGGCGACTGCGCGATTGCAGGGCAACCAGTGCGTCCAGTCTTCGTACCCTGTGCCAAGTGCCTGCTCTATCAGCAGGCCTCGAAAACCAGAGCAGTCGACAAAGAGGTCTCCCGAGATTGCCTTGCCGCTCTCTAGTTTTAATGAAGCGACGAAGCCGGTTTCATCCGCAAGTGTTGTATGACTGATCCGACCCTCCTGCCGGATCACCCCGCGAGCTTCGGCATATTTACGCAAAAATGCAGCATAGCGGCCTGCATCTAAATGGTAGGCATAATTGACCGGAGGTAAATCTTCTTGCGCATAATCTTCTGTGCGGGCAAACTTGCCAAAGTATGCCGCCATGGTCTCAAGGTTGAAGGCTTGGATTGGTCGTTTATCGCCAGCCTGCTGCATCCGCCGCCAGATCTGATGAAAAGAAATTCCACCCATGTGATATCCATATGCGCCAAACGGGTGTATATAACTATCACCTAATTGGCCCCAGTTCTGGAACTGAATGCCAAGCTTGAAGCTGCCTTGGACTTCGGAAAGCAGCTCGCGCTCATCTATTTCCAAGAGCTGATTGAATTCAACAAATGGAGGGATCGTCGCTTCGCCCACACCGACCGTGCCTATCTCTTCCGATTCGATTAGCGTAATGTCCAGCGTGCGCCCCTTTTTTAGTCGGGAAAGGACTGCCGCTGCCATCCAGCCAGCGGTTCCGCCGCCAACAATTACGATGTGCTTTATGGGATTGCCATAGTTCATTCTGCTTTAAATTCCCTTATTTAGCGCCATCCGCCTTATAGCAGCTGTTGCAAGAATGCCATGGTTTGGCAATGAGTGGAAGAGTAAAATGTGAACGTTCATTTAATCCTTGTGAACGCTCACATACTCGTTTAAGAAGCTCGATGTTAAATGGGGTATAGTTTTAAATTTCGGGGGAGATTAATCTTGTCTCAACAAAAAAAGGCCCGCGCTGTCTCTTCGAGGCGCTTTTTCGCTCTAAGCACCGCTTCGAGCATCGCCCTATCAGCGATGATAGCGGCTCCCGCCATGGCGCAAGATGTGGAATCGGATGATGAAGAGGCTGTGGTCGAAGCCGATAACGCCATTGTCGTTACTGGCTTTCGCGCAGCACTAGAAAGTGCGCAGAATATTAAGCGGGATGCGGACACATTTGTCGATGCAATTACTGCAGAAGATATCGGTGCCCTGCCGGATCGATCCGTGTCAGAGGCCCTTCAGCGTGTCCCTGGCGTCAATATCGGGCGTTTTGAGAAGCCGTCTGATCCCGACCGGTTTTCGGTAGAGGGGACTGGGGTTATCGTACGCGGCCTGCCTTTCGTGCGTTCTGAGCTGAATGGTAGAGATATTTTTTCAGCAACTGGCGGGCGCGTACTCAGTTTCAACGATGTATCGCCAGAGCTCCTCGGTCGCGTTGAGGTTTTCAAGAACGTAACTGCGGACATGGTTGACGGCGGCGTTGCTGGCACAGTGAACCTAGTGACGCGCAAACCTCTCGATTCTGTTGGCCTGAAAGTAGCGGGCACTGTCGGCACTACCTATGGCGATCTTCGCGAGGAGTGGACGCCCGAGTTTTCAGGCCTCATTTCCAACTCTTGGGTTACTGGTGCAGGTACATTCGGTCTGCAGCTTGGCTATGCGTACTCCGAATTGAAAAGCCGAACCGATGCGTCTCAGGTGACGGATCCGTGCTATCGGTTGGGGACAACAGGAAACGATGCGTGCCTACGCGCACTGACAGTTATCGATGGCGGCTTTGATGGAGAGCCGAACTTCAGCGCCGATAATTTTCCTCCCGAGGGCGCACTCCTAATTCCAAAGGGCGCCGGAGTCCGATCCACTACACTCGATAGAGAGCGTCAGGCGTTTTCTGCTGTCGCACAGTTCGAAAGTAGTGATGAGCGGCTATTGATTACAGCCGAGTATCTACGAGCAGATACAGAGTTTTTCACTGATGAATATGCTCTACTTGCCCAGGTGAACAATGATGGGGAAACCCCAGAGCCAGCGGCTGGGTCTACTTGGACATTCGATGAGAATGGCGTCTTTGAAAGTGGTGTTCTAACTCTAAGTAACTTTGGTGGCTATGCGAGCTTATATGGAGGCCTCCGTCAAGAAACGCTCAATTTTCAGCGCAATACCGAAGCAGATACGGAAGATTTTTCGATCGATATCGATTTCGCGGCGACCGACCGTCTTCGCTTTAATTTTGAATACCAGCACATTAAATCTGACAAGCGCCTCGATGCTGTAATTGGGGCAATGAACACATGGTCAGATTTGGCACTCGACCTTACGGGCAAGGTGCCGAGCGTACAATTCTTAACTCCAGGCGGTGCTGCGACTGGCACCCGCGCTGGTGAAATCGCTCCTTCAAATTATTATGATTTGAACACCTACTATTGGTTCTTGCTCGATAGTGCTGAGCAGAACGATGGCGAACTTGATAGCGCCCGTTTTGATGTCGAATACGACATTAGCGACGATGGCTTCTTTAAGTCGGCCCGTTTCGGTGCTCGTTGGTCGGATCGTGATCGCACAACGCGCGACACTGCTTTTAGCACTTGGGGCAACTTGTCGGCGCCTTGGGCGGGCCGTGCGGGCTGCGCACCATGGGGCGCCGGGCCGGGCTGTCAGCCTAATGCCCCGGGTACAATCGTTTACGACTGGGGTGGGCCGGGCTTTACTCCGGGTCGTCTTTACACTGGTCTCGGCGGTCAAGAGAATGCGACTGGCGGAGGCGCATTTACGGACGAATTCCCGCAATATTCACGCCAACGTGATCCATTTGGAAATGGCTTCATGCGTGGGAATGTTGGCCAGCCAATCCCTGATGGCGCGGCCTACTTCTTCGGTGGTAGCGATGATTTGCTTGGTGAATATCTATCGGGTATATCTGAGCAAGCAGCTGCTGAAATCAACGCTTTCTCACAAACTCCAAACCCTTTCTTCGGGGTTAACGGACGTACAGCTCAAGTCTTGGGTCAAACAGACCCGGTTGCATGCGCCCCCTTCTGTCCCGCAGAAATCAATGCAGTGGGAGAAGAAACAAAGGCTCTCTACGGCCGCATAGATTTTGGCACCGAGTTTCCCGGCGGCACAATCATGGAGGGCAACTTTGGCCTTCGCTACATTCACACGACTGTAAAGACAGAGGGACTTCTCGCATTTCCGAGCCCTGATTTTATTGATCAGGGGCCGCAGGGCAACCAAGATGGCGTCCTGACCCTCGCAGAACTACAGGCCGCATGTGTCGGGCCCGGTCAGCCTGGTGTTGTACGGGGCTACTGTGACTTGTCCACGGCTCGTCAGCAGGAATTCGTCGCCGCTCACACCGGTGAAATTCTAGTCGACAATCGGGACATTAAGTACGATCACTTACTGCCAAGTTTCAACGTGAAGTTTGATTTCGGTGACGGCTTACTTCTTCGTGCGGCTGTATCGAAGGGAATCTCTAGGCCAGACCTCACACTTTATCGCGCTGGAGGCACGATCGGTGATAATACAGCCGATCTGCTGGCGGGCGGCACTCTCGGATCAGGGCCATTATTCCAGCTCTTTACGGGAAATAGAAACCTCCGCCCGATCGACTCTTGGAACTACGATCTCTCCTTGGAATGGTACTTTGCTGACGTTGGGTCGCTCACGGGCAACGTTTTTGTCAAAGATATCTCTGGAATTGTAAATTCAGGCGTCGAACTCGTTGAATATACAAGCCCAACTGGCATCACAGCGCCGGTTGAGGTTAATGGTCCTGACGATAACACGAGTGGAACGCTGAAAGGTTTCGAACTCACCTATCAGCAAACTTATGACTTTCTGCCTGGCCTTCTAAGCGGCCTTGGTACGCAGCTTACCTATACCTATGTGGATGGCGGAGCATTTGGTAACTCTGATATCAACGGCAGGAACGGTATTTTCTCCGCTCTCCAGCCTTTGGCGGGCATTTCAGAGCACACCATCAACGCAACCGTCTTTTATGAAAAAGGCCCACTTGCAATGCGAGCAGCCTATAACTGGAGAGACGATTTCCTAATCACCGCTCGTGATGACATATGGCCCTATTCGCCAATCTGGCAGGAATCGACAGGGCAGCTTGATGCGTCAATTTTCTATGCAGTTACCGATGAAATCAAAATCGGTATTCAAGGAGTGAACCTACTCGACGAGGTAACTCAAACATCGCAGGTGGTGAACTTTGAGGGTGATCGCATCACTCGATCTGCGTTCAGAAATGATCGTCGCTTCAGCTTCATGGCGCGATTCGACTTTTAGCCAGAGTCTTCGGGATCTGCTGCAATTGGGCCTCTGCGCTTTCCGTGCGCAGGGGCCCTTTGTGCCAGTAGGCCAGGGCCTCCATTTGATCAGGCGCCACGAATTGAAGCTAACTTACGCTTTCTGCTGGATTAGCTCTCGGCAT
>Ga0181577_10005083_pt1 | contig 10100 bp, 9 predicted proteins | sample 101ome_21_FD_132468 | JGI IMG/M metagenome (GOLD analysis project Ga0181577, IMG submission 132468) | Coastal salt marsh microbial communities from the Groves Creek Marsh, Skidaway Island, Georgia - 101413BT metaG (megahit assembly) | ecosystem: Environmental > Aquatic > Marine > Intertidal zone... | reverse complement strand
AGTTCGCGACCGAGGTACAGGTTGGCCGAAATGTCCAACGCGGGTGCTACGGCGAGGGTTTGGAAGACCGTCTCAACGCCGTGCTCGCGAGCCTCGTGCGTGCTCTTGAATTCGACCTTCTCGCCCTGCACCCACATCTCGCCTTCGTCGGGTGTGTGCGCGCCGGCGAAGCACTTGATGAGGGTGGATTTGCCGGCTCCGTTGTCACCGATGACCGCGAGGACTTCCCCCTGGTAGAGGTCGAAGTCCGCGTGGTTCAGGCCGGTGACGCTCCCGAATCGCTTGACGAGGTTGCGTCCCTTGACGATGGGCTCGGTCATGCCTTCACCTTCCTAATCCACTGGTCAACGCCGACGGCCAGGATCACCAGGAGGCCGATGGCTGTTGTTCGATAGGCCTGGTCGACACCCGCAAGGGATAGACCCATTTCCACTGCGTTAACGATCAACGCTCCGAGCAGAGAGCCGATCACCGCACCTCGTCCACCGAAGAGCGAGGTGCCACCGATCACCACGGCGGTAATGGTCTGCAGGTTGAGCATCGGATCCACGTTCGGACTTGCCGATCCGACTCGGCCGATGGTGATGTATGCCGCGATACCCATGACCACACCGGCGACGAGGTAGACGCTGAACAGCACGCGCTTGGTGCTGATACCGGTGAGCTGGGCGGCGACCGGATCGTCGCCGACGGCGTATACGTGGGTGCCCCAGGCGGTGTTCTTCAAGATCCAGGCGAAGAGCAGGTAGAGCAAGAACATCGTGACGACGCCGAGGCTGAAGTTGAACGGCCCCACGGGGAATGATTCGCCCATCAACTTCATTTGTTCGGGCATCTCCGGGCCCTGGATGGTCCGAGCTTTGAACAGAATCAACGTCATTCCCATGAACACACTCCACGTGCCCAGGGTGACGATGAACGGTGGCAGGTTGAACTTAACTATGAGGAAGCCGTTGGCTGCACCGGCCGCCGTTGCGGCGCAGATGCCCAAGAAGATAGATATCCACGGGTTCTGTCCTGCGATGGGCAGAACGTTGGAGGCCGTCGTGTAGACGGCGAAGTTCGCCATCAACATCTGCCCGAAGATCATGATCGCGCCGATCGACAGGTCGATGCCGGCGGTCAAGATGATCAACGTCTGCGCGATAGCCAGAGTTCCGACGATCACCGTCTGCTGAATCATCAACGAGATCGTTGATGGGAGCAGGAATCGCTCGTTGACGAGTCCGAAAACGAGGACGACAACGACGAGGACGATGAGGGAGCTCAACCAGGGGTAGCGATGCAGAGTCATCTGCAGGCGCTGGATGGGGGTGCGCTTGACAGCGAACTCCTCGTCGAGGTCGTAGTCCGAGGTGGCAGTGTCGCTCACCGGGGTGCCTCCATGTGTGAGTAGGTGTCTGGATGCGTTCGATCGGGATTTACAGATGTATGGCGCTTGCTGAGTTTCCCGAGAGTGTAGGGGTCAGATCGCGGGTTCGCCCCCGGTTTCCGCGAGCTCGCATGGGGTTATTCGGGGTCTAGGTGCAGCCGAGGGGCAGCAGCTCGAAGCTGCTGCCCCTCGGTGCGCACATGACGCGTGGGGTTTAGCCCCAGGCGTTGTCGATGCAGTACTGCGCCGACTCCTGCGGAGCCGAGACGACAGTGTCCATCGGATCGTCGGTGCACAGGGTCACACCGGTGTCGAAGAACTCGCCATTGGCGGAGGTGTTCTCCGGCGGTGCGCCACCGTCGGCGATCGTCTTGATCGCCTCGACGCCGAGGCTCGCCATACGCAGCGGGTACTGCTGCGAGGTGGCCTGGATGCTGCCAGCCTTCACGGCCTCGACACCAGCGAGACCACCGTCGACGGACACGATGATGACGTCCTCACCGACGGTCTTGCCAGCAGCCTCGAGGGCAACGGCAGCACCGAAGGCGGTGGGCTCGTTAATCGTGTAGACGACGTTGATGTCCGGGTTGGCAGCGAGGCAGTTCTCCATGCCCTTGCGGCCACCCTCTTCGTTGGCGCCAGTTGCTTCGAGGCAGGAGATCTCGTACTCGCCACCGGCACCGGTGGTGTACGAACCGCTCTTAGCAGCGCTGGACATGTCCTCAAGGGTCGGGACATCGATGCCCATGCCAGCGAGGAAGCCGTTGGCGCGGCAGTAGTCGACGGAGACAACGCGATCGTCGAAGATCACGAGCTCGGCGATGACAGCCTTCTCACCGTTGAGCTTGCCGGCGGCCCATTCACCAATGGCCTGGCCCGCGAGGCAGTTGTCGGTCGCGAAGGTGATGTCCACGACGTCCGGCGGATCGGTCGGGGTGTCGAGCGCGATGACGTAGAGACCAGCGTCGCGTGCGCGGCTGATGGCGTCATTCACGTTGACGGACATCGGGGTGATCAGGATGCCGGCCTGGCCCTGAGCGATGGCGTTCTCGATCAGGTCGATCTGGCCCTGGTCGTCGCCCTCTTCCTTACCGGAGCCAACCGTGAGGTCAACGCCGTTGGCCGCAGCAGCCTCGTTCGCGCCGTCGATCATGGCGACGAAGAACGGGTTGGTCTGGTCCTTGGTGATCAAGGAGACCGCGACGGGAGCGCCGGAATCACCGGAATCACCGGAATCACCGGAATCGCCGGAGTCCTCGGTGGTCTCCTCGCTGGCGGCGTCGTCGCCACCGGAGTCGCCGCTGCCGGAGTCGTCCGACCCACCGCAGGCGGCCAGAGTCACGGACAGGGCACCGGCCGCCGCGATGACGGTGAATGCCTTGCCGCGCTGTGAGCGCTTGAACATATGTGTTTCCCTTCGAAGGGTTGTTGATGCGGTCGCCGATCGGGGGACCGGCGATCAGGTCCCTTTCTACGGGTCTCGGGGCTCGACCGCTAGCCCTGGCACACCACTCGTTACGTAACCGTTACGGCTTTGCCGCCAATTCGCCTCCAGAAAGCCCTTTACGTCCCACTTTCATCATGACAACGTTGTCCATATTCCGGCACTTCCGGAATTGGATTTGCTGAATGACCGTTCACCGGAACGGTCGAGCGGGTTCAAGGGGGAGAAAGAGAGAATGACAACGTTGTCGTACAGCGCTTCAGGAAACGGCACGCGAGCCACCCGCCCGCGTTCCACGATGCGGGATGTTGCGGCACTCGCCGGAGTCAGCCTGAAAACGGTTTCACGCGTTGTCAACCGAGAGTCGGGCGTACGGCCCGAGATGGCCGACCGCGTTCGCCAGGCGGCTGACCAACTCGACTACCGACCGGACTTCACCGCCAGCAACCTGCGCCGCGCCGATCGGCGCACCGGGACGATCGGACTCCTCGTGGAAGATGTGGGAAACGAGTTCTCAGCAACGGTGCACGCTGGTGTGGAGCAGGCAGCCCGTGAGCGTGGCGTCGCGGTGCTCACCGCGAGCACCGCTGATGACCCCGGCCGCGAGCGCGACTCTGTACGCGCTTTCTCCTCTCGTCGGGTGGACGGTCTGGTGGCGGTTCCCTCGGGAGGAGTGGACAGTTCCCTGTGGATCGAGCGTGACATCGGCGTCCCGCTGGTTTTCGTGGATCGCGCACCCAAAGGTGTGGTGGCCGACTGCGTCCTGACCAACAACCGCGAGGGGACGCACGAGGGGGTCGACCACCTGATCGCCCAGGGTCATCGCAAGATCGCGTTTCTCGGGGGAGTCAGTCGGCTCGAAACGGCGCAGGAGCGATATGAGGGTTACATCGACTCCCTCACTGCGGCCGGGCTCGCCAGTCGTCCGTCCTGGGTGCTGCGGGACCTGCGGAATCCGGACGAGGCAACCGAGGCGGCTGAAGCGTTGCTGGGACTCGTGGACCCACCGACGGCGATATTCGCTGCGCAGAATCTGATCTGCATGGGTGCCTTCCGTGCGCTTGCCCGCGCCAACCTGCATCGGTCTATAGCTCTGGCTGGTTTCGACGATTTCGCCCTGGCGGACATGTTGGATCCCGCGGTAACGGTGATCGCCCAAGACCCCTGGAACATCGGCTACCGCGCCGCGAAGTTGCTCTTCGAGCGCATGGACGACGACGCTTCGGCGCCCGACGAGGCCCACTCTGCGGCAACTATCCACGAAATTCCCTCGCGCTTGATCGTCCGCGCATCCAGCCTCACCCCTCCCCGCGAACTTGCGCTCTGACGGCGCGAACTTGCGCTCTCAGGCCGCGAACTTGCACAAGCGCAAGTTCGCGTCTGCACAGTGCAAGTTCGCGTCTGCACAGTGCAAGTTCGCGGGTCTAGTTGTCGACGATGTCTTCACCCGGGATCGGGAACTCACCAGTGGTTGCTGTTGCGGCGCGGGACGTCTCGGCAACGATGATTCCAACGACGACGATCAACCCACCGATGCCCTGCAAAGGCGTGAGCATCTCGCCGAGGAACGCCATTCCCAAAATGGCGGCCCACACCGGCTCGGTGGTACCGATGATCCCCGCTCGTGCGGCGCCGAGTCGTCGCAGTGAACCCAGCACCAACAAAAAGGGCGTGACGGTTCCGAAAGCGGCACCCAGGGCCATGATCAACCACACGGGCAAGCCGGGCGCACCCTCGAACATCGGCGCCGCCGTTCGCCCGAGTATCTCGAACGGATAGCTCGTCCACGGCGCGATGATCGACCACGCCGCGGTGGAGAACACGAATCCCCACATCGTCAAGGACAGCGCATCACGGTTGCTTTGCCCAGACTCACCGAGGATCCAATACAAAGCCAACGCAAAGGCGAGCAACAGACCCGCCGCGACGCCGAGTGGATCGAGGGTTCCGCCCTGTCGAAGCTGCGCCACCAGAGCCAGACCCAGGAGCGTCAGTCCGATCGCGGTCCAGATGCGATTGCGAACAGGAACCTTGCGTACGAACTTCACGTACATCGCAACCACGATGGGTGCAAGGAAGGCAAGCAGGGTCCCAATACCAACGGGTAGTCGCGAGATGGTGAAGAAGAACAGGAACTGCACTAACGTGAAAGCGATAACGCCGTAGGCGATCAGGAATGGAAGTTCACGTCGATGGAGGCGAAATCCTCGCGGTCGGAAGATCGCGACGATGATGATCAAGAGCACCATCGATCCGGCGTTGCGCAGTTCGGTAAGACGTAGAGGGGAGAGCCCTACTTCCATCGCCGATTTCGCGAGGACACCGTTTACCGCGAACAGGAACGCGGCAATGAGATACATCACCACGCCCACTGTTTGTGGGTCGCGAGATTTCGGTGGGGTGGCGGGTACTAGGCGGTCTGCAGTTGCCATGCTCTGGCGCCGCCGGCCAGTGCTGCGGAGTTCGGGACGATGACGACGTCGTCTCCGAGTTTGGCGAGCACGGTGGGAGTGATGTGGCGAGCGTTGCCGCCGCCCAGGTAGACCCGGTCCCACAGGAACACGGGGCGCAGGACGTCGACCACCCGTCCGATGCGGCGCGACCACAGCGCGTCACCCAGACGCCTGCGTTCGTGCTCGCCGATATACGTGTCATAACTCAGGCCCCAGCGAACTGGTGCCTGGGACATCTCCATGTGCGGCGCGAGCCGACCCCCATCGAAGACCGCGAAACCCAGTCCGGTTCCGAAGGTCATCACGACTTCAAGGCCCTGTCCTGCCACGACTCCAGCTCCGTGGATTTCTGCGTCGTTCAGCACACGAACCGGAATACCCAAAGCATCGGACAGTGCGGCTTGCGCGTCGAAGCCCTCCCACTGCGTTACGAGCTCGGGATCGATGCGCGTGCGCGGCCCGGACCGGGTGATGTAGTGAGGGGTGGTGACGACTACACCGTGGCGGATCATGCCCGGCATTCCCACCGTCGCCTGATCGGCTTTGGGGAGTTGCTCGGAGAGCTCGGTCAGTGTCTTGATGAACAACGACGTCGGCAGCGGGTAGGGCGTCGGAACCCGGACCGGGTGCGCGCGCATGGTGCCCGTCTCGTCGAGGACGGATGCCTTCAGGCCTCCGCCCCCGCAGTCGATCACCAACGTGGTTGTCACGGGCGTAAGTGTGCCCGATAGCCTTTCCGGGCTGTCGGCCGAGGGAGTGATCTCCCGGCAGGGAGCACGGAGGTGTCGCCTAGTGGCCTATGGCGCCCGCCTGCTAAGCGGGTTGGGAGTTTAGAGCTCCCTCGAGGGTTCAAATCCCTCCACCTCCGCCACTAGCCGACGATGAGTCGGCGCTTCTTGGCGTTCCACGTCGAGGAGTACTCGGCCAGGGGCGACAGCGCTGGACCGCGCTCGAGGTCCCCGTCGAGAGCAAACTGCGAGCCGTGCAGCGGGCACTTCCATCCATTCGAGTCCGCATTCACGATGGCACCTTGATGGGTGCAGCGAAGGTTGATAGCTGTGTAGGTGTCGCCCTCGCGCACGACGGCAACAGGCGTTCCCTTCACGGTACCCAGCAGCACTCGCGAGTTGTTCTGCCGAAGCGCAGGCACCTTGTCGACGCTGACGACGACCTTGCCGTTCTTACGGCGCTTGATGCCCTTGGCGGCCCAGGCGTCGTCGGCGAGGAGGGCGGTCCCCAGCCCGCCCGCGGCCAGGGCGGCAGCTCCGCACGCTCCAACCAGGAACGCTCGGCGGGATGGATCGATAGGCAGCCTCTGATCGCTCATAAATGGAGTGTGCCCCGAGCCGGGGTCTGGCGCATCCCCATTACGGCGCACCTGCTATGCGGGCTAGACTCCTCGCTGCACTCCTCACAGGGGCGCAAGCGCCCGTAGCTCAACGGATAGAGCATCTGACTACGGATCAGAAGGTTTGGGGTTCGAATCCCTACGGGCGCGCCAGACCTACCCATTGCGTTCACTCGCTGTTGATGCGGCTTCCACCTGCTTTTTGCCTTTCCTTTGATTCCCGACGAGACGCTCGCGTTACTTCCCCACTAAGAGTCAGTGTCGTCGATCGTGTGGGAGCCATCATGAATGCTCTGTCCAGCGGATTCGAGTGCAACTTTTGCCATTTCTTCGAGGGCGACATCGTCCGCAATGAGACCTTCGGCTTCGTAGTGCTGTGCGGGGAGTGCGGCTACGCGCAGCAACCGACGCTCCCGCAGTTGATAGCGGGCTGACACCCCCGAGGAGGTGCCGCCTAGGGCTCGAAGGTGTAGGTGAAACGAAGCCGCGGTGAGTCCGAATCAGCGCCGGCCACGGTGGGAGGAGTACTGATCCGCAGTCCGAGCCAGGGTTCGGGCATGGCTTCAGATGACTCTGGCCCGATATACCCATTCCCACCGACCACCGACATCCACGAGTCCGGAATGTTCTCCGCGCTCCACTGACCATAGGCCTCCACATAGGCCTCTCTGTCGTAGGTGCCGTCGTCGTCAACGTAGTTCCATGGATCCGGGGAATCGGGTAGGCGGCGGAGAGTCTCCTGGTCTGTGCGATAGGTCACCATCGCAGGAAGTCGCAGGTGCCACTGGAAGCCATCCTCCTCAAACCTTTCAGGGTTGGGGCAACCACGGCGGCAGTATGCGCTTTCGGCTTCCCCTCCCATGCCGGCGTAAAGGGATGACGTACTGGACGCGTTCACCTCATAGATGAAAAGATTGGGGCCGGGCATGACGTTCTGGGGGAGTTGCTCTGTGCGGTTCTCGACAACCACGGCCCGATCTCGCGACAGCGGAAAAATAGTCATAACGTCAACAAGCCCGTTGGAATCGACGCTCGCCAAAGTGGCCGTGCCAGGCCCGGTCTTCGTCACGCACTTGACCCGACCATCTGGTACCCAGCCCAGGATCCACCGTTCGTATCCCGTGAGATACGAGGACGACAGGCCCATCAGGGTGTTGGCAGCTGTGAATCGCGCCGAATGCTCGTTGGTTACGGTCCGCGCGTAGTAATCGGGAAGACCTAGTGCATGACCCAGTTCGTGTTTGAACAGGAACCCGTAGGAACCCTCGCTGGGACTTGTGTTGGAGAGGTCGACAAACATCTGAATTGGCCTGCCATCGAGTTCGAGCGGCTCGTCCAGCGCATCGACTCGACCTCCTTGGTTAATCGTCTTAGTAAAGACCACGAAATCGATATCAGAGAAATCGAAGTTGTCGTCCAGGTTTCGCAGCCAGACTTCTGGGGTTCGGCCAAGTTCGGTTGAGTCGTAGAGGCCGTCGCTGAACTCCAAGTCGATCGTGAATCGACCGCGGCTTTGCTGAAGCCAGTAAGCGCGCGCCTCGTCTAGTGCCGCCTGCATGGTCGAGTTGACCAACGCGATATCAGGAGCTTGGCCCTCTGGCGCATTCGCAGGAACCCAGGTGTGAATTACGAGTCCCTTAACCGGACGGTCTGTGGGCAGGAGGTTCCAGTCGCTGCTGGACCGATCCCAGGCGAGGGATGTCGACCACGGTTCGTTGAAGGGCGAAACCCAGGTCAGTCGACACGGATCGTTTTCCGGGAAACGAGTCAGGTCGACCTTGCCAATGGCCTCCAGAGTTGATGCGGTCATCCAGTTCGCCTGGAATTGCCACGTGCCACCCAGCCACTTCGGTGCGAATTCGCTTTCGATGAAACTCCACGGCAGGCATGTCAAAAAGTCCGCTGATTTGCCCTTGGAGCGTTGAAGGGAGACCTTTCCAGTCTTCTTCGACTGCACCTTCCGCACGGGAATCCTTGTCCACAGTTCCTTTTGGGTGCACGTTGCGCCTTCCTTGGGAAGTGCGGGGGCCGCGTTTGTTGCTGGGACTGCCAGCGCCAGGGGCGCAACGAGAGCGATCGCTGAGGCAAGTGAGATAAGTGGCCGCTTCATGAGTCCTCCGACGCGTAGATGGTACGAGTGTGCATCATGTGCGCGACCGATCGCGGAGATTCGAGGAAAGTGGAGTACTTGAACCCCATGAAGGGCGCGACTTCTTGCAGCTGTCCGTAGGGTGCGCGCATGAGTAGAGCCAAACTCGAGTCGTTCGCCCGTGTTCCGTTGACACTGGGGCCGTCGCCGGTAGAACGATGGGATCGCCTGACCGAAGATCTCGGCGGCAAGGTCGAGATCTGGGCCAAGCGTGAGGACCTCAATTCCGGCATCGCCTATGGAGGCAACAAGACCCGCAAGCTCGAGTACCTGGCGGCCGACGCACTCGCGCAGGGATGCGACACCTTGGTCTCCATCGGCGGCGTGCAGTCCAACCACACGCGGCAGGTGTCAGCCGTTGCAGCGAAGTTGGGTTTGAAGGCTGTCGTCGTCCAAGAGCACTGGGTGGACTACGACGAAGCAAAGTATGAGGAAACCGGCAATATCTTGCTCTCACGAATCCTCGGTGCGGAAGTTCGTTTGGACCCTGCAGGTTTCGATATCGGATTCCGTGATTCCTGGAAGCAGGCGATCGAGGATGTCGAGGCTTCGGGAGGCAAGCCGTATGCGATTCCTGCGGGTGCATCCGACCACCCACTCGGTGGCCACGGCTTCGCCGGCTGGGCATTCGAGGTTGAAGACCAAGAAGCAGAGCTCGGCATTCGATTCGACAACGTGATCGTGTGCTCGGTCACGGGTTCGACACAGGGCGGGATGATCGCCGGCTTTGCGCACTCGGATCGAGCGGATTCGGTTCTCGGGATCGACGCGTCGGCGACGGTCGAAAAGACCTGGGACCAGATCGCCCGCATCGCTCGACGCACCGCTGATGCCATTGACCTCGGCCGCGAACTACGCGACGAGGAAATCGTGCTGCTCGATCGCTGGCATGACGGCATCTACGGCATTGCCGGTCCCCGCACCATCGAAGCTATCCGCCACCTGGCGCGGGTGGAAGGTGTGATCACCGATCCGGTGTACGAAGGCAAGTCGATTGCGGCACTGATTGATCTGGTCCGCGAGGGCTACTTCCCCGAAGGATCACGGATCCTCTACGCACACCTTGGCGGGCAGCCGGCACTCAACGCCTACACCGAGGCTTTCACCGGTTAAAAGACCGCGTCGGTTTGCGTTAGTGCAGTGACTCGTCGGCGTCTGTGGTTTCCCACGCGTAGAACGTCACGACGAGTCCGCTTCGACTCGGGCTGGCAGCCAAGGGGCCGGCCGACCAAGTGAGAGCTGGATCGATGGGTGCCAGCCGGACCAGGCGCCAGGGCTCGTCGTTTGCGCGTGCTCGCACAGTTATTGCGTCCTCGGTTCGACTCACCCGGATT
>Ga0181577_10005076_pt1 | contig 10109 bp, 8 predicted proteins | sample 101ome_21_FD_132468 | JGI IMG/M metagenome (GOLD analysis project Ga0181577, IMG submission 132468) | Coastal salt marsh microbial communities from the Groves Creek Marsh, Skidaway Island, Georgia - 101413BT metaG (megahit assembly) | ecosystem: Environmental > Aquatic > Marine > Intertidal zone... | reverse complement strand
CGAACGATTATAAACAAAATGATATACAATAAATAATGGAATAATATATGCAAAAACCGTTCCAATATAACCAATTAATAAAGATGTCATCTATACATAAAAAGCATATATTTTGACTTCCGTAAATACGCTGTTTGAAAAAGCAATTTTTCTAAGAGTCAATATATTATGTCAGAAATAGCAAGTGGACCTAAATTAATCGAACCCAATGTATTTTTCAATTTACAAAACAATTTGAAAATTTGCCATGACAATCGCGTCGAATATTATTCATATGCCTTTAATCTCGTTATTTTAATTGCTTTTGTGATCGTCGTGTTTCTTTCTTTGTATTTTAGTTATCGCAAAAAGCCGACACAATACGAAAAAGAGAAGAAATTGTATATGGACCAACAAGCTGTTTTATCTAAAATACGATATTACCAAGACCAGCAAAAAAACATTTTGACGTCGTCACCTATAAACAATTTATAATATGATTTTAATTTATATTATGAGTTCGAGTGATGATGATGAAACAATAAATTTCAATGAATCAAATATGAATAATGCGCAAATCAATTTGGAAACGTATTTAGACTCTTTGGACCCAAGAGAAACGGATTCTTTGGAATTCGACATGGAACTATACGGATCGATTGATTTTTCCATTTTACAAGACAAGGGTTTCAAAAACGTGCATACAATTGTGTTTTTAGAAAACGGCGGTGTAAGTGAACTCCGAAATATTCCCGAAGGAGTGACCTATTTAGAATGTTCGAACCAAAATCTCAGTAGTTTAGAAAATTTGCCGTCTTCTATTCGAGAAGTCAAAGTAAATAATAACCACATCGAGAAATTTAGTGGAAAAGGTTACAAGAACCTAAATGTCCTAAATATATCGAATAACGATTTGAAGGAATTGACCGATTTACCGGAAAGTTTAGAAACATTGGAAGCTCAAAACAATACATTACGCAAATTGAATCTGAAAAACAGCCAGTTATTAAAGAAACTAAATGTTAGTAACAATCCTCTTATGGTGGTCGAATATGTGCCACCGAGTTTAGAAGACATTCAAATGGAAAATAACCCTTTTACCGAAATTGTCCGCACGGGTGAAGAAAACAAAAAAGGAACACAAAAGAAAGTGGACTTTTTGGATGCATTGTATACTTATTTCAAACTGAAAACGAATTATGAGCGTAAATCATTGGAAAAGAAACGCAATGCATTTCGCAAAGGAAATACGAAAAAGGAGGGCAAGCGATTCGCACAACAAGTAGGTGAACCATGTATTCACTGCAAGCATAAAGACGGGACTCTTTTTTATACGAAAAATAACACGTATTATGCGAAGTGCGGTGCAAAGACGAATACATGTGACTTGGATATACAGATCTTTAAAGGGGATTATTATCAATTAGATGAAGTAATGGAAATGGAAAAAGAGGCAATTGAGCTAAAGAAGGAAAACATTATTCAGCTTAAAATGAGTAACTTGTTTAAATATATTGATGAACAAGAAACGAATATTCGATTTAAAAAGGATTTAGAAGAATTTCACCAAGAACGCGATTTTCATAAAGAAACATTGAAGTCCTATGACCAGGTATATAATAATATTGAGCGATATGCTGATACACAGAAGAAGCAAGAAAAGGTTTATGAAATTCAACAAGAAATCGGCAACTTGATGACGGAATATAAGGAAACGCAAAACCGCGAAGTATTAATTGCGGCAATGGAAATTCAGAAAAACGATTTATTACCGGCTTTGCAGAATTTACGCTGGTTAAAATACGATGTAATGGACATGGAAGAAGATTTCAAAACAAAAGAATCGTTATTGGTCCAACACGAAGTATCTTTGCAACATAAAGATATTGTTTTAGGAAAAGATCCTAAAGTTATTAAATTTCTATACGAACCTTCTCATAAAAAGAAATCCTCTAAAGTAAAGTCCGATAAGCCATTGGAAGAAGAAAAGGAGGAAGAAGAAGAAAAAGAAGAAGAGAGTGTATTATATGAACCGTATACGCCACCCGATAGTATATAAGCAAGGGTTTAATATACATTTCACTAAAAATGTATATTTAGCAAGTTGCATCACTACAACTATTATAATTGCTTACTCCGTCCCAAACAATATTGAAATTGTTTGCCCAGCATTTTTTCTCGCAAATCCCATTATATTTGTCTAAAAGAATGTAATCACCTGCAGGGTCAGGAACATAAGCATTTGGTTTACTATACTGTGTGAATTTCTTTGTTAAAGGTTGTCCTTCTCCAGGAAGATTTCCAGGAAGATTTCCGTAGATAGTTCCAATATTTAGGGAATTTGAACCTAAATTACCTGGGACCATACATTTTTTTCCGTCGTCACTTACTAACCAATAGTTTGGACAAGAATTAAAGGACGGAGGCCATGTTTGATTTGTATTGCCTTTTGATAATAAGATTCCAATAAATACAAGTAACAATATTAATACAATAGCCGCAACCGTTAATACAATAATGCGAAACCAATCCATATACATTATTCTAACAAATAAAAATAAATGTGCACATCTTTTTCTCTCCTTTTAAATTATAGATGTCCAAGCAATATTCAGATTATAATAGTTCTCAAACAAGTATGTTAAATAATTCCATTCAATACAATGGACGTGTAAATACATTAGAATTAAGTGAAGATCCAGATGCACGTTTTAAGATGTTTGAAAAAATTGCCATTAAAAACAAAGCGACCGAATACAGAGAGCCTTTGAAAAATGATTTCGAAGAAAATGCTCTTTCGCAAGCGTTTTTCTGCAAGGAAAATGTTCAAATTGTTCAAAACGGTCTACGTGCAGGTGTCTACAAAATGTCTGGCGAAAAACAATTAGTCGTTGCTCCTCAAAACATTGATGTGTTGAAAACGATTATGCGTCATATGTTTATTCAATATGCTCAGTTTCATCCGGATAACATAGCCGCGCAAATTGAACGTTTGAACCAGGCGGTTTGGGAATATGCGGTTCCAAATGTATATTCTGAAGCCATGGGATATTTGAAATATTTGCAAGATACGAGCACGTTGGTTGTTCCAATTGATCGTCCTAAACAAGTCGATCGTTGCTTCAAGTCTTTGTTACCCTCTCCTTTTGTATAAATGTATACTTCGTATGTTATACATTTATTTAGTCGAAAACCACGTTGGTTGTTTGTTCGAATTGTTGGTTCGTGGCTTCACTGTTCAATAATCCGACTACGCCATAGGGAATACCTTGTGCAAATGAACCATAATAAGGGTCATTAGTTGGAACGAGTTGACTAATCTGGAGTTTTTGATTCTTATAAAAGGGGAATGTGGCTGGCAATGTAAATGTGAGAGAACCACTTTGTAGTCGGCTCTGTAGTTCTGTGTAAAGTGCTTTTTGTTGTGATTCACTGTTCATGTAAAATGCAACGGGGTATACGTATTGATTGTTTGTATAATTATACGTTCCTCCGATCAGAACCATGTTTGCGGTTATTGAATAACTACCGCTTGGAGCAGGCGGTTTAGCAATAATAACTGGAGCAGGTGCAGGCGCAGGACTGATTATTTGTTTACTTGTTGGAGACACCGATTTCTCTTTGCCAATTGTAAACGTTACAATTACGTTTTGACCTGGAATTTGCGAACTATATTGTTTGTCCAAGACGCCAATAAACGAATTCGAAGAGGTTGTCACACTTTCCACAATACTTTGTTGTGTAATAATACTAGTTAATTCAAATGTTTGTCCTCCGTATGTGCTAAAACTCGACGGCAATGTCATAGATAATGTTTTATTATTCGACAACGGGGTTTGTAGTTTCTTCGCCAAGTTCATTGCATCGCTATTGGTACTCATGTTGAAAAGAACAATACTCATATAGGTTCCGTTAATTGTATAATCACCGCCTATCATAAGTGTATTGACTGTATCGCTAAATACATTGGGATTTACATATGCAGGAGCCGGTGCGATTACAGGTGAATAACTCTGACCACTGGGCGCATAAGACGGTGTAAAGCTCTGACCGCTCGGCGCAGGTGCAGGGTTTAGAGGACCACTGGGCGCATAAGACGGTGTAAAGCTCTGACCGCTCGGGGCAGGAACAGGAACAGGAACAGGAGGACGTGTTTTACCTATAGTAAACGTAACATCCATATTGCTTTTGATTCCGGTTCCTCCAAACCCAGGGTGAATTGTGTTTAATACAACGACGAATGTATTTGTGGGTGGCGTTTTTACATAACTTACGGTTGTCCTATCTGTAATGACCTTATTGATCAAGTAGTTTGTAGGATCATTCTCTAAAGTCATTGTTAAAAATTTGTTTTCGCCTAAAGGTTTTTGGATTTTTTCGACCAAGGAATTTACATCACTGTTGCTGGTCATAGTAAGAGTAAAATAACTCGCACTCGTGCTTATTTGCGGAATCGTTCCTAGACCAACTTGATATATGGTCTCTTTAAACGTATTTGTATCGGCACCTTTCGGTGAAGGAGCAATCGACGCTTCTTTTTTCATCGTAAAAGATAAATTCACATTGTTTTTTGTAAGTGTTTCGCTGTAATTACCGTCGACGACCAATAAAAAACGATTTGTTGTAGGAGTGACATATTGACTTATTTGGGTTGGGTCAGTGATCATTTGGTTTACGTTATAAGTTTTGTCTTGGAAAGTGAATGATAGTTTTCGATTGTTGGATAGAATCACGCCGAGTCTGTAAGTAATATTATCGAAATCATTGCTATTGTTTGATGTACATATTATTGTCGTAGTGTTGAAATTCACGTATCCTCCCAAAACAACTGTTTTAAGCACATGTGAAAAGGAATCGATAGTTAATATTTGTTCTTTTGTTAGTTTGACTGCACTAGGAGCTGGGGCGGGGGATTTATTTGGAATATTGGATTTTTGACTAGAAGAGGATGATGGTGTTTTACCAAAACCCATTTCGGTTAATGTTATTGAAGCCCTGTTGTTGTTTTGAGAACTATTCACAGAGTCACCTAATTGAATATATTCTTTATTCGTCAACTCAAATTGGTATGTCTTATTTGTTAATGAATGGGTTAATGTAAATATAAAGGGGCCTTTTGCTAACGGATAAAGATTATTTACGAGTGGTAGTTTAACACCGAAACATTGAAATGCGGTTAAAAATTCGGCAATTGGTTTATCTGAGGCTGGAGTATTTGGTTGTACAGCGGAATTTGTATATGGGTTTGTAACAGATATTTCGTCCAAACGCTTTGGTTTCTCTTGGAGAACGACATTTTGACGCGTGCTTGAATATGTATTCTGAGATATACTAGGGTAAAAACTCATATTCATTGTATATAAATCATTTACACCATTCGGTAATTTTGTACTAGAAAACGTCAATGGTGCTATCGGAACATCTTGAGGACGGGTATTATCATTCGCAATTGAGCTGCAATAAACGTTTAATGTTAGATCCATAATTACCGTTTTAACTGGACTCGCTGGTGCAGGGCTTACCGTTTTAACTGTACTCGCCGGTGCGGGGCTTACCGTTTTAACTGGACTCGCTGGTGCGGGGCTTAAAACTACTGGCTTTGTAATTAATGAAAAGGTGATATCGAGATTTGTTCCATTTTCTACATTTGGATAGGTTTTGCTTAAAACACCGAGTAGTGTGTTTGTCGTGTTATTTGTGAATTTTTTAATAATAGGATTGTCTGCTTTCACTATATTTGTTAATGTATACTGACCATCAGCATATTTGTATTGATTCGGCTTTTGAGGATAATTACTAGGTAATGTAAAAACAGTTGGATGGTTTGTTTGAAGGGACTTCTCTAAATTTAAAACCAATGATCGATAATCATTGGCGTTCTTTGTTGTGAATATGACAACACATACATTTGCGCCTTGGGAACCGGAAAGGGTTTTTCCAGTGATTTCTTTGTATTCGCTTAAATTATTGTAAGCAACAGAATATCCTTTACAATTTCCCATGGAAACTGTTGAAAAGGTCATTTTATAAGGAAAAGTTGGGATAGCTGGGCTATGTGAAACAGGAGTAGCACCAGACGGAGCAAGGACCACTGGTTTCGTAGTGAGTGAAAATGTTATTTTCATATTTGTTCCATTTTCTACATTTGGATAGGTTTTGCTTAAAACACCGAGTAATGTGTTTGTCGTGTTATTTGTGAATTTTTTAATAATAGGATTGTCTGCTTTCACTATATTTGTTAATGTATATTGACCATCAGCATATTTGTATTGATTCGGCTTTTGAGGATAATTACTAGGTAATGTGAATACAATTGGATGGTTTGTTTGAAGGGAATTTTCGATATTGTATACTGCGGAACGGTAATCATATTCGTTTTTCGTTGTTAATATGGCGACACATACATTTGCACCTTCCGTGCTCGACAATGTTTTTCCGGTGATTTCTTTGTATTCGCTTAAATTATTATAAGCAGCAGAATATCCTTTACAATTTCCCATGGATACTGTTGAAAAAGTCAATTCATAAGGAAAAGTTGGAATAGGAGCAGGAGCAGGAGCAACTGCTTTATTCGCGTGCGTTTTTTTTTGCGCATGGTGTCGATGATGATGGCGATCACGGTAGTGATGCACATGAAATCCAGGATGATCCTCCCTCCATTTCTTTTCTCTTTGTTCTTTGCGATATTCACGTATTTGCTCCTTGTTTTCTTTCCATTGTTCATACGTTAATCCTTCTCTTATATTCATTAAATTCGATAGTAACCACATGATCAATGTAAATAAAATACTATGAACAAGAGCAACCATTACTACTTTTCCGTTTTGAGGTAAATGTAGAAATACCCCCGGTGTAAAAAGGAAAAATAGTAAAAATGCCACTAAAAATTTTACTATCATTCTATAGTATTAAATCCTATATTTTTCTTTATCTTTACTAAAATAAGAAAACATACGATAATCTGTTTGAAAACTATTCCATTTGGATGCTTCTAAAATGTCTTGGAAAAATGGTGATTCAATAACCTCTTTCCATTGTTCTCCTTCATGTTTCGATGCAATGGGTATACCAAATGTAAGTTGACTCATTCCATATTTTCCAAGAGCATCAATTACAGGATACTGTTTTTCATTGAAATTTAACAATAATTTGGGCTTATGTAAATGCACACATTTTTTATTACCATAATACACCCCCAAACCCTTGCGTGTAATGTTATGCACAACCGGAACACTATTCTTCTTGGACTTTCGCTTTTTCAATTTCCGGGCATCATAACACGAAGAATCAAACAATATGTCCAAGCCATCTTCCTTGGGAACCATTATTTTGCGAAAAGAATCATAATGAGAATTCGGTAAAAATGGCCATTGAATCATGGAAAAAGAATGATGTACTCCCTTTTCATCCACAATTACAGATTTACGTTTTGAGGGATTTTCTTTTTGAATCACATAAACATCAAACCGGGTTTGCACACCTAACACTTTCATACCGTCTTTTTTACTGTAAATATGCAAGTAACGTAAATAGTTCTCTTGGACCATGGGTTTATAAAGGGCGTGTTCAGGACGTCTCCACGAACTTGGTGTTATGAATCCTAAATATCCTTTGGGTTTTAATAATTGATTTTCCAAGACATTCTTAATAAAAAGTGTCCATAATACACGATTTCCGACACTTCCTTTGTAAACCTCGCTCTTGGAAACTTGGAAAGGAGGATTGCCTAAAATTCCTTCAAACGTAGTATTTCGAAAGTCATGTGTTAAGAAATCTCCGTGATAAATATGGCATTTTTCACCAAATCGTTTTTTCAATGTGGTTACGTTTTTTCCGTTCAATTCCACCATATACAACATGTTTTCTAGGATATGGGCTTTGCGTTTGGCTTCATCCGGAATTTGTTTGACCAATCCCTTTAGTAATCGCAAATAAAGGATCAGGAAAAAATGTCCGGTTCCGGCGGCCGGGTCGAGCCATTTCCAATTTGGATGACTATATGCGCTATATGGAATCTGATCCAATATTTCTTCTACTAAAAAAAGCGGTGTCATTACTTCGGCGTATTTATTTTTCCTTCCATCATCCAAAATAGATGTTTGAAGGAGACTTTCGATCTCGTCATTTGACATGTTTCGTATACTCATTTCTTTATAATCCGGGCTATATTATAAAGAGATTTTAACGCCTTTTAGAATTCATTATCCATCGCTTTTAGTAATAAATCGATGATTGCCATACGTACATAAACACCGTTTTCAATTTGGTCGAAAAAAAAGGACCGATGATCATAGTCTACTTCTGTCGACAATTCTTCGTTTCTAGGAAATGGATGCAACACAATGCAATCCTGCGACATTTGATCATAAACAGATTCGTCTATTACCACACTCGGTATTTTCGCAATTTTATGCCGTTCTGTTTGAAACCGTGTAACGTAGATTACATTGAACTTCGACCAATTTACACTATATTTGGATAAAAGAACTGGGTCATAACCTCTATTATGGTTGTTGACTCGAATAAACGCCACCATGTTTTCACTCGGTTCACAACCTTGATACGGCAAAAGATAAATGTTTATAGGAGGAAACATCACAAGTAAATGCAATAAAGAATGTATGGTACGCGAATATCGAACATCACCTACAAACAAAAAATTATAACAATCGTAGTTCTGTTCAATGTGATTGTTGTGCAAATACGTGAGAGGATGATGAAACGCACTATACAGTAAATATTCGTGAATACTATATAAATCCACTAGACCTTGTGTGGGATGTTCTCCGCTTCCGTCACCTGCATTAATAACGGGAATGTCCGAAAAGTCACTCGCATAGCGAACAATGCCTCTTTCTGGATGTCGCAATACCATAATATCGCCATATTTACTCAATGTCCGAATTGTATCTTTGAAGGATTCTCCTTTCTGTATACTCGATACTGATTTATTAAATGTAATGACATTTCCCCCTAGCCGATATACGGCGGATTCAAATGACATCGATGTTCGTGTGCTGGGTTCGAAAAAAGCGTTTATTAATATGAAATGCCTGGGTTCGAATTGTCCTTTAATAATTTGACTCGTCCGTTTCAATATATTTCGAATCATCCCTAAAGATAAATTACGACATGAAATCATTGTTACTTACTATTAATGACTTCGTTTATTTCATTTTTAATGAAAAGAAATTCACAACAAAATATATAATGGAACAATGGGTCAATACAAGTGGAATCATTTCTTTAGTCATACAGGTAATTATCTTTATTTTATCGCTTTATACGATTCAATATAACCTGTCTCCGAAACACCAAATTGTTAATAAAATCTTAATGGTGGAAAACGTGGTCCAATTGATTGAAATCGTTTTCTATAGCTGGCTTCTTTTTTCCACTATCAAACCACAAGGCGAAATTACATGGGTCCGGTATTTCGACTGGGTATTTACCACTCCCGCCATGTTATTTTCACTGGTGTGTTTCATGGTATACATGGAAAACCCCGATCAAATAGTAAGTTTAGAGGGAATCTGGGAAAAAAATGCGCAGTCATTACTAACCATTTTCATTGCCAATTTCTTGATGCTCCTTTTTGGATTTTTAGGAGAATTGAAAATCGGAAATAAGAATTTGAATATAGGTCTGGGATTCATTGCATTTTTCGTGTCCTTTTGGACCATTATGAAAGATTTCATGGGAACACATTGGATAAACAAAGCCCTTTTCTATTTCACCTTTGTATTATGGTTCCTTTATGGTGTCGCAGCACTCATGTCTTACAACAGCAAAAACATTTTTTACAATATTTTGGACGTGTTTTCGAAAAACATTACTTCCTTGGCATTAGTGATTTACATTCACTATTTAGTATACAATTAAATTTACTTTGCCTTTCGAACAACCTTCTTTTTAGCAACTTTCTTGACCATTTTTTCACCTTGTCCATTTTGGATTTGAATACGCTTCCTTTGATAAGAATCATATTCACCTTCTAATATTGCTAATTCATTTAGCCACATTTGTTCTAACGATGTTTTCCTCAAAACATCCAATTCCTCTTCGGCTTCGCCTTTTTCCTTCATGATTTTATCTACATTTTCCTGTGTTACGGAATCCATCGGCATTTT
>Ga0181577_10005073_pt1 | contig 10113 bp, 9 predicted proteins | sample 101ome_21_FD_132468 | JGI IMG/M metagenome (GOLD analysis project Ga0181577, IMG submission 132468) | Coastal salt marsh microbial communities from the Groves Creek Marsh, Skidaway Island, Georgia - 101413BT metaG (megahit assembly) | ecosystem: Environmental > Aquatic > Marine > Intertidal zone... | reverse complement strand
GCATAGAGCAGGGTGTTTTCACTCATCGGGCGATTCGGATTCTGCTGTCCCGGGAAAACCAGGATTTCTTCCGCTGAAAACTCACGAACCCGATCAAGCACCTCCAGGGTCTGGTCTGCCAGGGGCACCTGGTGCTCACGGCGCATCTTCATCCGCTCGGGAGGAATGATCCAGATCGGGTTCTTCCCCTCGAGACGGAATTCCTTCCATTCGGCGTGTCGCAGTTCCGTGGTTCGCACGAAGGTCAGCAGCATGAATCGCATTGCCAACTGCGTCAGTCGGTGTCCTTCGTAAACCTCCAGACGGCGCAGAAACTCCGGCAGTTCCTCGGGAGCCAGTGCGGCCTGAGGTTTTTTCCGTTGAGGCGTCAAGGCTCCTTTCAGCGAAACCGCCGGGTTGTGTTCGCAGAGCCCGGTGATGATGCCATAACGGAACACCGCTTCAATACGCTGACGGGCCCGGTGCGCTGCTTCATGCTTGCCCTCACTTTCCAGGGCACGGAGCACTCCGAGAATCTGACGGATGTCGATCTCATTCAGATGCCTTCCCCCAAGTTCCGGGAAAATATGGTTCTCGAAGGTTCGCCTTACATCTCGACAATGCTTCTCGGTCCAGCGGACCGACTGGCGCCGGATCCACTCCTTCGTGACCCTCTCGAAAACCCCCTCCTCCTGGATCTGCTGCTTCTGCAGCATTTTGTTCTGCTCCTCCTTTTTTTCCTTCTGTACCTGAATCGGGTTTTTGCCTTCCTTGAGCATAGCCTTCAGCTGGGCCCGCTTTTCACGGGCTTCCTTCAAACTCACCGCGGGCCAGACCCCCAGCGCCTGGGTCTGCTGCTGTCGGCCGATCCGGTAGTTGATCCGCCAGTACTTCGATCCGTTGTGATGCACCAGCAGATACATCCCGCCTCCGTCTGCCATCTTGAAGGATTCTTCACGGGGCTTGGCCTTGCGGACCTGAACCTCGGTCAGACGGTTCATCGTTTTTTTATTCATGGTATTTTCTCCTGAAATAGAGATCGTTAAGGGATCTAAGAAAAACAAAACCCTGCGGAAACTTCGGATGCCCTTGCAATGGGGCAAGCCCTGCGGAGGAATGAAAAGGAAGAATGAGAACCAGGTGGGCGTCAACCAGAATTATCAACCTTCTAAAAAAAGGACAACTTCGAAATAAAAAAGCGGATGCACCGGGAAAAAGAAAATGTTGGTACAAGAAAAAATAATTCCAAAATGTACCAACAATGTACCAACAAATGCTCCCGGATACGGGAGAACAACAAAAAACCTTAACGGAATCTATAATCGCAGCAAATGAGCATATCACTCGCTTTGCGCGGCTTTTAAGAAGTTTTAACGGAAGCTCTTGAACTTGGTGCTGGCGGAAAGGGAGGGATTCGAACCCCCGGTACGGTTGCCCGCACACGTGATTTCCAGTCACGCACCTTCGGCCACTCGGTCACCTTTCCGGGATTGAATTGGGTTTTCAGCGAAACCCTGAGGGCATTTGAGTATCTTCAATGTGCTTTGATTCTGCAAGTTTTTATGAATTCCGCCAATCAAGTTGGATTCTTTTGGAAAGATCGTTGGAGGCTTTAATGCAAAGGGATCAACTTGTGATGCCTAGGTTGAGGAAGTATAGTTTCACTTCATTCAATTGAAGTATAAAAAAGTTTATGAATCTCTTTACGTATCCTCATACAGTCACCACCCTTTTCAAGCTGAGTTTCAAACTCTTCCAAAAAAACTTATTGGGGATGTTGATGCTGACGGTGGTTTTACTGGCTCCGTCTTTGGTTGTAGGATTGGCGCAATGGTTTGAGACCGAGAGTGTTGTATTTTTCATATCAATGCGTGTACTTGAATCCGCCATGGCACTTGGGTTGATTGCAGTGGCCCATGGAAGCATTTTCCCAATTTCCGGAATTTTGAGAAGCTTTGGCGGTCCTTTGCTTTTTGGAGCCATTCATGTTGCCATCCTGCAATATCTGCTTTTTGTCATAGGGGTGATGGGACTAACCGTGATGCCTTTCCCTTTTAATATCATCATTGTCGTCCTATGGCTTTCGTCATTGTTTTATTTTTGCCTGGCCCAACCGGTTTTCATTTTGGAAGGAAGACGGGGGATGCAGGCGATGATTCGAAGTTTCCAACTGGTCCGGGCAAAATTCGGCAGGGTTTTCATCATCGTCGTCTTGAGCATGCTGATTCAGTTTTCCATTTTCGCCCTCCTCTTCCGCCTATTTCTCCCGGAACTGGATCTGCTTTCCGCCGAAGACACAGAACAGATCCAGATTCAAATCGCTGCAATCCTCGAAAATGAAGGAGTTCACCGGGCAATGCGCCTCTCACAGTATTTGACCGCATTGGCATTTTTCCCCTTTGCCTCATTGTTGACAGTGCTCTTGTATTTTGATTTGGTGAATCAGGAAGGCCAGCTAAATTCCGATCATTTTTCCAAGCTGGCGACCCAGTTTTTTGGAATCGGTTCCGAGAATTCGAATCGACCCGAAACGCCTCCCCAGGATTGATCCTTTTTCATTTTCCGGTTCGAGATGAAAATCAAAAGCGCCGGGCTTTTAGAAAGTGCGGCTGGAGCAAATCAATTCCCGGACCTGGTCATGCCGGAAATTGCTTTTGCCGGGCGGTCGAATGTTGGCAAATCAACCCTGATTAATTCTCTTCTGACCCGCAAAAAACTGGTCAAAACCAGCTCGACTCCGGGCAAAACAAGGTTGATTAATTTTTTCCTGATCAACGAAATTTTTTGTTTGGTCGATCTGCCGGGTTATGGATTTGCCAAAGTCCCTGCGGAGATGCGGGAAAGCTGGAGAAAACTGATCGAAACCTACCTTAGCAGAAGAGACAATCTAAGAGGAGTGGTGTTGATCATCGACATCCGTCACGGACCAACTGCCCAGGACCGGCAATTAAAAAGCTGGCTGGATTTTCACCAGAGACCGATGCTGGTCGTTGCCAGCAAATCAGACAAACTCAGCCGCGGCAAATGCGCATCACAACTTCAAAAAATTAAAAAGGATTTGGAACTGACCCAGTTACCTTTGCCCCATTCCAGCCTGAACAAAGAGGGAAGGGGGCAAATCTGGAAGGCTCTGGATGGATGGCTGTCATCGGCTTAAATCAAGCCTTCCCGTTGACCAATTCGGTCTGAGCGAAAAAATAGGCGATTTCGATTGCAGCGTTTTCCAGACTGTCAGACCCATGAACGGTGTTTTCCCCAATGCTTTGAGCAAAGTCCTTGCGGATCGTTCCTTCTGCTGCTTCAGCGGGATTGGTCGCTCCCATGATTTCACGGTGATAAGCAACCGCGTTTTCTCCCTCAAGTACACTGACCACAACCGGTCCGGAACACATGAAAGTTGTGAGTTCCTCAAAAAATGGTCGTTCACGGTGGACCGCATAAAATCCTTCGGCTTCACGTTTGGAAAGGTGAAGCATGCGAGTAGCTACAATCCTGAGACCCTTTTGTTCAAAACGTCCCAGAATTTCTCCGACCAGATTTCGCTTAACCCCGTCAGGTTTGATGATGGATAGGGTTTGTTCCAATGCCATAATGGTGTTCCCTTTTTAGGTTATTAAGTAAGAGATTCAAATGAATCATGCATGGAAAATCAGGATGAGCTTTCCATGGTGCAAAAATTTCTGAGCAAGTCCAAACCTGCTTGCTGACTTTTTTCCGGATGGAATTGAACCCCCCAGAGATTGTCTCGATGTACCACCGAGGCAAATTCATGCCCGTAATCGGTAATCCCCAAAACCATGTCTCCGGTTTCTGGTTCCATAAAGTATGAATGAACAAAATAGAAATAACTGAATGAACGGAGCTTCTTGAAAATCTGATCCTTTTGCTGGAATTGGACCTGATTCCAACCAATTTGTGGTACTTTTAGAGAATGCTGGAACCTCCGCACTTTTCCGGGAATCCAACCCAGTCCCCGGCATTTCCCGTCTTCACTACTTTCTTCCAGTAAAAGCTGCGCCCCGAGGCAGATACCAAGCAGAGGCATGCCACTCTCGACTTTCTCCTGAAGGCGTTTGAACATTCCGGAACCCCGCAAGTGTTCCATTGCAGGGGCAAAGGCCCCTACACCTGGAAGTAGCATCCGATTGCAAGATTCAAGTTGATCCGAATTCTGGACGATGCAATTTTCCAGTCCGAGATGATCGATGGCATTTTTTAGGTTGAGCAGATTGCCGACTCCGTAATCAAAAATGCCGATCATGGTTTGACTGGATCAGAGAGTCCCTTTGGTGGAACTCACTCCCATCCTCCTTGGGTCCAACGTAACCGCATCCGAAAAAGCCCTGGCAAAGGCTTTGAAAAGCCCCTCACACTTATGATGATCGTTACTGCCGTAAAGGATACTGAGATGCAGAGTTAAACCGCAGTTGAAAGCCAGGGATTTGAAAAAATGGGGAATCATCTGGGTATCCAGGTCTCCAAGATTGTACCTTCCGAATTCTCCGTTGAAGACAAAATCAGGCCTGCCAGAACAGTCAAGTACCGCCCGCAGCAGAGCTTCATCCATCGGGATGTAGGCATGGCCATAACGTCGAATTCCCTTTTTTTCACCCAGGGCTTCCTTCAGGGCCTGGCCGAGTGCAATCCCAATGTCTTCGGTGGAGTGATGACTGTCGATATGAAGGTCCCCCTCGCAGGAAACCGCGAGGTCCATGAGCCCGTGAAACGCCAATTGATCCAGCATATGATCAAGAAAACCGATACCGGTATTGGTTTCACTTGTTCCTTCTCCATCCAGGTTTAGTTTGACCCTCACCAGGGTTTCCCGGGTTTTACGTTCGATACTGGCAGTTCTTGACAGGGGCATTTTTCAAAAGGAATAAAATAGCCTTGCCGAGGCGTGGAAAAATAAATCCGTGGCGGTTCCAGGAACATCATGGTCATCAAAACTGAAAGCCGTACCGGGATTGAACAGATTCACATCAAATTCCATCACAGCATGGATGGCAATCGGGAAAGAAAGGGTGTTGTCGAGTTCCATGCCAATGTCTTTCGAAGGAATGTCAAATGAGTTGTAGACATCCTTCATTCTTTTTAACTGGTAGAGACCTCCTCGATACAGCAATTCGGAATCCGGAACATCATACTGGTAACGAAGCCCGATCATACTGGTGTTGTTGATCGAATGGCCAAGTCCGGTTCCACTATTGAGTTCCGTACTTCCGCCATTGAAATAAAATTGGGTTCCTTTGTATGTTCCGGGCATGATCTCATAAAAACCTGAAAGATCCCTTTTGTAGTTCAACCCTTCTTTGTTCGGATCCTGGATTTCCTCGTCACCACGGGCCATCATCGCAATCAGCCCGTAACGGTGTTCTCCGGAAATAAAACTCATTTCCAGTTCTCCGGCCACACCATTTACTTTGGATGAATGATGATACCCTGATTCATCATAAACATAATGCCTGCGCTTGCCGGATGAACCAATCATGTCTCCATAAATTTCGATTGAAGGAGTTTCGTAAACGAGACGAATTCCCCAGTATTCATATTCATGGGAGAAAAAATAAACCGGTTTACAATCACTATTGACCGCATAATCGGAAACTTCAGAACGGCAATCATTTCCTGACTTAAAGGTTTCTGGTGTTAATCCTTCCAATTCCGATAGGGTGCTTGAAGAAAGTTTCTTTAGGGGAACATTGTTGCGGCCAAGGGGAATATCACTTTCTGTGTATTTAATCCTGAAGATTTCCGTCCTGAAAACATCGAGAGCTTTACCCTGACTGTCCCGGTCATTCCAGAAGGCATAATCAAGGGAGAGGAAATAGATCCAGTCACTCAGTCGGCTTGCAAGCTTGGCTGCACCAAACTCATAACACCATGTTCCAACCGTGCATAGTTGGGTGAATCCGCTCACAACCCCGGCAAATACTTTTCCCCGTCGGTCCCCGATATTGATTTCCTGTTTTCCAATCCTGGTCCTGTCCCGGGGGTGAGTATTGAGTTCCAGAAACGCCTGCCTTGCACCAATATTCACCTGCTGAGATTCTGGATCCCAAACCCGGTCGCTTCGACTGCTCCGCAAATCTGAAAGATATAGAGCGTCCTGTTCTGTGGAAAGTTCCAGATTGATGGAAACAGTTCGGTGAACGTTGGACCTGAGGGTGAATCGAATATCCTGATCGTAAGAAAATGCCGCAGGCGAAGTGGCGCCAATGGGTGATTCAGGGAGTTGAGAACTATTGATCCAATTGCTGCGGAACCGGTAATCTCCAGAAAGTTGTACTCCCTGTGAAAACAAAAGTCTCTCCTCACGCTCCACTGCATCTCCACGTTCCAACGGGATGAAGTTGGTCTGGGCCATCAAGATCGAGACGGTTCCCAGCAACCATCCAATGGCCAGGAAAATGCTCCTTTTTATCATGAATCTGAACTGTGAAAAGACTTGGGAAACAGGTCGGTTGGATTAAAACTTAAATTTTTAAAAACCCCTTATAATAAAATATTTTCAAAACCCTTCAAGATATATTCTGACTGCAGAATTGGAGGCATTGATTTCAAGAACTCGTTACTTCAAATGATTTTTTCGTTTTCCTCTCCCAAACGAAAGCGCTTGAAACCATCCAGGTACTTTAAACCTTCTTCATAAGTTTCCGGAAGAACCTGATTTATTTTGAGGCTGTTTCCAGCTTTATCGAGGACAGTGAAAGTGAAGTAGGAGACATTGGTGACCTCGGTGATACCACTTGCCGGATCGATCACTTCGACAGTCACTTCAACCATCAAAGCTCTGGGACTGGTGTAGATCACCTGCCCGGTGAAAGAGAGAATGGACCCTATTTCCACAGGCTCATAAAAATACATATGATCGACGCTGAGGAAATGAGGACGGTGCCCGCAAAAAAGGTAAGTGATGTTCCAGGCTAACTCAAAGGCCTCACACATCAGGTAGCCGCCAAAAATCTTGTTGTGGATGTTCCTGAATTGGGGGTGCATCAGGCGAGTTGACTGACGCAATGTTTCTGCCATGGAAACTCCCTTGAGTGTTCCTTCACGAATCTCTAGAAAAAGTGAGTGCAGCAACTTACTTTCCTGCTCGTCGGGGGCAACCGTCAAAATATTGTAACGGGACATCTCCCTGCGCAAACGCTGGCGTTCCTGTCCTTCTTCAAAACGCCTCTGTTCCTCCTTGGTTTTTGGTGCCAAAGGATTCACCTCTTCGGCCCGGCCTTCTCTTCGGGAGACCATGATGAAAAATGCTCGAGCGACACGTTTCCAGTCATTTTCAGACTTGGTCGAGATGCGGATTCCTACTTCCATGGAACTTCTTCCAACCCAGTTGACACTGGCCAGTAATTGCAGGTCGGAGTGACTCGGCAAAGAGCCAGTCAGATCAATACGGTCACATGCGGCGGTGACAATTCCCAACCCTCTCTCCCAGCCCTGGGCATGGGCATAAGCAACCTTCCCCGCCACCAGATCCAGGTCTTCTAATAACTTCCCGATACGAAGACCACCAAAAAAATTGATGTATTCTTCACGAAGTTTGAGGTCGGATTCGAAGGGATAAATTTTTTCAAAACAAGACTCTCCAGGACTCCTTTCCTGAAGAGGAGCGTTTTCCAGTTCTGTTGTCATCTGAGGAACGGTTCGAGCCTCGGAAGGAACTTCACTCACAGGGATTCATTTGCGGGGTTGTTCGTCCGCTGCACAGCGGAATCCGATCTGGAAGGAACGTACCCAAGGAGCAAAAGCATAGCGTCTTGAGGGACGTAGGCCATCTCGACTCGCTGCTCCGTTTTCTCCTCCCCAGGCTCCTCCACGAACAACCCGGAGGGGATATTCAGGATTTGATGCCGTTTCTGGTCCTTTGGGACTCACAGCCTTATGAAAAGATGCATTGTACTCAGGCAGGTAAAAGTCACTGACCCATTCCATCACGTTTCCACGCATATCATACAATCCCCATGCACTTGGTTTTTTGGAAGCAACCTTCTGGGGGCCATACAATCCGAGGTTTACGGTATTTTCTTCAAACCAGGCCACTAACGTGAGATTTTCGGAGTCAATTCGCTTTGGATCACGATTAATGTTTCCAGCCTTAGCAGTGTACTCCCATTCTGCCTCGCTGGGCAGACGCTTGCCTTGGGAAAGACAGTATTGGTTAGCATTATGCCAGTCAACATAGACTACAGGCTGGTCAGGAGAATGAGTGTCAAACCCTCCATGCCCGCGCTCACATTTTTCACAAAGAAGATAATCACTGTTGGTCACCTCGTGTTCATCCATAAAAAAGGATTTGATGAATACCAGGTGATCCGGTTGTTCATCTGTGCGTCCGCCGAGGTTTCCCATCACGAATTCTCCTTCAGGAATTCGGACCATCCCCTCTGGTGGAGGCGGAAGAGGCGGTGGACTTATGAATTCCGGCAAAATCATACTGAAAAATCCTCTCTGATTTTGCTCGAATGATGGCTGGTTCTTTATTTCATGATCACTTTTATATTGAAGAGGATCTTTGATGCCAGCATTCGGGGATAATTCATCGAAACGGTCTTGAAATTCTGGAGGATTCTTTTTTTCAGAAATAGAAGGTTTTTGCGGAGGAGATACTGGGGCAACGGATTGTTCTAAAAATAGTATCCCTGCTTGAGGAAAGGTAACATTGCTCTGCCAGAGAATTTTTTCACTGACCATATCGTAAAGTTCCAACCGTAGCTGAAGCTCCTGATTTTCCAAGGTTTCATGAGTTCCGCTAATCATCCAATCTGCTTCCGCCTGGCCAGCCAAGTCTTCAGACAGCGGTTCCCTAAAACTTCCCGGATAATTTTCATTCCATTCGATTCTAAGCTGAATCAGTTCAAAATGAGGAACAACCTGGTCTGGCATTTCAATCGAGAGGGACTCATTCAATGCATTTTCCAGCATTTCTGAAGTAGAATCCCTTTTAAGGCTTTGGTAGTTGGGGATGTCAGTTAAGGCAATCCTGGGATTGTCATAACGAGTATCCTGGGAAAGTCCCTTGATTTCCGAGGAAATCACCCGAAAGGCTCCATCCTTGGAGGGATACCTTATGGTGAGCGGAGAGACTGCTTCTGCAGTGACTGCCAAAAAAAGTAAGAATGCAGAATGAAGAACATAATTCTTCAAAATTTTGCTTATCCTTGAACCCATCTCATAATTTAATTGAGGGAAGGATTCTCCAAAGTCTGGCGAATCAGGTGGAGACATTTTTCTCCTCCGAAAAAATCGAGCATCGCAGGTAATTCTGGGCCACTGACTTCCCGGGTAATAGCACAACGAAGCGGCATCCAGAGACCACGACCCTTGATCCCCGTGCTTTTTTGCACGGATTTCACCAATTGCCCAAGATTTTCCGAAGTCAGTTGATCTAGATTTTCCGCTTGTTGGAGGAACTCTTTCAAGACCGTCTTTGAATTTTCCTCTTTCAAAACCTCAATCGCCTGAAGATCTTTGATTTCAGGATTTTCTTCAAAAAAAAGTCCTAATTTCTGGTTTAGGTCTGAAAGGGTCACTAAGCGAGTTTTAAGGATTTCTGCAGCCTGCCTGATTTTTCCTGGATCCTGATCATGGTAATCCCCTTTCTGGATCACATCATCAATCATTCTGAAATATTCCTCTTCCGGCAACTTCAGCAGGTACTGCTGATTCATCCAATTAAGTTTTTCACGGTCAAAAACTGCTCCCGACTTGGACACCCTCTCAAAACGGAATTCATCCACCATTTCCTCCAGACTCAATACCTCCCGGTCATCACCGGGATTCCAACCCAGTAGGGCAATAAAATTCAGCAATGCCTGAGGCAGATAACCTCTTTCGCGGAATTCTTCTACGGAAACGGCACCATGGCGTTTGCTGAGTTTTGCCCGTTCCTCATTTAGGATCAAAGGAAGGTGGACAAATTCAGGCGGTTCCCAACCAAAATAACGGTAAAGCAAAAGGTGTTTAGGAAAAGAAGGGAGCCATTCCTCTCCTCTGACAACATGACTGATCTGCATCAAATGATCATCAACCACCACAGCCAGATGATAGGTTGGGAAACCATCGCTTTTCAGGATTACCTGGTCTTCGACTTGAGTACTCTCGATTGCTACGGTTCCACGAACCAAG
>Ga0181577_10005072_pt1 | contig 10118 bp, 8 predicted proteins | sample 101ome_21_FD_132468 | JGI IMG/M metagenome (GOLD analysis project Ga0181577, IMG submission 132468) | Coastal salt marsh microbial communities from the Groves Creek Marsh, Skidaway Island, Georgia - 101413BT metaG (megahit assembly) | ecosystem: Environmental > Aquatic > Marine > Intertidal zone... | reverse complement strand
CAAGCACGTGGCGGAAGCGCTGCGAATTCTGCAGGCGGCTGCGTTTGACCTCATTATTTTGGAGACGTCAGGCATCGGGCAATCGGATACGGAAATCCTCGACCACAGCGACGTTTCGCTCTATGTGATGACGCCGGAATACGGCGCTGCAACCCAGCTGGAGAAGATTGATATGCTGGACTTTGCGGACCTCATTGCCCTCAACAAGTTTGACAAGCGCGGGGCCCTGGATGCACTCCGGGATGTGAAGAAGCAGGTGCAGCGCAACCACAACCGCTGGGACGACGCGGTGGAGGATATGCCGGTCTTTGGTACCATGGCCTCCCAGTTTAATGATCCGGGCACCAACCGTCTGTTTGCGGCTGTGATGCAGGCGTTGGTGGACAAGGCGGGTGCCAGCGATTTGGCCACCCAAACGTCCGACGAAAAGGCGCAAAGCGAGAAGATTTACATCATTCCTCCGGCCCGAACGCGCTACCTCAGCGAGATCTCGGAAGGAATTCGAGGCTACAACGACTGGGTGTTCCAACAAGCCAATGTCGCAGATGCCCTGTACCAATTGCAAGGGTCCATGGAGGCTTTGGCCGCGACCGATTTGGACGACAAAGATCGATTGATTAAGGGGCTGCAGGAGGCGTTCGAGAAGAAGAAACGCGACCTGGACCCCTATAACTGGGACCTCATTCAAGGCTGGGAGACCCTGCGCGACCGCTACAAAGCGGATGAATACGTCTACCAAGTGCGCGGCAAAGACATCAAAGTCCCCACGCATTCCCTGTCGTTGAGCGGCAAAAAGATTCCCAAGGTGGCTACGCCTCGCTACCGCAGCTGGGGCGACCAACTTCGCTGGCTCCTCCAGGAAAACGTTCCGGGCGATTTCCCCTACACGGCGGGCATTTATCCATTCAAGCGCACGGCCGAGGACCCCACCCGCATGTTTGCCGGGGAGGGAGGTCCCGAACGCACCAACAAGCGCTTCCACTACGTTTCGTTGGGCATGCCCGCGAAGCGATTGAGCACCGCCTTTGATTCGGTCACCTTGTACGGCCACGACCCCGGTCGTCGTCCGGACATCTACGGCAAGATTGGCAATGCCGGTGTGAGCATTTGCTGCTTGGACGATGCCAAAAAGCTCTACAGTGGTTTTGATCTCTGCGATCCAACCACTTCGGTGTCCATGACCATCAACGGTCCGGCGCCCATGCTGCTCGGCTTCTTCCTGAACGCCGCGGTAGACCAACAGTGTGAGAAGTACATCGCCGCCAATGGCCTCGAAGCCAAGGTGGAGGCCGTGAAGAAGGCCAAGTACGACGACCAAGGTCTGCCCCGTCCGGCCTACCATGGCGACCTTCCTGAAGGCAATAACGGCCTGGGCTTGATGCTCCTAGGGGTCACAGGCGATGAGGTCCTGCCTGCGGAGGTCTACGCGAAGATTAAGGCGGAGGCCCTCAGCACGACGCGCGGCACGGTTCAGGCGGACATTCTCAAGGAAGACCAGGCGCAAAACACCTGCATTTTCTCGACCGAGTACGCTCTTCGTTTGATGGGCGACGTTCAGGCCTACTTCATCGACCAAAAGGTCCGAAACTTCTATTCCGTTTCCATTTCCGGCTACCACATTGCGGAGGCCGGCGCCAATCCCATCACGCAATTGGCCTTCACCTTGGCCAACGGCTTCACCTATGTGGAGTACTACTTGAGCCGCGGCATGGACATCAATGCCTTTGGTCCCAACCTCAGCTTCTTCTTCTCCAACGGCATCGATCCGGAATATGCGGTGATCGGCCGGGTGGCGCGCCGAATTTGGGCCAAAGCCCTGAAGAATAAGTACGGAGCTGATCCGCGTGCCCAAATGTTGAAGTACCACATCCAGACGTCGGGCCGTTCTCTGCACGCTCAGGAGATCGACTTTAATGACATTCGGACCACGCTGCAAGCGCTCTACGCCATCTACGACAACTGCAACTCGCTGCACACCAATGCCTACGACGAGGCCATCACGACACCCACCGAGGAGTCTGTACGCCGCGCCATGGCGATCCAGCTGATCATCAACAAGGAACTGGGCCTCGCGAAGAACGAGAACCCCCTCCAAGGCTCCTTCATCATTGAGGAGTTGACCGACCTGGTGGAAGAAGCAGTGATGGTTGAATTCGACCGCATCACCGAACGCGGCGGCGTCCTCGGCGCGATGGAGACGATGTACCAACGCGGCAAGATTCAAGAGGAGTCCATGCACTACGAGATGCTCAAGCACACGGGGGAATACCCCATCATCGGGGTGAACACCTTCTTGAGTTCGAAAGGATCGCCCACGCTGATTCCGGGTGAAGTTATTCGCGCCACGGAAGCCGAAAAAGAGGACCAAATCGCCACGGTAACCTCCTTGCAGCAGGCCTCCGGAGCCAAAGCATCTGAAGCGCTTGGAGCGATTCAGGCGGCGGCGCTTTCTGGTGGAAACGTCTTTGAGGCCATTATGAATGCAGCGAAAGTCTGCTCCCTAGGTCAAATGACCGAAGCCATGTTTGCCGTCGGCGGCCAGTACCGTCGCAACATGTAAGGCTTAGTTCGAAGGCGCTACGACCGTAGGTGCTCCGATGCGTTCCCACACGTAGGGTACGTCCTGGTTCATGAGGTCCACCTTTTGGAGGACCCAGCGCCCTTTGTGTTTTTGGTACGTAAGCGTTCCTACGTTGCCGTCGTTTCGGTACAAATAGGTGCGCTCCTTGGACGTCTTTTGGGCCAAATAGTAGCTCGCCACGCTGATGTTTCCCTTCGGTGGCTGCACCATGCTCAGCAGGTGTTCTTCGCCCACTTTTAGCCGCCAAATCGCATCCACCACCAAGGGGTAGTGGGTGGCCATCACGGGGTGGTAGAGCGGACCAGCGGGGAGGGAGTGGGTTTCGTTCGCTTCACTTGATATGATGCCTTGAAACACCTCCATGAGTCCGTCCTGAAAGTTGACGGAATAGGAGGGACTCGACGAACTAATAAACTGGTAGAATTCAATGTGCCCGTCCTCTAAGGAGAAAAGGGCCAAATGTCCCATTCCCGCGGCTTGGTCGTTGATGGTCAAAATTTGGCCATATTGACCCAGCGAGGCTTCAGCCTTGTATTTCAGAATAGTAAGTGCATCGTGCTGCACCAACTGAGTATTGTTGGCAAACTGGTAACTGGCCGAATACACCCAGCGCGGTTGGCAACTCAGGGCTAGGGCTGCAGCCGCTCCCAAAAGGCATTTGTGGATAACTCCCATGGCGGAAAGTTCGGCAATTCTGTGCGGGCTCGGTACCTTTAAGGCATGAAAATTATTTCCTGGAATGTGAATGGAATTCGGGCGGCCGCGACCAAAGGCCTCCTGGATCAATTAGCCGCTTGGGATGCGGATGTGGTGTGCTTTCAAGAGACCAAGGCCACCGAAGAGCAGGTCGCAGAAGTGCTTTTTGGCGCCGGCTACCACGTGTATGCGCATTCGGCCGAAAAGAAGGGCTACAGCGGCACCGCATTGATTTCCAAAGAAGCCCCTCTGAGTGTCAAAGTGGGGGTGGGCCTGCCCGAACACGACGGCGAAGGCCGCCTCATCGTGGCTGAATTTCCCCATTTCTATGTAGCCACGGCCTACGTTCCCAATTCCAAAGGGGACTTGAGCCGAATCCCCAACCGCCAAGCCTGGGACCGCGACATCGCGGACTTGCTCGCGGACTACGACCAGAAAAAGCCCATCGTATACTGCGGCGACCTCAATGTCGCCCACCAAGAAATCGACCTGTCCAATCCAAAGTCCAACTACAACAAGACGCCCGGCTACACCCAAGCGGAAATTGACGGCATGGACTATTTGCTGAGCAAAGGCTTTGTGGATTCATGGCGCGCGCAACACCCCGAAGAGGTGAAGTTTTCTTGGTGGAGTATGCGTTCGGGTGCCCGTGCGAAAAACATTGGATGGCGTTTGGACTACCACGTGGTGTCCGAACGACTCATGCCCAAGGTGACCCGGACGGATATCCTGACCGAAGAGTACGGCAGCGACCACTGTCCGGTGCTGATAGAGCTGGAGGGCTAGGGGGCTGGAGGGCTGAAGGGCTAGAGGGCTAGAGGGCTCGGGCTTCGCCCTGAAGCTAGAGAGCTTTATGGGTTTAAGGGTTTAAGGGTTTAAGAGTTTAAGGGTTGAAGGGAAAAAATTCGGGGTGACCGCCGCATACAAGCGATCCAACCAACGAACTAGCCAACAAACCAGCTAGCCAACAAACCAACAAACGATCTAGCGCGTAGCGCCTTTCGGTCACCGTATATAACCAACGGTTCTTTTCACTATCTTTGCACCCCTAATTTCATTAACCATGAATCAGTACGAAACCGTTTTCATTCTAAATCCCGTCTTGTCTGAAGAGCAGATAAGGGAAGCGGTTGATAAGTACACCGGCTACCTCCAAACGAATGGTGCCGAGCTTATCAACGTCGAGAAGTGGGGCTTGCGCAAGTTGGCGTACCCCATTGACAAAAAGAAGAGTGGGTTCTATAACCTCCTCGAGTTCAAGGCTCCAAGCCACGTTATTTCTACGTTCGAAGTAGAAATGAAGCGTGATGAGCGCATCATGCGTTTCCTCACCGTGACTTTGGACAAAAATGGCGTAGAGTATGCTGCCAAGCGTCGCGCTAAAGTTAAAAACGCTTAATCCTAGATAGTTATGAGCGCTTTAGAATCCAACGCAGGCAATCAATCAGAGATCCGCTACCTCCAGCCGATCGCTATTGATGGCTCTAACACCAAAAAGTACTGCCGCTTCAAGAAGTACGGCATCAAACACATCGACTACAAGGATCCCGATTTCTTGTTGCGTTTCGTGAACGAGCAAGGCAAGATTTTGCCCCGCCGTATCACTGGTACCTCTTTGAAGTACCAGCGCAAACTGGCGCAAGCTATCAAGCGTGCTCGCCACTTGGGCCTCATGCCTTACGTAGCGGATAACCTCAAATAATTCGGCGACATGGAAGTAATCTTGAAATCAGACGTTGACAACCTTGGATACAAGGACGATACGGTTACGGTAAAGAACGGATATGGTCGCAACTACTTGATTCCTCAAGGTTTGGCCATTTTGGCTACCCCTTCTGCGAAGAAAGTTTTGGCTGAAGACCTCCGTCAGCGCGCTCACAAAGAGGCGAAGTTGATCGAAGCTGCCAACAAAACGGCAGAGGCTTTGAACCGCGTAGAGTTGAAGCTCACGGCCAAGTCTGGCAAGGGTGGCAAACTCTTCGGTGCTGTGACCAACGCAAACGTAGCTGACGAGTTGGCTGCTTTGGGCCACGGTATCGAGAAGAAGTTCATCCAAATCGCAGGTGGAACCATCAAGGCTGCTGGCAAGTACACGGCTAAGGTTCGTTTGCACCGCGAAGTGGTTGTAGACTTCAACTTCGAAGTTATCGGCGACGAGAATTAATTTCTCACCGCAACGACAAAGAAAACCCCGTCCTTCCGACGGGGTTTTTTACTTTTAAGGAATGAAGGAAAGCCGCGTAAAATCCCCCGTGAATTATTTGGCCCTCGGTCTGGGAGCACTGTTTGCGTTCATGCCGTCGGTGGGCCTTTTTTCCAAGCTCGGGGATCCCGGCCATTGGCCGTTGCATCTGGGCTTTGCCGTTCTGGGAATAGCACTCCTCCTAAAGAGCTGGTCAAGCGATTCAACGGCATCATTTAGACTTTCATGGCCAGCCTTGCTGTGGTTGGGATTAGCCCTATGGGCCGGGGTGGCTCCTTGGACCACGGACCTCTATTCCGTAGCCGAATGGAAGTACAGCGCAGGCCGCTTCGCAGGCTATGCGGGTTTTCTCCTGCTCGGTGGGCTCTGGTCCAAAGACGCTTCGCCAGACAGCTCCAAGTTTAGCACCTTCATTTTGGGCTTTGGCGCCATGCTGAGCCTTCACTACGTCTTCACCTTTTTGGCCAAAGGTGCGGATGCTCTAGAAGATCCCTACCTCGTCCCGGGTTTGATGGGGCACAAGAATTTTACGGCAAGTGCCATTGCGCTCATCTTGCCCGTCGTGATCCTAGGTCGATCCCGTGGGCAATGGCCTTCGTGGGTAGCAGATGGCGCCCTTTGGCTGGGCGTCTTGGCGGTTCTCTTGGCGCAGACCCGAAGTATTTGGCTGGGCGGGGCCTTGGCACTCGGCATTGGCGTAGCGCTTGGGTGGCGTCCGGCAAAGAATGTCCGCTATGGACTGCTTGGGGGCCTGGCCGTTGCTGGATTACTTGCGCTATCAGGCCCTGTTCAGAAGCGTCTGATGGACCCGGCCAACTTGCAGATTCGTCAAATTTTTTGGGACCATTCGTTCCAAATGCAGGCCGAGCATCCCCTCACAGGCGTGGGCCCTGGCCAATGGCGCATATACTTCCCCAAGTACGGTCTCGAAGGCATGAACCCCAGCGTGGCAGAAGGAGTTACCTCCGAAGTTCGCCCGCACAACGACTTCATCTGGGTCCTTTCCGAGATGGGCTACCTAGGGCTCGCGCTCTTCCTGGCGTTTATGATCACGGTGGTAGTCTATGCGGTTCGCGACTACCGAAAAGACCCTACCCATCTAGGGCATGCCACATGGATCGCCATTCTGCTCCTGACGACCATTTACGCTTTCTTTGAGTTCCCTTTAGAGCGTGCGGCCTTCTGGGCGCCTTTCATGGTGATGGTCGGCCTGCATAGCCGAGGTGGGCTGTCCGTACCCAAGCGGGTATACCTGGTCGTGGCGGTGGTTTTGCTGGGACTTTCGGGCCGAATTGCCTGGGCGGCCATTCAAGCGGACCAAGCGAACCAAGTCGTTTTGGAACAAAACAGCCGAAAAGACGCACGCGGCATCGTTCAATCGGCTACCGAAGCGGTGTCGAGCTGGAACGAATTGGACCGCTTTAGCAATCCTTTGATCTACTTTGCGGGGATGGGAAGCCTATTCGGAGAGGCGCAGGCGATGGGCCAAAATCCCACCTTCACATCCGCTAACTTTAAACAAGCGGAGGCCTACTTCCAGGAGGCACTAGCCCTACATCCCTATCATGTCGTGACCTTGTACCAGAAGGCCAACATGTACCGCTACCGCAAAGAATACCCCCAGGCTCAGGAGACGTATGAGCAGTTGCTTGCTATTTCGCCCCGTCACCCGGGGGGGCAGATGCACTATGCCACTACCTTGAATGCGACAGGGCAGTACGAAGCGGCTGCACGCGTGCTGATTGCCGCGTTCTTGGGCCCAGACTACTACAGCAATCCGGACTACCAGCGTGGGGTGATTGAATCCTTGCGCAACATGCCCGCTCAAACCAAGCACAAGGGCCTTCAGCCCCTCGTGGCTCGTCGCGACCAACTGGACGACCGTGCCTTGTTTGAAGCGTTCCAAGCATTTAAAACCCAGCGTCTCGCGCAGTCTCGCTAATTCCTTCTGATACCATGGCCCATATTGAACATCCCTTGAAGCACCATCCCCACGATGAATCGCGCTTGCACGCCGTTCCTACGGGCCTGCTTGGGCGCTTTCAGAGCTACATCACGGAATTTGTGTACGGTGGCATTGATGGAGCGGTCACGACGTTTGCGGTCGTGGCGGGCGCGGCAGGGGCGGGCCTGGGCATCAACACGACCCTCATTCTCGGTTTTGCCAACCTGATTGCAGACGGCTTTTCCATGTCGGTGGGCGCCTATTTGGCCGCCAAAACGGACGAGGAAACCTACGACCGCGCACTGAAACAAGAATACTGGGAAGTCGACCACTTGCCGGAGGTGGAGCGAGAGGAAATTCGGGAAATTTACCAGGCCAAAGGCTTTGAGGGCGAATTGCTCGAACAAGTCGTGGACGTCATCTGCGCCGACAAAGACCGCTGGGTGGATGAGATGATGAAGTCAGAACTCGAACTCTTCCCTGAAGACAAGAAGCCCTTGGCCAAGGCCTACATGACCTTTTTGAGCTTCAACCTGGTAGGCTTTGTCCCCTTGGCGGTCTACGTGCTCCACTACATGCCGTGGATGCCGGACTACGATACGACCCAATTATTTACCCTTTCCGCCAGTGCCACCGGTTTGGCCTTTGTGGCCATCGGCATCCTTAAAGCGCGTGTAAACAGCCGCCCCATACTTCGAAGTGTGGGGGAGACGGTCTTGCTGGGCGCTCTAGCGGCTGTGTTGGCCTACGCGGCGGGCGATGTACTCGAAAGCTGGTTAGCCTAATCGCATGAGAAATTTTCAACTTCCCTATTCCTGGGCGCTGGTCCTGGTGATTGTCCTCCATGTCGTCGGTTTCTTTGGCTGGCACAGCAGTTGGTCGTCCGTGATTTCGCTCCTTACGCCCGTTCACTTGCTCATCAGTTTCTGGCTGCTTTTCCAGTTTTCAGGAGCTACCACCACGCTGCGCTTCCGTTTGTTGCTGGTCTATGCGATTGGCCTGGGGGTGGAATTCTTGGGGGTGCATACAGGCTATCCGTTTGGCGTTTACACGTATTTGGAGGGTCTAGGTCCCTTAGTCTGGGATGTGCCGTGGATGATCGGTGTGAATTGGGCCATCCTCGCGTTGGCTACGGCCCAGTGGGTGAAGAGCTATCTGCCCGAATTCAACCGCTGGCAGCGCGTCCTCCTCGCCGCCGTTCTCATGGTCCTCATCGATCTCTTGATCGAACCTGTAGCCCCCCAATTGCGCTTCTGGATCTTTGCAGGCGGCCACGGATGGCTCAATTCATTGGGCTGGCTGGCGACCTCGCTGGTCATGCAGTTTTTACTGTCTGAAGAGGTGGAAGGGGAGAACCGAATGGCGCTCCCCATCCTGCTGAGTCAAGCGATTTTCTTCGCAGGTTTTCACCTTTGGCCTGCGGCCTAATTCCTTCTGGCGTAGATTTGACCTATGGATGCGACTCCCTACATCGTTTCGGCCCGAAAGTACCGCCCCAAAGACTTTGAGGCAGTTGTTGGCCAAAGCCATGTAACGGATACCCTGGAGCACGAAGTCTCCAGCGGGCATCTCGCTCAAGCCCTCTTGTTTACAGGTCCTCGCGGGGTCGGAAAGACCACGTGCGCGCGCATTTTAGCCCGCCGAATCAACGAGGTGCACACCGGGCCCGATCAAGACTACAGCCTCAATATTTTTGAGCTGGACGCCGCCTCCAACAACTCGGTGGACGACATCCGCCAGCTAATTGATCAGGTGCGCTTCGCCCCTCAGGTGGGCCGCTTCAAGGTCTACATCATCGACGAGGTGCACATGCTCTCCCAGGCGGCCTTCAACGCTTTTTTGAAGACGCTGGAGGAGCCACCCGCGCATGCCATTTTCATCTTGGCGACCACGGAAAAGCACAAGGTGCTCCCGACCATTCTCTCGCGTTGCCAAATTTTTGACTTCAAGCGCATCGGACTCCAGGACATTGCGAACCACTTGGCCTTTGTGGCCGGGAAGGAGGGCATTGCCACGGAGGAAGAAGCCTTGCACGCCATTGCCGAAAAAGCCGACGGTGCGCTCCGCGATTCGCTGTCCATTTTTGACCGTGTTGCAGCTTTTGCGCGCGGGGGCACCCTGACGTACGACCTGGTCCGTGAGAATTTGCAACTCTTGGACCGAACGGTCTATTTCTCCACAGTCTCGCATCTGCTCAGTGGCGACACCACGTCTTTGCTGCTCCAAGTGGACCACATCCTCGAGCAGGGGTTTGATTTGCACCGCTTTGTGGGGGGATTGGCGAGTCACGTTCGGGATGTCCTGTTGGCCAAACACGAAGCCACCATTGCCCTCATGGATGTGCCCGACTCCGTCAAGGAACAGTACCGCCAGCAAGCAGAGCAGGCCTCGCCCGCCTTTTTGGCCAATGCCTTGAAAGCACTTTCGCAGTGCGACCTGTCGTACCGAAGTAGCTCTAATCCGCGCCTCTTGGTGGAAATTGCCTTGTTGGATCTCGCAGGAATGGGCCAAGGTCCGGACGAAAAAAAAAAGCCTGAACCCCAAGGGGTAACACAAGCTTCTCAGCGCGAATCTGCCTCGGCTCCAAAGCCCGTTGAGCCTGAAACTCCAGCAGCACCAGACGTTCCTGCCGCGGCCGAGGAAGCCGTAGCTCCCGCTACTATTCCAATGCCTCCAGCCCCAGCACCTGTAGT
>Ga0181577_10005069_pt1 | contig 10125 bp, 9 predicted proteins | sample 101ome_21_FD_132468 | JGI IMG/M metagenome (GOLD analysis project Ga0181577, IMG submission 132468) | Coastal salt marsh microbial communities from the Groves Creek Marsh, Skidaway Island, Georgia - 101413BT metaG (megahit assembly) | ecosystem: Environmental > Aquatic > Marine > Intertidal zone... | reverse complement strand
TTAGTTCACATAATTGTTGCTAGGTGTGCCTACTGTAAGACCTCCCGCTACTTCTTTTACCATCAAGAAACCTTGACGACACTGCATGTTACCGCCGCCGTTGTTATTTGTTCTTGACGCTTGGATAACGGTTGTTTGTAAGTTTGTTGTTCCAGGAAGATGGCGATGGAACATATTTACAGACTTACCTTCTCTACGACCAGCGGCACTGTTATATGAATAATCGAATGTACCTACAGAAGCGGCATCGTTAATTGTATATTCTGTTTGACCGTTAATCTGCATATAAAGATTACATCTAGGACTATCATAAGTACCCCCACCTGGAGCAGAACTGTCTGAGTTATTTGATACTGTTCCACTGAAGCGAACCTCTAAAATAGAATCCGCATACTCTGGAGTTAGTGTAATACTATCCCAGTTTGTTGTTGCAGTTGCCGAAGTGTCCAAATTCGTCATGTCTTTATATCGACACTGAACAATAGTCGCTCCATAGACAATATGTTTAGTTAGTTTTGTTAATGCCATCTCTCTACCCTTATATAAATCTAACGACTTCTAGTTTAGTGTTACTTACAGGTACATCTGTTAGATATAATTTATTACCTATAATTACATACTTAGTTGGGTCTTGCAATTCACCCTCTAAGTACACTAAGATTTTTTGTTCGTTATAAGTGTCTTGTACAGTACCAAATGAATGTTTCTCAAATACTAATTCGCCCATATCAAAGATTTGCTGAGAACCATTACATGTGAATACTAATTTTTTAGTCTCTAAATCTGTTTCAGAAGAAGTTCCGCTATATGTTGTGATATCAAAGATACCTTGAACTTCGATGAATGCATCTTGTGTAGGAGCAACATTGAAGTATAAAGTTGTTCCTGTCACTGCATATTCTTCTTCACGCAACATCTTACCATTCACTGCTACAAGAACGCCAAATGCGGCGTTGGGTGATGTGGTTGATGTAAATGGAAGTGTGTACTGCGTTGCTACACCATTACCTCTGAATAATGCTTTTCTTCTATTCGTTGCCGTCACTTCACTACATTTCAATACTTTAACATTGATTATTGAACCAAACGCAGGAAATTCATCAAAGAAACACAACTTATTCTTCTCTACAAAGTAGGAATCATCATTCTGATAAACACCGTTAATATCAACGATTACGCAAGCATCACTATCTGGATGCAATTCGATTTGACCTGTCGCCTCATCATATAAACGAATGAATTGATGGTCACCAGCACCATTCTGTGCATTACCTGTCATTGTGTATGTTTGAGCATCTTGTATTTTTTGAGATGCATATGTTAGACCACTGAAGTATATTAGTTCAACTCTAACTGACTGGTCAGTAGAACCAGGAGAACCACCAAGTGTCAATACTGTTCCTGAGATTGACCAAGTGCTTCTATCCTGAATAATACCATCAGTGATAACTAGGAATTTTTCTTCGTTAGATGCGTCTGCAGACATTCCAGCGAATGACCCATGAATTGCATCTGTGCCTGTTGATGTATCGAAAGTTGAAGATGAACCGTTTGAAGTCCAAGTTGCTCTAGCAATTGTTGTATCTGCAACTAAAACACTATCGTCATTACCAACCAAACTTAACATGTCACGAATTTCAACTTTTGCCGCTTGGTCATCAACACCAACATAAGTTCCAAGGTCTACAATCTGATTAGAAGAACCTGAACCCTCGTTGAAGTCTGCCGCCATAACTGTGTATGCGTCATACGGTTGAATAATACCATCTACTGATACAATTAAATCTGCTTCATCTCCAGATAAAACATATGTCGTTTCTTTTTCATATGTGTCGTTTGTTTCATCCCATATATGATTATTTACATCGAAATATCTCTGTCCGCCACGGTCTGTGATAGCAGTAATTTGGAAGGTAGCATCATTTGTAGAACCAGACTGAATAATTGTTAGAACTTCATTGTTCTGATAATCATATGCAAAGTCACCCGCACCTAGGTCTGTGTTAATTGTAACTGCGGTGACAATACCGCCTGCGGCAGTGATATTCACTCGCATACCTTGTCCAGAACCACCTCTTGCTTCTAGATTGTTTGCTGTTGTATATCCTGAAGTACCAGCACTAACTGGTGTGCCGTTAATCGTTGTAGGAACACCATCATTGATTTTAGTCATCATTACTCGTCTGTCGAGGTTGGTATACATTGTACCTTTAAGACCTCTAAACTCAATTGGTGTATTTTCTACTAATGCACTTTCATGTACATATTTGTATTCGTTGATAATAGCATATTCGTTGTGATTAGACATAACTGATGCGCTTGCACCACCTCTAAACACAAGTACATTATTCTCTGCATCGTTTTTCTGATGCATAGGAACAATATTCTGCAATCCATCTGTGATTGCTCTTGTTCTTACAATTGAAAGATTGTTTGATGCTTGTACATTTCCTGATGGGTCGATAACATCATAGATGCCACGAATTTCGATTTGCTGGTCAACTGATGGCATTTGTGTAAGAATAACTTTACTGCCTGCAACAATATAATCTTTATCTTGCAGAATATTACCATCTTTTGTAACAACAATTGAATATTCGTCTGGTGCTATAAAACCTGCATCAAAAATTCTCTGTGAACCAGATGCGGTATAAGTTTTACTTCTTACTGATTGAAACTCTGATGCTTTAAGTGCTTGAATGACAACCTCAGCACCATTTACCGGTGTATCAGACAAAATAACTTTATTAGGATGTTTGAAAACAAAATCCTGGTCGTTCAAATAAACACCATCGATATATACAGACATTTGGTTATCACTAACTGGAATAAATTCAGTTGTGAAGATTTTATGTAACCCGTCTGCTATAAATCGTTGGGTTCTAATATTGTTTGTTTTAGTTCTTCCAATGTACGGCATCTGTTACTCTCTCTTACGGTGTAAATTCTAAAGCATTGACAACAACATCCAAAGAGTCCGCTCTAGACGCTCTGACTTTAAGTATCTCACCATCATTTAAGTTGATAGGTCTCTCTAAAACAGCACCCAAGTTTGCTTGAACTGGATAGAGATAGGCAACATAAAATTCATTACCTGCACCATCATCGATTAAGATGTTGACATACAAATCTTCAAGGTTGTATGTGTTAGTTACATAAATTGAGTGAATGACAGAATACTTTCCGCTAGGAACTGTGTACAAAGTACTACCAGAACCTGCGTCAGACGCTCCGCTCACTTTTAGATTTTTGAATGTGCCTACTGCCATTTTTAGTTCCTATTCTGTATATTCATATTTATAATACTTACGACATTGCTATTGCAAAGAAACCAAGACCTTCATCAAGTCCAGGAGGTGCAACAATGCTTCGTGCTACTTTCTTCAACGCTCCACCATCGTCTGCGTCTGCAACAATCAAATCATCTGAATTCTGAATTGATGTAATTCTGGTCAAACCAGTAATAATGTTTGTTAATGACGGTGCAGAAACAAGACTTGTTGATGTGACTGTTCCGGCGGCAATCGCCATGTTACTAATTGTTAATGTTGCATTTTGCAAGTCTGTAACTGTAACTGTACCAGAACCTGTAACATCACCTGACAATGTAGTAGCAATGTCAAAGGCGTTTACAGAGATTGCAATATCAATTTCATCATTTGCATCATCATGCGTGATTGAAACGCTGTTTCCAGTTCCAGTAAATGTCTGGTCGCCAGCGGCAACCATAGTTCCGATATAATCTCTTAGTGATTCCTCACCAGTTGTAGACAAGTTATCAAAGTCAATATTAACTCTGTTTGTTAATGCATTTGCAGTATTAGTTGCGTAGTTTGCATCATCACCCAATGCCGCCGCTAATTCATCAAGTGTGTCAAGCGTGGCAGGTGAACTATCAATCAAGTTTGCAACAGCAGTTCTCACATATGCTGTCGATGCAACTAACTGAGAATTTTCTGACTGTGGTGCTGTCCATGTAAAGTGATTAACTGTGTCAGGAATCTTTACAAAGTTAGAATGCTTCTTCACATTGATAGAAGCACCAGCACTTTCGGTTGTTGGTTTAGCACCTCTTCTGTCGATAACAACTACTGAAGAACCTGCATCTGCGAATTCTAAAATACGCCATGAACGATTGTTTGCAGACTGTCCTGCACCCTCAATCTTAACAACTTCTCCAAGTGAGAAGTTTGTTGTGAAGTATCCAGATGTTCCTGATGTAATCTTACCAGTTGTATTGTCGAATGAGATGTTAGTAGCACCAGAAGTGATAGTTGTCTCTGCGCCATCTTGTTCCATCATCATCATGTATTCGTAATCTTCACCTGCATCTGAAGTGTAACCAAGACCAAAGTGAATACCAGCGGAACCAGTTGTTCCGTGCTGTGAAGTAATGTGCGCTTTACCATTAAAGAGCGCCATTTGCGCCATATTCAATCCAGTTGAGTCCTGAAACTCTACTGCGGCGTATGCATTATTTGCGCTGTTGATTTCGTCTTGAATTGTAAATGTAGCAGAACCAGCACCAGATGCTTGGTTAGAGAACACGATTGTACCGTCAATCTTAACATCACCAACAACATGAAGAAGTTCTGTAGGGTTAGCAGTACCAATACCAACCCTTGCAGTACCAGCATTCACATGAAACAAGTCAACTGAGGTTGCCGCTCTAACGATAAAGTCCATATCAACTTGGTCATCGTTAACGATAACTTCTGTAGACTTCATCTTGAATATAGAAACTTCAGTACCATCGTTCTGAACTGTAATATCTAATCGACCATTTTCTGATGCCGCTGTCGCATCACCGACACGACCTGTAATTCTTGCGTACTGAATATCTCCCGCAGATGTGTTCTTACCAAAAAACTGAATACATGCTAAGTCATCATCGACTGTTGGAGACGCACTATCTCTATATAAGCGCAAATTAGGACCAGGTGCAGAACCATCATTAGAGAAGCGAACATCTACATTCTCTCCAATAACATCAACTGCTTGCGTTGGTACTTTACCCACACCAATGCGTTCATTGTCAATATCAACTACAAATGCGTCAGTATTGAATGTGTGACTTCCACTACTTGCAGTGTTAACAATGTTACCGGTTTGGGTTTGAGTTGTATCAGTAATAGTCAGGTTTGTTACAGTTGATGCGGTATCATCAATACCTGTCGATTGAAAGGTTGTGATAGTACCACCATCAATTCTGTTACCTGATACTCTTGGTTGTGCGCCTACATACTTTGCCATTAGATATCCTCTAGAATACTAGCAATTGCATTCAATGAAGCGGAAGTATCACTAGTCACTGCTAGTTTATCGCCTTCACTTAATACAATTTTCTGTCCACTAATGAACGATAGAGTTGAATTAGCGGGAATGTTAATATTGTTTCCGATAACAACATATGCTGTTGCGGATTCGTCCCAGATTTCAACATCTACTGCAATGGCGCTTCCTGTAATGTTAGCAAGTTCTAAACCGATGAGCATACTACGCTTTCCTACTGCGGAAGGAGTAGAATACATATCAACCCTAGAAGTTCCTACACTACTAGAAATTCTATTTTCAAAATCGTTTGCCATTTGTTTCCTCTACTTTATCTCTATTATTTATTCATAAAACCCATGTGCATCAAAATCTGTTTCACTACCTACAACATGAATTGGATGCATATCATATGCTTGAGGTTCACCTTCTGCAATACGATATCTCGCAATTTCTGCCGCAACATCTTCCATGCCACTAACTAAATTATCAACGGGATTAGTTGTCGTTAATGTCGAAACATCACCCAAATCAGTTTGTACTTCGTTGACTGCATTAACTAGATTTGACCCTAAGTCTGCATTCAATCCTGCAGTGTCTCCCACTGCAGTTCCTAATTCATTAGTTCTATCAAACCACTGCTTGAAACTAATCAGTCTATCAAATATAAGTCTCGCCACAATAATACCTTACGCAAAAGCAATCAAAACTGGTCTTGGAAGAGCATTCGCACCTGATAATGCATCAAAGTCAGATTTGATTTCATTAACTGCAGAAACTAAGTTTGTTTTATTTGCTGTAGTTAATAGTGTCAAATCACCTTGCTCATTATCTAATTCGTTAATTCCATCTACAACATTTGTTGCTGTGGTTGTTAGTGCGCTTGGGTCACCCAATGCAGTTGAAATTGTGTTAGTTTTTTGACGCCATTGGTCTAAACTGTCACTACTATTTACTGTTACAACTGCCATATTATTTCTCCAATATTTGTTTTAACATATACTTAATATCTTGCATTTCATCTTTGAGACTATTTAGTTCATCACACATAGTCTCCATTTTGTTGCGCTCTCTTTGTTTTTTTCTTTGCACTTCCATGTAAGTTACATACTCGGACCTAGAAGTGTTAACAATACCACCACTATGAGGGTCTCTTGCTAAGTTTACATGTCCTTCAACTTGTATTCTTCTAGTCATAATAACTCCTTACAGTGCAAGTGCAATCACTCGCAAGTTCTTAATCTTAGGAACATATGCAGTGTTTCCAGACTTAAATACGAACTTAACTGCTACTGCGGAGAACTCGGAAAGTCCCTCTACTAAATGGGTTCTTTCTCTGTAAACTTCGCCTTCGTCTGGAGCATCTGATAATTCAGTTTCACTCTTAGTCCACACAATGCTGTCCCAATCTTTTTCTTGACCATCTGTTAGTGCTTTATAATATACATCAACTGTAACGCCAGCAGGTCTATTCATTTCGTAAAGTATCTTAATCGCTGTAGATGGGTTTTCTAAAGCAAATCTTCTTGTAATATACTGAGAAGCATTTGTTGCACCAGTTGGAGCAATATCACCAATAAACTTCTCATGCTGTACAATTGTAACTGCACTACTTGCCGCTTCAGTTGTTAGATTACCATCAACATAAATTTTTGCTGTTGTACCATCATTCAAGTAATCAGTGATTTGATACTTAGCATTGTTTCCAGCATTAGCGGCGCCGCTTACTGTGATATACTTACCAAGGTCAAGCGTATCAAACAAGTCTCTTGTTGCGGAATCTGTAGTCTCAATAGTATCATTTGTTGTGTCAAATGAAATATTTGTGTTTGCACTTACTGCAGTTCTATCATCAAATGCCGCTTCGTTAACTAAATCTTCTGTTAGATTGTCAATTCTATTAGCAATCATACACAATGACACTCGTTCTGCATCAATCATAGGTGAAACAAATGGGTTATAAGATACCATTGTTGCTTGTAATTGTGCAGAATATCCTTGTGATGGTTGATTGTGAATTGAGTAAACATACTTTCTCTCATCAAAGTATACATTACCATTGTCAGGAACTGGTTGTAATCCGGTGAATGTTTTTGCATTATCTGCAATATTCATATCATAAGTCAATTCAGTAAATCCAAATCGAATGTTTGTGATAGAAGGTTGAATAACATCACCAACTAAGTTTCTAGTTGCTTGAATATTAGTACCGCCAACAAAGTCTGAAGATAAGTTTGCAATACCATTCACAACATTAGAAGAAGTCACTTCGATAATATAAGTGTCTTGCGTTACAGGACCCTTTACGATATGCTCTCCATTCAGTTCTGTGTGAGGTATACCATTCGTTGTTGAATTTGCTCCATAATAACCAGGAGCAACATTATCAATAACAACTGTATCATTTTCACCGAATCCGTGGTTTCTTTGTGTTACACGAACTTTATTTGTGTTAGGTGCAGTTTCAAACGGGTCAGTTTGCAATTCTGTAAATCCGTTTCTCAAATTCTTAAAGGAAACAGTAGAAACATTATTAACAAACTCTGCACGATACATAGTAAGTTTCAAATCTCTAGTTTGGTGAGGCGTCCATGTTCCACCATTCTGTGATAAGAACATTGTGCCGGTTAGCGGATTTCTAGAAACATTTCTATTATCACCCAAGTTGCTTCCACCTAATTCTGAGAAGAAAATCTTACATCCAGGTTCGTCTACTTTTACTAATAACGCATATGTAGTATCTTGTGCTAAGAATACTGGACTATCAAATACAATTGGTGTTGCAACAGAAGCATCTGCAGAAGTCTTAACATCGGTAGGATTGATAATCTTCTGTGCTAAAATTTTCTGTCCTGGGAATCCATCTTTTGTATTTACAAGTTGAACAAAGATAGGTCTGACACCAGCGGTATCAAAGAACAAGTCAATCTTAGTGAGCATCACACCATCATCACATTCAGAGACAACAAATGTCTGTGCGAGAGGGTCATGACCCCATCCACCGCCTCCACGAGCACCACCTGTGAACCCGCCGCCGCCGCCGCCTCCGGAGAATACCGGTACTCTACGAATTCGCTGGAATCTAGTAGAACCAGTAATGTTTCTTGTAATCTCTCTATCTTCTTGTACACGGTCACGAACAAATTCTGCTTGACGCAACGAAAGAATTGTTTCTTCTCTTGTTTCGTTGATACCGGTTGCATGAAAAATCTTTTCTGCTTTTGTAGTAGTGACACCAACATCTAATGTATTACTATTATTATCGATAAGTCTAAGTGTTCTGTCACCAGTTCTAAATCTTAGATTATCATCATTAGGAATAATAAATGTAAGATTGACACCACCATACTGGTCTGTTACAATACTATCTCCATACTTCTTGTATGTTCTCATATCATCAAATGTACCAGCACTTGCTCCGTTCAGAGCAGAAATAGTACAGATATTTTTTACACCTAGATTGTTATCTACAGAACCAGTTAATACATCACCAATTGCAAAACCACCTTTTCTGTTTGCAATAGCAATGTCTACTGGTAACCCGTCTGCGCTTTCTGCGTTGTCTGGATACTGATATGAGACAATAGCAGTTGCTTGAATTCTCTGTACAGTACCACCTGATGTATATGCAGTAATAGCAGAGACAGGTGAGAAATTATAATCTGTCTGTAGAATGGTGAATGAGTTAGCAACAGTATCTACACTCTCAACAAAGAAGCGTTTATCTTCATACTGTGCTTGATTGAGTTCTACTGCGCCACCGATGTTCTCAAAGTAAACTTGGTGACCAACAGAAATACCATTCACGCTAGAAACTGTGATTGTTGTTACATTACCCACTTGAGTAATTGCAGAGATTGATACCGCAGTGTGTACTTGGTTACTTACAACATCACCATTTGCAAATGCTTGTGCTGGTGCGGCAGTACTAGTATCTTCTCCGTTAAATGTACCAAAATATCTTGCTGGTTCACTATCTAAAGCACCACCAGGAGAGTTAATATCAATAAAATTAAAATCTGTTCTATTAGTAGAAGTTACAGTCAGTACATCATGCGCTTTGATATATGCGTTAACATTTTCAGTATCAAAGAATGCGTTAACTCTTGTAAGTGGTCGCATACCTTGCGCTTGTACCATAACAGGAATAGAGCGCATGTATGGAATCATAGACAAGTCTACAATTCTATCGCCCATTGCTTTATCAACAGTTGAGTTTAGAAGTTTTGTTTCAACACCTTCTCTAACTTGTCCAACTTGTTGCGTACCAACCTGTTGCTGGTTCTGACCAACCCATCCACCAGATGTAGTTTGTCCCCCAACATTTCTCCAACCGGTCCATATTTGCTCACCAAACCAGTTATCTTGCCATGCTTCCCATACAGTACCTTCAACTCCAATTTCATCTGATAAGAATTTAATTGCATCAAAGTTGTTGTCATCAACAACAACAAGGTCAGGTCTGCGAGTTGTATCTTTCCAGTCATCTGAAGCGGGTGTGAGTATCATCTCTCCAGTGAATGCAGAAACTTTATATGCGTTTACTTCCATACTGTCTGTTGCGTATGGATTGTTTAAGTATTGCTGTTCACTATAGTCTAGTGTAATTATGCCATCTTTATGTCTTCTATAAAACTGCGATGTTCTTTGCAAATCACTAGTATTAACTTCGACCATCTTCGCAATGTCTGTATGCGCCATAGGTCTTGCAACTTTACGCTTCATGTCAACCGCAACACGATAATCTGGATGTGCAACATTACCAATTTTATGACCACTGAAGTTATCTACAATAAACCCATTCTTCAGGAAGAATGGGTTTATTGTAGATAACTTCAGTGGTCATAAAATTGG
>Ga0181577_10005068_pt1 | contig 10126 bp, 4 predicted proteins | sample 101ome_21_FD_132468 | JGI IMG/M metagenome (GOLD analysis project Ga0181577, IMG submission 132468) | Coastal salt marsh microbial communities from the Groves Creek Marsh, Skidaway Island, Georgia - 101413BT metaG (megahit assembly) | ecosystem: Environmental > Aquatic > Marine > Intertidal zone... | reverse complement strand
TATGCAACAACTGCTTCATTAGCTACAGTTGCTACTACTGGTTCCTATTCAGATTTATCAGGCACACCTACATTAGCTACAGTTGCTACTACTGGTGATTATGATGATCTTACTAATAAACCTACTATCACAGTTGTAAACGTTACATCATTGCCGGGTACACCTGATTCAAATACACTTTACGTTGTAACTTCAAGTTAAGGAATAAATTATGGCAATTCATTGGTGTGATCCATACTTAAATACTTCAACCGGTGGTATACATGGTACCACAACATCAGGACAATCAAGTGGTGATGGATCATATGCTTCTCCTTGGTCGTTAACAGAATTAAATAATCAAACTAATTATAGTGGTTGGTCAGATGGAGATGAATTAAGATTTAAAGGACTAGCTGAAGATACATTTTTTCCGCCTGCAAATTCATCAACATTTAAACAAAATGACCAAACTACAGATTATTCACTTCGCACAGATTATAATGGATATTATCAAAACCAGATTTATTTTACAAGCGGAGATGATTATAAGCTTGTAAAATTAAAACAACAAGATAGAGGGGCTGTTACAGGTAAAACTTTTTATTATAAACACCACGGTTCATCAAGTGATAGAATTAGAACGATTGTTGATGATAATACATGGTATCCAAATTTATGCCCAATAGATGTGTCTCATGGGTATATTCCCCTTGATGATAGATATCAGATTACTGTTAATATGAATGGTGGTTCCAATGGTGAATTTTTAAGATATATAACTGCTAGAATTATAATTACTGCAGGGTGGACAAGTGAAACACAACAAAATGGTATTACAATTTTAGATGCTAATTCTACAAGCGTATTTGGCTCAGGCTGTTATTGGGGAGGAAACTCAGTAGATCATGGAACATATCCAGCGGCAGTATGGGATTGTCCAGATACACTAATTATATCTAAATATCGTTCTTCTGGTACTTGGATTACGTATGGTGCTATTGTTAAGTTTAAAGCAATTGCTGATGCAGGACAAAATTATAGTGGATGGCAAATATACAGCGGTGCTAGCGCAAACGCAAATACTTCAAATATGCCTGCAGGATATAATATGGGAGACATTTCAATAGATTCTGGAGTTTTTTGTAATATAAGTCTGTATATATATGGTGCGCAGAATTCTGCACACCTAACTAACCCAACAGTAGATATACCATTTTGGTGTGATTATGGTGCTGACCAGAGTCGTTTTCGGCCTTATTTTGATGGCATTATTTATAAATTAAAAGAATATTATGGATATTCTTGTTTTAAATTTGATAATAACCAGACTCCTGTAATTGAATTAGAAGATGGATGGAATCTTGAAATTTCTGATAATAGTCCTTCAGGATTCACTTTCAGTACTAGCCTTAGTGCTGAACAGAGAAGTAATATTGCTAACAATGCAGTAATAGGAACCCGTGGAGATTCATATTTCACTCTTAGTGGTGGAACTTGGAGTTACACACAAGAAGCTTCAATGACTTTATATCAAATTTTTCAAGGCAATGTGGTAGAAGGTATAAAAGGCGTTAATACTACTGATAAAATTTTCTGTTCAACTGGATTGTTTGAACAAATTCAATACAGTAGTTTATTTCAAAGTTCAGCATTTATTGAATCTTTAGACACTAAAGGTGTTACATTAGAAGACACTACTATATCTCCTATTAATTTTACTTTAAGCGCGGTTTATCCATGGAACTTGAGATTAAATGTTAGACAAGAGCCAGGAAAAATGCTACCAGTTACAATGTTGCAACCAACTTCAACTGGATATGCAGCAATGTTGTATAACAGCCCAAATTTTAATTACAAAAAAGCAGTAAGATTTTTTACTCAAACAAATGGCAAAACATATGTAGATGTTGTTGCTTATGATATGCCAACATTTTCTAACAATGTTACATTTAATGCTGAATACACAACTACTTCAACACCTGGTGTGACTTTGAATAATAAATTATATTTGTATGATACATCAACTCAAAGATTTGTTCAGGTTGCAAATGTTTCTGGTTCAGTTAATGGTACCACAATTACGTGCAATACTACAATTAGTTCATCTACACTTACAAATAAAGCGGGATTGTTAATTGTTGCGCATGAATTTGCGAAAACTTCTGCAGATGTATCAGAAGTTGCATATAATAGTGTTACAATTACATAGGATATATTATGAATATTAAAATTAATAACGAGCATGATTGGAAATTTCATTTAGATATAGAACTTGCAGATCAATTATTATATAAAGTTGATGTACTTGGTTCTGAAGATTCAATTTATTGGAATATTTTAGATACTCATCAATTTGCAATACAAAAACAAGGTGAAATGGATGAAGATGGACACATTAATATTACCGATGAAATAAATGCAAAAATTAATGAAGAATTTAACAATAAAATACAGGAAATAAAAGATGGCTATAATTTGGGTTGATCCTTATTTAGATACCCCTAATGGTGGTATCCATGGAACTACAGGCTCAGGCAGTGGTACATATGCTTCTCCATATAGTTGGTGGGATATGAATGGAAATAACACCTTAAGCAATGGTTCAATTAATGAAGGAGATGAAATAAGACTTAAAGGGTTGTCTGATGCTTCATTTTGGAGTGTTACAGGTAGAGCTTATTCATCAACATCAAATGATGGTACTGAAGATTATCGATGGTATATTGGATCTGATACAAATCAATTTTTAAAACTTACAGGTCTTTATAATAATAATCCTGAATATTATTGTTATACACATACTACTAATTATATTAGAGGTGTCCGTGATGTATCAACTTGGTGGGCTGCATACCCTAAATTAGATACAAACGCAGGATATGATGTATTTAATACAAATTATAGAATAGCAAATCCAAATAGTAAAAATACTAGTGCAGCAGGATTTGAATACACTATTGCAAATTATGGTGACTCTTCTTCAAATCCAGCTAAAGTTACTGCTGGCTGGACTAGTGAAACTCAACAAAATGGTATTACCTATATTGTAATGGATCCTTCATATGATTGTAATTTTGGTCGACAAAATAATGGTACAAGTTTCTCATATAATAGATTTTGGGTTGATTGCCAGGATACACTTGTTTTTGCATCAGGCTATAGTAGATATATGTCAATATATGCTGCTGATCTTGCAGTAAAAGCTTTAGTTAGTTGCCAATATGCTCCTGGTTATTATCAATATGCATCTAGTGGACAAGCTAATGATTCAAATAATTTAATTGATTGGACAACAACATCAGTAAAACCAGGAAGAATGCTTATAGGTCAAGCAGTCCATGGAGCATATCAAACTTATAGACCATACGCGCTTAAATCTGCAGGGAATACAACATATTCCCCAGACGTATTTATTGATACTATTATACATGGTTATTATACTTTTGACTACCAACCATCACGGCAGGACTCAATTACTTCAGATACTGCAATATTAAATTTTAGATTAAAAAAATATTTTGGTGAATATCATTTAAATTTAAATGGACAAGGTGGTAGTGGAGTAAATGCTATAAAAATAAATTTAAATCTTGAAAATGATTATGAATTTGAAATGAAAAATGGAAGTAATTTTAATCTCCAAAACGTAAATGTTCAAACTGAATCTGTAGGTACAATTGATTCAACAGATGTTCCTCAATTTTCAAACACAGTAAGTTATTATGATGGTGATATGAGTTTTACTTATCTAAGTACACCCGGCATTAGAAGATCAATAACTGATTCTACAGTATATAATGTATATTCAAACTCAAATAGTATATTGAAAAACAGAGTTTTTGATCAAACTTCATATAGTGGTATATGGTATAATGAATATATAATTGAGAATGTAGGTGAAACAATTGATACAGTATCTTATCCACCTGGCACTGCAAGAAGTGCAGGAAATAGCGCTGCATATGATAGCTCGGGAGCTAAAATATTTGTTGCATATGAAAGTACAAGTAATAATGCTGTTAATCTAATTCCAATACAATATCAATCAGGTAATGCATATGCTCCAGTTGCGATTGAATATAAAAGTCCATCTGCATTTTCTGGCCAGACGTGTTGGAGATTATTCGGAACAGCAAATGGTTATTCATATGGTCAAATGTATAGATTAGCACTTCCAGATTTTAGCGGTGCAACAAGTGATTATACATTTGCAACAACCTTTAATACAACAAGCAGTCCTGGGGTTGATATTAGTATTAATTTATATGTATATGGATTATCAAGTGGAATAACATTACTAAAAACATTAACTCCTACTATAAGTGGCACTACAATTTCATTTAGTGATACATTTTCACCTGGGGAACTTAAATCTTCTCTTGCATCACAACTTTTTGCAGAAGTTGTAATGACTAAAACATCAACCGCAAATTGCTCTGTTGCATTTAATAATTTTAGTATAACATAATGTCAGCTGAAATTAAAAACTTTGGATTAGACGATTCCTTTATTCCGGATAGTTCAATTGCGCCTGGAATATTAATATATTATAATGCTCAACTAGCTGGTATATCAGGAATTACAGGTGATAAATTATATGATTATGTTGACGATACAACATCAATTACACAAGTTTATCCTATATCATTTGGCGCAGTTGCCCCACCATCTAGTGGCACAAATTTATTTTATATGGGTAGTAATCAACCTACTGATGTAAGATTTTATGATGCAAACGGATCTGAAAAAACAATTACTGCAATATATCTTGGTAGTACCTTGGTATGGCAACAATAATATAATAAAATAAAAAATTTAAATATGGAAAAGGAATATATAGTTATAGTTCACCGCGGGGTTGATATTGATGCATTTGATGCAGAACTTTCAGCTTTAACTGGTGATGATTGTATCCCAAACAGGGAAGTTGCTATAGCAAATCCTAGACCAGGTTCAAAAAGAATGACTCATTGGATGCTTACCGATCAGGAAGCAGAAAATCTTAAAAATGATCCAAGAGTTTTATCAGTAGAAATTCCGCCAGAACAAAGAGATGATATTCAAAAGGGTCTTATTGCTTGGCAAAATGGTAATTTTTATAGAGGTGGAGACCATTATTCAGGTGATCAACCTCTGCCACAATCATCTTGGAGAAATTGGGGATTAAAACGTTGTATTGAAGAAACAAATTCCTGGGGATCCGACCAAACAGATGCTTCCACACCAACAGAAGAAAGAAATAATTATAATTCAACATATGATTATTCACTAGATGGTTCTAATGTTGATATTGTTATTCAAGATTCTGGTATTGAACCAACTCACCCTGAATGGAATGATAAAAATGGTAATTCAAGGTTACAACAAATAAATTGGTATACAGTATCTGGACTTTCAGGCACACAAAATGCAAATCATTATAGAGATTATAATGGCCATGGTACTCATGTTGCATCAACCGCAGCAGGGAAATTATATGGGTTTGCAAAAGGTGCACACATATATTCACAAAAATTAAGTGGACTTGAAGGATCTAGTGATTCCGGTACTGGTATATCAGAATCTGATGCATTTGATGCAATTAGATTGTGGCATAATAAAAAAAATGATCCTTTAGATCCTGCTTATACCGGTAGACCTACGGTTGTTAATATGTCATGGGGATATTTTTCTTCCTTCTCTGGTGCTCCTACAAATGGGACATATAGAGGTTCTTCATGGGATTATCAAACAGATTATTTAGATCAAGGCAAGGATAGATATGATTTATGGCAGGAAACTGGTCTAACTGGTATTTATGAGAACCTGGCTACATACTTGCCAGCTAGGAATGCTGTTGTTGATGCTGAAATTGAAGATATGCTTGATGATGGTATTATTGTTGTCATTGCAGCCGGTAATGACTGGATTAAAATAGATTTGCCAACTGGTGATGATTATGATAACAGCGTGGTATTTAATGGTAATCTTAACTATTATCATCGAGGTAGTTCTCCATATTCTACCGAAGCACTTAATGTTTCAAGTATTGATGTAAGAAGAATTTCTGCTGATAATGGAGTTACATGGCAAGAATTTCCTTCATATTTTAGTAATGTAGGCCCTGGCTGTGATATTTTTGCTCCTGGTCATAATATTGTTGCTGCTACAAGTACAACAACAGAATTTAATTCATCATATGTAAGTTCATATCCAGATAATGTATCATATAAAATTGCAAATATTAGTGGTACATCAATGGCATCACCACAAGTTGCAGGTGTAGCAGCATTATATTTACAATCAAAACCAAATTTATCTCCTGCTGAATTAAAACAAATATTAATTGATAACTCAAAATCTGAGATGTATGATACAGGATTAGATAATGATTACTTTGATGCTACACCTGTCAGTGGATCTCCCAATGGGAAAGTAACAAAATCTTTACTGGGTCAAACTAATAGAATATTGTTTTCTAAGTATGGTCAAAAAGAACCTATGGCGGTTTCAGGCATTAATGGTCTTTCAAATTTATCAAAAGTTATATTACAAGAACAAGAAACATATCTTCTTTCAAGTACTGCTACATCAATTCAGGAAGATAATTCATTTACCATTACTCTTGCTACAACAAATGTAGGATATGGCCAATCAATACCTTATACAATTACTGGGATATCAAGTTCTGATATTAATGGTGCCAGCTTAACTGGTAATTTTGTTGTTGGTATTTCAAATTCAGTTACATTTAACGTGCCTGATGATGTTACTTATGAGGGAAATGAAACATTTACACTTAGTTTGGATAATGGAGAAGATTCAATTAGTGTAATATTTTCTGATGCAAATGCTACATATTCATTATCAACAACTAGTACAAATGTAAATGAAGGAGATACATTTACAATTACATTAGCAACAACTAATGTTCCAAATGGTGGTAATGTCCCATATACAATTACAGGAGTAAATTCAAATGATATTAATGGTGCCAGCTTAACTGGGAATTTTGTTGTTGGTACTGTAGATTCAATTGTATTTACTGTATCTAATGATTTAGTAACTGAAGGAACAGAAACATTTATTTTAAGTTTAGATAATGGATCTACAAGTATTGGAATAACAATTAATGATACCAGTACCTCACCGGTTGGTGGTAATTCTGATCCTGCAAATGCAATTAAATTAACCGTGCAACCTTCATCATCAAATTTAACTGTATATTTAGGATTAAATGGTGCTAATAATGATACAATGTATATTGATTGGGGTGATGGTTCCGGTGTAGATCAAATTACTGGTATCGGAGCTTTAGCATTATATAGCCACACATATACAGCAGGAACATATACTGTAAAACTTTATGGTGATATTGTACATTTTGGTTCTATTCAAAGTCCTTATAGTAGGTTTGTTGCTGATAGAACAAATATTACTGCATGCACATCGTTTGGCAATTTAACCACATTAACATCAATCAATAATGCGTTTTTACAATGTACAAATTTAGCATCACTACCAACATCATTACCATCTACAATTACTGATATTTCATATCTATTTACTGATATTACTGGATTTAATATTACCTCAATTTTAAATTGGAATACTTCTAATGTAACAAATATGTCAGGCGTATTTACTTCATGTAATTCATGGAATGAAAATATGAATGTGTGGGATTTTTCAAATGTTACAAATATGGCTGGAATGTTTCAATATGCATATGCATTTAATAATGGAGATGTTGCAGGTGGGCAAAATAATCCAATTAATTGGGATGTTTCTAATGTTACAGATTTTTCAGGATGTTTTCAAGCAGATGGTATTTCTTATCAAGGTTCATTTAATCAAGATATTACATCTTGGGATATGACAAATGTTACATCAATTGCAAATATGATGAGGGGAAATCCATATTTTGATCAAGATGTGTCCGGTTGGAATATTACATCAACATGTACCAGGTTAAATGGTACATTTGATTATTGCACTTCTTTTAATCAAGATGTTAGTTTGTGGGATGTATCTAACGTTACCCATATGACACAGATGTTTAGAAATACTTTATTTAATCAAAATATATCTAATTGGAATACATCAAGTAATACAACCATGTTTGAAATGTTTAGAGGTACACCATTTAATCAAAATATTGGATCATGGGATGTATCTAATGTTACTGCTTTTACTAATTGTTTTATAGGATGTTCTAATTTTAATAATGGTGATACAGCCGGTAGTTCTAATAATCCGTTAAATTGGACTACAACTGCTGCTACAGAAATGAACGGATTATTTGAAAATTGTAGTAGTTTTAATCAAAGTATTCCAAATTTTAATACATCAAGTGTGACTATCATACAAAATATATTTAAATCGTGCTCAGCTTTTAACCAAAATATTTCACATTTTAATTTAAATAATATAACAAATGCATCATATATGTTTTATAATGCTACAGTATTTAATAATGGAGAAATTGCAGGTTCATATACAACACCAATTACATCAAATTTAAATAATTTATCCAATGCATCATTTATGTTTTCAGGTGCTAATGCTTTTGGACAAAATATTACTAATATTTCTCAAGCACCATTGACAAATACATCATATATGTTTTCTTTAAGCAAATATAATGGATCTGAAGCGTCAAATATGAATGTTTCTGGTGTTACAAATATGTCTAGAATGTTTGGATCAAATACTGAATTTAATCAAGATTTAAGTTCTTGGGATACATCAAATGTTACAAATATGTCTCAAATGTTTTATGGTGGTACAACAACACCACCGGCATTTAATGGTAATATTACTACTTGGGATACATCTAGTGTTACAAATATGTCTCAAATGTTTTATCGCAATGCCGTATTTAATCAAGACATTGGAAATTGGAATACGTCAAATGTTACAAATATGTCTGAAATGTTTAAAGATGCCACAATATTTGACCAAGATTTATCTGGTTGGAATGTATTAAATATTCCAAGTTTACCTACTGATTTTGCAACAAATTCTGCATTGAGGTCTGCTTATTACCCAGTATGGGGAACTAGTGGTTCTGGTGGTTCTAGTGCTGGCAACTTTAATCCAGCTAATGCTATAGTGTTAACAGTTGATACAACAAATAATACAACACTTGTATTTAGTTTAAGTTCATCTGAAGTTAATAGTGATAGAACTTGTATTATTGATTGGGGAGATTCTCAAACATCAACAGTTACTCCTTCATTAACATCTTTAACTGGATATACTCACACATATTCATCTTCTGGTACTTTTACAGTTAAAATATATGGTAATGTAAGGTGGTTTGGAAGTATTGATGATCCTCAATATTTGTATACAAACTCAAGATCAAATATTATTGCATGTACATCATTTGGTAATTTAACCACATTAACAAGTTTAAGAGGTGCATTCAGACAATGCCCTAATTTAACATCAGTTCCTAATAGTTTACCAGCAACTGTTGATAATTTGGAATATTTATTTTTTGAAGATACAAATTCATTCAATGATAGTAATGTTACTCTATGGGATACATCAAATGTCACTGGATTTGAAGGATGTTTTTTTGGATATTGGTCGGAAACACAGGGTCAAACAGGTCCCGGTATATTTAATCAAGATATTAGTTCATGGAATGTTTCAAATGCTACATCTCTTTTTGGTCTTTTAGCGTTCCAAGCTAATTTTAATCAAGATTTAAGTTCTTGGGATGTTTCAAACGTTACCAATTTCCAAAAATTATTTAATGGTTGTACTAGTTTTAATCAAAATATGAATGCTTGGAATACATCATCAGCAACAGATCTATCATTTATGTTTTATGATTGTACTGCATATACAAATAATAATATAGATTTAGTATTAGATTTAACAAATGTAACAACCACAAGTAGAATGTTTTATGGTTGTACTAATTTTAATCACATTGGTACTACATGGAATACATCAAATATTACAAATATGTTTGCAATGTTCCAATCATGTGAAAATTTTAACCGAGATATTGGTTCGTGGGATACTTCTAATGTAACAAACATGAGTAATATGTTTTACATGGCAATAAACTTTAATCAAGATATTAGTTTATGGGATGTTTCAAATGTTACAAATATGCATGCAATGTTTGGTCAAGAGCAAAATACAT
>Ga0181577_10005067_pt1 | contig 10128 bp, 6 predicted proteins | sample 101ome_21_FD_132468 | JGI IMG/M metagenome (GOLD analysis project Ga0181577, IMG submission 132468) | Coastal salt marsh microbial communities from the Groves Creek Marsh, Skidaway Island, Georgia - 101413BT metaG (megahit assembly) | ecosystem: Environmental > Aquatic > Marine > Intertidal zone... | reverse complement strand
CAAAAATATCCTATTCTTGATAATTATTCAACTAGAGGAAAAGGAATTGATATAATAGCAAAAGGCTCTGATAGCTATAATGCATATCCTGTATATACAATGGCCGACGGAAATTGGGGTTACTTTGGTGGAACGTCGTGCGCCGCTCCTAATGTTTCAGGAAAGGCTGCGTGTGAAATGGAAAAATATTTTTATTACAACGGCAGTTGGCCAACAAATAGTCAAGTAAAAGAAATATTACTTAATCAAGCAAAAGCCGAAGTGTATGGAGTTGAAAGTACTGATTGGTCTGCGGTAGGCAGCGCCGATACGGGCTTTACGACAACAGAAGACGAAGACGGTGATACTCTTGCAAAGATAGAAGTAGGAACCGCAATAAACGGCGGAATAGGATATTCAGATTTAATTGATACTACAACATTAACATCATTCTTTAATGCACAAGGGTTTAATAGATCAAATACTACAGGCTATAGACCAACAAGCGGTGGTGTATATCCTAGACCACGCATCAAAAGATAATGAATAAATATAAAACAAAAAAAGAAACGAACGAAGGTAAAAAATGGCAACTATTGTAACAAGCAGTTATAGGACTGATTTAACACGCCTGTTCGTGAGCGATGTATCCACGAGTGATTATTATCTTTTTGTGTCGAGCACGGCAAATACAAGTGTAAGCAATAGTCAAGAGTCTAAAAGAGAATTTTTGGAAAAGACTTTATTTGGTAAAAAGATAGATCCTGATGATGTTTTTTATATGACAAAAAATTATCCTTGGGAAATTAATAAAGTATATACACAATATGATAATGCGGTTGATTTATCGGATAAGCAATACTATGCTGTAGTATATCCAGAAAACAACCAAACTGGTGATTATAGGATATATAAATGCTTATTTAATAATTACGGTGCTCAATCTATTAATCCTCCGAATTATAGTGCATCAACTCCAAATCAAATATATGAAATGGCCGACGGATACATATGGAAATATATGTATGAATTAAGCGTATCTGAATTTGATAAGTATAACACTATTGGTTATATTCCTATAATTGAAGATGCAAGCGCAAACACAGCAAGCGCAAATACCGGTACGTCATCAGCGACAAGCACAATAGATCAAGTATTTGTTTTAAATGCAGATACAAATAAAGGATATGAAAGTGTATCCGGCGCAATATATCAAGTAACACGCGGAAATGAAAATACAGTATCTATTGCAGGTCCTGCGGGGGCGTTTTCGGAAATTGAAAATTATTATTCTGGATATACTCTTTATGTAACAAACACAACTACAAGTGTATCAAAGCTCTATACTGTAAATACGTATGAATGGGATAATACAAACCAAAGAGGAGTTGTAACTCTTAATGAAGGTACTCCTATTGATGGAGTTTTAACAAACTCTGCTAATTATCAACTTACTCCAAAAGTTCTTATTACTGGAAACGGTACAGGTGCTTCAGCTATACCAATTATTGATTCAAATGGAACAATTACCAAAATAAGAGTAATTAATCGCGGATCAGGTTATACAGATGCATCCGCGAGTGTCGTAGATCCATATGCATTTAATCCAGATTCTATTGCTTCACAAGATACAAGAGTTGTTCTAAAACCTATTCTTTCACCAAAAGGTGGGCATAATGCAAACTTAGTTGATGAATTAAATAGTAAGCATGCTCTTACATTTATTGGATTGGATAATTTTGATAACGATATTATACCAACATCAAATCAATTTGCAAGTGTTGGTATTGTTAAAAATCCAGAGTTTAAAGTATTTCCAAATCCATCAGTATTTGATAATAGAATAGAACTTATTTTTGATTCGCATTCTTTATCAGTAAATGATGTAATCACACAAATAGAATCTGCAAATACATCAAGTGATTTTTATAATAAAACTAGATTTTCAGGAAAGGTGCATGCAATTTCAGGAGATGTGGTTAATATATGTGAATATATGGGGCCATATCCTAATGATGCGCCTGACGTTGCAAACACGGATTTTAGTGATGTTTCTCTTAAGATTAGTTTACCATTATTATCTCCAGACAGTGAAACATTAACGATAAATACAGATAACAGTCCGGCATATCCTTCAGGTTATGATTCTTCAACCTATCCAGGATTTGCCCTTTCATCATACGTCCAAAGAACCGGTGAAGTTTTATATATGAATAATTTCACATCGGTGTCAAGAACAGCAAACTCAAAAGAACAATTCAAAATACTTCTTGAATTTTAAGGAAAACACTAAATGCCTATTAACAGAGACTTAAATGTTGATCCGTACTTCGATGATTATAATTTAGAAAAACAGTTCTATAGAGTTCTGTTTAAACCTTCATATGCAGTACAAGCAAGAGAACTAACTCAGCTTCAAACGGTTTTACAAAATCAAATAGAACAATTTGGAGATCATATTTTTAAAGAAGGCAGCATCATTAAAGGTGTTAACTTTACAGAATTAGACACTCTTAAATATGTAAAAGTTACAAACACAGGCGGGTTTGATCCAACCTCTTATGTTGGTTTTCAAGATACAATAACTATTGGTGCCACAACATATAAAAGAGATAATTCTTATGAGCTTAGAGGGACCGTATCAGGAGTAAAGGCGAGAGTTGTTGCTGCGACTCGTGGGTTTGAAACAAGAAATCCAGATCTAAATACTTTTTATATTGATTATACGAATACATCATCAGGAAACAAAGTATTTCAATCTGGTGAACTTCTTAACGTATATAAAATTAGCGAATATGAAGTAGGTTCAACAACAAATAGGTCTGAAACATTATCAGCTACAATTAACGTCACAACTTTTTCTGGTGCTACAGGTAATTCTTACGGTTTACGTACGTCTCCTGGTATTATATACCAAAAAGGTCATTTCTTATATGCTGAAGAACAACTTGTTATTATTTCAAAATATACAAATAGTCCTACTGACGTTTCCGTAGGATTTATAGTTCAAGAAAATGTAATTAATGCGTTTCAAGATGCGTCTTTGTATGATAACGCAAACGGATCTTCTAATCAAAATGCCCCTGGCGCAGATAGACTTAAACTTGTTCCAGTTCTTACCTCAAAAACAACTTCAGAGGCTGATGCGGATACTACATTCTTTACTCTTAAAAAATATTCAAATGGTAATGCAATTCTTGTTCGTGATGTTGCACAATATCATGTTCTTGGAGAAGAAATGGCTCGTCGGACGTATGAGGAGTCAGGCGATTATGTTGTTGAAGATTTTAAAACCAAAGTTATTAAAAGAGACTCAAGCCTAAAAGCTGCTGTTGGAAAAGGCATTGCATACGTAAAAGGTTATCGTGTTGAAAACCGCGCTGAATTATTTCTTGACGTAGATGATATTGCAAATACTTCAGTAGGTGAAAGAACAAATCAGGCGGTGTCATTTAATTATGGATCTTATTTAAATATTATTGCGCCGTCTACGGGCAGTGCAGTAGGAACCGTAGATATAAGTGATTTTTCAACTGTAACTTTAAAAGATGAAGCTTCAAGTGCAGCTGGTACAGCAAGAGTAAGAAACGTTACAGACTCAAAAATATTCTTGTTTGATATAAGACTTAATTCCGGGTCAAAAATTAAAGACATAGAAGAAATATCAGGAACCGATGGTAGTTTATTTGTAGCAAACAATTCAATAATTCAAGATGCAAGCCTAGGTGCAATGATTTTTGATACTGGGCAAATTGGAATTAAAACAACATCTAATTTGTCTATACCTGTAAGAGCTCAAAAGGCTTTAACAGGACAGTCTGGTACATCTGTAACTATATCTCCTGCAGCCGGTGAAGATTTTGGTTTAACAAACGATGATATATTATATGTTGACGATAACAATCAAAAAATAAATGTATCAAGTACTTCAATAGTCGGTTCCGATCTTGTTCTTTCTCTCGGTGCTTCTACTACAGCGGCCGCAGACGTTTATTATAATAAAAGAATTACAAGTGCAACACCATTTACAAAAGCGTCAGCGGATTTATACGTTAAAGTTACATTTGCTGCGGCGGATGCAACTGGGCCAGCAAAATATAATCTAGGTTTCCCAGATGTATACGAAATCACTTCTATTACTGACTCAGGTGGTGCAGACGTTAAAAACAGTTTTAGATTAAGAACAAATCAAAGAGACAATTATTATGATCATTCTTATATAGAATATATACCAGGCAGACCAATTCCTGCTGATGGTTTAATGACAGTTCGTATGAATGCATTTAAATTAAATGATACAACTGGTGATTATTTCTTTACAGTAGACAGTTATCCAACAAGTGTTGCAAAAAACAAAGTTCCTCTATTTACTTCACAAAGCGGTAAAACTTTCAATCCTTTAGATTGTTTAGATTTTAGACCTTATGTTGAACCGGTTGCAGGAGCAACTTATACAAATGCTGCGGTGGTAGGTACCGCTCCTACAGTAAGTAGTGCAGCAACAGGTGTAAACCTTGCTCCTTCATTTAGTGCATCATATGAAATACTTACGCCTGCTTTAAATCAATATGCACAAATTGATTATGAATACTATTTGGGTAGAACAGATATTGTAACTGTTGACACATATGGAAGCATTCAAATCGTAAAAGGTGCTGAAGCTGAAAATCCAATTCCTCCAAGGATTACTGGAGATCAATTTAAAATAGCAGAAATTTTTATTCCTGGGCAAACGGCTCTTAGCCCAGATGAAGCACAACAATCTGGACAAGAAAGATATTCTGTTAAGATAGTTCCTAAAGGTATTAAAAGATATCGTATGAAAGATCTTGAGAATATTGAAAGAAAAATAGATGCTTTAAAATATTATGTTCTCCTATCTGCTCTTGAATCGGAAACACAAAATCTAAACATTACAGATGAAAACGGATTGTCAAGATTTAAGAACGGTATTATCGTAGATCCATTTAACGATTTAAGTATTGCAAATCTTAAAGATGCAGAATATAAAGCTGCTATTGATTTTGCGGAAAGGTCTCTTACTCCTGCAGTTAAAGCGTATCCGTTAAAACTTAAATATAGTACTTCTTCAAATGCAAGCATATTCCCTTCAACTCTAAATGCTAAAGTTGCGACTCTTTCAAGAAATACTGATATTTCAATTATTTCTCAACCATACGCAACAGAATTTAGAAACTGTGTAAGTAATTTCTATAACTATCGTGGCGTAGGTGTTCTTTCGCCAGAATATGATAACGCACCAGATACAATTGGTGATCCTTTGAATATAGATATAGATCTTGTAACACCTTTCCAAGAGTTTGCTGCAGCAATTCAAGAATTCCAACCAATGACTTCGTTTGATCCATCACAGAGTTCAGTCTTTAGTGTGACAAACCAAGGTCGTACCGAAATCACTACATGGTCAGATCAGGTTACCTTTTTAGAACCCACAGGTGAAGTAAGAAACACAGCGGCAGTTGGTGATTTTGTTACAAACACTCGTTTTCTTCCTTATATGAGAGCACGTGATGTAAATGTTTATATGGGCGGCCTACGTCCAAACACAGTACATTATTTCTTCTTTGATGGTGTGGCTGTAGATTCATATATTACACCTGGTACAGAAACAAATGATCCTGATTCAATACAACGATACGGATCCGCCGGTGATACAATAACATCAGATGCAAACGGAATTATTCGAGCTGTATTTAGCTTGCCTGCTGAAACTTTTTATATAGGTGATAGAAGATTAGAAATTACAGACGTTAATTTATATTCATCTATTGACTCGGCTGCAACTTCTTATGGCGAGGTTACATATAGAGCATATAACTTCTCTGTTGAAAAATCGTCTTTAACACGCACAACCCGTACTCCAGAAAGTATGACTACTACTCGTACGGTGACAAATAGAACGACTACAAGGAGAACAGGTGGTAAAGATCCAATTGCACAAACATTCTATATCAAGAAAGGGATGGGCTTAGGATCTGATACTGTTTTTGCTTCAAAACTCGACGTTTATTTCAAAAGAAAAAGCACCGTAAATGGAGTAAATGTTGAACTAAGAGAAGTCATTAATGGTTATCCGTCAAGTTATGTAGTACCATTTTCAAAAGTTCAGCTTTCACCGGCACAAGTTAATACTTCAGACGATGCATCAATTGCAACTACAATTAGCTTTAAAGCACCTGTTAGACTTGATGTAGAAAAAGAATATGCATTTGTAGTTATGCCTGCTGGTTCCGATCCAGATTACTTAATCTTTACGTCAAAGGTTGGAGGTACAAACCTTGTTCCCGGAGATAACTTTGGATCTGGTGTAATACAAGACTGGGGTGATGGTGTTTTATTTACATCAACAAACGGCACAGCTTGGTATTCTTATCAAGATGAAGATGTTAAATTTAATTTATATCGCCATAACTTTAGTGCTTCTTCTGGTTCAGTTACACTTATTAACGACGATCATGAATTCTTAACAATAGGAACCACGAACGGAACGTTTAATAGTGGAGAAATGGTATACAAACTAGAAACTAAAGATGCTGCTACGAGTGCAACGCTTAGTGTGGTAACAGGAAACACTTATCTTACTGGTACGGCTGTGTCTTCAACGTATTCTGCCGGTGATTATGTACTCCTTAATGATGGATCAACGAATAAGCAAATCTTTAATATTGTAAGTTCAAATTCAACCGTTGCAATTGCCGATAGACCTGCGGCATTTACAGACAGTGTCTCTGCCACACCAGTTACGATTGGTAACTTAGTTCATTATGATAGAAAATATCCTGACTTTTTCATACTTGAAAAATCTTCAGCAAATGCAACAAGAAAATTTGCAGCATCCGATGATATTATTGGATTTGATAGTACGGCAAATGCAGCGATCACATCAGTTGACAATATTAACTTTAGTTATATGCAACCGTTTGTTAACAGAACAAATGATAGTGTAACAAGAACTCCTAGTATAACTGGTGAATTTGTAGATCCAGCTGTTACAACAAATACTTATACTAAAGACCTTGCTTTTGGTGAGAATGCAACATTTAGCCGCAAAGGTATGGTCGTATTTAGTAAATCAAATGATGTTACACGAGATAAAGGATTTAAGTTTACCGTGTCTATGACAAATGGCGGAAACGTTACATCATCCCCATTTGTAGATATTGAAACTGCTAATGTTCTTGCATATCAATATGACATTACAAACGTTTCTTCAACTACTTCAAAATATATATCAAAAACGGTTGAGTTGGTTGAAAACTTAGATGCAGAAGATCTTCAAGTATACGTTACGGCCTATAGACCTGTTGGTACGGACGTTAAAGTATTCATTAAACCACAAGCAGCAGACGATCCTGCAACATTTGAAACAAATAGCTGGATTGAATTAGAAATTACACAAGGCGTGAATCAATACTCTTCAGTAAGTAATCTAAATGATTTTAGAGAATTTGTTTATGCTGTACCAAGTTCTGCAAAAACAAATGGTGTAATTACATATACAAACGATATTGGAACGTTTGATGCTTATAGAAGATTTGCAATTAAAATAGAATTACATTCTGAAAATATTTATAAAGCACCAAGATTATTGGATTATAGAGGGATAGCATTAACATGATACGTCAAAAAGAATCTAAAGCTCTAGTAAATGATAATATTGCGGCGCTCAATAAATATAAAATAGAAAGAGATAGAATACGAAAGATAGACGATCTTTCAAAAGAAGTACGTGAAATAAAAGTTGTACTTGCGTCTGTTTGTAAAAAATTAGAAAGTATAGAAAGCATATAAGATATGGCAAAAACTGGCATAAATCAGGTTACGACCGCACAAACATTTCAAACTTGGTTAGATCGAACTAATGAAATAGTAAATATCATTGGAACGGATGCCATGACGGCATCTTCGCTTGGAGATACTACAACAGGAAATGCTACATTAGTCGGTGATTTTACTGCAAACACGGTAATAGCTGAAGATTTATTTAGAGCGGATAATATATCACCAAGAAGCGGTTCAACATCTATTGCTGTATCTGCACCTGTTAATATTACAACTGCTTTACAAAACGTGCATACACATACAAGTACAGCAGGACCAAGAATGCTTCTTTCGTCAGGCTCAGTAATATGGACAACCGGATTTAATAATACAACTGATAATAATTATATTTTAAACACAGGATCTGGCACAACTAAATTTTCGCTTACTCCTGCAGGTAATTTAACTACTGCTGGTAGCATCACTGCAGGAACTGGAGGTTTTATTGGAAACGTTACCGGTGACGTAAGTGGACAAGCAGGTACTGTTGCTGCATTCACAGGTAGGGATACAGATGATTTATCAGAAGGTTCAACAAATCTTTATTTTACAAATGCACGTGCTATAGGAGCATTATCAGCTGGTACAGGAATAACGATTAGTGCTGGTGGACAAATTTCTATCGGACAAGCAGTTGCAACATCAAGTGAACCAGCTTTCGCACAAATAAATGCAGCAGGATACGATTCAATTAGTGTTCCAAGTGCAGGTACGTCTTGGTTTAATCAAATGAATTTAGATTCTTTCTCAGATACAGCAACTCTTGGAAGTACCACGCTTGGAGCAAATGTAGGAAGGATTTCTGTAGATGGGAAAAAATTTGCTCACTTTATTCTTGGATATAATCCCACAACAACAGATCCTTCAGCGCCAGCTAATTCTACACCATCATTACAACAAACGGATTTATTTGGTGTTCTAAATGTGGTTGATTCAGGTAGTAGTATACCATCTTATGCTACTGTACTTGTAACATCCGCAGACGCAACACAAGGTAATATTATAGCAACAGGAAATATTACAGCTTTTGGTACAACATCGGATATTCGTCGTAAAGAAAATATTGAACGTATTACAGGCGCAATTGAAAAAGTATCTCAAATAAACGGTTATACCTATAACTTTATTGGAGATGAAAGAAGAATAACTGGTGTAATTGCACAAGAGTTAGAAAAAGTATTACCTGAAGCGGTATATGAAACACAAGATCCAAAAACACAAGAAGAAATAAAAGCGGTTCGTTATGGAAATATGGTAGGCTTATTGATAGAAGCAATTAAAGATTTAAAAATGGAATTGGACGATTTAAAAAATGCCAATTAGTACAACATCAATAAGTTTAGACGGTATAGCAACGGAATTTGGTGGAGCTAAACCGCACGGCATTAATGAATATTATCGTGGCGGTGGTATAGTTGCTCCAACAGTTACAGAAGTTCCCGCATCAGGAGCTATTGATATAGGTTCTTTTGCAGGACTTACATCCGAAATTGTTGTTACGTTTACTTTAACTGGTGGCGGTGGATGCGGATGAAATGGATATGATGATGGTAATGGGGGTGCATCCACACGCCAACGCCCGGGTCTTTCAACTGGAATAATGTTAAAAAGTACATATGATACTTGGAGTCAGACTACAAGCGGGCAAAATATATTGTCTGGTGCAACAAATGATAATATTCCTGCAAGTAATTTTATTACGGCTACCACATCTAGTATTGGCAGTGCATATGCTGTTGCAACAGGTGGTTTAGGTGGTATAAACGGAGGTGGTGGAAGTCAAACTACTGGTACTGCAGGTGAAAGTACTGAATTTGGTGCAGGTGGTGCAGGTGGTGCCAAAAATAGTGCCGGAGGGCCACCAAATTGGGGTCATTGGGGCGCGGGCGGTGGATCAGGCGGTGGTGATAACAGGGACTATTTTATCGTTTATGAAACCGATGGTCCAGGATCTTCTGGAACTCGAGGCGAAAGAGGTTTAACCGCGACAGGAACTGCTACATTAACACCAGGATGGTATGCATTAGTAGTTGGTAGAGGTGGTACTAGGTATGCCGCAGGAAATTATGGTGGTGGTATTGGGAGTGTAGGAGTAGCATCTTCACTTATTTTTTCAAATAACACTAATAAAAAAGTTTCATTTATTCCGGCGGTAGGTGCAATGAGTTATGATCAAGCAAGACTAACTACTTATGTAGGTTATATGGAAGTACTTGCGGGAGGAACAATTAATTTTCTTTCACCTGCAGGACAGGAGTGGACAATTGTAGATGTCTAATATAAATTTTAATATATTTGAAGGATATT
>Ga0181577_10005060_pt1 | contig 10134 bp, 9 predicted proteins | sample 101ome_21_FD_132468 | JGI IMG/M metagenome (GOLD analysis project Ga0181577, IMG submission 132468) | Coastal salt marsh microbial communities from the Groves Creek Marsh, Skidaway Island, Georgia - 101413BT metaG (megahit assembly) | ecosystem: Environmental > Aquatic > Marine > Intertidal zone... | reverse complement strand
GCTGGGAGCTTGTCCAGGTGATTACTGGCCCCCAGGGCGGCCTAATCGCGTTCTTCAAAAGGCCAGTTGAGTGAGCGTCGAGACAAGGCTTGCTGAGCTTGGCGTAGAGCTTCCCGAAGTTGCAACACCAGCGGGTAGCTACGTTCCCGCTGTGATTAGCGGAAACCTAGTTTTCACAGCCGGACAGATTCCACTGGTTGACGGCACGCTCATGGCGGAGGGCCGCCTCGGCGCCGAAATCTCACCTGAGCAAGGCAAGGAAATTGCTCAACGCTGTGCACTAAATGCCATTGCAGCCGTCAAGAGCGTGCTTGGAGATTTGGGCCGGGTGAAGCGAGTTGTCAAGGTGGTCGGGTTTGTTGCGTCAACACCTGACTTCACAGCCCAACCTAGTGTCGTAAACGGCGCCAGTGAGTTGTTGCAGGCCGCATTTGGAGATGCCGGCATTCATGCGAGAAGTGCTGTCGGAGTGGCGGTTCTGCCGCTAAACAGCCCCGTTGAGGTGGAGCTAATAGTCGAGTTCGAGTAGCTAGATTTGCTTCGACATCCAGATCGAGCTCTCAATCTCAAAGCCAAGTCGGTCGTAGAGCTCCCTGGATTCTGGATTGTTCTGCTCGGTCTCCAAGAAAATGACCTTCACATCCTTGGCGTTCGCCCGGGATTGTGCTTCGGTCATCAGTAGCGTGCCAACCCCCTCGTTCCGATAGCGGGGAGCAACATACATCTCATCAATGAGTGCCTCCGCTCCACCTGACTCAATGCCCCAGCCCCAGGTAATTACCAGGTAGCCGGCAAGCTCTCCTCCCTGCTCTGCAACTAGCAAGTCCCCGAGCTGTTCATTGGCAATCAGCGGCCCAAGCGCATCTAGCAGGTGCTCATCGCTGAGGGGAGTGGCGACCTCTTCGCAGTAGCCGCGCATAAGACCAAGAATTCCCTCTTGATCGCTGGCGATAGCCCTGCGAACGCTAGCCATTAGTCGCTCGCCCCCGAGCTAATTCTTGAAGAGATGGTGTCCATCACCGTGGTGTCGGCAAGGGTTGTCACGTCTCCAATTGGTCTATCCTCGGCTACGTCTCTGAGCAGCCTGCGCATAATCTTTCCGGAGCGGGTCTTGGGAAGCTCAGGAACAACCATGATGGTTCTTGGCTTCGCGATGGGGCCGATCTCTTTGGCAACGTGATTACGCAGCACCTTCGAGACATTACTATCATTGTTGGCGCCATGCTGACCTGCCCGCAAAATCACGAAGGCAACCACGGCTTGACCTGTTGTTTCATCCTTTGCGCCCACAACTGCGGCCTCGGCAACAAGCGGATGTGAGACCAGAGCTGACTCGATCTCTGTGGTTGAAAGTCTGTGCCCTGAGACATTCATGACATCATCGACTCTGCCCAGCAGCCAGAGGTCCCCGTCCTCATCCAGCTTGGCGCCGTCACCTGCGAAGTAGCGGCCTGGGAAACGGGACCAGTAGGTTTCCTTGAACCTTTCGGGGTCTCCCCAAATGCCCCTGAGCATCGAAGGCCATGGCTCGGTGATGGTCAACAGGCCGCCGTGACCATTGCCAACCGCATTGGCCTCGTCGTCGACCACCTCCATCGAAATACCCGGCAAAGGGAGCATGGCGCTTCCAGGTTTAGCCTCTGTGATACCCGGCAGTGGAGAGATCATGATCGCTCCAGTTTCGGTCTGCCACCAGGTGTCGACAATTGGTGCCTTTCCAGAGCCGATTGCCTCTCGGTACCACATCCAGGCTTCGGGGTTTATTGGCTCACCCACGCTTCCTAAGAGCCTCAGGGAACTCAAGTCGTATTTGCTCACAAGCTCGTTGCCTAGTTTCATGAAGGACCTGATAGCGGTAGGGGCTGTATAGAAGATGTTGACCTTGTACTTCTGGATTATCTCCCACCATCTTCCCCAGTCCGGGGTGTCAGGGGTTCCCTCATAGATGACCTGAGTCGCGCCGTTGGCCATTGGACCATAGGCCACATATGAGTGTCCGGTTATCCAGCCAATGTCCGCGGTGCACCAATAGACATCTTTGGTTTCGTGGATGTCAAAAACATTCTTGTGGGTATAGGAGGCCTGGGTTAGGTAGCCACCGGTGGTGTGGAGAATTCCCTTCGGCTTACCCGTGGTTCCAGAGGTGTAGAGAATAAAGAGCGGGTGCTCGGCATTGAACCCTTGGGCCTCGTGATCCGCGCTTGCACCCGCAAGCTCCTCGTGCCACCAAACATCTCGAGCGTCATCCCACTCAACTTCGTTGCCGCACCTTTTCACTACAAGCACCTTTTCGACACTTGGGCACTTCTCGTCACTAAGTGCAGCATCCACAGCGGGCTTTAGGGCGCTTGCCTTGCCCTTTCGATAGCCCCCGTCAGCGCTGATGACTAGCTTCGCTCCCGCATCTTGGATTCGTGCTGCCAGCGAATCCGCTGAGAATCCCCCGAATACGACCGAGTGAACGGCTCCAAGCCTCACCACAGCCTGCATTGCAATCAGCGCCTCGGGTATTAGCGGCATGTAAATCGCTACGCGATCGCCAGCTTCGACCCCCAACTTCCTAAGGACATTTGCAGCCTTTTTCACCTCATCAAGTAATTCCCTGTAGGTGAAGGTCTTCGTATCTCCGGGCTCACCCTCGAAATGAAGGGCAACTCGATCACCGGCTCCAGACTCGACATGACGGTCAAGGCAGTTGTAACTAACGTTCAGTTCGCCATCCTCAAACCACTTGGCAAATGGCGCTTCAGACCAGTCGAGTGTTTTGGTGAATGGCTTGTGCCAATGAAGGTTGTTTGCCTGTTCAGCCCAGAAAGCTAGACGATCTTTACTTCCGGCCTCGTATAGCTCGGGCCCGGCAATAGCTTCACGCGCGAATTCGGCGCTGGGTGGGAACCTGCGGTTTTCGTGGAGCAGGTTCGCAATTTCGTTTCCGCTTGACATCTTTGTCCTCCAGAGTTGCTCTCTCATAATGCCAGAAATCGGTAACGTCAAAGAGTTTCTGCCAGTTTCGAAACTTTCAAAAAAGTCCCCCAATTGGGGAACAAAATCAGCCTTTCTGGATTTAGACTCCTACGGACTGACTTCGGTCAGTTTTTGTCGGGGGCATCCCCCCATCGTCCCCGGCAACTGGCGGCAGCTTTCCCCCAAAGCTGCCGCCCCTTCTTTTTCCACAGGTTTCTTGACTTCTTCTTCGTTTGTCCTTGTCTAGGAGCAGCTATTGCGCTTACAAGCTTGGCACCTAGATAGAGGATCTGTCGGGCTCGTTCTTGCAAGCCTTACCGCTCTGATAACCCTCTTTCTGACAGGACTGTCGCTGGCTCACAGTTGGGTCTATCTGGAGACCAGAACTCAGCTGGTTGCGGACCTCGCCTCCCTCGCTGCAGCCGACACACTGGCTGGGATTATCTCTGGCATCCCGTGTGAAAACGCTAGAGAAGTTGCTTTTGGTAATGGCGCAAGTTTGGATTCTTGTCGTATTGTCAGTGAAGTTGTCAGCATTAGGGTTGGCAATCAGAACCTTATGTTTGAGGTCTATGCCATTGCGAAAGCAAGGGCAGCGGTTGTTATGTAGGAGAGAGCTTGGCAAAGAAACTGGTGATAGTTGAGTCGCCTGCAAAGGCGAAGACAATCTCCAAGTATCTCGGAGCTGACTACGAGGTCTTGGCCTCTGTTGGGCACATTCGGGACCTTGCTGAGCCAAAAGAGATAGCCGCGGAGAAAAAGAAAGAGCGGCCCTATCTCGCGAAGTTTTCCATTGACGTGGACAACGACTTTGAGCCCCACTACTCCATTTCTCCCGGTAAGTCCAAAACCGTTTCAGAACTCAAGACCGCACTCAAGAGTTGCGATGAGCTCTACCTTGCTACCGATGAGGATCGCGAGGGAGAGGCTATTGCCTGGCACCTACTTGAGGTTCTAAAGCCAAAAGTTCCTGTTCGCAGGATGGTGTTCAACGAGATCACAAAGGATGCCATTCAAGAAGCGAGTCAGAACACCAGAGAGATAAATGACAATCTCGTGGAGGCACAGGAAACTAGGCGTGTTGTTGATCGACTGGTGGGGTATGAGATTTCCCCGGTTTTGTGGCGAAAGATAAATCGCGGATTATCGGCAGGAAGAGTTCAGTCGCCGGCAATGAGAATGATTGTCGAGCGCGAGCGCGAGCGAATGGCTTTTGTATCTGCCGGCTACAGCTCTGTGACAGCAACTTTGGAAGAGTCCTCCATTAGCTTCGAGGCAAAGCTCCTAAGCATCGACGGCAAGCGCTTGGCGGGCTCCAAGAGCTTTAGCGATGAGGGCACTCTCACGGCGGATGTCTTAGTGCTCGCACCCGATTCCGCGGAGCAGTTGGCAAAGAATCTTGAAGGTGCGACCCTAAAGGTCACCAGCATTGAATCAAAGCCCTCTACCCGCAAGCCATACGCTCCGTTCACAACCTCTACCTTGCAGCAGGAGGCATCCAAGAAACTCTCGCTCAGTGCCAAGCAGACGATGGACCTTGCCCAGCAGCTCTATCAAGAGGGACACATTACTTATATGCGAACCGACTCACCTTCGCTCTCGCAGCAGGCGATCTCAGCAGCGCGTTCGCAGGCCGCTCAGCTCTACGGGCAGGAGATGGTTCCCGAGTCGCCAAGGATTTATGGAGCCAAGAGCAAAAACGCACAGGAGGCTCACGAGGCAATTAGGCCCTCGGGTGATTCTTTCAGAGAGCCCAAGGAGCTTTCGGGTTCGCTTGGTGCAAAGGCACTTGCGCTTTATGACTTGATTTGGCGGAGAACTCTCGCCTCCCAGATGGCCGACGCCAAACTATCAACAACGACAGCAAAGTTTTCCGGCTCAGCAGGTGGTCAAAACCTAGAGTTCAGCGCGAGCGGAACTGTTGTCAGCTACAAGGGTTTTATGGCGGTCTATGAAGTTGCCAAAGAAGACGATGACGAGGAGCAAGCGAAGCTACCCAATCTTTCAGAAGGACATGAACTAAAGGCAGCAGAGGTGGTTGCGAAGTCTCACCAGACCCAGCCACCAGCTCGTTATACCGAGGCATCTTTGGTGAAGGCACTTGAGGAGAAGGGCATTGGCCGGCCATCCACCTACGCAGCGATAATCTCGACCATCATTTCTAAGGGCTATGTGGTGAAGCAGGGGTCAGCCATGGTTCCCGAGTGGATAGCCTTCACGGTTACTAGGTTCCTGGAGCAAAACTTTGACCATCTTGTCGACTACGAGTTCACCGCAAAGATGGAAGGTGATCTAGACAAGATTGCTCTTGGGGAGCTGGACCGCTCTAGCTGGCTAAAAAGCTTCTACTTTGGTGACGATGGGCTCAAGGCAACTGTCGAGGGGCTCGGCGATAGCGATCCACGTTCGATCAATAGCTTCGATATCGGTGGTGGCATAACCCTGAGGACCGGGAAGTACGGGCCATATCTTGAGCTGATGGAGGACGAAGAGCGCAGGATTGTGAACATTCCAGAGGGGCTAACTCCAGACCAGCTCACCCACGAAAAGGCAGTGGAGCTTGCCAGCGCGCCTCCTGTTGAGAATAGGGTGCTGGGCCAGGACCCGGACAGTGGCCTGGACATCATCGTCAAGGACGGGCGCTATGGGCCCTATGTCACCCTGGTTGATGAGGGAAACCCAAAGCCAAAAACCGCGTCACTTTTCAAAACCATGTCTCCGGCAGAGGTCACCTACGAAGAGGCCGTGCAGCTGCTCTCTCTGCCAAGGGAAATAGGTATCGATCCGGAGAGTGGAAATGTGATTACCGCTCAGAACGGCAAGTACGGGCCTTATCTGAAGAAGGGGACCGATTCGAGGTCTTTGGCCAGTGAGGAGCAGATCTTCACCTTGACCCTGGAAGAGGCAATCGAGATCTACAAGCAGCCCAAATACGGGGGACGTAGAACTGCCGCCACCCCGCTCAAGGAGTTTGGTGAGGATCCAGCCTCCAAGCTAAACGTGGTTGCAAAGACGGGTCAGTTCGGTGACTATGTGACCGATGGTGTCATCAACGCAACCATTCCAAAGGACGAGCCTTTAGACGAGCTTGCAGCTGACCGCGCCTTTGAGCTTTTGGCAATCCGGCGTGAGAAGCTAGGAGTAGAGCCTGGCGAGGCTCCGAAGACCACAAAGAGGAAAAAGCGCTGAGATGTTCATAACCTTCGAGGGCATAGACGGGGTTGGCAAGTCAACTCAGCTCGACTTGCTCGAGAAGCATCTGGTCTCTCAGGGCAAAGAGGTGGTTAGAACATTAGAACCTGGTGGAACCGAGCTTGGCGAGGAGATACGTCACCTGCTTCTTCACCGCAAGGGCGATGTTGCTCCAAGGTCAGAGGCACTTCTATATGCAGCCGATAGAGCCCACCATGTTGAGACGAAGATCAAGCCGGCGCTCGCAAGCGGAAAAGTTGTCCTATCCGACCGCTATTTTGATTCCTCGGTTGCCTATCAGGGCGCCGCTAGGGAGTTGGATGTGACTGAGGTCCGAGACATTTCCCTTTGGGCTATTGACAATCTGCTGCCAGATCTGACGGTGCTCTTGGATTTGCCTGCTCAGGAGGCCATGCAGCGAAGGGGCAACAAGGGCACGGAACCTGACCGACTGGAGCGGGAGCAGGTCGAGTTCTTTGAGCGGGCTAGAGACGAGTATCTGAGAATGGCCACCGAGCCAAGGTTTTTGGTAGTTGATGCGAACCTTTCGCCCGAGGACATCCACTCCCGGGTTCTCGATCGAGTTGCAAAGCTCAGTTAGATGTCTGGGGTCTGGGACGAGCTGCTGGGACAGCCTGAGGCCATTGAGCAACTAAGCAGAGTTGTTTCTGGCAAAGACGAGGGCTTTCAACACAGCTGGCTGTTCACAGGTCCTGCTGGAAGTGGAAGATCAACCACGGCAAAGGCCTTTTCTGCCAGCTTGCAGTGTGAGAAAAACGGCTGCGGTAGCTGCCAGCAGTGTTCTTTGGTTTTGGCCGGGGCTCATCCGGATGTAAGGGTCTTGGCAACTGACAAGGTCATCATTTCTATTGATGAGGTTCGCGAGCTCGTCCAATTTGCGGCAATGGCCTCCTCGGTTGGCGCCTACCGAATAGTTGTGATTGAGGATGCCGACCGAATGAGCGAGCGCACCTCAAACGTTTTGCTCAAGGCCCTTGAGGAGCCGCAGGAGAACACAGTGTGGATGCTCTGCGCCCCATCGGCCGCTGATCTACTGCCTACTATTCGCTCCAGGACTAGAAACGTCAGCCTCAGGCTTCCGAGCAATCAAGAAGTGGCGCAACTGCTGGTTCAGCGCGATGGCGTTACTGAGGACTTGGCTATTCAAAGTGCTCGTCAAGCTCAACAGCATGTTGGTATGGCTAGAAGATTGGCACTTAGCCAGGACGCTAGGGCCAGAAGGCAAGAGACGATGCGAGAGCTCGCCTCCATTACCAACCTAAGCGGTGCCATGGCAGCGGCTGAGCATCTTCTCAATGTTGCAAAGCGCGATGCCGAGACGGTCTCGGCCGAGCGCGATAAGCAAGAAAAGGACAAGCTGCTGAGCGCCTATGGGCTGGGTCCGGAAGACAAGGTCCCACCAGGCATCAGAAGCCACATCAAGGAACTTGAGGATAACCAAAAGCGCAGGAACACCAGAGCCCTGCGGGATGGCATAGACAGGGTCTTTACCGATGCGGAGTCGTTCATCAGGGATGCTCTAAGCATCCAGCTAGGAACCTACTCCGAGCTGATTAACAGCGATCTACTTGAGGTTCTGAATCAGCGGGCCGTGCTTACGAGCTCAGAGCAGAGCGTTGAGATTTTGGATGCAATCAAGAAGGCGAGAGTCAGGCTTGAGTCCAACGTGCGGGACCTGCTCGTGCTTGAGGCACTCTGCACCACCTTGATCATGAGGAGGCAGGTTGCGGCTTAGAGCGCTTTTGTTTATTCCGCTGTTGTTGCTCACCTCCTGCACCCAGGCAGAACCAATAGCCGAATTGGAACCGGGGCAAGAGCCACAGGAGCAGGTCCTCGAGTGGGTGGAATGCAACGATGTTTTTGAGTGTGCGTATTTGGCTGCGCCACTTGACTGGACTAGCGAAACCGGCGAGACGGTGTCGATCAGTCTGATGCGCTATCAGGGCACGGGAGACAGAGAGCCAATTCTGATAAATCCCGGAGGACCGGGGTCATCCGCCATCAATTGGATGCGTGATGGTTATGAGTACATCGGCACCGATTGGTTCCGCGAGAACTTCCAGGTGATTGCATTCGATCCGAGAGGCGTTGGCCGGTCAACTCCGGTTAACTGCTCAGATATCGATATCAAGGACCAGCTTCTTTATCGGGATAGCGGCTATGAATACGGTTCTGAGCAAGATTTGACTATTGCCGAGTCTCACATGAGAGAGTTCGCCGAGAGTTGCCAGCTGAGAGGTCCTTCAACTGCCTATTTCAACACCCAGCAAACGGCCAGAGACATGGAACTTATTCGTGAGGTCCTGGGACAGGAGCAGCTGAACTACCTGGGCTTTAGTTATGGGACGGAGCTAGGGGCGAACTACGCGGCGCTGTTTCCAAACCGAGTCGGCAAGTTTGTTCTAGATGGGGCCGTTGACCCGACTATGGATTCCTCCACCAAGCTTCTGGGCCAGGTGAAGGGTTTTGATGCTGCTCTGCGTGCGTATCTCACCGCCTGCCTGGATACTCCCGAATACTGTCCGTTCGATGGAGATATTGAGTCCGCGATGGCAAGAATTGCTGGGTTCTTACAGGCAAGGGAGGTCAGGCCACTAGAGACCACAATTGATAGAGAGTTGGGAATCTCAGCATCGCTGGCAGGAATGATCGTCACTCTGTATTCGCAGGATTCCTGGATCTATCTCTCGCAGGCATTTGATGAGGCATTCAACGGAGACGGAACCTTCTTCGTTTACCTCGCAGACTTCTATAACGACCGCGATCCCGATGGTGGCTATCTGTCAAACATAAATGAGGCCAACTACGCCATAAACTGCGCAGACGATGCAGTCACAGAGGCAGGGCCAAATCTAGACATAGAGATTCGCGAGGCAAGCGTTGTTTTCGGGCGCTATTTTGCTGGGCCTGACATTGCATGTAATGGCTGGCCTGAGGGCATTGGAATGCAGAAGCTAGATTTCTCGCTACCGCTTGCCAACGGCCCCATTGTCATTGGTACTACCGGCGACCCAGCAACTCCTTATGAGCAGGCTGTTTCTCTTGCCGAGATTCTTGACGGGGCAAAGCTCTTGACCCTAAACGGAGAGGGTCATACCGCCTACGGAGACAACAGCTGCATCAACTCTTTGGTTGATGCCTACCTCGAGGGCCAGGAACTGGGAGAGGGAAGCCTCACCTGTTTCTAGAGGTAAAGGGCGGCGAGGATGGCCGCAAAAATTGCAACAAAGATTGCTGGAGTCACATACTTCACAACCTCAAACCAAGGGCGGAAACTGATAACTCGTTTTCTAAGCGCGGGCTCTCCTGGCAGGGCCTTCAGGTCGTCAATCACTGCCTGAGCTTGAGATGCAGCTGAATACTCCGCCAACGCACCAAGTATTCCTGAGGCCAGCAAGATCAGGGCAAATGCGTGCACGGTCCAGCCACCGTTTTCGGCGATAGCCGGTGTTGCAATTGCCGCGAAGGCAAGCAGTCCGGTTGGAGCAAGCTGGGCGAGCACCACGTGTAAGCGGTTTGTTTGAAACTCTCGGATTAGTTCGGCCTCTGTCATGGTTGCTCCTTTTTGCTCGATTACTAGGTTAGGCAACATTGGCTTCCAACGCACTTCAACAGCGCTTGGCGCGCAGATTTGTGCACCTTTTATCAGGCTCAACCGATGGCAAGCCGCCTTGGCTTTCCGCAGTAGCTGATGGCGAAGAGGGTGGCTTCTACCTTCCGGGGGATGCCCCATGGGTTGTGCACAGAGACTTTGCAACTTTGGTCGGCGGGGTGAGAGCACTTTTGCTTCAGGCACTTCACCCAGGGGCTCTTGGGGGAGTCGCGCAGCACTCCAGGTATGAGGAAGATCCCCTTGGGAGACTCTCGGGGACGATTCGCTGGCTAACGGTTACAACCTTTGGCTCGATGACTGCAATTAGGAACGAAGCCGGTCGGGTTAACAAGATGCACGATCGC
>Ga0181577_10005058_pt1 | contig 10135 bp, 8 predicted proteins | sample 101ome_21_FD_132468 | JGI IMG/M metagenome (GOLD analysis project Ga0181577, IMG submission 132468) | Coastal salt marsh microbial communities from the Groves Creek Marsh, Skidaway Island, Georgia - 101413BT metaG (megahit assembly) | ecosystem: Environmental > Aquatic > Marine > Intertidal zone... | reverse complement strand
GAAAGATCACCTTCTACCCAGATCGCCCCGATGTTCTTGCGGTATTTACGGTTTCAATTGAAGCCGATCGACAGCAGTGTCCCGTGTTATTGAGTAACGGGAATCGCGTGGAGTCGACTGAGCTAGCCGATGGTCGTCATCGTGCTGTTTGGCACGACCCCTGGCCCAAACCCAGCTACTTATTTGCGTTGGTTGCCGGTGACTTGGAGTGCGTGTCTGATCGTTTTACTACGGCGTCGGGGCGCGAGGTCGACCTGCACGTCTTCGTCGAAGCCAAGGACATGAACTACTGCGGTCATGCGCTGGATTCGTTAAAGCGCGCCATGCGGTGGGATGAGGAGGTTTACGGGCTCGAATATGACCTCGATTTGTTCAATATTGTGGCTGTTGATGATTTCAACATGGGGGCGATGGAGAACAAGAGCTTAAACATCTTTAACACCTCCTGCGTATTGGCCGATCCGAACATTACGACTGATGCGGGCTATCAACGCATTGAAGCCATTGTTGCCCATGAGTACTTTCACAACTATTCAGGCAATCGGGTTACCTGCCGAGATTGGTTCCAATTAAGTCTGAAAGAGGGCTTTACCGTCTTTCGCGACGCCGAATTTTCAGCGGACATGAATGCCCGGGGCGTTAAACGGGTTGAGGATGTGGCGTTTCTGCGAACGCATCAGTTTGCCGAGGATGCAGGGCCGATGGCACATCCAGTGCGGCCTGACAGTTTTATTGAGATATCAAACTTTTATACCCTAACAGTGTATGAAAAAGGTGCCGAAGTTGTGCGCATGTTGCACACGCTATTGGGTCACGAAACCTTTATTAACGGCGCTAAGGACTATTTTTCGCGGCATGATGGTCAGGCGGCCACCTGTGAAGATTTTGTGCTGGCTATGGAGCGCACGTCCGGTCGCGACCTAGCGCAGTTTAGGCGCTGGTACGAGCAGGCCGGCACGCCAACACTGACGGTATCGGGTGACTACGATGCGGCAGCCGAGTGTTATCAGTTAAAGGTTAAGCAACATAATGCCGATACCCCCGGACAGCGCGATAAGCTGCCTCTGCATATTCCGCTGGCTGTTGGCTTGCTCGTAGAGGGTAAGCCGCTGATTCTCAGTGATGACAGCACCACGCGGTTGCTTGAAGTCACCGAAGAAGAGCAGACCTTTGAATTTACCCAGGTACCCTCAGCACCCGTACCGTCACTGTTGCGCGAGTTCTCTGCGCCGGTTCGCCTCGACACCACACTTTCGGGTGACGACCTACAGCAGCTGATCGCCGGAGATGACGATGATTTTGTGCGCTGGGACGCTTTTCAACGCTACGCCAGTGAGGTGATAGAGGGGCTGCAGTCGGGAGCGGAAGTGCCCGCAGGTTTTTTAGATGCGGTCTCTGGGGCGTTGGTGTTGGATATGGATACGGCGACCCGCGCGCACCTGTTAACACTGCCCAGTGAAGAGGTGTTAGCCGATCGTGCTGCTAACACGGGTCAAGTTGACGTTCATGCTGTACATAACGCACGCGAGACCTTAAAAGCCACGCTCGCTGGGGCTTTTTCTGAGCAATGGCAAGTTCTGTATGACGCTGAGGTTCCTGAGCCCTATCAACCTTTTGGTGAGCAAATAGGCGCACGCGCCTTGAAGCATTTGGCATTGGATTACTTGTGTCACGCGACTGCCCCGGCGCTCGAGCAGGCTGAACAATTATTTTTAGCAGCCAGTAACTTAACTGATCGTTTGGCGGGGTTACGGTTACTGGTTAAATGTGCACCGGCAGCACAACGAGAATCCGCTCTGGCGCAGTTCTATAGCGATTGGCAGCATGAGGCTCTGGTGGTGAATCAGTGGTTCACTCTGCAGGCCACGCGCCCCTCGGCAGACGCGGTCGATTCGGTACAAGTCTTAAGCGAAAGCCCGCTGTTTGATTGGCGCAATCCCAATAAGGTTCGCGCGCTCATTGGTGCGTTTGCATCGGGTAATCCGGTGGCGTTCCACCGTGAAGATGGCGCGGGTTACCGCCTGTTGGCCGACGCTATTATTCGTCTCCAAAAGGCTAACCCACAAATCGCATCGCGCTTATGTGCACCACTAACGCGCTATCGCCGCTATGCTTCCGGTATCGATCTGATGCGTGCTGAACTCGAGCGCATAGCAGCGGTTAGCGATCTGTCACAAGATGTCTACGAGGTGATTGAGCGAACTTTGAGCGGTTAAACGGCTCATTGCATCGGCTCTTAGTGTCCGGTGCCCATAGTCAGGTATGGGCTTAGAGTGCAGACGTCTGGGCCATGCATTTGAGTTAGATATCTGCGCTAGGCCCTGGAGCTAGGTCACTGGGCTACCGTGTTGGGTATAGATCTAGCGCTTCGTCCAGTTGATCAGCTCGCTTTTTTTTCTGACTGCGCACGGCGTCGAATAATGCGTCGCCATACCAGCGGTCGGCGGTTGGCGAAAATAGCGCCTCGTCCAAACGTTTTATTTCATTGGCGAGGGCTGTGTCGACAGACGCCGCTAACTGGCTGAGCGTGATGGGCATTTTTAGACCGTATCGAGATTGTCCCCACGCTAGGAGGGCATCTCTGGCGGCCCGCGCATCGTGACGGCTACAAGCTACCTTTAACGACACCAAGTTGCGCTCGTTACCAACGTCGCCATTGCGCTCAGTTGCTGTCCCAGCAGTCACCCGCTTGTTGCGCCACAGCAGGAAGGCTAGTGCAGCAGACATTAGCCAGCCGAGTCCTGTAGCAATCTGCCAAGGCAGTAACGCCACCGCCGAGATGGCACCTTGGTCGGCACTCGCAGGCGGCGTGATTGATGTCGTTGCATCAATAGGATCTGCGCTCGCTACAGCGACTTCGGTACTGGGAATGCGCGCGTATTCCAGCTGGTCGGTTTCTGTATTCCACCAGGGAATCACCCTCTCGGGTAATTCCCAGGCCCCACTTTGCGTTACGACGAGCGCCTCGCTCTGTAGTCTATATCCCTCAAGTCCACCGTTGATTTCACGCTGCTCGATGGTTTCTTGATCGGGATAGAATTTAAGACCCTGTAAGTTAAGGCGCTGGCCTAAGCTGGTGATGGGCGGTAGCTGGCTGCCCTGCAAACCTTCGGCCTTCATTTCAATACGGCGTGTTGTCGAGTCGCCAATCCCAAGAGCGTCGGGTGGCGTGCTCCAGCTACTCTCTAGACTTAGGCTACGTGCGGGCAGCCAGGTTTCGCCGGGGAAGCTGTCGGGCACGGGCTTGACGTTAACTTTGATGGGCTTGGTCTCCAAAGCGACCCGACGGCCCAATCTGGCGCCAAGTAGTGAGCGCCCGGGCAATAGTTCGCGGGCGCCGAAGGTGATTGCCGGAATGGACAATGTGCCAGACTGCTGTGGAAATACCGCGTAGCGCAATTCTGTGACTTGCCAGAGTCGACCGCCCACGCGGCGCTGGAAACTTTTTTGTTCAAGGGTCTCGACATAGGCATTGTCGATATCGAGTTCGGATACGGCACGGTTGTCTAGGTTAATGGCTTGCTGCAGCGTAATGGTGAGTAAAACCTGCGCCTGAACGTAGACCTCGGTTTGGTCGACCTTGGCGTCAAAGTAGACCAGCTCATCCCCAATCGCTATCTTGGGCGCCGGCGATACTTTGATGGCAATGGGTGTGGAGCTTCGTCCGCCACTGGTGAAGCCGGGGACCGTCATAATGCCCTCCCGCAGGGGAGATAGGTCCAGCTCCAACGTACGGGTGACGGTTTGTTGCCCATTGATAAAGCGCGCATTGGTTGCACTGGAGCTCTGCAGTATTTCAAAGTCGCGCTGGAGTTCGGAGAGATCCACTTCCTCCGGATGCTCTCCCTCGTCGCCAGATAACACCAGACGCAAGGTTTCGCCAAGCGCGATTTCTGCTCGATCCACTGTGGCTGTAAGCCGAGCTTCAGCGCTGGCGGCCAGCACCAAGAAACACAGGCTTAGCAGCAGCGCAGAGCCGCGATTACCAGCGAATGTCGTCATCGGGTTCCTCTCCTCGGCGCAAGCGCTGCAGGCTCTCATAGCGGAATTTTCGCCGTAATAACCCGCCGGGGTCATCGGGAACCCGGCGCAGCCATTGTTCCAGCGCCTGCTGTTTTTCTAATGCCTGATCAAATTTGGCCATTTGTGCTTGTGTTTGCTCATCCATCTGCGGTTCGCCCTGGGGCTGTCCGTTTCGCTCTGAGGAAGAGTCATCTTCGTTATTTTTTTCGGCTGAGCTTTCATTTTCGTTGGGCGATTGCTCGCTATTAGAGTCTTGAGCGTCGTCATTGCTGCCTTGAGAAGAGCTGTCCTGAGAAGAGTTGCTATCCTCGCTTGAGTCGTTTTGCTCTGAGTCTGAATCTGGTTGTGAGCCTTCCGATTGTTGCTTGTTATCTGAAGAGTCATCGTCTTCAGCATCCTCGTTGTCGCCCTGTTGTTGCTGCTCGTTTTGTTGCTGCTCTTGTTGTTCGAGTAATTTTTTTAGTAACTCCCGGTTATCGAGCGCGTCCTGCCGATCGGGTTGTAATGCTAAAGACTGATCATAGGCTTCAATGGCTTTTTCAAGATCGCCGGTGTGAGCCAAGGCATTGGCTTTGTTGTACCAGCTGTCAGCCGTATCATTCTTGTCAAAAGCTTCGGCGGCTTGACGCCAATCTTTGGCTTGATAGTGCGCCGTGCCCGCCCAATCACTGTTGTCAAAAAGACCGGCGGCAGTTTTTGCATCACCTGCGTTTAATGCGGCGGCGGCGCGTTGATCAGCGGTTTTGAAAAACGTGTCCAATACATCGGCGCGGACCGGTTCGGTATGCATAAGCGGCAACAGGATTAGTGCCGCCAGCGCGCCACGACGAAATAGTGGCAATAGACCCAAGGCCAATAACAGGGCTAGCCAATTGCCCTGATCGAGCCAGTTGTCGGTGCGACGATCTAACTCTATACGATCGTCTAGATCAATCGCGATACCCTGCCCAATGCGATCGATGTCGCTGTTGTCCAAACTCACACCTTGGTAGCGGGCATCGAGATCTCCGGCAAGGCTTTCTAGACGTGCGGTATCGAGGGCCGGGATCACGATGTTGCCATCGTCATCGCGCATAAAGCCGCCCTCAGGGCGGGGGATAGGTGCACCGGTTACGGTTCCAAAGCCCAGAATTTCCAGCGAGGCATTCGCTTCAAGCAATCGTTCTCGGGTGTCGGCAATATCTAGCTTGGGTATACCGTCTGTCATTAAAAGTATTTGGCCGTTAGCCACGCCGGCGCTTTGTAATAGGGACGCGGCCAGAGATAGCGCTGTACCGGCATCCGACCCCGGCAGGGGCATGATCGCCGGGTCTAGTGCGGGAAGCAGGTTTTCAATGGTATTGCGGTCGTCGGTCAGCGGCGAAACCACATGCGCGTCGCCAGCATAGACCACAAGGCCCGTGAGCCCCTCATCACGCGTCGCCAATAGATCGAGAATTTTCTGTCGTGCACGGCGGCTTCGACTGGGTTGCGTATCGGTGGCTGACATCGAGGCGCTTAAGTCCAACACGATGACAACGGCGTCGGCCTTTTGAAACACCGGTACATCGATCTTTTGCAGGCTTGGACCAGCAATGCCCAGTACGGCTAGGGCCAGCCCGAGCAACACGATCCCTTGGCCCCGTCGTCGCTGTGTCTTGGTCTCGCCATCTAGCAAGAATGGGAGTAACGCCGGATCGATCACATCTTTCCAACTACCGGCACTGCGCGATAAACGCCACAGCAGCCAGCCTGCTGGAAGTAACCAGATAAGTAGCCACAGGGCTTCTGGTCTCAATAGATGTGCGGTGTCGGCCATCATGCTGCCTGACCCCTCGGTAACACGCCCAGTGTCGAGGACGCTCGCAATACAATGAGGACTAACGCCAGCCCAAAGGCGGTTAACAAGGGCAGGTAGGCAAGTGACTGCTCGGGGCGAAAGGTGGATACCGCTTGTTCCACCGGTTCCAGTTCATCCAGAAGTTGATAGATGCCCTGCAGTTCTGCAGGTGTGCGCGCGCGAAAATACCGTCCCCCAGTAGCTAGGGCAACGGCGTTTAATAAGCCCTCATCCACCTCACCTGCACCGCGTCCAGTGGTGCCCAAACGACGGCTAATGCCAATGGTATAGACGCGAACCTGCATTTCTGCGGCTAACGCCGCCGCCTCCATGGGATCCACGGTACTGGCGGTGTCCTGGCCATCGGTTAGCAGTATCAGCACACGAGATTCTGCCGGCCGCTCGCGCAAGCGCTTGATAGCCAAGCCTAGGGCGTCACCTATGGCGGTGTCTTCGCCGGCAAAACCCAGTTGTGACTCACGAATAAATTGAGTGACGGTACCGGTATCGAAGGTCAGGGGCGCTTGCACATAGGCTCGAGTGCCGAACAGGATTAAACCCACGCGATCCCCCGCGCGACGCTCAGTAAAGTCAGCGGCGATAGCTTTAACGGCTTCAATCCTTGATACCAGACGATTTCCCACTTGCATGTCTTCAATCTGCATGCTGCCGGACAAGTCGATAGCGAGCATCAGGTCGCGGCCTGAGTTAGGTAATTCGATGGGATCACCCACCCAAAGGGGGCGTGCGGCGGCGACAATTAAGGATAGCCAGATCAACCAAAGGAGGACTGTTTGAAGGATGCTGGTGTGTACGCCGCTGCTACTGCTGGCGGCCAGATTACGCCAGCGCTGACCAAAAGGTGCGCGAAGGGCTGCCTCTTCGCCGCTAGCCACTCGTGGCAGCAGTAACATGATCAGGGGTAGCGGAATCAAGACCAATAGCCAGGGCAGGGCGATATCAAACATGCTGCCCCCGATGTCTTTTCACCCAGGCCTGCGCTGCGGCCAGTGTCTCAGGTGTCAGCGTCGGGATAGGTTGCTGGTAGAGTTTGGCCAGCGGCGTCAGTGCATGTTCGTTCTCGATCGCTGCGTTGTCCTTCAGGAATTGTATCCAAGCATCGCCATGTAATGGTGCCACATCACTGGCAGGCCAAGCGCGCAGGGCGGTTGCTTTGAGTACAGCGTTTACGCGTGTGAGCGCGGTCGTATCTTCTATCTCAATAGACGCCAAGGCGTGGGACGCCACCCGACGGTAACGATTGTTATGCCAGCGACGCCAGACCCTTAGCCCTGCAAAGCCCAAAGCAACTAGTAACAGTGTTGCCAGCACCCACCAACCCGGTGCTAACGGCCAAAGTCCAATGGCAGCTGGCTCGCGCAAAGGTGCGAGCTGTTGCAGAGCTGTCTCCAAGTCCACAGCCTACCTCACAGGAAAATAGCGTTGTAGGACAGGGAGTGGGCTGTCCTCGGTGGAGAGATTAATAATTGGTATCCGCAGTCCCCTGTATTGCTGTTTAAGCTCACCTTGATGCGACTCAAATTCGGCTCGATAGCGGGCGCGCAGCTTGGCACTCCCGGTTTCGAGTGCGCTGCGACCCGATGGATCTGCCACCACGTAGCGACCTGCTTTCGGTAGTTCACGTTCGAGGGGATCAGTGGTCTGAATGGCGATAATCTGTACGTGGCGGACAAGACTGCGCAGTGCTTCAAGTGTGCTGGGCAGCAAGCCCTCCTGGAAGTCGCTGATTAAAAATAGGGTGCTGCCGGGTCGTGCAATGCGCTGGATCTGACGCAGCTGCTCGTCTAAAGCCAGTTCTTGTGTGGGCTCACTGGAGGTTTTGGCGAGCTCACCAATCATGGCTAGGACTGCGCGTCGAGATCGGGCTGGGCGAATGTCCTGGGGTTGGGTGCCGGTAAACACAATACCGCCGACGCGTTCACCGCGTTCTAGCGCCGACCACAGCAACAGACTCGCGGTATAGGCTGCCAACACCGACTTGAAACAGTTGCGGGAGCCGAATTGCATAGATTGGCGCAGGTCTGCGGCGACCAGTACAGGTCGTTCGCGTTCTTCATGGAATAACTTGGTATGCGCCTCGCCAGATCGAGCCGTTACGCGCCAGTCTATGGCGCGGACATCGTCACCCGCAGCGTATTGGCGCACCTCTTCAAATTCGACACCGCGGCCGCGGCGCTGGGAGCGTTTGGCGCCTGCTAGGTGTGCCAGGGCTCTATTGCTCCGGCTGACATTGAGGTAGCGTGCACTGAATCGAGCCGCGATTAATTCCGCTGGGTCGACTTGTGCGCCGCGAATGGGTTGGGCTTGAGGTCCGGACACGTTGTTAGCCTACAGGCACCACCGCGAGCAGTTTCTCCACTACCTGGGTTGTGGTGACACCGGATGCTTCGGCCTCAAAGGCTACGATTAGGCGATGTTTCAGGCAGTCGACAGCGACCGCTTGAACATCATCGGGGCTGACATAGTCGCGGCCTTGTAGGTAGGCGTTGGCACGAGCGCAACGGTCTAGTGCGATAGTGGCACGGGGGCTGGCTCCAAATTCCAACCAGCTGGCTAGCTCGCTGTCATAGGCGGCGGCCTCCCGTGTGGCGATGACCAACTGAACAATGTACTGCTCCACGGCCTCGGACATATGGATGTTTAGCACAGCTTTACGCGCTGCAAAAATGGCGTCTTGGCTGATGCTAGCAGGGGCGCTCTCGGTGCTGCCGCCGGCTTCATTTCTGGCAAGGCGGAGAATATCCATTTCGGCCGCCGCGTTGGGGTAAGACACATTTACCTGCATCAAGAAGCGGTCGAGTTGCGCCTCGGGCAACGGGTAGGTGCCTTCCTGCTCAATGGGGTTTTGAGTGGCCATCACCAAAAACAAGCCGGGAAGCGGATACGTGCGGGTGCCAATACTGACCTGGCGTTCTGCCATGGCCTCCAGTAACGCCGATTGGACCTTTGCAGGTGCCCGGTTTATTTCATCGGCCAAGATGAGGTTGTTGAAGATGGGCCCCTGTTGGAACTCAAAGACGCCTTGTTGCGGCCTGAAGATATCGGTACCCGTGACATCGCCAGGCAGTAGGTCAGGGGTGAACTGAATGCGGTGAAAACTGCCTTCAATACCCTCCGCCATCTGTTTGATAGCACGGGTTTTCGCCAAGCCAGGCGCGCCCTCTACCAATAAATGGCCGTCCGCCAGCAGGGCAATCAACAGTTTGTGGATTAGGTCCTGTTGTCCAATGATCTGGCTTCCCAGCCATTGTTCAAGTTGTTGCAAAGGGGTTGTGGTCACGGTTAACACTCGCCAATTCATTACTTTGGGATATGGTGCTAACTATGACAGATACAACCCCTAAAAGGTTCGATTTCCGTCGATATTCACACCGCTTTTCCAGCGGTGTTATGACAACGGCCTGTTAAAACCCCGACAGTTTGTGGCATCCCGTGACGCCGTTAACACCATCCCACTGATCGTGGCGGCCCTCGCGCCAGCCTTGCAGCCAGTAGGCCCTTTGCGGGTCAACCGTGTGAGGGCAAAGCTCATTGGATCGGCCCGATAAACCCATCTGGTAGCCCCGGTCGAAGGCTCGTTGTTTCATATCACGTTTTGGTCTTCGCATAGATATCTCCGTCATGTGGATGCCGACAAAATGCTCCCTTGCCCAGATTCGCGGGCACAGGATCCATGGGTTCGGCAAGAAAGAGTTTGTAAGAATTCGCTGACAACATAGTCAGCCAAGGAAGCAGGCGTGGCGCATCCAACGATGGCGGACCGGATCTGGTGACCAAGCCCATCGGAGGCACCCGCAGGTAGCGTGTTCTCCACAACTCCATCGAAACACAGTCTGGGACCTGTGTCGAAAACCGATTTGTTCTAAACTTGTTCTCAAAATACGATGCGGGAATAAGGTAGAAAAACTATGAGCTCCGAGCCCATTGAAAGCTCCCAGCGAACCCATGCGGACCTCTCACGTATTGCCCAATCAAGCCGCGATCCGGGGCCATTTCGGCGCTGGATGATGTCTCGATTACTCTGGCGGCAGGCAGATCCCAATCGTCGGCGGGCGCTCTTAGCGTCCCAAGATAAGCAATTACGCGCTGAGGCTGCCGCCGAGCTGCATTTTTTCCATCAGCCGGGGGAACCTCACAGCGAGCTTGCCTTACAGGCGCTGCCAAAAATCGCGGCGCGCTACGAATTAAAACCCCAATTACATCTGGTTCCCGGTCCTTCGGGCGCTAACAACCCCGAACCGGAGCTTTTGCCTCTTATGGCCGCCAACGACG
>Ga0181577_10005057_pt1 | contig 10137 bp, 8 predicted proteins | sample 101ome_21_FD_132468 | JGI IMG/M metagenome (GOLD analysis project Ga0181577, IMG submission 132468) | Coastal salt marsh microbial communities from the Groves Creek Marsh, Skidaway Island, Georgia - 101413BT metaG (megahit assembly) | ecosystem: Environmental > Aquatic > Marine > Intertidal zone... | reverse complement strand
TCGACGCTACAACTTTTTGTTTGTTCACATTGCCAAGACCGGCGGCACCAGTGTTCGCGCGGCATTGCAAAAATATCGATGGCGTGACCCCTCTTACCTGCCCCAGTGGCTGGCCAGCAAATTGAGCAGTGCAACCGGTCATCGCGTAGGTATCAAGTTACCTCGGCATTGCAAAGCGATTACCGCGCAGGAGATGCTGCCACGCGAGTACTTTGAGGGTCTGTTCAAGTTTGCCTTTGTCCGAAATCCCTGGGATTTGCAGGTCAGCTCCTACCACCACATAAAACGTGAGCGACCGCATTTGGTGCTACCTAATGAGACCTTTGAGGCTTTTTTGCGTCGAAAGTTAGACCCCGAACGCCCTTGGCAGTATCACATTGATACGTCTATCACTTTGCAAAGCGACTATTTGATTGATCTGCATGGACAGCAGATTGTCGACTTCATTGGTCATTATGAAACCTTACAAGACGACTTTGACCAAGTCTGTGATCGGCTGTCGCTACCGCGACAGGTACTCCCACACAAACGTAAAGCTGGAGACCGTCACGGCTATCGGGAGTACTACAATGACAGCACACGCGATTTAGTTGCGCAGCATTTTGCTGCCGATATCGAGCGGCTGCACTACACCTTTTAAACCCTGTATTCCTAGATTGAACCCATTCAAACGGTTTTACAGCTTCAAGGCTGCAGTAAGGCTATGTATCGAACTGGCGAGCCGAGTCTTACCCTGCAGGCTTAGCCACCCTCAACCGAGCTGAGTAACGCGGGCAGTTGTGCAAGGCTTGCTACGCGTGTCACGTCCGCTATCGTATCTGACGCCTGATCGTTCACCCAAAACAGGCGTGAAAGGCCCGCGCGCCGGCCCGCCTCCATGTCCGAAGACTTGTCACCGACCATCACCGACCGCGAAAAATCAATGTTCAGCTCCTCGCCCGCCGCCAGCAACAATCCGGGGGCCGGTTTGCGACAGGTGCAATCTTGTAAATAAGCGCCTTTGGCCGCGCTGGGATGGTGCGGGCAAAAATAAATACCCGAAAGCTCAATATTGTGCTTTGCCAAATGCTCTCGCAGGGCATTGTGCAAGGACTCAACATCAGACTCGTTGTAAAGCCCCCTTCCAATACCCGACTGGTTGGTGACAATGACTAGCGCGTAACCCATGGCCTGAAGAGCGGCTAAGGCTTGCTCGACACCCGGTAAAATCTCAAAGTCTGACCACTGATAGACATAACCGGGGTCGGCGTTAATCACACCATCACGATCGAGAAAGATAGCAGGCCGAGACACCAGATCGACCCTAGTTCAGCTCTAGCGCGTCTTCGATCAAACCACAGAACAAATGCCCAATCAGAATGTGGCACTCCTGGATTCGGGCTGTAGTGCTGGAGGGAACCACGATCGAGACATCGGCAAGTGCATTCAATGCGCCCCCGCCTTTACCAGACAGTGCAACCACAGAGCAGCCTATGTCTCTGGCGACCTCACAGGCACGATTGACGTTTTCTGAATTGCCCGACGTTGAAATGGCAATCAACACATCACCTGGAGCAGCTAAGCCCGCCACCTGACGGGAGAACACATCGGCATAGCCATAGTCATTACCGATAGCGGTAAGCGCTGAGGTATCGGTGGTTAGGGCGATCGCCGGTAACGGTCGCCGATCATTGATAAACCGCCCAATAAGTTCGGCCGCAATGTGCTGGGCATCGGCTGCTGAGCCGCCGTTGCCGCAGAGCAAAACCTTGCCCCCGGCCTTGAGCGCTTCTGCACACAGGTTAGCCCCAGACCCAATCTCGGACGCGCACTCCCGCAATGCGTTAACTGTCGCCACATGGTCGTCAAATTGTTGCAATATAGCGTCTGTCACACCATCCTCTTTACACGTCGCTTGGGGCCGATTTGCCCCCGGGCATGATAACAGCCTAAGGAGACACCATGGCCACCCAAGACCAGTTCGTTGATCCCAGTCGTACTTTATTTGAGGCATTTAAAGCTTTACCCCGCGATGAGCCCGTTTTAATGCTGAATCTGCTGCGTTTTAAGGCCAAAGCGACCTATCCAAGCGATCACGCACTGGCCAGTGAGGGGCTCTCTGGCGCGGAAGCCTACGGCCACTATGGCACCGACAGCGGGCCTATTTTTAAACGCGTCGGCGGTGAGATCGTCTTTCGAGGTGATTTCCGAACCATGGTCATTGGCCCCGAAGACGAACACTGGGACGCCATGTTCGTCGCACGTTACCCCACTGCATCGGCTTTTCTAGAGATGGTTACCGACCCCGACTACCGTGTTGCCGTGGTGCACCGTCAATCGGCAGTAGAAACATCGCGCCTCATTCGCATGGCAGAGAGTGGTTTAGGCGGTACCTTTAGTTAAAGAAGTGTCGCTTATGCCTAAGCTAGTATGTCAGACATGGCGGCCAAATCTTAAATTATGGCCTTCAGCGGTAGCGGTAACGGCGCGCATATGTTCGGGTGAGACCCGGACTCCGGTGAGTGCCCTGTACCAGCTAGATCCCCCAGCCCCGCGAGTTGGGTAGCCTAGAAGTGAGGGCTGCCTCAACCTGCTGCTACGACGCAATGGCTTTGGCTAGGCAAAATATGGCACGCCCCACAAGCGTTAAACGCAAGTAAAAGAAGGAATAGCATGCTGTATCACATTCACTGTCTAGATAAGGCCGACCACTTACAGGTCCGGCTAGATAACCGTGACGCTCACCTGCAGCACCTAAGCAGTGTAGGCTCTCGGTTATTCGCGGCCGGTCCCTTGCTCGATGAGGACGAACAAATGATGGGCTCAGTGCTTGTCATCGAGTTTGACTCTCGAGACGACGCCGAGGCGTTTTGCTCCCGCGACCCTTACGCCCAAGCGGGACTTTTTCAAAAAGTGGAAATCACCGCGTGGAGAAAGGTGCTACCAGGACAATGATCTAGCTCGCTCTTTGGCAAAGCAAGCAAACTTAAGCGAAGCCGCTTAGTCATCATTGACACTGACTGAGCGGCTTGCCGATAGGTTATTTGTGGCGAATTTTATTTAGCAAATTGAGCTGCTCACCATACAGGCTACGCGCATCCCAGCCGCCACTGCGTTTAGCAGCGAAAGAATAGAAACTACTCGAGGCTTTTTCCAGCACATCGTTATTGCCAGTTTGGTCATCAACCTTCGGTAGACCCTGATCCGATCCCACCACATTGCCTGCGGTCTTTGTGCCCAGCACAATATCGGTAGTTGCTGTCGAGGCGTTAAAGATATTCGCTACAATGGCCCACCCAGAAACGGTTCGCCCCACGTAACCGCTAGCGGTACTGCCACTGGTTATATCAATCCACGATGCAGCTTTGGAGCTGAAACGATTACCTGAAACCAAGCCATCCAGAGTATCAATAGCAGCCAAGCCAGAGCCGGCCGTATTATTACTGTTACCTTGGAAGGTGTTTGAGCTCACAACCATCTTATGGTCAATGCCTTTATCAGACTGCCCCACCAAAATACCGTAGCCATCGGTCCAGATACCGGCATCCTTAAAAGTATTATTTTTCAAAGTGGTGCCATTTTTAGCCGGAGAGTCGGCGGTGCTGGCAATGAAGACGCCGGTTGTCCCCAAACCACTACCTGCAGGGTAGCCGGGCACGTCGTTGTAATTGATGGTGTTGTATAGCACCGTGGTGCTCTGCGAAGCATCAATAATGCTCAGCGGCAGCCCCACTTGCTCAAAGGTGTTGTAGTTAATATCGACCTGCCCGCCTGCGGCGACCGAGGTGATGATGCCGAAATCGAGGCCAGCGAGGTCCGCACGGTTAATTTTTAAGGTGCCCGTTATACGCTCGTTATCTGCCGTACAACCCGGTGCCGCTTCCATAACCACGCCGCTCACCACATCCAGGCCCGAAGTACCCTGCCCGGTTATGCTTACGCGATCGACGTTACCAAAGGTTGCTCGGTTACTGCACTTGGCAGGATCAGAGTAATAGGCAATCACAGCCGCCGAGCCGCCGTCACCGCAGGGGGAGTCTACCGAGATGGTCATGCTCCGCACCGAGGCGGTGCCTACTTGGAATTGCATGGCAACGCCCATTTGACCATCGCAGCTCAGAGAAGAATCTTGAATCGCCACCGTCGTTGCAGACTTACCGACACCACGAAGATCCCCAACAAAGCCTTTGGCGACGATCGGACCTATGCTGTATTCATTGGAAACCAGCGAGACATCGCGATAGCCCCCGTCAATCGCCGCATCCAAGGCACACTGAATATTCTCGGTATCGTCGCCAGAACTGGCCGCCGACACTTCAATGGTGCCGCCATTAAGCGACACAGCACTTCCGCACCCTAAATCTTGGGCTTGGGTGAATGGAGTAAAAACGAGAGTTGAAAGTAGTAAAACCCAAAAGGTGCGCGTCATGGTAGAGACTCCACTAGAGTAGGCTTAACGCTCACGTTAACACTGTCAATCTGTTGCGCCAACCCAAAAACACAACGCGACAGCACCCTCAAAGCTCCATTGCGTTACCCACAACCTCCTATCGACTTGGACGCCTGTTAGTTTTCTCTCCGCTCACCCAACAGAGGCTGTTATCCCTGTAATCAAGTGGGCATGTTTAGCTTGTCATGGATAGGCCCAACACCGTGGCCTTGCGCATCGAGAATCAACCAGGGAAGTCCGGAACGATTGAGCCAGAGAGGTGCCTTGTGATGATCATGCAGGCAGGCCACGGTAGCCACGGCGCCTGCTATTAGCGCCGTATCTGCTATGACAGAAACAGAAACGGGACCATCAACGGGATAGCCTGTATGCGGATTGAGCAAGTGGCTAACCAACTTTCCCTCATACTCGAAACGCCGTGCGTAGCTGCCGCTGGTGCAAACAGCCATGTCGACCATCTCAAGAGAAAACACGCTTTCATTGGGATTTATTGGATCACTAATGCCTACGCGCCAGGGCCTGCCATCGGCCTGCGACCCGACGGCCACCACATCGCCCGCGAGAGCCACAAGCGCCGATTCAATACCCTGCTCTTTTAGTGACTGAGCAACCGTATCGGCCGCGTATTCTTTAACCAGTCCACCCAAATCCATTTCACTGCCGGCGACGGTTAGATAAACCCCTTCTTGGGTAATCTCCACAGAATCCCAGCCGACCTGATGTTGTAAGGCTTCAAGTGCTGGTAGATTGACTAAATGCCCAGTTTGAAAATCCCAGACGCGATTCAATACGCCCACAGTGGGGTCAAAAAGCCCGTCGGAATCTCGCCACAAGGTGTCTGCGAGAGCCAACAGCGCGCGGCACTCCTCATCAACCTCGGTGAACTCTTCTCGACCTGCCCGGGCGTTTATCTGCGAGACAACACTGTCAGCTAGATAGCGACTGTAGCGCGCCTCAAGCGCCTCTAATGTTTGCTGTACTTGCACCAAGCTAGCTGTTGCAACATCACGTCGAGCCGATGGCACTTGGACAGTGATGCTGGCTGGCCCGCCCATGACTTTGAAGCGCGATTCGCACTCAACATACGATTTATTCAAAACGCCAGGTGAGCCCAATAGTGCCTCGCCAGAAATCGACTAATGCCGGGGCAGCGTCGCCCTCGTAAAGCCCCCAGTTATTGTTACTGCGATAGCGCTCTACTTGTGCCTCCGCCACCCAGTCACCCAGCTGTACTTGCAAGTTAAGGCCAACTGTCAATGCACCAAAGGCAGAGAGACGGTAATCGTCAGCATAGTAATCGGCGGTGAAGTCGGCGACCGGATCAAAAAAATCGGCAGCGCGCTGACTGTAGTAACGCACATAAGGCTTAAGCGTATGTCTACCCAAGGGCTGCGACCAACCCAGTGTTAACGTGTGGGAGTCCATGCCCCAGTCATCACTGTAAAAACGGTAGTCCGCCTGCACCGTCGCACCCATATCGACCAAGTGCTTGCGGTATCCCGTGGTGAATGCCCATCGGCTGTGGTCGCTTGGACGTTTATCTCTTAATTTGTAGGGGTCAGTGAGATAACCGTCGCTATAGGTATAGCTTAGACCCACCCTGAAAATAGCCGTGCGACTTAGAATCTGGCTCACGCCAAAGTAGGCCGACTGGGTATCAATGTCCTCACGATCAATAAATACCGGGATCTTTTCCTGAGTGGGTTGAACGGTGTCATTCGACTGACTGACCGAAGCCGACCACGTTCTGGCATTGTCATCACTGTTCCAAGCCATGTCAGCTGACCACGATAGGGCCTCGTAGTCGTCTTCATCTGAGTGCGTGATGTTTAATCCGGCATTACCGTCGGCCCAAAAATAACGCGTGGTAACGCCCACCTCCACACGATTATCTTGAATGCTCGCGCCAGACATAATAATGCCCGGTTGACCGTCTCTTTGCACCCCGACAAACCATGGCGAAGCGCCTGTTTGGTAGTCGTTTTGCACATCAATGGCTATCGACCAGTTGTCGCCAACCGGCGCCTCCAACCAAAGCTGGGTGATATTGATATCGTAACGATCACTGGCGCCAAAAAGCCGTTGGTTGTCGGCCAAACTGTCTTCACTGTAACGTGAATAGCGAAGACCCATCTCCGTGTAGGTGGGCGGAGCATCAGCCGTCGCCGTGGCGGCATAAGCTGGCAAAAGCGCGACACTTTGCTTGAGGCGTCGAACTAAGGGCGATGACCCGCTCAATCGCATTGCGTCAGAGCTTGGCTTAGTTACAGCCACAACCACCTCCTGACGCACCCGCACTACCCGAAGAACCTTCTTTACTGGTATACACATGCCCTTCGAGCTTTCGCTCTCTTCCCTGACTGTCCCAGCGCATGTCATCGCGCGACAGATAGCCGCGCTCCCATGCCGCAACGGGCTCGACTCCCGAGCAGCCCGACAACAAGATGAGCAGAACCAATGACCAGAACGATTTCAGCCCGTACAGACTTAATAACCTGTTCAACATAAACACCAACCGCCCGATTTTTTGAATAAAGTTACCTGCGTCACTTTAGCTTTATAGTCTGTTGCAAAAGGTGTCGCATGGGAAGCCTAAACCGGCACGACCCATCAGCTGGTTATCCTAGCTGCAACAATCCGGTCTTCGAACATCGACCTGTTTCGGTATTTCACGCCCTATCATGCTTTGTTATTTAGCCTTTTTTACTTATTATGAACTCTAGGGAATCGGACAAAGTCAAAAAGGTAGCGTACCGAGGAGGCTGTCGACATGGCATACCGACCACACTCAGGAGGATTGTCCAGACGCCGCTTCCTTCGCGCGGCGGCTACTGCCAGCGCCATCCCATCATTGCAGGGCGCGCGCGTCTGGGGCGCCAACCAGCCTTATGACGGCAAACTGCTGGTCACGCTGCAATTAGACGGCGGGGCCGACGTTACGCAACTTTGCGACCCTAAGGTCAACGTAAAAGGTGAGCCCAAAATCAATAATTGGGCTGACAGCGCCGATCCCGGCGAAGCTGGCAACATACTCTACGCCCCAGTTGCTGATAATAAGTGGCTATTCGATACCTACGGTGCCGACATGCTTGTGGTGAATGGCGTGGATGCCATGACCAACTCCCATGAGACCGGGCGTTTATTTAATTGGACAGGCAGCAATGCCGAGGGCAAGCCCTCGCTCACTGCACTGCATGCCGCCTCCAACTCGCCTGAGCAACCGCTGGCCTACTCGGTATTTGGCGGTACTTCTCGCACTTCGGGCATCATTGGATACAACCGTTTTTCAGACCTTTCGGCCATGAAGGCTCTATCCCAGCCTCGTCGCAGCTCTTGGGACGACCAGCTCAAGCGCCCGGAGGAAGAGTTTGCTACCGTCGACAATATTGTGAGTAATGAATTAGCGAGGTTAGAGACACAGAATCTTAGCCCTCGCCAGCGCGCAAGCCTTGAGCGTTTTACCGTGGCCCGCACCAAACGCGATTCGCTGATATCGTTGGCTGAGATCTTGCCTGCACAAGACGATATCGTGGAACAAGACCAATTCATGGTGGGCACGCAATCGTTTTGGGATAACTTAAAGCAGCAAATGCAAAGCGCACTGTTGGTATTCAAGTCTGGCCTGGGTTCTGCCGCCGACTTGCAGGTTAGCGGCTTTGATTCCCACGACAATCACGACGCCATTCATGAGCAGCTCTATATCAACTTAGCGAGCTCCATCAATTACTTCTGGGATTACGCCGACCAACTCGGTCTGGCAGACAGAATACTCCTCGTCATCGGTTCCGATTTTGGACGCACTAACATGTACAACGACGGCGAGGGCAAAGACCACTGGCCCGTGGGTTCTTACATCATTATGGAGCGCGACGCGCCCTGGGGGAATCGTGTGGTGGGGGCAAGCGACGAACTGCATTTCGCCAAGACCATTAACCCTAAAACGTTAAAAGAGGACAGCAAGGGCGTTTTAATAACCCCGGCTCATCTCCATCTAGCCATCCAAAAATACTTGGGCTTCGATAGGTTTGCGCAAAACCTAGGGCTGGGAATTGGCGAAGTTGAAGCCCTCCCCTTGTTCGATGCTTCCAAGCGAACGGGGGCATAAGATGAATACTAAAAAACACTCCACAAACACGATCGCAAAATTCTCGCCGTTGCAATTGACGTTTGGATTAACAATTTTCCTTTCGACTCTATCCGCAGCGGAATCTCAAGCCTCCGATGCTTCAGAAGCCGCATTCTGGAAGGTGCTTAATTCTATTCACAGTAATCGCGTGAGCGGCGGCCTTCCCGATGCGGGGGACAGCACCAATAACAACAACGGAGGCAACACGGGAAATAGTGGTGGCACAACTTCAGCACAAGACTATTGGGTGGCTAATGTTGAGCCCATCGTTCAATCGCAATGCAAAGTCTGCCACCAAGAAGGGGGCACAGCTGACAATAGCGGCGCCCGTCTGCTTTTCACCAATGTCGCCATCGATAATCACCAAGCGACCGAGGCTTTTGTAAGCGGCGGTGGCGGCAGTGCGGACCTAGTACTATCAAAGATCATCGGCAATGCTGGCCACGGTGGTGGCCGAGTATTGAGTGAGGGCTCCGCTGACTATCAAGCCTTTGAAAGTTATTTTGAATTGCTCGCCGGTGGCAGTGCCATCGCACCCAGCTCGCCCAGTAATTTCTGGGCCGACATCCCCGATGAACCCAGAACTCAGACCCTAAGACGCGCAGCGCTTTTACTGGGCGGCACCCTACCCAGTGCTGGGGCTGTCGTGCGCGCAGGAAAGTCCGACGAAGCCTTGCGAGCTGAAGTTCTCAGAATTATGCGAGGCGACGCCTTTCATGACTTTCTGATCTCTGGCGCAGATGATCAGCTCCTCACTGACGGCTTAATGCGCGGCCTGGACTTCGACATTCAGTTCAATCCACGCTACCCGGCGCTAGCCGAATTTCGTAGAAACTTGCCGGAGGAGCAGCCGACCGTCGAAGAAGGGGAATTTCAGCGAAAACCTTTCCTAACCGCGGACGATACTGAATGGGAGGCGCGATGGGCGGTCCATCGGGAGCCGCTCGAGCTTATCGCCTACGTCGTCGAAACCAATCGCTCCTACAAGGAAGTGCTCACAGCGGATTACACGATGGTGAATCCCATTACCAATATCGCCTACCGTAGCGGTGTGGCATTTGAGGGTATATGGCTGGACGAGGAAGGCTACCTGAACCGGAGACTACTCAATCAGTTCAAGCCGGCTCGCAACAAAGGCTATGTCGTTCAGGACGAAGACAATGAATTCGATTTTGATACTCAGCAATTTGTCAGTTATGGAGACTATGTTGACGTACCTCACGCAGGCGTTCTAACTTCACAGGCATGGTTAAAACGCTACCCCACTACAGATACCAACCGAAATCGCGCTAGAGCCCGATGGACGTATCTCCATTTTCTCGACGTCGACATTGAGAAATCTGCTCCTCGTACCACTGACCCGGTGGCCTTGGCGGATACTGATAATCCCACCCTCAAAAATCCAGCCTGTACGGTCTGTCATGAGCGTATGGATCCCGTCGCAGGCGCCTATCAATCCTTCGGTGACCGCGGCCATTACCTTGAGCAATGGGGTGGGGAGGACTCGCTTGCCGAATCCTACAAGCATCCGGAGTGGTTTGGCGGAGAACCGGGTGACACGCCTTATCAAGACGGCGACACC
>Ga0181577_10005056_pt1 | contig 10137 bp, 6 predicted proteins | sample 101ome_21_FD_132468 | JGI IMG/M metagenome (GOLD analysis project Ga0181577, IMG submission 132468) | Coastal salt marsh microbial communities from the Groves Creek Marsh, Skidaway Island, Georgia - 101413BT metaG (megahit assembly) | ecosystem: Environmental > Aquatic > Marine > Intertidal zone... | reverse complement strand
TGTCCGCGGCCGTCTCGCGACCATCAGCGCCAGTATCGCCATAGCGTGTAACAGAATTCCTTCCGGTGCGCCGACGGCCTGGGTGAACTCCGTTCTGTCCAGAACCGTTGAGTCCGAATCCGTGACGACGATATTGCCGTTCCGGTCGCGGGCGAAAATCGTGAAGAAAATCTCGGTCCCGTCTTCCGGCAGCGTGTCGAGATAGATGGTGTGTTCGGTGGAAAAGGCGCTTTCGATATCGGACCACCGATGCAGGTCTTCGGACACGCCGTGCGCGATATAACCGATGGTTTCCTCGTCCGTGTTCCAGCTTATCTCGAAGCCGTTCTCCGTCCATCCATAACTGATTTCGGAGACTTCCGGCGCGACCGGATCGTTGGCGCAGGAATTACCGGGAGCGACCGGCTGAGACTGGGCGACGAGCGAATTCATGCGGATGTAGTAAATCAGCGCATCCATGTCGGCGCAGGTGATTTCCGGCCGGGGAACGGACCCGCCGAATCCGCTGCGGATGTAATCGGTCAGGGACTGATCGTTCATGAGCGCGAGCTCGTCGAAGGTCGGCAATCCGATCAGATTGTGCCCCGATTCCCCCCGCAGCGCGGTGAAGGACGGCCGCGCGTCGAACGGGAAGCCGAAGGCGCTGCCGCTGAAAAATACATTGCGTCCCCGCCCGTAGGCAGCGTGATCGTATGTCGAGGCAACCGGATCCTGATCGTTGCGAAGCCGCACGACGCGGAGGCCGACATTGCCGAACCCGTGCGTCAGAATCTTGCCTTCGTCGTCGTCGATTGTCAGGACCCACGGGTAGTGCCCGTGCGCGTCGCGCGACCGGTTCGCGGGCCCCTGGTTGAGGGCGCCGGACGTTCCCGTATTCGGTAGGAACTCGTCGTTGCGGCTGCCGTCTTTCGAGACGCGGAACATGTGTGCGTTGTTCGCGCCGCCTGTGCTGGTCGTGTAGAGGATATCGTCAACGGGACCGATGTTGCCCTTCCGGTCGACGTCAAGCCACATCCACTTAGAATCGTGTCCGTCGGCGAGCTCGGTCACGGCGCCGCTGGTCAGATCCAGACGTTTTACCCTGGATGTCGGGTTTTCGCCGAACACGATATTGCCGTCCGAATCCAGACGGACGACGAACGGGCCTTCGAGACCGGTTTTAACCGTGCTAACCGTCCCGTCGGGCGCGATGACTTTAATCGCGTTATTGCCGTGATCCGCGACGTACATGGTGCCGTCGTCCGTCATCGTGATGGAGGTCGGACGGTTGAATTTCACGTCTCCGGCGGTCGTGTCGTCGCCTTCGGTCTGCTTGGTACCGGCATAGATCGACAGTTTCGGCGGATCGAGGTTCATGTCGATCTTGGTGATGATGTGATTGTCGGTGTCGGCGACGTAGAGAATTTTCGAATCCCGCGGGTCGACGGCAATATCGTGCGGGTTGCACATCGGCGGGACTTCGTGGATGTGATCCGGCGCGCAGGGCACCACGGCATCCGCTCCTGACGGGCCGTGATGCCCGTGTCCCGGCGCATGACCGAAATCGCCGACCCAGCGGACCTGGTGATCGGCAAGCGTCTGCTGGTCGATCGAAGTGTCCCTGTAGTCCAGCGGGATGACTTCTTCGCGCACTTCGCGCCCTGCGATCGTCGTTACTTTGCCGGTTTCGTCCACACGGTATACCCACCCCGCCAGATCGACGCCGATATATCCGGGGCCATCAGGATCGGGAGCGTATGTGGCGTATGGGCTGACCACCTTGTCGTTGCGCTCGCCCGGTTTCGTGTTCTGCCGCAAGACGCGATCGAGTGATTCCAGGGCGTCGTCCGCGACCTGGGGGTAATAGTTTCGGATGATCGGATTGCCGTCTTTGGTTAGATAGAGACCCGGGTCTCCCTGATACAGCCCGGTGTTGCTTTGCGTCAGCGCTTCGATAAACCAGTTGTGGTTTGCATGGGCGTCCATCGGATCGGTAAATCGGTCTGGTTGCGCATGAACGGGCGCCGTCTGGACATGTGTCATCGGCGCCGGCGCGGCACCCGGCAGGTCCGTCGAGGGATCGATCGTCACGGCGTCGGGCGTTGCGCCGAACAGTTGGGATCCGATGGCATTGCCGAAACTAGGGGTCGACACGGGACCGCTCGGGGCGCCCGGTTGATTGTCGATATATACGCCCGACGCATAGGCCCGGTAGTTCCCGAGGTTTGCTGTGCCATCGACGATGATCACGCCGAGCGCGTGTCCCCCGTCGTTATAAGATGTTGTATCCCATTGGAATGTCTGCCCGCTCTGCAGGATAGGGCTCACGGCTTCGCCGTTAACGGTAAAAGCATAGCGAATATCCGGCGTCGGCTCCGCATAGCCCTGGCGATTATAATATCCCGCCTGCAATGCGACGGTGCCATTTACCGTTTCGCCGTTCCGGTCGATCCCGCCGTCGGAAACGTACGGGATGACCAGCGTTGAATCCATATTGTATGGGAAGGGGTTCAAAGGGCCGGCCTGGATGCCTGACAATGGCGTAACGGCTGCCAGACAAGCCGCCGCCCCGCCGAGGGCGATCCTTCGTAGAGCGACTTTCCCGCGGCCCGATCCCCACCGCCGCGCATTCGCGGCGAGCCTGATGAACATCCTGTTCTTCCCCCATACGTTTTCCGCAGCGGAAGCTGCATCGTGCGCGGGTCGCGTTACGCTTCTTTGATTGCGAGAGCGATCCTACCCTCACCCCGAGTTCCCGAATTGCCTACCTTCGGGAGCGCGCGGGGTGCCTATACCGAGAGAATACCGCAGCGGCCCTGGTGAGTGAATGCCTGATCGGAGATTGCGGCGTGTTTTTTTGTTCTCCGGTCGGAAAACGCAGTGCGAACCTTGTCTGAAACGTTCGGTCCTGTCAGGGCGCCGAAATACCGGTCAGGATATCCGTCGGGGAGACCGGGATATTCGAAATCCGCACATGGCGGTCCGCCAGCGCGTTTTCAACCGCGGACGCGATGACGGAAGGAACCGGTACCAGGCCGCTTTCGCCTACGCCCTTTACGCCGAGCGGGTTTTGCGACGACGGCACGACGATATGTTCGATCTGTACATTAGGCACCTCGGTGGAGCCGGGGATGAGATACTCCGCAAGGTTGGTCGATTGCGGTTGCGCCTGGTCGTCCCAGATCATTTTCTCGAACATGGCGAAGCCCAGCCCGTGCGCCGCGCCGCCCGCGACCTGTCCGTCAATGACCAGGGGGTTTACCATCACACCGCAATCGTGCGCGATTACGTAGTTCAGAACCTCGATATGGCCGGTTTCCGGGTCGACCTCTATCTCCGCGACATGCGCGCCGTTTGAAAAGGCAAGGCCGTCGATCTGTTCCGCGACATGCGCTTCAAGTCCCGGCTTTTCGCCGGCGGGCAGAGCGAAACCCGTTGCCGCGCCCGCGAGCTGCGTCGCGAGTTCGCCAAGACCGATCGACATCCCCGGAACCCCTTTTACGTGGACCCGGCCGTCGGCTAGTTCGAGATCGTCTTCTGCAGCCTCCAATATATGTGCAGCCACACGTAGCGCCTTGTTTCGTACTTCCTCAGCCGCAGACCGCGCCGACGAACCGGCGGTGACGGTTTGCCGGCTGGACGCCGCGCCCATGCCATAGGGAATTGTCGACGTATCGCCGATAACCACGTCCACGTCATCAACCCCTATGCCGAGGGACTGAGCGGTAATCTGGGCCAGCATGGTCCGTGTGCCCTGGCCAATGGCGGAAACGCCCGAAATGACGGTGACACGCCCCGACGGACCGACGCGCACGGTCGCTGCCTCGAACGGGCCCCGGCCGGAGCCCTTGAGGTAAACGGCGAGTCCGATCCCGATAAATCTTCCCTCCGCGGCGGCCGCGGCCTGACGTGCGGGAAACCCCTTCCAGTCGCTGACGTCGATGGCGGTTTCCATGCATTTCGGGAAGTTCGCCTCGTCGATGACGATCGACGGATCGGCCCGGCTCGCCAGGGGCCTTGTGTAGGGCATGTCTTCCGGCTGGATCAGATTCCTGCGACGAATTTCATCGCGCCCGAGATTCAGTTTCTCCGCCGCCCGGTCGAGCAGGCGTTCCATGACGAAACTGCCCTGCGGATATCCGGCGCCGCGCACAGGCGTCACACAGGGCTTGTTCGTGAGGACCAGCTTGATATCGAGATTGTAATTCGCGACTTCGTAAGGGCCGGGGACGATACTGCCGGCATTCTGCGCCACGTTGACGCCGCGCGCGGTATACGCTCCATGATCGTGGATCATGTCGCCGCGCACGCCGAGGATCTTGCCGTCGTCGTCAACCGCAAGCTCCATGTCCCATATCTGATCGCGTTCCTGGGTGGAGCTCGTGAAATGCTCGCGCCGGTCCTCGATCCACTTCACCGGCGCTTCCAGGATCAATGCTGCCGTCGCGACCACGATGTCTTCCGGATAAAATACGAGTTTCGGCCCAAACCCGCCGCCGATATCGGGCGTGACGACGCGGGTGTTGGTTTCGTTGCGGCCCAGCAGACTGATAAACATCCGGTGCGCCATGTGCGGCATCTGCGTCGCCAGCCAGACGACGAGTCTGTCTTCCAGCGGATCGTATCGCGCCACCAGCCCCCGTCCTTCCAGCGCCATGCCCAGACCTTTGTGCAGCGAAAATTTTTCGCGCAGCACGTGGGGCGCGTTCGCGAACGCGGCGTCCGGGTCTCCGTATCCCATCGAGAATTCGGCCAGCACGTTATGTTCCGCGTCCGCATGCGCCAGCGGTGAGCCGGGCTGTGCCGCCTGCCCCGCGTCGGCCGACGCCGGGAGAATATCGTACTCGACGTCGACGAGCGACGCGGCGTCTTCGGCGATGTAACGATCGTCAGCGATCACCACTGCGATCGCTTCGCCGACATGACAGGTTTCTTTATTCGCGAGGATCGGGCGGTCGCGCAATTGCCGGTATGCCTTGCTTGGCATGCCGACCGACAGGCGATCCGTCATGAGGTGGGGCGACAGGTCTTCCATGGTGAAAACCGCGCGGACGCCGTCCACTGCGCGCGCCGCGGCGGTGTCGATGCTTCTGATGGCCGCGTGGGCGAACGCGCTTCGTACGAAAGCGGCCTGCAACATGCCGGGAAAATGAATGTCGTCCGCGTAGCGTCCCGCGCCGGTCAGCAACGCGGGGTCTTCTATCCGCCGTACCGGCTGTCCGAACGGACCCGGCATGGTGGTTGCATCTATCATTGGATGGTTGGTCACGTCATTTTCCCCCTTGTGCCCACAATATAGCCGCGCGGTGGCGAAATGCATCCCGTCGCGAGTCACAAATTCCGAATTTTGTTCTCGTCGGGTCACGGGGAGAGGTCGGTACGTATCGGTCTTCAGGTGTCCTTGCCGGGTTCGCGCGCCATGATGCACGCACCGATCTTCCAAGAGCCGTCCGGTTGCTGTTCCATGATGTACAGAGCCGTTTCGGAAACGCCGGACGGGCCAACCACCGCGAGCGGTTGCACGATATTGCCGTCGATGCGCTTGATTGTTTTGAACGCGAACGACTGCGGACGATAGACCGACTGGTAAGACTTACGCACCATGTGCAGAAACATCTCGGGTGTTTTGAAAATGCGCTGGATTTCGGGGGCCGCATATGAAAACGCCTTCTCCGCATCGTCGTCGCGAAACGCGTTCAGCTGTCTGAGGATGATATTGCGGATGTCCGCGACGTCTTCGGTCGGGAGTTCCGCCGGTTTTACGTCTACCGGCCCGGCAAGAACCGGCATGGAGGCAAGTCCGAATGACAGAACAAGTGCAAGAAACAGCGATTTCATATGTCCTACATCGTAAGGAATCATGCCGCAGGCAAGTGGAACTGAAAAATTCTGCACCCGTGTATTTGCACGAATGCGTTGCTCAGGACGGCTGGCGCGCCCATTCGTACAGCGCGATCGCTGCGCTGGCCGACACGTTGAGGCTTTGGATCGCTCCGCTCATGGGGATGTTGACCATCAAGTCACAGGTTTCTTTCGTCAGGCGTCGAAGGCCTCTGCCTTCCGCACCAAGTGCGAGAACGCACCTGTCGGGCAACTCCGCTTCCGCCAGTGTCTGTGGCGCGTCCACGTCGAGGCCCACCACCCAGAATCCGTCCGATTTGAGGGTTTCGAGAGCACGTACCAGATTTGTCGGGCGGATCACCGGCACGGTTTCGGCTGCGCCCGAGGCTGCTTTGGTCAGCGCACCGGATGTTTCTGGCGTGTGCCGGTCCGGCACAAGGAGTGCATAAGCGCCGAAAGCAGCAGCGGAACGCAGGACGGCGCCCACATTCTGCGGGTCGGTGACCTGGTCAAGGGCGACAATCAGGGTGCGGTCGTGCTGTGCGGCATGGGCCGCGATATCCTCGACCGATAGGGCTGGCAGAGGCGAGGCAAGCAGCGCGACCCCTTGATGTACGGCGCCGGGCGGCAAATAAGAGTCGATTTCCTGCCTGCCGACGATCTCGACGGCGACGCCTGCGTTTTGGAACGTGTCCGCAATTTCGCTGACGGCGATCAGCCGCTGGCATTTTCTCTGGGGGTTGGAAATTGCGGCCGCGACGGCATGCACGCCGTATATCCAGGGAGAATGAGACGATGCCGGTGCCTGGTTCTTCGGACCGGACGACGCATGCCGTCCGCCGGTTTTCCGTGATCTTTGACTACGCTTGCGTGCCGCCATAGCTGTTCCTATAATCCGTTTATTAATGGCGGGCAATCCGGCCGTTTCTCCGTTATGCCGCGAGGCAGAGGGCGGAAACGGCCTGTTGCGCGTTTTTTGACGTTGACAAGGGGCGCTAAATCCCATAATTCCGCACGTCCGCGGCGATGTATCGATCTGGAAATAACGGAGGGGTGCCCGAGTGGTTAAAGGGGACGGGCTGTAAACCCGTTGGCTTAGCCTACGTTGGTTCGAATCCAACTCCCTCCACCAGAACGCGACAAAGGCGCGGAAAGGTCGGAGTTCGGGCGGCTCGGTGGTGAGGAATATTGCGCAGGTGCAAAGCCGACGGGGTTGCGATACGGAAAACGGGCGAGGAACGAACGCACGGGATCGGACAAGTTATGACAAGCGGGTGTAGCTCAATGGTAGAGCAGAAGCCTTCCAAGCTTACGACGAGGGTTCGATTCCCTTCACCCGCTCCAAACCTCGGTGTCCGGTGAGGGGCGCCGGGAAAAGATGATCACAGCCGCAGTATTGCGGTGAACTGGAAATGCCCGCACAGGCGGGCGTCAAGCAAGGGTTAAGACGAATGGCGAAAGAGAAGTTTGAGCGTACGAAGCCGCACTGCAACGTTGGAACGATTGGTCACGTTGACCACGGCAAGACGTCATTGACGGCTGCGATTACGAAGGTTCTTGCGGAGAGCGGTGGTGCTGATTTCACGGCGTATGCAGATATCGACAAGGCGCCTGAAGAGCGGGAGCGCGGGATCACGATTGCGACGGCGCATGTTGAGTACGAGACGGAGAACCGTCACTACGCGCATGTTGACTGCCCCGGTCACGCCGACTACGTGAAGAACATGATCACGGGCGCGGCTCAGATGGACGGCGCTATTCTGGTTGTTTCCGCAGCTGACGGTCCGATGCCCCAGACACGCGAGCACATTCTTCTTGCGCGTCAGGTTGGCGTTCCTGCGATTGTTGTTTTTCTGAACAAGGTGGACCAGGTTGACGACGAGGAGCTTCTGGAGCTTGTCGAGCTTGAGGTTCGGGAGCTTTTGTCTTCGTACGATTTCCCGGGCGACGACATCCCGCTGATCAAGGGGTCTGCGCTTGTAGCGCTTGAGGACGGGGATCCTGCGCAGGGCAAGGAGGCTATTCTTGAGCTGATGGCGGCTGTTGACGATTACATTCCGCAGCCTGAGCGTCCGAAGGATCTTCCGTTCCTGATGCCGATCGAGGACGTTTTCTCGATTTCGGGCCGTGGGACGGTTGTGACGGGGCGTATTGAGCGGGGTGTCGTGAATGTTGGCGACAACATCGAGATTGTTGGCATCAAGGACACGTCGACGACGGTTGTGACGGGCGTCGAGATGTTCCGGAAGCTTCTGGACAGTGGCGAGGCGGGCGACAACGTTGGTTGTCTGCTGCGCGGCGTCGACCGGGAAGAGGTGGAGCGCGGGCAGGTTCTTGCGGCGCCGGGTTCGATCACGCCGCACACGAAGTTCAAGGCGGAGGCTTATATCCTGACGAAGGAAGAAGGTGGCCGTCATACGCCGTTCTTCACGAAGTACCGTCCGCAGTTTTACTTCCGCACGACGGACGTGACGGGCGAGGTTGAGCTTCCGGAAGGCACGGAGATGGTTATGCCTGGCGACAACATCTCGATGGATGTCGAACTGATTGCGCCGATCGCGATGGACGAAGGTCTGCGGTTCGCGATCCGCGAAGGCGGCCGCACCGTCGGTGCCGGCGTCGTCGCTGCTATAACCGAATAACGGAAACGCGTAGAAGGGCCTTTAAAGGGGCGAAGACATGGACAATCAGAATATTCGCATTCGGCTGAAGGCCTTCGATCATCGTGTGCTGGACACATCGACGAGAGAGATCGTCGATACGGCCAAGCGCACGGGCGCGGAAGTCCGGGGCCCGATCCCGCTTCCGACGAAGATCGAGAAGTACACGGTTCTGCGGTCTCCGCATGTTAACAAGAAATCGCGCGAGCAGTTCGAAATCCGGACGCACAAGCGGTTGCTCGACATCATCGACCCCACGCCGCAGACGGTTGACGCTTTGATGAAGCTCGACCTGGCGGCCGGTGTCGACGTCGAGATCAAGCTCTAGGGACAGAAAAATGCGCTCCGGATTGATCGCACAGAAAATGGGCATGACCCGCGTCTTTACGGACAGCGGCGAGCATGTGCCCGTGACCGTTCTGAAGGTCGACGACTGTCAGGTGGTCGACGTCCGTACGCCCGAGAAGAACGGCTACGCCGCCGTGCAGATCGGCGCGGGTTCTGCCAAGGCCAAGAATGTCACTAAACCGATGCGCGGCCACTACGCCCGCTCGAAGGTTGAACCCAAGCGGAAGCTTGCGGAATTCCGCGTTTCCGAAGATGCCATGCTGAATGTCGGCGACGAGCTGACGGCCGATCACTTCGTGCCTGGCCAGATGGTTGACGTCGCCGGTATTTCGATCGGTAAAGGCTTTGCCGGCGGTATGAAGCGCCATAATTTCAAGGGCCTGGAAGCCACGCACGGCGTGTCCATCAGTCACCGTAGTCATGGCTCGACCGGCAACAGTCAGGATCCGGGCAAGGTCTTCAAAGGCAAGAAGATGGCCGGACATATGGGGGCCGAACGGGTGACCGTTCAGAACCTGTCCGTTGTGCGTACGGACGCGGATCAGGGCCTGATCCTGCTCAGCGGCAGCGTGCCGGGTCACAAGGGTGCCTGGGTCGAGATTTCGGATGCCGTCAAGGCGGCTCTTCCCGAAGACGCGCCGTTCCCTGCGGGGGTTCGTGGCGGTAACCAGCCCGATGCCGAAGATATGCCTGCCGAAGAGGTAACCGCCGAGGAAACGCCGGCGGAAGCGGCTGACGCCGCTGCAGACAACGACGAGAAGAAGGAATAGCGCGCCATGAAATGCGACGTGCTCACTCTCGAAAACAAGAGGGCCGGTTCTATCGACCTCGCCGATGGTGTCTTCGGATCCGAAGTCCGCAAAGACATCATCTCGCGCATGGTCAACTGGCAGCTTGCAAAACGCCGGAGTGGTAATCACAAGACCAAGAACGTCAGCGAGATTCAGGGCACCACGGCCAAGCCGTGGAACCAGAAAGGCACCGGCCGTGCCCGAGCGGGGACGGTGCGTGCCACGCAGTTCCGTGGCGGTTCGACGGTGTTTGGCCCGGTTGTGCGCTATCACGGCCACAACCTGCCCAGAAAAGTGCGCCAGATGGCGATGCGCTCTGCGCTGTCGAGTAAGCAGGCCGACGGCAAGCTGATTATCCTGGAAGACGCGAAACTCGATGCGCCCAAGACGAAAGACCTGGCCGCGAAACTATCCGCACTCGGGTGGTCGAACGTTCTGATTGTCACCGGTGCGGAGGTCGACGGTAATTTCGCCCGCGCGGCAGCGAATATCGCCAATGTCGATGTGTTGCCGCAGCA
>Ga0181577_10005055_pt1 | contig 10138 bp, 7 predicted proteins | sample 101ome_21_FD_132468 | JGI IMG/M metagenome (GOLD analysis project Ga0181577, IMG submission 132468) | Coastal salt marsh microbial communities from the Groves Creek Marsh, Skidaway Island, Georgia - 101413BT metaG (megahit assembly) | ecosystem: Environmental > Aquatic > Marine > Intertidal zone... | reverse complement strand
AGATGGGGTATAGTCACCACTCGAAAGTAGAATACCATTCAGATAAACAGTAATCTTATCATTACTGAAATCAAGTGTCGCTGCATTATTATCTGCACCAGTAAATACTGTTTGACCAGAATCAGCAGTGAATTCATAGAGAGTCTGTTCAAGCGGGGCAAATGTTCCAGTATTACCAGACAGTGTCTGAATGTCAACAACGTGACCTGCCGTTACACCACTTGTGAATGTTACAGTTGTTCCTGCTCCATTTTGAGTATAATCATCTGAATCAAGAAGAAGTAAACCATTCAGGTAAACATTGATTCTGCCTTGAGTGTAACTCAGTGTGGCACTATTATCATCTGCACCACTGAAGACGGTTTGACCAGATGTTGCAGTGTAGATATAATGTCTTTGTTGAATTGCCTGAGCACCAGTATCATTACCGGTGAATTTCAGAACCTCAAGAACATCACCACTATCAGCAGCAACTGCAAGATCTACTTTAGATGAGTTATGAGTATAATCTGCACGTGGTAATAAGAGACCATTCAGATAAACTTGGAATTTATCCGAATCAATACTTAATCCGGTAAATGAAGTTTGTGCCGCTGTTGCCGTAAAGTTATAAACAGATTGTGTAAGAGGAGCAGCAGTTTCATTTAACTGTCTTGCCTGTACATAAGCACTATCAACATCAGAAATAATAATTGCACTTACTGTTGCTGAATCAGTTCCCGCTGCTACTCTAGCATTTACATAAGCAGAGTCTACAAGTTGAATAATTGCAGCTGAATCAACACCAGATTGACGAGCCTGAACATATGCGGAATCAATAATTTGAACTACTAGAGCCGAATCAATCCCAGCCGGTGATCTGGCAAGAATATAAGCAGAATCAATAAGAGCAATTGCCTCAGCAGAATCTAGGAAATCATAGGTTGTTTGATTTGCTTGGATATAAGCTGCATCAATCACACCCTGTACAGTTGATGAATCTAAATAATTAGCATCATTGGTAAATGTAGAAACAGGTAAACCAGTTACAAAGGCAGAGTCAACAAAATCATTTCCAAGAGATGGAATTGTTGGTGTGCCAGTTAATGAACTGTATGCATAATCTTGTCTTTGTTGTACATATGCAGAATCAATAAGCGCAATTGCATCGGCCGAATCAAGGAATGGTGCTTCTGCTACTCGAGCAAGAACATAGGCAGAATCAACTGTATCTGTAATAGTGTTATTGATTGTGATATTAACAGTATTACCAGAATCATTTAATGATGCTGCAATATCTGAATCTGCTCTTGCCTTTGTATAATAAAGGTTTGTGCCTTCTGCTATATCTGTAGTTGTTTTAGTAGCAAGATCAGAATCAAAGCCAAGATATTCACCAGAAAGAGTTTTAGCGGCAAACGGTGCAAGTTCAAATGAAGCATGTCCAGTATTGATTTGAACTGATGCATCAGGTTCTGGGGTATAATTACCAAAAACCTTGAACGTATCATCAGTAGCGTCACGGAACATACCAACATGCGTATATGATCCATTATCATTTACATTAGCAGCCCAACCTACATCAATATCAGCAGTTGGAGAACCAGAAGATTCACCGGCATTCATATAGATCATATTGTCTGTGACATTAAGATCTTCGGAATTTACAGTGGTTGTTGTGCCTGTTACTTGTAGATTACCACCAACAATTACATCACCAGTTGTAGTCAAAATTGCAAGAGAAGCACTATCACCAATTGCAATATAATTTGCATCATTGGTAAATGATGAAACATTAGTTGGTGCACCAGTCAATGATGAATAAGCATAATCTTGTCTTGCTTGAATATATGCTGAATCAGCATCAGTTATAATAATTGTACTTACTGCAGTATTAAATGGACTGCTAGTTAAAACACCAAAAACCTGTGCACTTTCACCATAATATTCTGCTGCAATATCTGAAGCAGTAAATGATTCTCCAAGTTCATATCTATCAGTTGGACCACCAGGATTAGTAGGATCGTGTATAGATCTCATTTGTATAAGATCTACACCAGCAGCAGGGAATCCAGAAGGATTGCTAGTTGCAGTAAACATATCAGTAGGACTAGAATCCCATCCTACTACAACTGATGTACCAGAACGAGTAGCCTGATAATGTCTTACTGGTGTGGCACTAATATTCGGTCCAAATCTATAAAAATAACCAGAAGCATCATAGAAGAACATATTAGTTCCAGCAGTTGAACCATTCTGCTTTGTATTGTGAACTATTTCTCTAAAGTTTTCTGCTTGTGCTTCTGTATCAAATGTCCAAGTAAATGTATCTGCAACGTTATCGGTAGATGCAGACATAAGTTTGAGTGCATTATAACCACTAGTTTCAAATGATACTCTTTCTTGTACATAAGCAGAATCAATTAAAGCGATAACTTCTGCAGAATCTAAAAAGTCATATGTAGTTTGGTTTGCCTGAATATAAGTAGCATCAATGACACCAACAACAGTCGATGAATCCAGATAATTAGCATCATTGGTAAATGTTGACACTGGAAGACCAGTTACGAAAGCACTATCAGTAAAATTGGATGTGTTATATGTAATTTGTCTTGCTTGAACGTAAGCAGAATCTACTAGTGCAGTTACTTCTGCAGAATCAAGTAAATTATCAAAATTTAATTGCCTTGCTTGTACGTAAGCACTATCAATAAGTGCTATAGCATCTACAGAATCAAGGAATGGTGCTTCAGAAATTCTAGCAAGAACATAAGCAGAATCAACCGTATCAAAAATAGTATTATTTATCGTAACATTTACAACATTACCTGAATCATTCAATGACACTGCAATGTCAGAATCAACTCTTGCTTTTGTATAATAAAGATTGGAACCTTCTGTTAGATCACTTGTAGATTTTGTAGCAAAGTCTGAATCAAAACCTGTATAATTTATTTGTCTAGCTTGAACATATGCAGAATCAATAAGGTTAGTAACTTCACCAGAATCAACTGAATTCGCAAGAACAATTGCTGGGATATCTGGAACACCGGTAAGAGAAGAATATGCATAATCTTGTCTTGCTCTTATATGGGCACTATCAATAAGTGCAATAGCTTCAGCAGAATCTAACTGTGCAGCAATAAGAGCAAGTAGATTATTATATGCATTTGAATCATCGTTTAATGCTTGGGCCAATTCATTAAGTGTATCAAGAGCGCCTGGAGCACCATCAACTAAAGCATTAACTGCAGAATCAATTGCATCAAAAAATGCTTGTGCATGATAACCATCTACGGTATCTGCATCAGGATTTAAACTACTAATATAAGCTTGATCTATTCTTGCTTGAACGTGATCTGAATCAATAATATTCTGAACGTCAACAATATCTAAAATAACAGGTTTATTAGTTGTGTTTGTCCAATCTAAATACCAAGAACCATCTTGACCATCTAATGTATCAGCATCAATATTTAAACCATCAATGAATGCTTTATCAATTTTTGCTCGAATATATGAAGAATCTATAAGAGCAATAGTTTCTGCTGAATCTAAATAAGTGGTATCAATAAGGCCAGTAATGTATACTGCATCAATTACACCGGTAACTGTACTTGAATCCAAATAATTTGCATCATTTGTAAATGTTGATACAGGTAAACCAGTTACGTATGCAGAATCAACATAATCATTACCCAATGATGGGATATAAGGAGTTCCTGTTAATGAGGAATACGCATAATCTTGTCTTGTTCTTACGTGAGAAGAATCTATAAGTGAAGTTATTTCAGCAGAATCTAAAGTTAGTCTGGCAATTTCTGCAGAGTCCAAACTTATAACATACGATGGGATATTCTCTAATGAATTCCAATCATAATCTTGTCTTGCTTGGACATAAGCAGAATCAATGAGTGCTGTAACTTCACTGGAATCTAATTGAGCTTGTGCAGTAGCTTCAACCGCATTTGCAATTGCTTGGACTCTTGCAGAGTCCACAAAAGCATTGATAGAATTACTTGCATCCTTATAGTAAATTTTACCATCGGCAAAGTTAATGGCGAGTTCGCCATATTCTAAATCACCCGCTGATGGGACTCTACCTATAACGGAAGATCGTTTAAGGAGTACTTTTGGTGTAGTCGCCATGTTCTTTCCTAATAAGGATTAAGCTAAGATAAAAATCTTAGTGCTATTTATATCAATAAGTTCCACAATCAATTGTGTTAATTTCAACATTACCCGCTGTTACTATAAAATCTTGTGAATCAAAAGTTGCCGCACCTGGATTATGTGTTGATGCTAGTTCAACAGAAATAGTTAACTGATCAGTTAGATCTGTATAATTCAGATCAATACCTTCACCAGCATGAAGCAGCTGATATACTCTATCATCCACTCTTTCGCCAGTAAAGTAAAGATTTGTTGAACCTTCTGTTAAATTATCAGATGTTTTTGTAGCAAGTCTATCATCAAAATCCGAATCTGCACGAGTGGTAGTATAATATAAATTAGTTGTGCCTTCTGGTAAACCATCAGTATTTGCATCAGCAAGATCAGAATCAAAATTTGCTTTTGAATAAACCTGTTCTACATCAATACTAAATGTACCAGTAGCAGAATCATATGTTAAATCACCAGATGCAGAAAATTCACTACGTATTTCTGCTGCACTCGTACCAACCATATGAAAGTTGCCAGTGACTGGATCATAACTAAGTGATCCATGTCCTTCGTACGATGCACTTAGAGCATATCTTGCATCACTATCAGCACGAGCAGTTGTATAATATAAATTTGATCCTTCGGTTAAATCATCTGTTGTTTTCTGAGCAAAGTCGGAATCAAATCCAACATAAACACCAGTAAGAGTTTGTGATGTGATATTACCACTGGTATTAACATTTGGTGCATAAAAATCTTTATTGGAATGCCAACCGTCATCTGATGCATCATAATAAAAATCAGCATTTGCACCATCAACATGAATACCTGCTGAATCTGCAGCAGCTGCATTTGGAGCACCGTCTGCAAGAGTTATATTTTTATCGTCAACATTGATCGTTGTGGAATTGATGGTTGTTGTAGTTCCATCAACTTGGAAATCACCTTTAATAACAACTTTGCCAGCATTACCTGCAGGTGTAGGATCAATAATAAGATCACCACCTGCTGTAGTACTAAGTGTATTACCCTCAATTTTTACATTACCAATTGAAATTGAATTAAGACCAGTGACATCTGAATCAAGATGAACAAATACTCTAGTGCCAGTGGCTAAATCTTGTAAAGTTGTATTAAGATTAAAACCACCTTTAAGTTCTAATCTTTCACCAAGTGTTAAAATACCAGTGCCCGATATTACAACATCAGCATCTACATCTATTGAACTTTTTGCATCAACATAAGCCTTAGTTGCTGCATCTTGTGCATCAACAGGATCGACTACATTTTTAATGAGTGTTGATGTTACGTCAACATATCCATTAGGATCATTTGGACGTAGAATAATACTGCCACTTGTATTAGTAGCAGAAATTTGATTACCATCAAAAGTAAGATTGTCAATTGTTAATGTATCAATTTTACCCTGTGCATCTGTAATAATAGCACTATTTGGGGTAACAACACCTTTTGGGTGGTCAAGCATATCAATATAATATTGACCACCAATGATGTGTACTTCATTTGCATAACCATTAGATTTATTGCCACCTGCACCTATAAAAAGCCTATCACCACCATCGGAATCGCCAGTAGCATAACTATAACCAAGTTCACCACTGACAAGAATATTATCATCAGCTGTAATAATACTGGTGGTACCGGACTGTTTGTGGACTAGAATAGCCATTAGAAGGTACCACCACCTATAGACGATTCATTTTTCCAAAGTCCGGTTGATGCTTCGTAAATTAAAGCATCTGCATCAAGAGCATCTCGTATTTCAACATCAAGTAAATCATCAAGCCTTTGAGCCTGTGCACCAGTCACTCTTCGAACTGGTGTTCCTACGGTAATTTTTCGTACTAGTGTTTGTTGAGCGGCCATTTAGATATCCGTAACATTAGGGTTAACTCTTATTTTACCTTCAAGTATCCGCTCAATGATTGTATTATTAGAACTATCCTCATAAGATATTTCTACATCATAAACGTAAGAACCCACTTTGAGAGCAGATGTCTGAGCATTTGTTAGTGTGAGTGTGAGGTAACCTCTAGTCGGATCTGTTATGGCAACTGCAAAAGTAGTAGTGTCTGCTGAATCACTGTTGAAGTTTTTCTTCATCTGTGCAGCTGCAGAATAATTTGTTAGATTTTTGTAATTACCGTTGATGTCTACTAATTCTAGTTCAACAGCAATATCGGAACCTTGATCAAAGGTAAATTTTTCGTATTCGGCCATGACCCACTCGATACTAAGTAACTCGACAATTATCTATAGTTCTTATTTATAAAAAAATGTGTTTACATAAACTGCATAATGTAATATAATATAGATATAATTATGGATATATCATTTATAAATTTTGGCAATAAAGCTTGTGTAATTGGTGACGATGGTTTGGATAAGGAAATATATTTTCCAGCCATAAACTATCACATTGCAGAAAGGAAAAAGACTGTAAAGATTGAAGGTCTGGAATTACATTTTACAGACTGGCCATCTTGTACAGTGCACTGTTTTATTTCACCTGCTGGGGCACCTTCCTTTCCCGTACATGAGGATCCTTATGACGTACGTATTAAGTGTATATACGGAACAAAAACTATGGAAGTAGAAGGAAAAAGAATAGAAATAAAAGAAGGAGAGGATATTCTTATTACAGCAAACACACCACATAAAGCAACAAATGAATTTGATTCTATAATGTTATCAATAGGATATGAGAATGTTACTAGATGATTTAATGTTCTATATCAAAACTACCGAAACGTGTAACCTAAATTGTGCACACTGTTTCACATCTGGTAAAAATGGTAAAAAAATATATTTTCAACCTGAAAAAGTTGCAAAGTGGGTGAATGGTGTTAAGGATTACCAACCATCCGCAACTGCACACTTTGAATATCATGGTGGTGAACCATTTCTTGCTCCAGTTTCTGATATGTGGCGCTTCTATGATTTAACAAAAGATAAATGGCCTGGTGCCACATATGGAATCACAACAAATTTAGTCCATAAACTTACTGATGAAAAATTGGAATTTATGGATATAGTTTTAAATAAAAGAATAGGAACATCTTGGGATCCAAATATAAGATTTGAAAATGATAAACAAGAAAAATTATTTGAAGATAACATAGCTCTTTTATTGGATAGGGGTTATACAATAAAATTATTTGTATCACTTACACGTGATACAGTGGCAATCGAACCTATCGACCTTATGAGATATCTAAAGAAATTAGGTGTGCAAGAAGTAGCAATTGAACGTGTAACTTCAAACGGTTATGCAAAAAAGAATTTGTTTGTCTTTCCAACAAATTTAGAAATGCAACAGTGGTTTCTAAAAATGCACCATCAGATAAAAGAGTATGATGCAAGACATTGGTTCGATAATGAATTTATGGAAAGTGTATATACAAAATTTGAAAATGGATTTAATAAAGCAGGAACCTTTTGTAGAGACTGTGAACAAAAATTATTTACTATAAATGCCGATGGTAGTATTGCAGGTTGCCCTAATGCCGCACCGGAAGAATATTATGCAACTTTGGATGATGATCCAGCAACAGTAATTAAATCACAAAAACGATGTGGAATTATTATGTCGGAATTACAGAGAGATCCGCGTTGTTTTGATTGCAATATGTATAAATACTGTACAGGGGATTGTCATCAACTTGAATGGGAAGAAAATATTTGCCCTGCACCAAAATTATTATTGCAAGAATTGGATAGAGAAATAAATGGCTACATTAAATGATCCTATTAACACTCAAGACATAGTTGACAGATTTGTAGACTTTGTCACAACAACTGCAGATAATCAAATTCCTGTGTGGGGAACAAATAGTTTACCTGGCAGTTGGATGCCAACTTCATATTTTGCTGGTACCACTACACAAACTATTGCATTACAAGGATTAAATGCTGGACAACTTGGTGTTACAGGTGCACTTATTCAAGCATCTCCAGTTTATAATGCTCTATTAGCAGAAACAAATAGATATACAAATATCAGACAAATGAGAGCAATTTTAAATGTTACCGGAGGTGGTGGTAACAGAGGAAGTTATAGCAGTCCTGGTGTTAAATATGATCAAACAAGACTAGCATATATGAGCACTTCCTATCGGCAGTCATTAAGTAGTATTGCTGGATCAAATACAATTGCAACTGGATACATTATATCCAGAACAGATATGGATGCATTTTATACTGGATTATCTAATGCATTTTTAGCAGCACGTAACAATGTTGCAACAGTACAAATTAACGTTTGTCATTCTAGTTGCCACTCTAGTTGCCATGGGAGTAGAGGAAGAAGATAATGAATGTGATTGAAACTACGGCACCTATTGCCATTGATGATTTAAAACATTATTTTGAAAATAAAGAAACAAGTTACCTTATAGACTATGAAAAATCAACACTGCGTGGTGAAAAATTATTAGTATATTTAAGTAATTTAGAAATTCCTTGCGATATTAAATTTAATTCAATTGAATTATTTGATGAGCTATTAAAAGATTATTTGAAAACTAATGTGATTGTAAAAATTCCTAGTCTTGAACAAGGAACTATAGATTTATTGTTACAGTATAATAAAATTGATCCTCCAGTTGATAATGATATTATTGAGGAAGTGAAAGAAGATTTAAAGGTATGGTCAAGTAAACTAAAAAGTTTGACATTATATAATATGTACACACTCAATGTTGAAGGTGCAAAAGAATGGATTAAGGAATTTCCAGAGGATAATACATCTTCAACTGAAGGGATTAACTTTGTAAGTTTACTTGATAATTTTGATGTTTATAGAATTTTTGAAAAAATTGATCAATCAGAATTAAAATATTATTCAGAATATTTTGAAAAATATATGTTTAAGGGTAAAAATTTATTTTCATTTTGGGCTAATGAAAACAATCCTATGTTTCTTTTAACATACTCTATTAGTGAAAACACTATAGATTTGGACGAATATATTAAGGCCAGAAATAACACTATTCAGGAGCTAATGGATGTTTCACTTAGTAGGTAAAGTTTATATAACATCTGATAAGATAATTGATTTGGATGCAGACAGAGTTGTAATTTCTGCAACTAATGGATTCCCAAACATGGAAGAATTGGATGGGTTTCATAGCGGTCAGTTAATTGCTTACAGTACTTCAGTATCCGAAATGTTTACTTCCAGATGGAGTAATCTTTTATCTATGTTAAATTCGCTTATTACTCATAGCGAATCAACTGGGCTACCTGTTCGAATATATGTAGACGATGATGCATTTATGCACATTATGGTTTCGTGGTATAAAATCATATTTGCAAATGCTACACAAACAACAATTGAAAACCTAATTAAATTAAATGTATTTAGATTTAAAACATTTTATAGATCAACTTATTCTTCAAATTCTGGTTTGGATAATGATGATACAATTTTTAATATAACAGATTTATCTGATTATTATCTTGCAGTTGAAATTCCAGACATTTCCGATATTAGTGATTTTATGAATAATCACAGAAATAAAATGAGTGTTGAATTTTTATTAGCAAGTTATTTAAATGGTGGTATTCATAAAGAGGAATTAAAGACTGTTCTAAAACCTTTGATAAAAAAGGACTTGGAAAAATTCATGCATGAGCTCAAGGAAATTTTCTGGGTTCATATCATGACAAATAGGTTTATAACAAGAGCAAGTATTCCACAAAGAACCGTTGGAAATTTGCCAAATGTTTTAGGTTCTACAAATAAATGGATCCAATTATTCACGTCAAGTGCTTATTGGAATTCTCCATATATGACATCTGATTCATCAACAAGAGATAATGTAAAATTCGATAATTTTACAGATGAAACCATTGCAGATTTTGTAGAATTTATGAATATTGCTGGCCAGACTTGGGATGAAGCAACAATCTATAACCGAGTAAAAAGTGATTATACTAAATTAGATTTTATTCCATGTTTTACTGATGATGT
>Ga0181577_10005054_pt1 | contig 10139 bp, 19 predicted proteins | sample 101ome_21_FD_132468 | JGI IMG/M metagenome (GOLD analysis project Ga0181577, IMG submission 132468) | Coastal salt marsh microbial communities from the Groves Creek Marsh, Skidaway Island, Georgia - 101413BT metaG (megahit assembly) | ecosystem: Environmental > Aquatic > Marine > Intertidal... | reverse complement strand
AAATACAATCTGAATATTATTGAAATCGGAACACGGCAAGCAATGAAGGCCAAAAAAAAAGAGGTATTAATTACAAATTATAATTCTCCTCAGCTAACCTTGTTTTAACCTTGGCTAATAATAACACAAGTATGGAAATACGAATGAAATCAAAAATAAAATATCCTATCGGCGGATATGCCCCTGGCAACTACCTGAATACATGCAGGAATTGCAAGGAGTCCTTTATGGGAGATAAGCGAGCTATTCAATGTGAGCCGTGTGCTATCAATCAACTAATTGAATCACATAGCGAGCTTGCCCGGAAAGTCCGGGTTTATGAAAAGGCATTTAATCAAATCAGAGAACTTTATAAGGACCCTTATTAGATTAGCATTTGAACGAATCGCGCAATTAGAAAAAAGTAAAATCAAATAGCTCCAAAAAAGGGCTTAATTAAATCAACACAAAATCATGATTACAGAATACGAAAAACAATTAATTAATGAGGCCACACAAGCCCGGCTTATTTCACCAGCTCAGGCAAAAGCAATCAGGGATTTGATAAAAGCTGATGGTAAAAAACAGGTAATTATAAGCGGCCAAACAAACCCCGATATTTTTAATGTCGAAATCAGATAACCTTGGTTTTAACAATTTAATCATAACGGAAATCATGGGACTATTTGACGAAATAAAATTCGGGAACACTGACAATCTTCCTGCAACGGATGAGGTAAAAGAACTATTGAGGAATCGCAAAATTCAGACAAAGGATTTTGATTTTCCTATGCAAGCGGTTCACAAAGTAACTGAGTTGGGACTGTTTCTTAGACATGGGGTTGAGCCAGCAAGTTTTGATTGGGAGATTTACGGATATGACTTGAGAGAAGATAATAATGGCACATGGCATGACTTCTGGCTGACGTTTGAAAAGGGCTACTTGAAAAGCATAAAGCATAAATCAAGTAAGTCAATCAATCATTCATTTAATAGCTTGCTCAATAAACAGAACATTAGGTCGTAGGTATCCATTCAAATCCTACTTTCTTCTGGCTTTGTTTAAAGAATCTGAGCCACCAGGATCCCAGGGGTTTTGGTGGGGCTCCGCGCTCAATATGCCATCCCCCGAAGCCGTCTCCATACTCTTCCTTGTATGTAGATCCCCGGAGAGATATGCTGTTCTTGATTTTCACTTCCCCGTCTGGGGAAAGGAGCTCTTTGGGGAAGTTCTTGTATCCATGCTCATGAACGTGTCCCATGTAAACGATATCGGCCCCTTCGACGGATGCTGCAATACGCTGTTGCTGGATGGCTCCCTTGGTTACCACTCCCCCACCACCAGATCCGTGGAAGTATTTGAGGTTTATCGATTGACGGGAAGTGTGGGTGTGGAAGTGAAATCTGAGCCAGCCACCATAACCTCCAGAATAAATGGCGCGACCACCATGGGCCACGTTAACTCTCTCCACTACCCTCTCCACCGGGTCTGTCTCCAGGCGCTTCCGGATGTTGGTTTCATGATTACCTCTGGCGTAGAGGATCATATTTTGCTTGTATGGGATAAGGTATTGGGCTAAGTCCCGAATTACAACGTCCAGGTAGTCGGATCGGTTGTGTTCTGGCCGGATGTCCGATTTTGTTCCTCTGGGATCGTACTTCCCTTGCATGAGGCAGAGTAGATCTCCGAATCCAAAGATCCCGGCGTTTCTCTCTTTGGCTTGATTCAGGTGCTTGGTGAGTAGGGCTCGATCACATTTGGGGTTGTCCCAGTGCCAATCAGATGACAGTAAGAACCATTGCTCCCAATTTTTGCCCGTTGTCTTTAGTGTGATCTGGTGGACATTTCGTCCTAATTCTTTAAGATCAAACATTTGGCTTTATGTTAAAAAGGCTTAAAGGCTTCGTACGATAGTTAATAATTGTTAATTATCAAAATATAATGTTATAATTCTGGAGAAAAAAGTAAAAAAAGTTAACTATATTGCATTATTAATAGTTAATTAAGGATGGCAAGCGATTCTAGTAACGATCAAGATTTAAAAATTAGACGCTTAAAAGCTGAGTTGGATTTACTAAAAGACAACCTGGAGGTCAAAGAGGCGAGGATTAGTGTCCTGGAGAACGCATTAAAGATGATTCTCCCGGAGCTAAGTGTAGCAAACAGTCTTTTGGTCCACAAGCTTTTAAAGTAAGTAAACAGGTCAAAATGTTTATGTTTTTAAATTACCTTTTTTGTTACTTTTCGTTAATTATCTTAAATTAGTTCAAATTTTCAAATAATGGATAATATCAGCATTGGGGAGCTTCTTGTATTGATTTTAGGCAGCAATGGGCTCGTAGGTGCGCTATCCATTTATTTTACTTACCGTTTGGCCATGAAGAAGCTAAAGCGCGAACAGAACATTGCGCTGGAGAAGGCCAAGGTGGAGAGGGAGAAGCTAACGGGTGGATACTATGATAAGTTCCTCGATCGCCTCATGCAGGATCGATCGAGGAACGACAGCCGCTACCACAATCTGGAATTGATATTAGAGAAGGTACGCCAGGAATTGGAGGAAAGCCGGGATCGGGAGAATGAGTTGGAGAAAAAGACGGCCCAGCAGGATCTTGAAATAAAATACCTCCAGCAGCAAATATCACTGATGGCCGCTGGAGATGATGACAGCCCTTACCCACTAGCATTTATCAATACCGCAAATAAGCTACAAGCCCACAATGAGGCCTTCCACTATATGTTTGCTCGCCCCAACGGATATAACATGAAGGACTACATCGGCGAGGACGTTGATAAGCTCATCCCCAAGGAGCTCGCTGATGACATTGTAGAGAACATTTTGGGCAGAAAATACAAGCAAGGAGATTTCTTCATTTCCAAAAACAGTATAAAGGTTGCCGATGACAGTATCGCTGATGTCTGGCGGCTGTCATATTGGCCCAAGTTTGCCGGTGGACTCCTTCTGGGTATCAACGTCCAGGCCGTTCCTGTAATCAATTAATTCATACACCATGAAAAACCTTTTAGCGACATTTTTTCTTTTGTTGGGCGTCTATGGCTTCCCCCACAGTACGGGTCCCATGTTCACACATGGCATTGCCAGTACCGGCGCTCCCCATGAGACTACGTGTGGCTCCTGCCATGGCGGTGGATCTCTTAGTGGGGACATCCTTTTTACTGACCTTAGTGGTCGCAACTTATTCCAGGATGGGTACTACTCTCCTGGTCAGCAGTATTTCATTTCAGCATTTATCATTTCGTCTGCTCCTTTCCCGGAGGGAGGCCTTCAGTTTCGTGCGGTAGATACGACCGGCGCTCCGGCAGGCTGGTTCTTACCTGGTAATACATCGAATAGCTCTATTGCTCCAGTGAGACTACAATACAGGCGGGGATATTGGAATCAGTATATCGAGAATCCGACACCTATCACTCCGAATTATGCGAATGGTGCCTGGCGAATCCAAATTATATCTGCCTGGACAGCGCCTACGTTCAGTTCTCATCCTATTACTTTTTATGCAAGTGGGATCACAGCAAACAATAATGACTCAGTAACGGGAGATAATGCTTATTCAATACAATATACCGTCTATAAAGAGCGCCCATTGCTCCAGGAACCACAGGTGCCTCCAGCGATAGCAAACAGGATCGTCACGGATCTAGCCATTTTATTGCCGGTGGAGATTGCAGACGGCCATCTATATTTTAGCGCTTATAGCTATGGTGGTACTAAGGTGCGATATCGAATATACAATACAGCAGGCGTGCGCATAAAGGAAGGGGAAAAGATTGTCCCTGACGGCGAAAGTAAACAAAAGATACCCCTAACAAATATTAGTAATGGAATATACTATGTGAAGTTTATTACCTCCAGGGGCGGAGTGATGACGCACAGAGTAGTATTGACAAGATAAATTTAAGGTGGTGAGTATTTGTTTTTAAGGAGGGCTTCGGTCCTCTTTTTTATTACATAATATTAGTTAACAAATATTAATTTGTTATATTTAAGGCATGATCAAAACCACCGCCACCATATCCAACTATAAGATTGAGAAGGATGCTCCTTTGAAGGCGTTCTGGCGGCAAGTGATAGGAATGGTAGACGGTGATGGTCTTATTCATATTCAGGTGACGAAGGCTAAGCGGAAAGGTAGGAGTAACAGCCAGAACAGATACTATTGGGGTGTCGTCATCCCCCACATCACGAAGGTCCTCCGGGACTATGGCCACGACCTGAAGCAAGAAGAGGTGCATGCCTTCCTCAAAGACAAGTTCCTGGACAGACGATCCCTGACAATCATGGGGGAAGCTCATGAGGTAGAGCCGTCCACTACGGATCTCTCTACGACTGAATTTATGACTTATACAGACAGGATATGCCTCTGGGCCGCACAGGTCTTGGAGGTAGTAATCCCATCACCACACGATAAAATTACTTACGCATGAATTATTTTACAGTAAATGCCAGGGAGCTTGCATCCCTGATGAAGTTGGCGACTCCGTTTCTCCCATCACGAAGCGTTCTCCCCATCATTGAGAACTTCAAGGTTGAGATTAAGGATTTGTCTTTGTTTCTTACTGCCACTAACCTGGAGCATGGTGTGACCTTATTTTGTCAGGCCGAGAGCTCATCATCATTTTCCTTCGTCTGCCCTCCCCTACTGGGAGCTACCTTGGAGAAGCTTTCGGATCAGCCGGTAACCATTGAGGTTGGGGATCAGCTGACGGTGAAAGCAAAGGAAGGTGAGTATGTGATGGCCCTGGAAGATCCTAGTGATTACCCCGATACTCCAGTAGTAACCGATGAGCCTGTCAGCGTCAACTCAGATACCTTACTTATGATCCTTAATAGGGTCGGTTTCTGCGCTTCAAAAGACCCTGACAAGCCAGCCCTTAGTGCGGTGCTGTTGAGTGGGGATGCTTGTGTGGCCACAGACGCTCACAGGCTTGCGTGGATAGACAGGGAGGGGCTTCCGAGTGCAAAGATACCTATCAATACCTTTCGGGCTCTCTCGGGGCTCCTGAAGGCCTCTCAGGGGGTGGGTGTTTCTGCTAACGATCAGCATGGCCAGATGGACTTTAAGAATGGTAGCGCCTGGTTTCGCCTTCCGGATCATAAATATCCTAGCTGGCGTGGGATCATCCCCAAATATGACGGTCAAATAGAGGTAGACAGGGAGCTATTCCTTTCGTCCATCACTCGGGCCATACTTTACGTTAGCTCATCCAAGTCGCATACTTTACTTGCTGTGTTGGAATTGGATGGTGATGAGCTTCGAATAAGCGCTGAAGATGCTGACTACGGTATTAGCAGTAAGGAGGTAATCCCAGTAGAGAACCCGAGCAAGCTGAAATTCAAGAAGGGCGTCAACATTAAGAATTTAGAATCCATCGTCTCAAACTGCAATAAAGTGATGATCGAGACGAATAGCGCTGGCAATACTGCCTTCCTGATTAAAGATGAGGATGTGAATTACCTTTTGATGCCGATGTTGATATGAGTAAGGTCAAGATTCCCCCAAAAGAGGATGTCTGGATCGGCATAGATCCTGGCCGCACTACGGGTGTCGGTATTTGGAACCGTCGAGAGAAGAAATTCCTGAAGGTGGCGGGTGGTTCATTCTGGGAAGTGTTTCGGATGCTCAACCAGGTATTAGCAGAGGCCGAGAAGGGTGGCCTGACGGTGCGTCTCCGGATTGAGGACAGCCGTAAGGACAATGCTATTTACCGGTCCAAGCAGAGGTATCGCCAGCTCCTTAAAAAGTTGGGCCATGAGAGTGCCCTGGGGGCTGCATGTAGGATGGGAAGGGATGTAGGAAAGGTGGATAGAGATGTTTCCCTGTGGGTTGCCTGGGCGGCAAATAGGGGTATTCCGGTGGATCTGGTGGCACCATCATCTCGAAAGAAAGGGATCGATCTAAAGCTTCCTGCCGATCGATTTAAAAAGCTTACTGGCTGGGAAGGAAGAACAAATGAGCATGGCAGAGATGGAGCTATGCTAGTATTTAAGAAGTAATCAATTTAAATTATGAATATTCAAGGAAAATTAATTCATGTTGGCGATGTCCAGCAAATCACCGGTAATTTTAGTAAGCGGGAGTTCGTGGTGGAAATCGCTGATAACCCCATGTATCCACAAGAAGTATTATTCCAATGTGTCAATGATCGAACGAACCTGGTTGACGGTATTTCGGTGGGATCTCAGATTGAGGTTACGTTTAATCTGCGTGGTCGCAAGTGGACGTCTCCGAAAGGTGAGGTTAAGTGGTTTAATACGCTCGATGCCTGGCAGGTGAAGGCTCTGGAGCTTGCAACGGTAACTACGACCACTCTGGACCAAAATGAAAAAGGAGAGATCGATAATGATCTCCCCTTTTAGTGCTAGTTAGCATTTTTGGTTTCTTTCAAAAGGCGATAGTAACTATCGTCTTTTTTAATTTTATTGGTTTTGAAGTCAAACTCAAGCTCTCCCTTTATCAGTAGTTGGGTGAGTAAACCATCTGTGATTCCCAGGTTGTGTCTTACAACATCTTTGGATATCCATAAGCTGTCCTCCTTTTTTCTTTTGGACTTTTTTGTAGTCTCCAGGAAGTTTTTCCACTTCTGGTTTTTGATCACTACTTTTTGGCCGTGGTTGTCCTCATTGATGAAATAGGCATAACCATAATCTAGTGTTTCATCCCCTATTTTGTTGGTTATGTAGACCTTGCTGCATCTTGCTTGTCTAGCCGCCTCTGCGACTGTGAGAGTTGGTGGGTCTGTGTTTGTTTTTACGTCTATATACATTGGTATTAGTGATGTTTAAGATCACTCAAATATAGCATTTTTTTTGTTATTTCATTTGTTCTCCTGACGCAAAGCCCAAAAAATGCTGGCCAAAATCATGGCAAAAACCACGATTATAGCTATTGTGAGTAAGGTTTTGATGGTCATGGGTATTTGTTAATAACTTTTATAAAATACTATTTATTAATTGGGAATTTAAAAATAAATAGGTTGTTCTTCGGTATTATATAAAAAGGGAAGAGGATTGCTCCCCTTCCCCCTATCTAATCATTCATGAAAAGAACGTGTTGGTCTGTATATGTTTTTGCGCTGGATGATCTGTGCCAATTCGAAAGCATCACCTGGGTCTGCTTCAGGCAAGCTTTCAATGTATTTCACTGAAGCTTTTCCTGACGTTCCTTTGTCTGAGTAGACGTCCACTCTATTGCCTTTCTGGGTATTTTTGAAAACAGCAATTGTGTTTCCATCTTCATTTTTAAATTCGATGTTATTCATGGTATTTGGATTTTAATAGATTAATTCTGCGAGTCTGTTGAATAGGATCTGGTCTTTACCTTCTCCAAAGTCCGGGAATGTGTGCCACTTGCCGTTTTCATCCTTGTATTCTGGCCCATAGTGTTCTACTCTGGATCGGGTGTCAAACAGTTTAAGTCTACCGGTAAGTTGCTTGATAACTTCCTCTTCATTGAATGGTCGTAGGTGTTCCCCTTTGATTCGGAGCGTTTCTAGGTTACTCTCTTCAGGGAATACTCCTGGCCGTTCAATGTCGTATGCCCACTGTCCTTCAAATCTACTGAAGCCAGTGACTTTCCATTCCATTGGGTCGTGGGTGTCATCTTCAGGATCATACACTTGAACGCCCGTGCCGATGCCGAGTGGCAACTGGTCTTTGTCAATGTCTCCGATCTGCTTGAAGCGAAGATCATCTCCGTCTCGCGTTCTTACTTGGTTAGAGCTCAGGATCAGTCCATCGATCTGGTATTGCTGTCCGTCGAAGTATATGGGTGCGGACTGCCCCATGGTTTGCATCTTGAACATATCGATCAGAATGCAGAGGATCTCTTTGGTTTTCATGATAATGCGATTGACATAATTGAGTCATAAATCTGGTCTACGTCTCCATCCATGGGGATGTCATCGAGGCACATATCTCTCTGGAAATCGAAGTTGTTGAAAGTGCTACCTTTGAAGTACTTCTGTCCGCGGTCGTAGGCTCTACAAAGACTGATAGCATCTTCACCTTGTTTGTATCGGAGTGTAGTCTTGTACTTCTTCCTGAGACGTCTGTATGCGTAGTATTCATCAACGTCCATCCTTTCTGCTTCAAAGGCTTCCCAGGCGTCTACCGTGTGCCGGTATCTCTCGTTTGATCTGAAGTTGATCTTGCCATTTACAGGACATAAAGCAAGGTTCTCCGCAATGTAGTTGCCGTCTTGGTCAAATAAGGATTCGTGCTTGTATGGCTCTGCTACCTTCAGGTAAATTCCTTTAGGGTAGATTTCTTTTCCCCATATCATGCTCATGCGTAGCTTGATAGACTTGATGATCTGCTTTGCAATCTCCTGGGCTGTTCCATCCTTGCACTTCAGTTCCGTTCGCAAGTATCCGACTGCCATCCCGTCTTGGTTCCTTCTGGAAAATAAGGTGATGGTATCGTATCCTTTTGGATCATAGCATCTCCAGCCAAACTGGATATTGAGGAAATCATCTGCTTGTGGGGTGCCTTCAGGCTTGACAAATATTTTCCCTTTATGCCAATTATCCCCAAGTGTGGCGTTTCCATATTCATTTGAGATATAGCTTGCCACATCTTTGATAAACTGGTCTTTCTCTGGAAACTTACTGAAAGCATGGTAGCAATATCTATTTTTGCGATATGTCACCGAATTGATTCTGTTCTCCTGGCTTTCAGTCGGATCGTAGTGGCGATTAAGGATGCCTTGCCGTCCCAACTCTTCAGTTCGTTCGCAGAAGTCAAGGTATCTACTTCTTCTTATGTTGAATAGGTTTGTGATTTCTTTATATTTCATCTTGATTTTTCGCTTTAATTTCTCTGTTGAGGTTGGCCAAATATGTAGCAATAGGTATCGCTACATATTTGGGTGTATTTAGGTGACGTACCACTTTGGGGTTCCAAGTTTCAAAGAGGTATTCTCCCGTATGTGTGTTTTGTATTACCCAGCTTTTGCTTGCCATGATTTCATGTGTTAGTGGTATAGCTTTCCATCAGCGGTAAATTCATACTCATTTGCTGTCAGGCTTTCCTTCGCAGCTTCTTCAGAGAGTTGCCATTCGAAGTCCTTGCGTGCTGCCTGAAGAAGTTCCTCGGTTCCTGCTGTCAGTAGTTCCTTCAGGTCGCGTTCGCCTTTGAAGAAAGCTTCTCTCACTCCATCAGCAAAGCTTTCATCCATGCAGTAACCGGTGAACTTGCAGTCCCCTAATCCTTTCTTGGTGTCCGGATTATAGGTCCCCATTGCTTCTACCTTCTCAGCGATCCAAGCATTGTATTCATTCACATACTCTTCACCGTCTGTGTCAATGCCATTGTCCCATGCTTCGTAGGTATCTTCCTCAATGCCTGAGAACTTGTATGAACTTCTACCTGGATTCAGCCAGTCGATATCATAGCTTGACAGTTCGGCGTCAAAATGTTCAATTCCTGCTTTGAGGGATGCAAGGGTATCACTGGCCCAAGCGTAGCCTCCGTATATTTCAAGTTCCTGATGGTCTTTGATTGCACGCTCCTGGGCTTCCTCCGAAAGCTCATCGAATTTGTATAGTTTCAGTTCTATTGTTCTCATGATTTATTTTTTTAATAGGGTTGCGTATTTTGATTCAAGCTGTGCCTTCAGGCGTTCATACATCTGCCGGGTTTCATGCCCTGACTCCATGTCTATTTCAATCCTTACCAATGTCCGGGTGCTGGGCATTTCCATGACTCCAATTGACCATGGAGCAGATGCTGGGCCATTAAAGAATAGGGCTGCATTTTCAATGGTAGAAAGGTGGCCGGTTTTTGATCTATAAAACCAGACCTTCATATCCTTCATTACCTCTCTATAATAGTCTATGTAGGTATCAAAGGAATATTGCTTGCTCATAAGCTTGAACAGGTCTTTAGGAGAGATTAATTCACCCAAGGCAATCAAGTCACCGTATTTGTCAAGTATTTCTTTTGCTTCTTTCATGATTAGATTAGATTATTTCACATTAGATGTTAAAAATCCCCACATCATCACAATGCAGGGATTTGAATAAATAGAATGGCTGTTGGCCTATTTAATAAGCTCCGTGACTCTCAAAGGATTCCCACATCTGGGAAATAGATATGTTATCTGAAATAATCAATTTGATCAGATAGCCTCTGAAGTCCTTT
>Ga0181577_10005053_pt1 | contig 10141 bp, 8 predicted proteins | sample 101ome_21_FD_132468 | JGI IMG/M metagenome (GOLD analysis project Ga0181577, IMG submission 132468) | Coastal salt marsh microbial communities from the Groves Creek Marsh, Skidaway Island, Georgia - 101413BT metaG (megahit assembly) | ecosystem: Environmental > Aquatic > Marine > Intertidal zone... | reverse complement strand
GAAGGATAAATTAAGTAAGCATGATGCAATATTCTTTGGAGCTGTTGGTATGCCAGATCAAGTTCCAGACCATATTTCTTTATGGGGATCCTTACTTCAGTTTAGAAGAGAGTTTGATCAATATATAAATTTACGACCTGTAAAATTATTTCCTGGGATAAATCCTCCATTAGCAAATAAAAAACCAGGCGATATTGATATGTTAATTGTAAGAGAAAATACTGAAGGGGAATATTCATCAGTTGGTGGAAGGATGTATCCAGGCACAGATAGAGAAATAGCTGTTCAAGAAACAGTAATGTCTAGAATTGGAATAGATAGAGTACAAAAATTTGCTTTCGAATTAGCAAAAACTAGAAAAAGAAAAAAACTTACAAGTGCTACAAAATCAAACGGAATTTCTATCACGATGCCTTTTTGGGATGAACGATTTGAAGAAAATAAAAAAAAATATCCAGATATTGAAACAGATCAATATCATATCGATATTTTAACAGCTCGTTTTGTTTTAACACCAGAGTGGTTTGATGTTGTTGTAGCATCAAATTTATTCGGAGATATTCTTTCAGATTTGGGTCCAGCATGTACCGGCACAATAGGAATTGCTCCTTCAGGCAATATTAATCCTGAAAATAAATTTCCATCATTATTTGAGCCTGTTCATGGATCAGCCCCAGATATTGCTGGAAAAGGAATTGCAAATCCAGTTGGTCAAATATGGTCAGGAGCTATGATGTTAGATTATGTTGGAGAGAAAGAGGCAAGTGATAGAATAATTAAATCTATTGAAAAAACTTTATCTAATAAAAAATTAAGAACCAAAGATCTCGATGGAGAATCATCAACCAAAGACTGTGGAGATGCTGTTCTAAAAAATTTATAATAATTCATAGTATAACACTGTGTTATAAGAAGGGACGTTCTGTTGCAAGAACTAGTATTTTGGAGATAAAAATATCCACCTCATTTTTTGAGGTCTACCTTCACTTAAAAGTAAAAATCTTGAATCATCATTTAATTGGTCAAGAAAATCGTTTTGTATGATAAATGGATTTCTAGGTCCATTTTCTATGAATACGACATTAAAAAATTTGTGTAATGATAAATAAAATTTTTCTTTTAATTCATTATCTTTAATGAAAAAATTATGATCTTCAATAACAAGATAACTTTTTTTTAGAAAATTTAAATCTTCATCTTTAAAAAGAGTAAACTCTGTTCCCTCAATATCAATTAAAAATAAGGTTTCTTCACTTTTGAGTTTTTGTAAATCTTTCTTAATTTCATCAATATTTGCCTCTTTCCGTATTATAAATTTGTCATAAAGATTATTCTTTTTTATATTAGTTTCTAATATATTTCTTGCTTCTAATGAGATTTCATAACATATAGATTTATCAAAAAATTTATTTTTTACTAAACCCAAAGCATGATATCCATCCCCACAACCTATATTTATTAATGTTTTAAGATTTTTCTTTTTTTGAATATCAACAATTAAATTTTGTATCTGTTCTTCATATAAACCAAGTAGTTTTGGAGCATAATCAAATTTACTCCAATGAGATTTATTTTCTAGATGGGTATTTATATATTTTCCTGACATTACTTTAGAATTTGAGATTTTTATAATCTTTTTGTTTAAGTAATTTTTGTAATGTTCAATGGGAGTAAGTAATGGTCGTTTCTTAAATAATCTATTAATAAGGCTATTTAGAATAATGATAATTGCACTATAAAGACCATACACTGAATATGATGCATAATATTTTTTAATTTTTTTCATTACAATTTATTTACAAATAAAATTTTTAGGGGGCGTTCTGTTGCCAGGTGCCCCGGACCCCGTTTGCATAATTAACCTAAGTTAATTAAGCAGCAAGTGCATAACTTTCGTTAGCATTTATAAATTAGCCCATTACGGCGGAACCATACCGAGTAAAAGAAAAGCCTTTAGACATCCGTCGAGCCTATTTCACCCCCGTGAGTTGTATTTGGTGGAGGTGCAGGGTACCGCCCCCTGGTCCGAAATGTTTATTACGAATTTCGTTTATCACCATAGTTGGAAAACCAACACAAATTAATATAAGTGAAAGATTCTAAATTTAAAGTAAATAAAATTGAATGGCATTAACAGAACAACAAAAACAAGAAATTAAAGAGCAGCAGTCTCATCAAAATACTACCAAAAGAGTTACAGTACCTGATTTAGAGAAAATTCTTTACGAAGCTATTCCTATTTTAGATCATGGATTTATTAGAGTGGTTGATTATATGGGTGATGACAGCTCAATCGTTCAAGCTGCAAGAGTATCTTATGGAAAAGGTACAAAAAAAGTTTCAACTGACGAAGGTTTAATTAGATATTTATTAAGGCATTGGCACAGTACACCATTTGAAATGTGTGAAATTAAATATCACATTAAACTGCCAATATTTATTGCAAGACAATGGATAAGACATCGAACTGCCAATGTAAATGAATACTCAGCAAGATATTCCATCTTAGATAAAGAGTTTTATATTCCTGCTCCAGATAAGTTAGCTGCGCAAGCCGTAAATAATAGACAAGGTAGAGGAGAGGTTCTTGAAGGGGAACAAGCACAAGAAGTGTTGAATATTTTAAAAGAAGATTCACAAAGAACTTATGAAAATTATGAAAAAATGTTGAACGAAAGATATGATGGTTCGACAATTGATGAAAATAAATCTGGATTGGCCAGAGAGCTTGCAAGAATGAATTTAACATTAAATTCATATACACAGTGGTACTGGAAAACTGATCTATTAAATTTAATGAACTTTCTATTTCTAAGGGCTGATATGCATGCTCAATATGAGATTAGAGTATACGCAGAAGCAATGATTGAAACTTTGAAAAAATGGGTACCAATTACACACTCTGCATTTTTAGATTATAGAGTGGGTGCAGCACATATTTCTGCCAAAGGCTTAAAAGTGATTAAATCATTGTTAAGTGGAGAAAAAGTCAATCTAGAAAGTTCAGGACTCAGCAAAAGAGAATGGAATGAGTTGATGCAGGTTTTGGATAAAAAAGATTTAATAGCTTAGCTAAATATTTTTTCAGATATTTTGTTAAACTGAATTTTAATATCCTCAGCTAAATTTTCAAATACAACACCATTATCAGCAGAACTATTAAAGCTTTCATCAATTCTAATTTTAGCAATCAAATCAACATTTTGATTTTTGCATAATTGATCAGCTCCATCTTTTCCGAAAGGGAAAGATTTATTATTATTTTTATCTGAAATAAAAGACATATTTTCTATGATTCCTAAAATAGGAATATTTGTTTTTCTAAATATCTCAATTCCTCTATTTGCATCAACGATAGAGAGTTTTTGAGGTGTTGTTATAATTATGCTTGATGAAACATCTAACTCTTGAGCAAAAGTTAAAATTGCATCACCTGTCCCTGGAGGCAAATCCACAAATAAGCAGTCTAATTCTCCCCAATTTACATTATTTAAAAAAGATTTTATTGCACTTATCACCATAGGCCCTCTCCAAACCATAGGAGAGTCTTTATCAATCAAAAAACCCATTGAAATTAATTTTATGTTCTGGTGTATTATCGGATTTAATTTTTTATTTTCGTCTGCTGTAGGTTTTTCAGATACTCCAAATAGTTCAGGTATTGATGGGCCATAAATATCTGCATCAAGCAAACCAATCGAAAAATTTCTTTTTGCAGAAGCTACCGCTAAATTCGCACAAATTGTCGATTTTCCAACACCGCCTTTGGCGCTCGATATAGCAACAATTTTTTTTACTCCTGATATTTTTTTTTTCAAAAATTGTGCTTTTGGATCAATTTTGTCTCTAAAATTCTGCGTTAAATTAACTTTTTTGTCTCTATGCACCTTGTTTTTTCCTTTAAAAATACTAACTACATATGTACTAGTATCGCAAATAAAATTTTAAACAACGGAGCAATAATGTCTGGTTCGCCGTGGGGCAATGGAGGTGATGATCGACCATCTGGAAATGGTGGTGGTAACAAAAGACCACCTAATATCGACGATTTGGCTAATCAGTTTCAAGATTCTTTAAAAAAAATGTTTCCTGGAAAAAAAGTTCCAGGGGGGAATAAGCCAATACTTTTATTTGGGATTATTATTATTGGTTTATGGTTAGCAAGTGGTTTTTATAGAGTTTTACCTGATGAGCAGGGTGTGGTTTTAAGGTTTGGTAAATACGTAAATCAGACACAACCGGGTTTACACTATCACTTACCCTATCCAATCGAAACCGTGGTTACACCAAAAGTAACTAAAGTTAATAGAATTGACGTGGGTTATCGATCAGCTGCAGATACAGGGAGAGCGACTAGTGTGAGCGACGTGCCCGAAGAAAGTTTAATGTTAACTGGAGATGAAAATATTGTTGATATCGACTATTCAGTTTTTTGGATCATTAAAGATGCTGGTAAGTTTTTATTTAATATCCAGGACCCCGAAGACTCAGTTAAAAGTGTTGCCGAAACGGCAATGAGAGAAGTGATTGCAAAAAGAGATATACAATCAATTTTGACAGAAGGAAGAGCGCAAGTAGAAATTGATACGCAGAACATTATGCAAGAAATTTTAGATAGTTACGATTCTGGAATTACAATTACTCAAGTTCAAACTCAAAAAGCAGACCCCCCAAAAGAAGTGATAGATGCTTTTAGAGATGTTCAAGCTGCAAAAGCAGATAAGGAAAGAGCACAAAACGAAGCAGAAGCATATGCTAATGATGTTATACCAAGAGCAAGAGGGGAAGCGGCACAAATTTTACAACAAGCTGAAGCATATAAGAGAGAAGTTGTTGCCTTAGCAGAAGGTGAAGCTAGTAGATTTTTAGCAATTTATGAAGAATATAGAAAAGCTAGAACAGTAACACAAGAAAGAATGTATTTAGAGACTATGGAAAAAGTTATGGCCGATATAAATAAGATTATTATCGATAAAAAATCTGGTGGTGGAGTAGTTCCGTACCTACCGTTACCTGAGTTAAAAAAGAATAAAGGAAATTAAATGAGCGAAAGAACTTTAAAATTTTTAGGACCAATAATTATTCTTTTAGGATTTTTAGTTTATTCAACTTTTTTTATCGTCACGGAAGTACAGCAGGCAATTGTTTTACAGTTTGGTGATCCTAAACGAATTGTACAAAAAGCAGGGTTAAATTATAAGATACCATTTATTCAAAATGTTGTATTTTTAGATACTAGAATTTTAAATCTAGACGCTCCACCTGAAGAAGTAATTGCATCTGACCAAAAGAGATTGATCGTTGATGCATTTGCAAGATTCCAAATTAAAGACCCGTTACAGTTTTATATTTCAGTTGGAAATGAGAGAGTTGCAAGATCAAGATTATCTACAATCGTAAATGCTAGAATTAGAGGAGTTTTAGGTAAAGAAGAGTTAGCAACTTTGGTTTCAAAAGACAGAGCAAGATTAATGAATCAAATTACTGAGGACGTAAACAGCGAAGCTCAAAAATTAGGAATAAGAATAATTGATGTGAGAATTAAGAGAGCTGATCTTCCCCAAGCAAATAGTGAAGCAATTTATAGACGAATGCAAACAGAAAGAGAAAGAGAAGCAAAAGAGTTTAGAGCAGAAGGTGCTGAGATTGCACAAACAGTGAGATCAACAGCTGATAAAGAAGTAACAATTATATTAGCTGAGGCTAATAAAAAATCTCAAATTTTAAAAGGAGAGGGTGACGGTCAAAGAAATAAAATATTTGCTAGTGCTTTCGGTAAGGATCCAAGATTTTTTAGTTTTTACCGATCAATGCAATCATATGAAAAATCTTTAATTGGAAAAGATACTTCTTTAATTTTATCACCTGACAGTGACTTTTTTAAGTACTTTGGTAAATCAGGTATAGTTCAAAGAAGATCATCTCCAGCTCCAGCAAAAAAAAAGCAGTAGGTTTTTTATGAATGAGCTTATCATAGCAATTGGTTTGCTTTTTGTTATTGAAGGTTTGTTATACTCGATATTTCCAGATCAAATGAAAAGTATGATGCAAAAAATGAAAGATATCCCATCATCAAATTTAAGAACTGGTGGCCTTTTTTTTGCTTTAATTGGGTTTATTATTGTATGGATAATCAAAGGATGAAAAACTTTTTAAAATATTTTTTTATTTTATTTGTTGTTCAACTTTTTTTATATCCCGCAAAATCTGTAGATGTTTCTAAGGGCTTTTCTAAACTTGCGGAAAAATCCATGCCATCGGTTGTTAATATTTCAGCTACGACTGTAGTTGAAACCCGTTCACAACCATTTCCATTTCAGTTTCCTCCAGGTTCACCTTTTGAAGATTTTTTTAAGGAATTTGAGCAGAATCGAGGACCTCAAAAAAGAAAATCTGTTGCTCTTGGATCTGGATTTGTAATTAAAGAAAATGGTACAGTAATTACCAATAATCACGTCATCCAAAATGCTGAAGGAATCTTTGTAAAATTTACTGATGGAAAAGAGTATGAAGCTAAACTAATTGGTACTGACCCGGTAAGTGATATTGCAGTACTTAAAATACAATCAGATAAAAAATTTCCAGCAGTCAAATTAGCAAATTCAGATGAAGCCAAAGTTGGAGATTGGGTGCTAGCAATCGGAAACCCTTTCGGACTTGGGGGTACTGTTACTCAAGGTATAATCTCAGCAATTAATAGAGATATAAATATGGGGCGATACGATAATTTCATACAGACCGATGCTTCAATTAACCAGGGTAACTCTGGAGGCCCATTATTTAATATGGATGGAGAAGTGATTGGAATAAATACTGCAATTTTTTCTAATTCAGGAGGCTCAGTAGGAATCGGTTTTGCAATTCCATCAAATTTTGCAAAAAATGTTATTGATCAATTATTAAAATTTGGAGAAACAAAAAGAGGTTGGTTAGGTGTGAGAATTCAAACCGTAACCAAAGAAATTGCTGAAAGTTTAGGATTAAAAGATGATATTGGAGCATTAGTTTCTGATGTTAACAAAGGAAGTCCTGCTGATAAAGCAGGATTAGAGCCTGGAGACATTATTATAGAATTTAATGGAAAAAAAGTTAAGACGATGAGAGACCTTCCTCGATTAGTCGGAGAAGCACCTGTAGGAAAAGCTGCAACTTTAAAAATTTGGAGAGATAAAAAAGAAATTACAAAAACTGTTGTGCTTGGACGGTTGGAAGATACCGCAGAATTCAAACAAAAAATTCCAACGAGTAATAAAGAACAATTAGTTGAAAGCCTTGGCATAGATGTAAGAAATATTAATGAAGAGGACGGAAAAAATAGATCAAAATTAAAAGATAAATCTGGAGTTATAATAAAAAATATTAATCCAAATGGTCCAATGGGCTTACTTCCAATCAGACCAGGTGATGCAATTACTGCATTACAAAATAATTCTATAAAGAATGTTAAAGATTTTGAAAAAAAATTAAAAAAACAGATTAAATCTGGAAACAAAAGCTTATTACTAACAATAGTCGATCTTAATAATACCACAAGGTATATAGGCGTAAAAATCAAATAAATTTTAAATGAAAAAAGTAATACTTCTAGCAGGCCCAACAGCCTCTGGAAAATCAGACCTCGCTATTTTTTTGGCTAAAAAAATTAATGGAGAAATCATTAATGCAGATAGTATGCAAGTCTTTAAAGAGATAAAAGTTTTATCCGCGAGGCCAGAAAATTATAAAAAAATTAAACATCATTTATATGGTTTTTTAAGTGTTAAAAAAAATTTTTCTACTGGCAAGTGGTTAAAATTAGCTGAAAAAAAAATAAGAGAGATTTTAAAAAGAAAAAAAATACCAATAATTGTTGGTGGAACTGGTTTATATTTTAAAGCATTAACAGATGGAATTGCTAAAATACCAAACATATCCCAAGCAAAAAGAAATAAAATTATTCATACATTTAATCGCATCGGAAAGGAAAAATTTTATAAAAAACTTATTCAATTAGATCCTAAATGTAAAAATAAAATGATAGAAAATGACAAACAACGGATGATTAGATTTTATGAAGTTAAATATTATACAAAAAAATCTATATTTGATTGGCAAAAGGTAACTAAAAATAATTTAAAGAATATTGAGTTTATCAAAATTTTTCTTAACTTACCTAGAGAATTCCTTTTGGGTAAAATCGATAAAAGATTTAGGAAAATGCTACTTAATGGAGCTGAACAAGAAGCTAATAAATTTAAAAATTTAAAAATATCATCAAAATTAACGGCAAATCATATTTTGGGGCTAAAAGAATTGATTTTATATATTGATGGAAAATTAACGCTTAAAGAAGCATTTAATCAGGCCATTATAAAAACAAGACAGTATATTAAAAGACAAATGACCTGGTTCAGGGGCCAAATGACTGACTGGAAAGATTTCGATGATATCAAAAACCTAAAATTGAGAAAAAAAGTTTTAAATTTTATTAGAACATCTTGACCCCAGAGGTAGTTAAGCTAAATTCAACCTTTTGGAGAAATGGGCAATCAATTAACAGGGGCAGAAATTGTATTTAAGGCACTGAATGAACACGGTGTTGAGTTTATATTCGGCTATCCAGGTGGCGCCGTACTTCCATTATATGATCAGATTTCACAACAAAAAAAAATCAAACACATTTTAGTAAGACACGAGCAAGGCGCAGGTCATGCGGCTGAAGGTTACGCAAGATCATCAGGTAAACCGGGTGTTGCTTTGGTAACATCAGGTCCAGGCGCAACTAATATGGTGACCGCATTAACAGATGCTTACATGGATTCAATTCCAATTGTTTGCATTACCGGACAAGTTCCAACCCATTTAATTGGAACGGATGCTTTTCAAGAATGTGATACAACTGGGATCACTAGACCATGTACAAAACATAATTGGTTAGTAAAAGATGTTAATCAATTAGCTGAAACAATTCATAAAGCTTTTCACATAGCAACTTCTGGAAGACCTGGTCCAGTACTGATAGACATTCCAAAAGACATACAATTTCAAAAAGGAACTTATAAAAGTGCTAAAGAAATTGAAATTGATACATACAAACCTCTGGTAAAAGCTGATCTATCAATAATTGAACAGGCAGCTGAATTAATTGTTAAATCAAAGAAACCTATAATTTATTCAGGTGGCGGAGTTATAAACGCTGGCACAAAAGCATCAGATGCATTAACTGAATTTGCTCGTATTACAAATTTTCCTATTACATCTACATTACAAGGTTTAGGAGCGTTTCCAGGAAGCGATCCTCAATTTTTAGGAATGCTTGGTATGCACGGAACTTACGAAGCAAATAACGCTATGTATGAATGTGATTTGATGATTAATATTGGAGCAAGGTTTGATGATAGAATTACTGGAAGAGTTGATGCATTTTCACCAAATTCAAAAAAAATTCACATTGATATTGATCCATCATCGATTAATAAAATAGTTAAAGTAGATGTTCCAATTGTTGGTGATTGTTTAAGTGTTTTAACCGATATGTTAAAAACTTTAAAAAATAAACATTCAGATTTTTGTAGTTCGAATAAAGAGCATCTTAGCGCATGGTGGAAACAAGTTAACAAATGGCGAGAAAAAAAATCCTTGTCTTATAAAAAAGATGACAAATTAATTATGCCTCAATTTGCTGTAGAACGATTATACGAATTAACTAAAAACCAAGATACTTTTATAACCACTGAAGTTGGTCAGCATCAAATGTGGGCTGCACAATTTTATAAGTTTGATAAACCAAATCGCTGGATGACGTCTGGTGGATTGGGGACTATGGGTTACGGTTTGCCAGCAGCTATTGGTACACAAATTGCCAATCCTAAAAAATTAGTCATAGATATCGCTGGTGAAGCATCCATTTTAATGAACATTCAAGAAATGTCGACAGCTGTTCAATATAAGTTACCTGTAAAGATTTTTATTTTAAATAATCAATGGATGGGAATGGTTAGGCAGTGGCAAGAATTATTACATGAAAAAAATTATTCTGAAAGTCATACGGAAGCTTTGCCTGATTTTGTTAAATTAGCAGAGGCTTATGGCGCAACTGGAGTAAGAGCAACGACCCCACAAGAGCTTGATGGTAAAATAAATGAAATGATAGATGCAAAAG
>Ga0181577_10005047_pt1 | contig 10143 bp, 4 predicted proteins | sample 101ome_21_FD_132468 | JGI IMG/M metagenome (GOLD analysis project Ga0181577, IMG submission 132468) | Coastal salt marsh microbial communities from the Groves Creek Marsh, Skidaway Island, Georgia - 101413BT metaG (megahit assembly) | ecosystem: Environmental > Aquatic > Marine > Intertidal zone... | reverse complement strand
GTCAAAGAAACCGCTTGGGGGAACGGCGTCGCACTCCACGCCGGCCTTCGCAATACGCTTGGCGGCGGATTTCTGAGCCTTGCCAACGAAGACCTTCTTGAGGCCTGTGGCAGCCTCAAACTGAGCATTGACACGGTCGTAGAACTTGTTCCAGACACGAGGCACGGCCAGCAACACGGCAGGCTTGATCTCGATGCACTCGTCGGCAATTTTGGTCAGGTCCGAAATCAGGTTAATGTGCACACCACAGCGAATCATCCAGTGCAGGTCGAAGGTGGACCCGAAAGAGTGGGCCCAAGGCAAGAACGCAGCATTCTTGTCGCCGACGTAGATGGTGAATGCAGATTGCACGCAGAGAATGTTCGAGAGCGTGTTCCAGTTTGAGAGCATGACGCCTTTGGGGTTGCCCGTGGTACCTGAGGTGTAGATGAGGGTGTTGAGGGCAAAGGGGTCGTCAGCGATTTCAAACGATTCAGCGTTGCGACCTGCGGCCACGAAATCGGCCCAATGATGAACGGCAACACCTTCTGGGGGAATTTCATTGGCGGGTTCTCCACCCAACAACAAGACGCCACAGGAAGGCCATCCACTGGCCTCACTCGGCATGTTCTCCACGAGTTTGTCGAGCACAGCCGTGTCGGCGACGGCGAGCAGAGCGGGGGTTGAATCGCCGAGAATGTAGGCCCATTCCGTGCCGTGCTGGTGGGTGTACATGGCGGTGTAGGCAGCACCGATACCGTTGGCACCGTAGGAAAGAGCGGCCCATTCAACGGAGTTGTTCAGGATAAGAGCCACACGGTCCCCGGCGTTGACGCCGACGGCGGCAAGTTGCTTTCCGACCGAGGTTGCGAGTTCGCCGAATTCATTGTAGGAAATGTGGGTTCGGGGCATGCCTGGAGCGGGAATGTAGCCGAAACACGGGAGGTCGCCAAAGCGGTTGACGCTCGTCATCAGCATTTGGTACAAGGTTCGGGGGTCGTCGCCCTCGGGCTTCTCCCACTGTCGGTCGTCGGGCTGGCGTTCCCATGCAAGTTCAAAGGGTTCCATGATGGACCAGTGACGCATTGAGCATTTGAACATCACCCCGTTAACCGATGAGGACATTTCGGACATTTTCTCGCCAATCAGCTCCGTCGTTGCGGTTCGCTAACGGACTGGCGGGACTGGGGTGCCAGCAGGTGGTGATCTCAATTTCTCGCCCGTCGCTCGTTATCCCCGACCCTATCTTTCCAGCGTTGAACGCCAGTCGGGCCCGCTTCTCAGCGTACTTGCCAATACCAACGATACGGGTGATGCCCATGATGTCCACGACTTCCCGCAAATGGTCGTCACAGGCTTTCAACACCGGTTCAATCAGCGCTTTGGGAAGGTTGTCGGGCGTGATGTTCTGCCCGCGCTCGCCCAAGAGCAAGAGCGGGCAGTGGTTCACAACGAAGAGGTTGGCAAAGGTCGCATCGGGCGTGCCGTACAATTCCTCCATGAGGTTCCATAACCGAGTCCCTGAGACTTCTTGACGCTCAAGGTCCAGTCCAATGATGGGCCGCTTTGGATGGGCATTCATTGGCGTTTCCAACGCATGGGGCTGGATGTTGAGGAACATCTTCGCCACCTCGGTGGCCCCAAAGGGAACGCCCGTCTGCGCCATGCCCCACGGTCCGGGGTTCATGCCGAGCAGAAGGGTGGTTGCGCCGAGGCCGCCCCACTGGTCGATGTACTGCTCGTGATGGACCCATGCATAGTCCAGCGGGTTGGTGGCGTGGGCCACCTCTCCTGAGGCTTCAAGCCCTGCAATGGCGTCATCGCATCTTGCCGACAGGCGGCGTGCCGCCTCTTTGAGCTGCTCCACCGTGGCCACGTCAGCCCCTCAATCTCAAGCCTTCTTTCGGAAGAAGGCCACGGCGACGAAGCCCAACACGACGAAAATCAGTATGGCGAGAATCGCCATGCCGCCGTCCGTGGAATCGTCATTGTCGTCCGTTTGCGGGTTGTAATTTGGGCTGGACTCGTCGCACACATCACCGATGCCGTTGTTGTTGTCATCGGCTTGGTCGGGGTTAGCGTCGTTCACACAGTTGTCTTCGTCATCGGCGATACCGTCGTCGTCCTCGTCCGACTCGGTCAGCGGTGTCATGCGCATCACAAGGGAGGTTTGCTCGTTCGGGTCTTGAACGAAGGACATCCCCGTCACGAAGGCGTTGTCGTCATCGGGGTCCAATTTCGCACTCAGTTCAAGACCTCGGATGGAGAATTTGCGGACACCCTCGTTTTCAATCGGCGTATCCGAAATGCCACCGTCGTCGGTGAACCAATATTGCGTCAAAGCGTCAAGGTTGCTCGCAACCAGGACAAACTCAGAGCCGTCCCATAGATAGAGGTCAAACTTGTCATCTCCGTAGCCAGGAGGCACGATGATGGAGCCGACATTGGGTCCCATCATCACTTCGTAATCGTAGCCCACAGCGTAGATGGGATCGTACCATGTCACGTTGGTGCCGTTGACGGTTACATCAAACCAAAAGCCCGTGCCGTTTTCACAATCGGTCATGTTCCAACCGTTGTTCAAACCTGAGAGATTTCCGAGCGTGTTGTTCAACTCACTGCAGTTGACATCCGGCATCACTGGGTTGTTAGGTGAACCCGTGTCGTTTCCTTGGTTGCTCCACCAATCATCGATGATTGAGGAGGCGACGACGGCAAAGCATTCCTCATCGATGGACACAGAAGCCAAGACTTGGGTGTGGTCGCTGTTGGTTTGGACGACCGTCGCCTCTGAACAATAACTGCCCTGTGGAATGTCTTCAGTCCAACTGACAAGGGTGTCCCACGAGGTGTAGCCGAAGAATCCAAACGAGGTCACAGTAAAGTTATGGGTGAATGATTTGTACAGCCCTGTGTCGTTGGTGACATTCACCACCATGGTGTATGACTCTCCGAAGACGAGACAATCAATTGAATTACGGACCCAAATTCTTGAATCTTCAGTGAAGACCAAACCTTGTTGCACGAATGGATTTCCTGTGATGGATTGTTCGTGCTGCATGTAGGTCATGTTGTTCCCACAGCCGTCATAATCATCAAACGACATGAGGGCGAAACATTCTGTGTGCATGGCCAGGAGGTCCCCAGCCCCATACGGTTCAATGTAAACGGTGATCTCGACGCAGTACAAGCCAGGCGACAGGTTGGTTGTGTTGATGTAGCCCATATCAGTCACCCGAAGGTTCCACCATGCGAACCCACCAGATGCTGGTACAGAACCTGTGGTTTGCACCGATTCATCCCAGTCAATCACGGTTCCGTTTTCGTCGGTCATGGTCATGTTGAACAGGTAGCTGGTGTCAAACAAAGTGCAGCCGATCATGGCAGTCCATTGCAATTCTTGACCGATGAACGCCACGCTGGTTTGGCTTACATTCGTTTCCATACCCGCTTCGGATTGGTTTCCTTTTGTATCTCCATTCATCCACCACAGCGACGTACTGTTGGTGTGGAAAGAAGGTTCGTAGCCACAACCGGTGCACCCAAGTGTGAATGCGGTGCTGTACGTGTCGGTAAACGCTGTCGAGAGGTGGAGCACATAATCGCCGTTTGGCAGGCCCATGGCTGAAAGGTCAACTGACCAGTTGAGGTGCCCTTGTTCGTTGGAGAGGTCAAAGATCACGGAGGTGTTGAAACTTGAGATGTTGTTGCCGTTGCTGTCCCAAATATCGGCGTACGCCACCATCTGTCCACCGGTGATGTTACCGTTGTCTTCAAAGGTCATGTTGACGATAAGCACGCCGTTGACACAGTTGTTCCAAGCGTTGGTGTTCAAGCCAAAACCAATGCTTTGGTTGGTGTTGTTGTTGGAGTTGTTGTTGGAGTTGTTGTCTCCAAGCACAGCAAAGCCGACAGAGTTGGAATCGACGAGGGAGGAGGTGGCCACCCAATACAGGTTGCTAATGAGCGTGTAGGTTCCCACCAAACCGGATGTGCTCGGAATGGTGTAACTCCCGCTCGTGGAAATGTTGGTCTGGCTTCCAACCCACGACACTGCACCGGAATCTTGCAAAGAATTGTCACCGTCGTAGGAGATGAACCACTCAAGAGTGTAGTTTCCGCCTTGCACGATGCAGTTCACGTTCATAGCGAACTGCACGGTGTCACCTGCCTGGAAATTATTGCTTGACAGCACGGTGGTGTGGTAGGTTTGGTTCCATTGCGTTCCGCAATCATTGGTAGCGTTGCCCGAGTTGTTTCCGCCTCCACCCGTGCTGTTGCCGATGACAATGCAGGTGTCGTCTTGAGCGATGTAGGTTGCGTTGTAGGTGGTGCTGTTCACGTGGTACAACACGCCGACGAAACAGTAACCACCTTCTGCCAAAGGAGCACCATCAATGGTGTAGTTCAGCGTGTCAACGCTGGTGGTCGAAAAGGCCATCCAGTCCCACGTGCCGTTGTCTGCCACGGATTGGTTTTGGTCGTAAATGGCCCATGCAACGCTGTACAATTCGCCCAGAACGAGGTTGCTGCTCTCGTAGGTGGCTTCAACGGTGTCGCCCATGCTGTAGAGATAGCCGTTGGTGTCGATGTCAATGGTGCCACCGGTCACGTTGTTGTTGCTGGCGACGTAGGAGAAGTTGTAGTGGTAATTGGTGATGTAATTCCAACTCTGCGAGACGTTGTCCCAGACCGATAACATGGCTACAAAGGTGTAATTTCCAATCTCAAGGGAGGAGTGGTTCACGCTGTGTGTATTTTGTGTGGACGTTGCGTAATACGTGAAATTTTGTTGGGCAACGAGGGTGTTGTTGGGGTTGAAAGAGACCGTCCACTCAATCATCGTGGTGGTGCCCAAGAGATCGCAGTAGGTGTTGATGGTGCTTTCAAATGTCTCGCCAACCGAGAAGATGCTCTGCCACGAATAGGCGTAGATCGCCGTATAATTCGAGTCGTAACCGCACCCTGTGCTTTGATTCACCGTGCCGATGGTGAAGCAGACGGTGTTCGAATCCAGCTGCACCATGCTGTTGTTCGTTCCGATGGCGTAGAGGGCAGCGGTGATGCAGTAGGTTCCGTTTGAGAGGTTGGTCAGCGATGCTCCGGTGCTTTGATTGGTGCTGTTGGCTGTCCAGTTTTGGTTCCATCCGTATCCAGTCAATGTCGTACCGCTGGCATCGGTGATGTACCAGGCCTCGCCGTATGTGGCACCGATGTCAAGGTTTGTGTGATAGAGATTGAATTGAACCGTTGAACCTGCGGAGTAGTTGTTGTTGAGGCCAATGAGGTTGAGCGTTCCATTCGGGGTGTTGTTGACGGGGGTTGGCAACACGTAGAAGGTGAGATTGCTCGCATCGATAAAGCCACCCGATGCCGACGTGAGCGTGGTACTCAGGACATAGACCCCTTCCGTAAGGTTTTGACCAACGAAATTGATGTCGTAGTAGATGCCCGAGCCATCCGAAAAGGTGTTGACGTTTTGCCAGGTCGCCGTGAAGTTTTGGAAGCCTGAGTGGGTGACACTCGACGTGTTCTGATTGTACATTTCCCAGGTGTAGGTATAGGAGGTGTTGAGCATCGGACATTCAATGTCCGACCAACCTTCCACTGTGCTGCCTTCATAGTGGAACATGTAGGGGAGGTCCGATTGCAAATCCACAAGCGAGGTGTTGAATCCACAGGCCGTGGTTGAGATGGTGGAGTTGACCTCGAAGGTGTTGCTTACATTGGAGAGCAAGGACCAAGAATTGTTCATCCAAACCGAAAAGAGTCCGAACACAGTGTAATTTCCCGTTTCCATATACTGGAAATGAACGTCAACTTCGTTGAAGTGGTCCGTGTGGTTCGGGTGGTAGGTAACACTTGATGCATTGGTTTCAAACGCGTTGCTACCGGAATCGATGAGAGAATTGTTCCCGTTGTCAATAAGACCCCAAGACACCATGTACGTATTGTTCCAGATGCCACAATACGTGTCAAGGTAAACCGAGACAGTATCGTAAGCGTTCCACTCCGGCTCATAGGCTTCCACCTCGAACGAAATGTTGGAAGCGTTTGTTCCACAATCGATGGTGCCGCCTGCAAAATGGGGGGTTGTGGGCTCATCGAGCACGGATGGGATGGAGGGGGCAAGGGCATTGGCGAGGCTTGAGAGAAGCAACAGGACTGTGAGGCTAATTGCGCGTCCGTTCATGTTTTCTGTTCCAATGGAAGGGATATAAATTCACCCCAAGATGTTGCTTAACTGACTGGTCAGCGTGATGTCAGCGCTTTCAAACCACTCCTCAAGTTCGATTGACCTTCCTTTTGAACGCTGTTTGGCACGTTCGCTGACCAGTCGCCAAGCGGATTTTTTACCGATGCCGGGCATCGCTTCCAATTGTTTTTCCGAGACATTCAGCGGATCAAGGTTCATCTCAACGCCGGTGATGGATCGGGCGCCGTGGCCCGTGATCAACACGCTGGATTGCGTTTCCAGTGGTATCTTGTACTCCACGCCAACAAGAATCGGATAGGCGCCGATTTGTCGACCAAACGTGATGCCTGCCTGACCGTGGACCTTCGGGTCTCGGTGGGCGTTCGTCTCGTGAACGGGCAAGCGGGTTCGTCCGTCATGGGACTCCCAGTGGATGTTGTGAAGGATGCTTCCGAGCGGAAAGAGGTCTTCGAGCAACGGTCGGTCAATTTCGTCCCTGCAGGCCGTCTTGAAGGCGGAGAAGGCTTCGGCGGGAATTTCTTGGAAGCCCTCTCCCTCAACTTGGCGGATATTGATGCGACGCAGCAACAAACCCTCGTGACGAATCTCACGAAGGAGGTTCATGTTCATCTCGTACGTGGCCTCCGTCTCTCCGTTGAGTCCGGCTATGAAATTTAAGCCCGGCAGCAATCTTGGCAAACCCCGCTCACCGCGCACACGGCCGTGCTTGTTGATGAGACGAATCGCCGTTTTCAATTGCGCTGGGTCGCAGTTCAGCCAGTTCGCTTCGTGGACACTGGGGTCAGCAGACTCCAAACCAAACGACAGCACGGCGCCATCGGAAAGGGTTTCAACGAGTGTTTTCGTGATGGCTTCCGAAGGTTCGATGTTCTCGGCGATGATCGACGGATTGCCGTTGTCGGTATGGAGGATGTCAAGGCGCTCATCCTCGCGAAGACCGTGGAGCAGCGTGGCGATGGGCTCTGGATTGGGAACCGGGTATTCCAGTTCCTTCACGCCCTCGGCCATGTAGGTGTAGGTATCGGTCATGCCACCGAGGCGTACGTGACGAACTCCAGCATCGTGTGCAAGTCGGACTTCTGCGATGATGTCGTCTGGTGTTCTCCAAACGGGGACGCCTTTTTTTGGTTCAATGCAGAATTTGCACCCTCGCTTGTACCGAACGCACCCCTGGTAAACTTCAACCTCGTAGGTAAGCGGTCCTGCTTGTTGTTCGTTTCCAAGGTCTGGATGGAGGCTCACGGCTTTGCTTCGAGCACCGGCTTGGGCCCACGACGTCCATTCTTCCGCACTTCGCCGCTGATGTTTCCACTCTCCAGAACCGAGGTAGTGGGCCAAGGTGGCATCGGTGTCCTGCACGGCCAAGAACAGATTGGGGCGTAACGGGGTCCACCCTTGTTGGCGCCATCCACGAATGGCCCAACCTCCGAACAGCGCAGGTGTTCCTGCTGGAAGCTGTCGGATGAGCGTTTGTGTTTCGTTGAGCGAGATGGGTGTGCCGCGTAGGTATTTGCCGGGGACCACGGCTCCTGCGATGCACACGACGCCCAAAGCGTTGGACAGCAGACGGGTGATGCTGTCAGGATCTGTTCGTTGTCGCTGCCTCCACTGGTCAATGGTGATGTAGGTGTAAGGCAGGCCTTTCGTTTCGAGAACCCCGCAAACATAGCGTACATGAAACCCAACATAGGGTGGCACACCAAACGCAGCAGGCTCGTCTTCGTAACCGTCCAGGACCAACCACTGGGGGTCACTGGATTCTACCATATGGCAAGGGATGAGGGCGCCGCCTTCAATCCTTCTTCGGTCGTGGGCGGCGTTTTCGCTTCTTGCCACCATCGCCTTCTTCCCGCAGTGCTTGGAGTTCTCGTGCGGATTTCCCGTCGCTGTTTCCACCACGGTTTCTGCCCTTGCCTCCACCTTTGGCGTTGGCAACATCGACCTTGATGGTACGTCCGTCGATCTCGGATTTGTTGAGCGCTGCGACGACTTCGCTGCCTTTGTCTTCCTCAGCGATGAACACGAAACCGAAGCCCTTGGCTTTTCCACCTGGTCCCGTGGCGAGGATGACCTCGTTCACCGTAGCGTGAGGGGCAAAGAGAGCTTGGAGTTGTTCTGCGGTAGCCGAAAATGGAAGGTTACCGACGTAGAGTTTGAGGCCTTGCGGTTCCTTCTTTTTCCGGTCTTTCTTCTTGTCATCGTCAGCGTCTCGCACGCCGATTTTTCGACCGTTGATTCGATGGCCGTCAAGCGCTTTGATGGCCGCTTCAGCCATCGACTTCTCAGCGTAGGTGACGAACCCAAAGCCACGGTTGACGCCAGCGTCGTCGGTCAGGACAATGCAGTCGGTCATGTCGCCGTGCCCTTTGAACAACTCTCGGAGTTCTTCAGTGCCAACCTCGCGAGGCAGGCCACCGATGAAGAGCCGTGTTCCGGGGGCTGCCTTCTGTTTGCGGCCCCGTCCGCCACCCTCGCCTTCGAATCGGAAGTAGGTGCGCTCACGACCGTCTTCACGAACATCTGCAGCGATGAACGTTGCTCGGCCAGCAGGTCCCTTAGCGAACATGGCTTCAGCCGCTGCGCCCCAGCGCTTTCCTGCGTTGTTCAACGCACTGGCGCCTTGGTCCAATTCTGCCCAGCCTGCGCCGTAATTGTCGGCAAGCGCACGGTAGGCCTGATAGCCGCAGGTTGGACACTTGACGTTCCAATCGCCGTCAAGTTCGGGCTGAAGGGTATCGCCGCATGGCGGACAAATGGCGTGCAACACACCGCAATCGTCACGCTCTCGGAAATCAAGACGCACGACCGGTGTCACTTCTTTGATGGCGGCTCGGCACACGTCTCTTCGGCGCAAAGCGTCCGAAGTTTGGTGCATGAAACGGTCAACGAGACCGGTGACAAAGAATTGTCCGTAGAGGTGTTGGGGTTGAATAGAGCCTGGTTTGCCTTCAACACAAAGGATCATGGCTTCGCCGTTCTTTTCGTTCAATTTCACGACTTCACACAGCACTGTGTCGCCCACTTCGGGTTCGACAATGGCTTTGGCGGCTGCCACGCTGATGGTTCCGTTTTCAACGTGAACGTAACCGACAACCGTTGAGACGATGTTTCCATCGGCGAGGGTGGTCCCTTCGCCGTGGTTGTGTTCACCCTCTTGGGCAATGATGCTTCCTGGTGTGACGAGGCTCGCCGTCATGATTCTCCTTCCATTTGCAGGCATGGCCCGAGATGGGTCGCACACCGTTCGCTGTTTGAAGGCGAGGGCTCCTTCCTTTTGAACCCCCCTTATGCCGGGCTAGTCCTCTTCGCCAGGAAGCCTCGCATCACCATGGCGATGAAAACGCCAACACTGAACGCCTGTCACGCCGCTTCGTTTGGTGTGATGGTGGTAGGCGGCAGGGAGGCGGAAGTCGGTACGGAGGATGGCTTCGCTCTCCCAACCGTGTTCAGCGGCCAATGCGGTGATATGGGTCGCTGTGTCGCTGTGCAACACGTGAACGGCCGAGGCTTGGCACGTGAAAGCGGCGAGGAGGAACGGGCGGTCGGCCCTCGCTTGTTGGACCCCCCATGGTGGGTTCATGACCACGATGTCAACGCCGTCGAGGTCCACAGTTTCCTGGCTGAGGTTGACCTCATGCACCGTTGCCCGGCCCTGCTGGAGAGGGTCCAATGTTGCAAGGTTGTCGTGAAGCACCCTTATCGTTTCAGGGTCGCACTCTACAAAGTGGACGTGTGCCGCCCCCAACATCAAACAAGCAATGCCGAGAACACCGTTTCCAGCTCCGAGGTCAGCAACGGTTTTTCCGGCGATGTCGTCGAGTTCATCCACCCCCAGCATCCAATACGAAGCAAGGTCACCTTCGGTGGCGTATTGTTCCAACTTTACGTTTGAACAGGGATGAGATGTCAGTTTCGACAGGGCCATCGCAAGGTGCTTGGGGCGCATT
>Ga0181577_10005041_pt1 | contig 10151 bp, 13 predicted proteins | sample 101ome_21_FD_132468 | JGI IMG/M metagenome (GOLD analysis project Ga0181577, IMG submission 132468) | Coastal salt marsh microbial communities from the Groves Creek Marsh, Skidaway Island, Georgia - 101413BT metaG (megahit assembly) | ecosystem: Environmental > Aquatic > Marine > Intertidal... | reverse complement strand
GCAACACAGATTACGATTACAGAGGGGACGTGGTTTACTTTGGTGCTACTACGGGTATGACGCAGGGTGATCTCTACTACTTCAACTCCTCTGGTAACTGGGCTCAGGCAGATGCCGATGCAGCCTCTAGCTCAGGCGGGGTGCTCCTTGCTATTGCCCTTGGCACGGCATCGGATACAGACGGGATGTTGCTCAGAGGGACATTCACCATGGAGGCAACCGCTATTGACGGCACAGAGGCTACGGGTGACGAGCTTTACGTAAGCACCACGGCTGGACACATAACAAGCGACGTATCTGCATACACAACAGGAGACGTTGTGCGTGTGATCGGTTACTGTTTAGACGGCACAAACGGACAGATTTGGTTTAATCCTTCTAATGACTTTATCACTCTTGCATAATGCCAGACATAGCTCAAAAAAACGGTATAGACATGGGTAATATCGCATCTATAAACGAACAAACGGTTTCTGCTGGTGGTGGCGCTTATGACCCTATCAATGAGACTGGAACATACACAGAGACCATTCCTACTAGCGGGTTGATTAAGAGGGGTGGAGTCGAGCTGGGTCAAAACTATTGGAGAGACGGGTACACGGTGGCTGATGCTACAATTGGATTTCCAAACGGAACCGACACGGTGGTTAACATAGGTTCTGATGTTGATGGAATACTTAATGTTGTGGGTGAGGATCTTCCAGCTGGGATGGGTGACGTATCCATTGTCTCTGCTGGTAGATATATTAGCTGGGTCATTGATAGCGCGGGTAAATTATGGAGAGTAGGCAGCAATCTTTACGGGGGGAATTCAGCTAACGCGGGTACAGAATCTGACCTTCGAGAATGGAGGCAGGTCACTGGCGTTGGGGATTCCGACACTGGCTGGACCGATGTCTCAGTGGCGAACACCACCACCTTGTTAATTAATTCAGGTAAGCTTTACGCTATAGGAGCAAATTCGTATGGTGTTTTCGGAAATGGTACAACTTCTGGGAACTACTTTTCCTTTCTTCAAATAGGATCGGATAGCGACTGGAGTAAGGTGACCCTGACCTCTTATAATGCATTTGCAATTAAAGGGGCCTCCAATGTTTTATACTCAGCTGGAAGAAATACAAATGGAATGTGTGGGAACGGAACAACTTCTGGTAACCAAACCACTTGGACTGCTCTCACGGCAACAAATATGGTTAGCGCAACAAATAACAACTTTACATTTGTTGTTGGTTCTAGAAACAATGCCATGGCAATACAAAGTGGTCGAGCATTCTTTTGGGGTGATCCAAGCTCACTCGAAGCTTTTGGTGGGAATTTTACAACAGACCAAACAATAGCCGTTCAGTCTGGTAGTGTTGGTGGAACACTTCAGACAGATTGGGTGAGCGGTTGTGTTGAAGATAGGAGCTCCCACCTGATTAACTCTAGTGGAGAGCTTTATCATGCTGGTTTTGGTGGATATTACAACGCCTTAAATGGCTCCACTACAAATCATGATGCTGGTGATCACGTTCAGACTGGGACTGATACCGATTGGCAAGAAGTAAAGGCCCAAAGAGATTACACTTTTGCTACTGGGGCGATTGCAAGAAAAGGCAATACTATTTATTTCAGCGGCATTCGAAATAACGGTCATTTTGTTGACACAACCAGCTATTACATCACGTCACCTACTGCTATAAGCCAATCAGTTACTAGTGGCACAGCATGGGATGTTGCGTCCACGGCTGGAAATGCAAATACTATATACATAATCTCATACACCTAATTGATATGGCACAATACACAGTAAACGTAACCTCTCAGTCTGAGCTTGAGGAAGTTTGGACAGACTCCAATTGCCCAAACTTTGCCTTTGGGTTTGACCAAGCCACTCTAGATGAGTGTGTAAAGGTTGACGACACTACTTGGCAGGCAACGTATCAGTCCATGGACGTTTCCTCCCCAAAGACCTACACGTATTTGGATATCGCTAACGGAGGCACTATTACGTATACGCTTGCAGCTGGTGAATACGGAATTAAACCATAAGTATTATATTTGCGCTAAACTTTTTAATTATGGCATTTGCATTTGAATCTAAGTCCTGGAGTTATACAGGAGAAAAAGAATTTGAGAACGGTGGTTTCACCCTCCTCAACCCAACGGTATCTGTAATCTCAGTGAGCGTACAAGAGTCTAACGTATACGTCGCATTGAAGGCGGTGGAGAACAACGGTGTGTACAATCACAACCTCAACATCCAGTACAACAACGCTGGTGGTGAGACTAACCTCGATACGATCGTAGACTCAGCGGTAGCTGCGGCCCTCCCAGACTTTACGCTAGACGCATAAGCGTAATACATATATATCTTAAGAAGGCCCCTCGTGGGCCTTTTTTTGTTTTTATTATCTTTGCTTTATGGCTGAAGATGTAAAGAAAAAACTTAAGCGGTTCGGACTCTCTGGGTTAAACAAACCCAAGCGATCGACTAGTGGGGGTAAGTCACACGTAGTGGCTGTTCGTTGCGACGGGAAGATCAAGATTATTCGCTTCGGTCAGGCTGGCGTCAAGACGAATCAAACCGCAGGACAGCGTAAAGCATTTAAGAGCCGTCACGCCAAGAATATAGCCAAAGGTAAGTGCAGTGCTGCTTACTGGGCCAATAAAGTGAAGTGGTCCCCAAGCAAGACTAAATCTCCAAGTAAGAAGTGGGTTAAAGGGTCATGAACACAATAAAGAAAAATAAAGGCGGGAAGCTAAACGTAAGCAGCAAAAAGAAATCTGTCAGCGCACCAGATGGTTACCATTGGATGATGGATCGTGGCAGATACTTTTTAATGAAGGGTGATTACAAACCTCATCCAAACGCAGTGGAACAGGCTGAATTTAAAGTTGTTAGCCATGAAGCTTAAAAAAAGGGCTGCGGTAAAGAAGAGTGTGATTGCGGCTGCGATAAGTATAAGAAGGGAGGTACCGTAAAAGACGCCTGCTACTACAAAGTCAAGGGAAGATATAAGGTGTGGCCTTCTGCTTATGCCTCTGGGGCATTAGCTAAGTGCAGGAAGGTTGGCGCAAAAAACTGGGGGAACAATGGCGGTAAGAAAAACTAAAGCAGGGCTCAACCTTAAGCGCTGGTTTAAAGAGAAGTGGCAAACAGAATCTGGTGAAAAAGACACTGGAGGAGAAAGGAAGACGTTTAGGCCAAGCGTAAGAGTTTCATCTGAAACTCCAACCACATGGAGCGAGCTCACCTCATCGGAGAAAAAAAGAGCCGCTGAGGAGAAGCGCAGAGAGGGCAGAGTGGGTAGGTTTAAGATCAAGAAAAAGCCTAAAAAATAATTGCTATATTTGCATTTATATAACCAAAAACAATGGCAACAACAACCGCATCATTAACTCTTTCTAGCTCAGACCTCACTGGTGACGCTCTGGCCCTGACTACAACAGCCACCTTGACGAAGGCTGGCGTGACTACAGGCTTGGATCAAACTACGGGCGTGGGCAGAAAGTTTTTCGCTACAGCTCAAACCGCTTACAACCTGATCACAGCCTCTGATTATACGGCTGACAAGGCTCACAAGGTTTACATCAAGAATACCAGCACTACTGCTGCTGAGTACGTAACCATTGAGATCGGCTCAACAAACCTTTCTTTGGGTCGATTGTATGCTGGTGATTGGACTTTGCTCCCATGGGACGCAAACAACGATATTGATATTGATACCAGTGCCGTCAACATGACTGTTGAGTACTTGGTAATCTTCGAAGCATAATGGCTACAGTAAGAGCGTCATTAACACTTACGAGTGCTGATGTAATGAGCAGCGCTTTGAATTTGACTACTGGTATCAATCTTACGGCTGATGCTGGCAGCATGATTCGAGCTAAAGTGGCTCAAACCGCTGTTAATGCTAGTGCGCTTGTAGTTTACAAAGCGGACGATAAGTTGACGTCTGCTTACCTCTATGTTCAGAACCTGGACACAGAGAAAGAGAACTTCGTGTATATCTATCAAGACACAGACAATGACGACTTGGTAGCCAAGATTGGCGGCGGAGAGTTTGCTTTTATTCCTGTTGCGGTGAATAAAACTTTCAAGTGCTACGCCACTAAAGTAGATACTATGGTTGAGTATGGGGTATTCGGATTGGATAGCTCGGCTGTGACCTTAGCATAAAACAAAACAATTTAATTTAAATGGAAGATAATTTCGAAGGGCTCGGTAAAATCGAAACCTTTGATTCACCAGAAGCTTTAGCCGCTTCTATGGATCAAGGCGTAGAGACCGAAAGCCAGCCTGTAGAGCAGGCACCACAAACAGAACAGGCGTCCCCCACCATTCAGGAAACAGTAGCTCCAGCTACTGATGGACAGCCTACGGAAAATGTAGAACAACCAGTCGCTGAGCCACAGCAAGAGATCGCTGAGCCAGCAACTGCACAACAAGAGCCTTCTTCAGAGGAAATCGAGGCTGCCGTTATTGACTTCTTGAGCCAACGCACAGGAAGAGAAATTAGCAGCATTGATGATTTGTTGGGGGCTCAACAGCCCGAGGTACCAGCCTTGGACGAAAGAATCAGCGCTATTGCAAAGTTCGTAGAAGATACGGGCCGAGCACCAGAAGATTGGTTCAGGTATCAGTCATTGAATCCTGAGGGAATGGATGATATGACGGCCATTCAAATTGAAATGGCAAATAACTACCCGAATCTTACTTATGAAGAGCTGAACCTTTTAATTGGAAGTAAGTATAAGTTAGATCCCGACGTCTATACGGACGAAGAGATTAGGCTTTCTCAGCTCCAATTAAAAATTGACGGCGATAAAGCCAAGTCTGAAATAAACAGGATTAGAGATAGCTACTCTGCTCCAGAAGTTCAGCAGGAAGAATCGCGCTACACTTTAGATGATAACTGGATCTCTCAAATGTCAGCTGAAGTCGATGCCCTTGAAGGTCTAGAGTTTGACCTTATGGACGGAAAGACTTTAGAGTTTGGACTAGATGATGGATACAGAAATCAGCTAAAGTCAAAACACGCTCGTATAGACGAGTTCTTTAACGAGTTTGTAGACGATCAGGGGAAATGGGATTTCGATAAGCTGTCATCGCACCAAGCGGTGGTAGACAACATTGACAGAATAGTTAAGGCTGCGTATACACGCGGTCTTGGTGATGGTCAAAAGAATCTACTTAATACGGCAGCCAACGTATCTACAGATACCCCTAAACAAAACACAACTACGACTCAGGACACTACGCTCTCTGATCAATTAAAACAAGCATTTGGTCAGCAGGGTGGTTTTGGGTTCATCTAACTTTTAAAAACTAGAAAATATGGCCGCTACAGGACAAGACATTGGGAGTGGTAGTAACTTACCGCCCTCAGTAAAGACAGATCCTTCAAAGTACGTCTCATTGGGCGACTTGTTGGATTACAACAAACCAGACAACATGGATCTGTACGTTAAGACGTATGGAGACCAGGGTATCACAGGATTCTTGGAGTTGACTGGTGCAAAAAAGAACGCTGGATCTTCTGATGAAATTCAGTACTGGGAAGAAGGTAGACTCCACCAATCATTCTTGGCTACATTGACAGGAAATGGTGGCGCAAACTTCGATGACGAAACCATGACGTTGGCGGATGCCACTAAGGGCCCACGCGCTCAGGACGTTTTGTTGAGACAAGACACTGGTGAAATTCTTATTGTGGACGAAGCCGCTACTACTGGAGACGCAACAATTACTGTAAGATCTATGGGTGGAAACACCTTCACGGACACTGCTGCCAACAAGAGATTCTCAGTTATTGGTAACCTCGGTGCTCAAGGAGACACTCAGCCTGCTGAGTTCTACGAGACAGAAGTCACTAAGAGACGTCAGAACTTCATTATCGCTAGAGAAACATTCCACGTCACTGGATCTCAAGCCACTAACATTGGCTGGATCAACACTGGTAACGGTGATTACAGATGGTACGTGAAGGGCGAGATGGACACTCGTAAGCGTTTCATGGATCAGCGCGAGATGTTGATGCTTTACGGTGAGCAATCTGCCGAAAACGCTACCCTGAACCTCATGCCTACAACTGAAGGATACTTCTCTGCTCTTAACGACAGGGGTATTGTTTCTGACGGCTTGGGTGGATCTACCACTATGATTGAGATTGATGACATCATCTTGGAATTGGACGCTCAAGGGGCTCCATCTGAGTACGCGATGTACCTCAACAGATCTCTCTCTCTTAAGGTTGACGATTTGTTGTCTAGCGGTACCGCTGGATCAGGTGTAACTTCTGGCTTGGCTACTCAGTTTGGTGCGTTCAACAACTCTCCAGAGATGGCTGTGAACCTCGGCTTTAAGTCGTTCACCCGTGGTGGTTACACTTTCCACAAGCACGACTGGAAGCTCTTGAATGATCCAACTTTGGGTGGTGGTGCAGACGCTTTCTACAAAGGCGCTATGGTTCCAATGACCCAGGTTGCTGACGCTAGAACAGGCGAAAGAGCTCCATCATTGCAGATGTACTTCAAGGATGCTGGTGGATACTCTCGTGAACTCAATCACTGGGTTGAGGGTGGTGATGTACTTGGTTTCAGAACGAATAACCAGGACGTTGCTAAGTTCCACTACAGATCAGAATGCTGCTTGGTCACTCGCGCTGCAAACCAGCACGTATTGCTCAAGTAATAAACTATCAGGTAATTTGGCGGGGGCTTCGGCCCCTGCCTTCTTACCATTTTTAACCATTAATTTTATTTAATTATGTCACAGGCAAACACAAAGGCTGGTCGCGGACGGCCAAGAAAAAATGTTTCTAAAATTTCCGTATCAAGTGATTCCTCTGTAGTAAATCGAGACAGATCTACAAAGCGATGGATAGCCCCAAAGGGTGGCAATGTATACCTTTTGGGTCAAAGAGAGCTCAGCGTTTTCGATGAGGAATCTGGAAATATTAGAGTTTTAAGATATTGCGCTGGAGAAAACTCCGTATGGAGGGATGAACAATCAGAATACGCTGCAAAATCCCCCATTGTGTTTAGAGATAAAAATCTCTTTGTTGGCCCAGACCAACCAAACCTTCAAAGATTTCTAGAGCTTCATCCGTCGAACATGGCGAATAACGGTTCTGTTTTTTATATGGAGGATAATAGCGCTAAGGTTGAGCAAACTGTTGATGATGAGTTCCTCATTCATGACGCAATTTCCCTTTTGAGATCCAAGGATCTTGATGAGCTCATGGCCGTGGCTATTTCATTCTCCATTGATACTGATCGCCCAGCCAGCGAAATCAAGCATGACCTCTTGATTAAAGCCAAGTCATCCCCTCAAACCTTCATTGACTCATTCGATAACCCAGTTGTCGCCATGAAGGCTAAGCTCAGACAGGCTGAGGGTATGCAAATTGTAAGTGTTAAAGAAGATGCTATTCGCTGGTATGACACGAACAAAACTATTATTATAGTCCCTCCAGGGAAAGACCCTATGGATATCTTTGTCAGGTACTGCCTTACTGAAGGTGGGGCAGCAGTAGTTGCCCAGATCGACAAAGAACTTGGTTAAGGAAAGGCCACCTTCGGGTGGCTTTTTTCTTTCGTATATTTGTTCATGACCCAAAAGTTCTTCTTATTTAAGCGCGATGAACCTTCTACTAAGGGGGGTTCCGTATTTTCTGATAACGGAAAGGGGATTAGTGCCATCACATTGCAGGCTAATAACCTGGCTTATATGGCTGCCGATAGAGGCGCTATAACGATGTATTTTAACGCCTCTGCGCCCTTTGAAGAGAACAGCCTTACACTCGCTGGAGAATCGTTTGAAAAGACGAGCATTACGGTTACTTGTGATGTAGGCAAGGAGGTTGAGCTTATGGAGGCTATTATAGACTTCATAAACAGGGACAAGACAAAAAATGTAATGAAGTTTGACGCGATTGGCGGGACCAACACATTTTCTAAAATATCTCCATCGCCAACTATCGACACTAGGGTAAGGGCTCGCCCAGTAGAGCGAGGTCTGGCTGGTGCTGACGGCATCATTACTGGCCTTGACGCTAACGCAGTGGTGAATGGAATAGACTTTTTGAGGGTGGGTAACAAACCGTTTGTTGATTTTGCGGGAGAGAATATATCCGTCGATGATGACGAACCGATTACTTCGTTTTCTAATAGCGGAACCGCAAGCACAGATTACGATGCCGTTGGGGCTGGGGGAAGTGGAGGCCCAAAGCCTTTCTGTAGAGATGCAGACGAAGCGTGTAATCAAAAGACGGTTTGCTTCGACTTCAATGGGTGCCTGAAGCCTGGGGTTGATATATCTTCTAACATCACTTCTACGGCCAATTTAGATTCAGGGCTTACTGATGAGCCCAGTACCATTATTCTTGTGAATAGAGGTGGCGTTTTTACACCTCCAGAAAACCCTTCGTTTAAGGTAAGCACTGACGGGTCTGGAACTGTTACAAATTTTGAGGTTGTCAACATGGGGAGGAGTCTTGAAATTGGTGATCAGCTTACTATTGGATTTGAAACTGATGGATCTGTAAGCTATACACTTCAGGCAAGCGACTTTACTTCTGACTTTCATCACGCCACAATTGAATACGTTACGCTTCCTCCAGTCCCAGATGTACCATTCCCGCTGATAGATTACGTTGTTTACGTTGTTTTTGTGGCTCCAAATGGGGCTTTGTTCCAACCGCTTTACTCTAATAATATTGGTCAGGTTGATCTAACGGAAAGCTTTGTCTCTAACATGGGTCCATTTCCAGCTTCATCTCTCGGTGATGAATTTGAAGTGAACCACGGACAACAATTAGGGGGAGGGTCTGATTACAGCTCAAGCATACAGAGCGAGGTGTTCCCAGCGTTATCCCCTAGTTTTTCTTTTACCCCCGATGAAGGACAGCCTTTAACGAGCGATAACAACCTGTATTCTTTTGTAATCAGGAGAACAGCCAATAGAGATATATACATATACTCAAGAGACGGAGAGCTTGTAGGTTTTAGAAACAAAAACGAGAATGACGACGAAACCAAGATTGAATTGAGAAATTTTGGTTTGGTTATTCCATTTAGTAATAAATCCCCTCAGGTTAGGATCGCAAGGTTTGGGATAATTAAGAAAGATGTCGGAGACTTATTGTGCAGGAATATAGCCGCTCAATTGCAGAATCACTACACTACTACGCGCTCATAAGCCTGATTTTCTTTTTCGTATATTTGTGTCATGGTCAGTGTGATACAAGTATATAATGCACTTAAGGACTTAGTTAATAAGGAGCAGAAGGGATTTATAACGCCACAGGTGTTTAATTCTTTTGCGCCTGTAGCTCAGATGAATATCTATAATGAGTTGTTCGCAGAGCTTGTAAACGCTAAGAGGCTTTCAAGGCAAGGGTTTGATCCAGGTAGAGATAAGTCTGTCAGGAAGCAGCGCTTAGAGGATTTGTCTTACTTTATAAGAACTAAGCAATTTGGATCTGATGATATCGTTGCTTTTGGGACTGTTGACTCACTTCAATACACGGGGGGCGATGTGCCTACCGCATTGGGCGAACAGACTTTTACACTTTATACGGGAAATGAGTTTTTGACTACTCTCCCAACAGCTAGCGATTCATTTAAGCTGCCCCCCAACTTCTCAAAGTTGATATCCGTTTCTGTAACCAGCTTTGCAAACACGGACGTAGAGTATTATTTTGACAGGACGAGTTGCGAAATTATTTACAGCCCCGAGGATTTGGACAGAATTGTAATGAGCAATCTGTCTGCCCCTACTGAAATGTTTCCAGTAGCTTATTTGTCTGCTAACAAGATTGAGTTATTCCCAGAGGGTGTAGCTAATGAGGCTAGAATGACCTACTATGCCAAACCTTCTTCCTATGACTCGAATGGCAATGTAAATGACCTTCAGCCTTATTTTTCCTTTAACGAGGCTAATGTAAATGGGACCACTATAACGCTCCCGAATATTGACTCAACTAGAGACTTTATGTTGCCCCCTCACTACTTAGGTGAAGTAGTTATGGAAATGGGTAAACTCATATGTGTCAGACTGAGGGATTCTGGCGTATCCGCATTTACAACACAAGAAGAAGCATCTGAATAATGGCACAGCATAAAGTAAAACTTAGTCAAGTAATTAGGGATTTTATTATCACCCT
>Ga0181577_10005033_pt1 | contig 10157 bp, 13 predicted proteins | sample 101ome_21_FD_132468 | JGI IMG/M metagenome (GOLD analysis project Ga0181577, IMG submission 132468) | Coastal salt marsh microbial communities from the Groves Creek Marsh, Skidaway Island, Georgia - 101413BT metaG (megahit assembly) | ecosystem: Environmental > Aquatic > Marine > Intertidal... | reverse complement strand
GCCGCTGGTGGTACACCTGTTTATGACAGCATTGGTCGGATTCAAGGTGTTGTTGATAAGAACGCCATTGGCGCAGATGTTTATACTGGTGGTGCTTCATACAATCCTATTGGTACAGGCAAGCGAGCCCAGCCTGGTCGTGGTTATGTGATGTCAGCTACTGATGTTCGTGCATCAGAAGCTCTTGCTGGTGGCGGTGATAGTGGCGGTGCTCCTGCTACGACAACTACTGCTGCTACAGCTACCAATGTCACCGGATCGACAACATCATTGAGTGGTGCTGCTCGTAGACAGCAGATTGCTGGTGCAGCTGGTGGCGCATCTCGTAGACAGTTTATTTAATGAATCTTGATTACAAACCGCCGGGGCCTGTTGCCAAGGCGTTTATGAAAGATCGCTCATTTGTGAGAGGCATCAGGGGGCCTGTTGGTTCCGGCAAGTCTGTTGCCTCTTGCATGGAGCTTATGCGAATTGCTGTGACGCAGAAGCCTAACGCCCAAGGTGTACGCAGAACACGGTTTGCAGTTATTCGTAATACCAACCCACAGCTAAAGACCACGACCATTAAGACATGGCGTGATTGGTTTGGTGATGATCTTGGCAGATTTGTTTGGTCGCCGCCTTATACCCATCATGTTAGCTTTGCGCTTGGTGATAAGACTGTAGTGGAGTCAGAAGTCATCTTCTTGGCTTTGGACAAACAGGAAGATGTAAAGAAGCTGTTGTCTTTGGAGCTTACGGCAGTATGGGTCAATGAAGCCAGAGAGATACCAAAGTCTATTGTAGATGCCTGTACTATGCGTGTTGGTCGTTTCCCATCGATGAGGGAAGGTGGCCCGTCTTGGTTCGGTGTAATTATGGACACAAACTCGCCTGATGAAACGCACTGGTGGGCTATTATGTCTGGTGAAGCTGCGCCGCCTGAGTATATGTCCAACGAAGAAAAGATGTTGTTGGTTAAGCCTGATGACTGGACATTTTTCTCGCAGCCGCCAGCCATGCTCGAGAAGAAAGACAAGGAAGGCAATCTTCAAGGTTATACGAAGAACCTAAAAGCAGAGAATTTAGAGAACATCCAACCAGACTATTACGACAAGATCATTCTTGGTAAGAGCTCTATGTGGGTGAATGTTTATGTGCTGAATAAGTATCAGGCACTTATGGACGGTAAGGCTGTCTATCCTACATTTAGGAAGGAGACGCATGTTGCGAAGTCACCCATCGAACCCATTGTCGGTAAGGAAGTTATCGTCGGCATTGACTTTGGTCGGACGCCATCGGCAGTATTCGCCCAGCAGACAACCTTTGGGCGTTGGTCTGTTTTCCACGAAGTCGTTGGACAGGATATGGGAGCTGGACGATTTGCAGATGTCCTCAAGAAGGAAATTGCCAAAAACAACTGGGAAGGATTAGAGTTTAAGTTTGTGGGTGATCCGGCAGGTAATCAGATGTCCCAGACGTCAGAGAACACGCCATTTATGATACTACGAGCAGCCGGTATTACAGCGTACCCTGCTCCTACGAATGATACTGAAGTCCGTATTGAATCTGTGGAATCTGTACTAAATCGCCTGACTGATGGATATCCGTCATTGCTTATTAGCCCGACATGCACCACACTGATCTCTGGATTTGAGGGTGGATACCAATATAAACGTATGTATCACATGGGCAGGGAGTCATATGACGATAAGCCCAATAAGAATAGGTTTTCGCACATACACGATGCGTTGCAGTATGCCATGTTAGGGGGCGGTGAGGGTCGTAGAGTGATTCTCGGTGGGCGTCAAGCACCTTCCCCCACCACTGTAGAGAGGGCAAGCAACCCATTTGAACGTATGAAAAGCAGAAATCGCCTATCTAGAGGGCAGTCTAGGTACGCAAGACCGTTATGAGATGGGTAATTTGCTTCAAAGAAGCCAAAAACCTCGGTATATGGAGGTTATTTACTAGACACAGGCCTGATTTTGGGCATGTTTTTGCTGTTTGCTACGATACAGAGATGGATACTTGGTATAAGTTTGAGTATGCAACGCAAAGATTCAATTTTGAGTGGATGAGACGAGAAGAAGCTGACTGGTTGATAGCTGATTTAATGTATAACTGCACATGCTTGCAGATAGAAGGCAGAAAGAACCCTGTATATCTACCACGTTGGCTTTATTGCGTGAGCTTTATAAAGCATGTAGTTGGGATAAATAAGCCTTGGATATTAACGCCTTATCAACTCTATTGTGAATTGCGTAAAATGGGCGCAGAGGACATCTTCTTAAAACCGGCAGAAGGAGATTAAAATGGGATTCGGTAGTTCTACACCACCGCCTGACCCAGAGCTTGAGAAGCAGAAAGCTGAAGAAAAGGCTCGCCTTGAAAAAGAACGTGCTGAAGAAGCGGCTCGTAAGGCAGAGCGTGATCGTGTACGCAGAAGTAACCTTGTAGGCCAGCGTTCTTTGCAAAGCGAAGAAATGCAGACCTTTACTGGTTATCGGCAAATGGGCAAGCAGTCTGGATCAATAAGGTTGTAAAATGGCTTATCAAGATGATGGCATCGTAGCCCCTAGTGCTGCTGATGCAGACAAGAAAGAACTTGAAGGCGTAATGCGCCGGTACAAGAAGGCTAAGTCACGTTGGTCATCTTGGTCAGATATTTGGGAAGAAATTTACGATTATGTCTTGCCTCACAGAGAAAGCTTCTTCCAAGAGTCAGCAGCCGCAAGACGCACCGAAAATATATATGACGAAACAGCCGTCGTTGGACTGCCAAAGTTTGCGTCTAGACTACAACTTGGATTCTTTCCGCCAAATGGACGAGCCTTTAAGCTGGCTCCTGGGCCCGAGTTCCCTAAGCAGTCGATAAACAAGGCTCTGCTTGGTGAGCTTGATCGCATTACCGAGTTAATTCACGAGGGTTTGCGTAACTCTAATTTCAATGCAGAACTGCACGAGGGCTTTCAAGACCTTGGCCTTGGCACGATGAACCTTCTTGTTGAGGAAGGTCGTTTCCTTGGTGATCTGCACTTTACGTCTGTTCCTCCGACTAACGTAGCACTGCTGCCCGGAAATCTGGATACAGTGTCTGGCTGGTTCCGCTGGAACAATGAGATGGACATCACTGAGATTAAGCATCGTTATCCTGATGCTAAATACAGTGAGAAGATGTCTCGTGAGCAGAAGAAAGACCCGACTCGCAAGACAAGAATCATTGAAGCCACAATCTATGATGAGAAGGATCGGTTCAAGGATGAGTATACCTATTACTTGATTTCAGAAACCGATCAGCATATTCTCAAGAAGCAGAAGCTCAAAGGTCGTGGTAGCGTTCCTTGGATTACAACTCGTTGGTCCAAGTCTGGTTTTGAAGTATGGGGTCGTGGTCCTGTGCTGCAAGCTATGCCAGCCATTAAGACATTGAATCTGACTGTTCAACTTATTCTAGAAAACGCAGAGATGGCGATTGCCGGTTCCTACGTTTATGATGATGATGGCGTCTTTAATCCTGACAACATTACAATTCAGCCGGGAACATTTATCCCACGGAGTCCGGGTTCGACCATCGAAACGCTCCAAAGTCCGGGCCGGTTTGATGTTGCTCAGTTGGTCCTTGATGATATGCGCCGCAATGTTCGTAAGGCTCTATTCATTGATGAGCTAGATACTCGTCCAAATGCTCGTACACCATTATCCGCTACAGAAGTGTCTGAACGACTAGCAGACGTAGCGAGAGATATGGGCGCAGTAGCTGGTCGTATGCAGAAAGAATTTTTGCAGCCTCTAGTTGAGCGTGTCATCAAGATTTATACAGACCAAGGTTTGTTAGATATACCTAAGGTTGACGGTCGTGAATTGCGTATTGTTCCTGTGTCTCCGTTGCTAAGAGCGCAAGATCAGCAAGATGTGGCTGATTTTGTGCGGTTCCAGCAGACTGTTGCTGGTACGTTTGGTCCTGAGATCACACCGGCACTTTATAATCAGGAACAGGTTATTCGCTATCTAGCACAGAAGTTTGGTATCCAAGAGGAGCTACTTGCGGACGCACAACAGGTTCAGCAAAACGCCGAGTTAATGCAGCAACTTATGGCTGCACAGCAAGGCGGGGGTATGCAGTGAAGGAGAAGATAAGTGTTTCGGCAGACGGTAGAGGTTACACTAAGGAAGTTGAAGCGGACCTTAATTCTAAGGCCTACGCTCTATTCGGTTCGGGTGTTGGAAGGGATTTCCTACAATATCTGGAATCGCTTACGACAAATAACATCCATGCTGCTGGCGTGGGAATCGAGACTCTAGCTCATGCAGAAGGTAGCCGCTGGATAGTGGCTATTATGAAAAAGCGTTGTGAACTAGGAAGAAAGCAACATGGCTAAAACAGCAGCGTGGCAGCGCAAAGAAGGTCAGAATCCAGAAGGCGGTCTTAATGAAGCTGGACGCCGTTCTCTAAGAAAGCAAGGCAAGAACATCAAACGCCCTGTGTCAGCTAAGGAAGCTAAGAAGTCTCCGAAAGCTGCTGCTAGGCGTAAAAGTTTTTGTAAGCGGATGATGGGTATGAAAAAGAAGCTTACAAGCAAAAAGACGGCTAATGACCCTAACAGCCGTATCAACAAAGCACTAAGAAAGTGGGATTGTTAATGAACGAAGCAGCAGAAGCAAGCGTTGAAACTGAAGCGAGTACAGCAGAGGTTCAGGCATCAGAAGTGCAGGAGCAACCTCAAGAAGTATCTTCTAAACCAGATTGGCTTCCTGAGAAATTTGAAAGACCAGAAGAATTAGCCAATAGCTATAGAGAGCTTGAGCGTAAGTTCTATCAGCGCAAGGATGAACTGCGTGAGCAGATTGTCTCTGAGCTAAACCAAGAAGCAGTTAGTGCTGCGCCTATTAGCCCCGGCGATTATGAGGTGCAGTTTAATGCACCAGAGGGGCTTGAATATACTGTTCGTGATGATGACCCTATGGTGGACTGGTTCCGCAATAAGGCACATAACTATGGACTGTCACAAGATGAGTTTAACGAAATCATCAATGAATATGCAGCTTTGGATAGCAATCGTGGTCCAGACTGGAATGTAGAGTCAGAAATTCTTGGTGAGTATGCTGAAAAACGTCTTGAGCGTGTAGACTCATGGGCGCACAAGTCACTTAGCGATGAAGCCTATAGTGCGTTTGCAAACATTCGTGCATCTGCAAGCATGGTCCAGCTGTTTGAAGAACTCATGGAATTAAATGGTCAGCCACAGTTTACTATGACTTCGCCTACCGAATTTCAAGAACGCATCAGTCTTGAGGATCTTCGTTCTATGCAGAATGATCCGAAATACTGGCGTGACAAAGACCCAGCCTTTATCTCTAAAGTCAGGGCTGGCTTTGACCAACTATCCCGACAGAAATAAATGTGAATTAACAAACACATCACTTTCTGTCAGGTTTAGCGTACTGAAGGCCCGTAGCGTTGGTATCGGCCCTAATTGGGGTAGCTCCCCTAACTGGACAACCGAACAAAGCCAATGTGAAGGAATAACCGGATGGACAATGTAACTGTAACTTTTGATTAGGAGATGGGTAGATGGCTACTCCAACTATCGATACCTCCTTTATCGAGGAGTTTGAATCCGGCGTCCACATGGCGTATCAGCGCATGGGTTCAAAACTGCGTGGGACTATTCGTACCGCTAATGGCGTTAAGAATAAAACTACCTTCCAGAAAATCGGTAAAGGTTTTGCTACTACCAAGGCTCGTCACGGCAACATTGCTCCGATGAACCTTGAGCACACCAACGTATCAGTCACTCTTGAAGATTACTTCGCTGGCGAGTGGATTGATGATTTGGATCAACTGCGTATCAACCACGATGAGATGCTCGTTGCTCAGCAGTCAGGTGCGTATGCACTCGGCCGCAAGACTGACGATCTGATCCTCGATGCAATGGACGCAACAACCAACAGCCTTAACGAAACCACAAACGGCATCACTTTGGCTTGGGCTTTCAGCTTGATGGAAGCTTTCGGCAACAACGATGTTCCTGATGATGGTCAGCGTTATTGTGTTGTCGGTTGGGAAAACTGGTCACAGCTGATGGACATTGATGAGTTCTCTCGTTCAAACTACATTGGACAGGAAAACTTGCCTTTTGCCAATTCAGTAACTGCAAAGCAGTGGTTGGGCTTCACATGGTTCCCATTCTCAGGACTGGACGATGATGGCTCAAACCGCAAGTGCTTTGCTTGGCACCAGTCAGCGGTTGGTCACGCAATCGGAACTGACGTTTCGTCAAACATGCAGTATCACAACGATAAGGACGCTTACTTTGTATTGAATAAGATGCAAATGAACGCTGTTCTGATCGATGCGAACGCATGCTACGAACTGTCACTGAAGAAATAAGGAGAGGTTATAATGGCACTCGTTAGCGCAGACTTCACCTTAGTCAACTACTCAGGCAATGGTTTCCACATCTGGCACTACAAGTCTACTGCCGATGCTCTGAACACCATTGACACAGCTGGGTACTTCAACGGCAAGTCAAACGAAATCAATGTTGGGGACGTTATCTTCATTAACGCCTCTAACGGTTTTGGCATTGCAACTGTTGTCAGCAACTCTGGCGGCGTTGTCGATACCGGCGACATCGTTAGCATGACAACCGATAGCCGTTAATGGCTAAGAAACCAACACTGAAGGCGGCAGCGAAAGCTGCCCCTTCTACCCCTCCTAAAGAGGAAATCCGTAAGGGCTATGTGCGTAAGCTAGGCCCCAATGTTAAATTAGGTAAGGGCGTAAAATAATGGCATTTCAAACCTGTTCATCTTGCCCAACTCCCGGCAAATGTCGTGCTGCTGGCAAGTGTCTTAATAAGAAATCTGATTCTAAAAAGATGGGCAAAAAGCGTAGCGGAAAAGGCTCACTTGACCATCCAATGAATCGTGAGCGCACAACTAGCAATCCTGACGGAAAGTATAATGCCTGATGCCAACAACTCCTTCTACCGACATTGAAGTAGCACAGAAAGCAATGGTTCTAGTTGGTCTGGAGCCATTGACTTCGTTTACAGACCAGACTGATGAAGCGTTGGTTGCAAACACTATCTTTGAAGATGTGGTAGAGGATTGCCTAGCGCAGCATAACTGGAACTTTGCTACTGGTCAGAAAACACTGGCAAGATTGACAGCCACTCCTGTTGATCGTTGGGATGCAGCTTATGCTCTACCAACTAGCCCAGAAGTAGTACAGGTTCAAACTGTTACTATTGACGATGTTCCCCAGCAGTATGATATTTATGAGCGTTATATCTACATTAACGCTGATGCAAATGATGACGTTGTGCTGAATTATGTGTATCGTCCAGAAACACAATATTGGCCCCCAGCATTTACTATGTGGGTTATATTCAGATTGGCTTCTGTTTTTGCCTTGTCAGTTACTCGCAAGGCAGATGTAGCCAAGTCATACACTGATCTTGCAGAAGCTCAGTTCCGTAGAGCAAAAGCAAGAGACAGCCAGCAAGTTACAACACAAGGTTTACGTCCTTCTCGGTATCATCGAGTTCGTGCAGGGAACGGTATTTACCAGCAAATTGAAGGTCTGTAATGAATGGCACTTCTACGTCAGTTCTATACCAACTTTACAGCAGGGGAATTGACCCCATTGCTGTCGTCCAGATTGGACTCGGATGCCTATAAAAACGGAGCCAAAACGCTTCGTAATTTTCGTATGCGGGCTCAAGGCGGTATTACACGCCGCCCAGGATTTCAATACCTACAAACGCTGTCTAATACTCCTTATCAAATGGAGTCGTATATTTATGATGAAGATGAATCATATATACTTCTATTTAGTAATGGGCAGCTGGATATTATTGATACTACTAGCCTCGCCTCGATAACACAGACCATATCTTCTTGCCCTTGGGCAACAGCACAAATTGACGAAATTAAGGTAGCGCAGTCAGGCGATACGATGATTATCGTGCATCCTGATTTTGCTATGCAGAAGCTGACACGCACATCAGCATCCACATTTACTCTTGCAGCATATGATTTTGACCATGACGGTACGGCACACTATGAGCCATTCTATAGATTTGTTGATCCAGCGGTTACTATTACACCGCAAAACAGCAACACAGGTTCTCAGAACTTTACTGCTTCTTCTTCCATATTTAGTGCTGATTGGGTTGGCGAGCATATAGAGTTTACTGACTCTGCTGACAAGGTAGTTCACATTGAGGTGACTGCTTATGTGTCTGGCACCGTTATTACAGGCAACTTTAGCGATTCTGTTGCTAATACAAACGCTAGAGACACTTGGAAGGAGCAAGTGTTCTCTACACGGCATGGTTATGCTCGTACTGTTATCTTCCATGACCAGCGGTTGATTTTTGGTGGTAGCCGTGATTTGCCTAACCACATCTTCTTTTCTAAGGTAGGTGAATATTACAATTTTGATGTTGGTTCTGGATTTGACGATGAGTCTATCCAAGTGCAGATTGCTGAAAACCAAGTGTCTGAAATCAAATCGATGGAATCATTCCGTCATTTGGCTATTTTTACATCTGAACAGGAATTGTACTGCCCGACTGTTGACAATCGTCCACTAACGCCAAGCACAATTACTGTTAAGAAGCAGACATCATTTGGCAGCGGTGAGGTTAATCCTGTTGAGTTTGATGGGGCTATTGTATTTCTTACAAAGTCTAAGGGTGCAATTAGAGAGTTTATCTTCTCTGACATCAGCCAAGCCTATAACTCTGATTCATTGACCATTCTGTCTCAGCATTTGATTGGCACACCCAACAACATTGTAGCGCAGCGTGAAGCATCAGATCAGGTTGAAAGCTACTTGTACTCTGTGAACACTGATGGGCAGATAGCTGTATTTACCAGTATTCGTAAAGAGAAGCTGCAAGGCTGGTGTCTATACACAACTGATGGCACGTTCAAGAATATTGTTAACGTCAACCGTAGAATATACGTTGTCACTGAGCGTACCATTGATGGATCTACGGTGACTGCTCTTGAGATCATGGACAATAACTATCATTTGGACATGGCCTTCAAAGATACTGATGCTACGCCGAAAACAACATGGACAGTGGCTCACTTGCCAAACACATTAGTTCATGTAAAATCAGGTAATTATAGCATGGGATCATACACAACAGATGCGTCAGGTAACTTTACGCTGACAGATGCTGTTGGTGAGATTGAAGTTGGTATTAACTACACGCCTACATTGACTACATTGCCTCCTGAGTTCCAGTTACAGGATGGCATATCATTTGGTCAAAAGCGCAGAATTGTTAGGGCTGTGCTTGATTTGAATGAGACTTTGGATGTTAAAGCCAAAGGTACTAAGGTATTGATTAGAAGGGTAACAAGTAACTTTGCTAATCCACCAGATGCAATAACTGCTCGTAAGGAAGTGTATTTCCTTGGATGGTCTAATGAAGGTACAGTTACGATTACGCAAGACGAGCCATTGCCTATTGGTTTGAATGGCATAATGCTTGAGGTAGAAGTCTAATGGGTATGGGGATGCAGATTGCTGGTGTGTTTTTGGGCCTTATGGCTGCCCAACAAGCACGAAAAGCAGCAGAAATGGAAGCGCAAGCTTACGAGGAGCAAAAAGATCTTGCTGAAATCCAAGCTGGTCAGCAAGAGATTGAGCGCAACCGTAAGCTGCGTATGCAGTTGGCTTCACTTAGCACATCTATGGCTAATCAAGGAACAGCATTAGGCACATCTGCGTCGACAGAAGCATTGAGACTTGACGAAGAAAAGATGGCACTTGCTGATGTTAGCTCTATTAGACTTATGGGTCAGGTAGAAAGACGCAAGTATAGCTTGAGTGCAGCATCGTCTAGAGCCTCTGGTCAAGCTGCTACAATTAGCGGTTTTGCTAAAGCTGCCGGAAGTATCTATGACATTAAGACAGGAGCCTCGACAGTATAATGGCTTATCAAAAAACAGGTGGTAGATCGTTTTTTGTCAGGCCCAATGGTATGCCTGACCTCAGTGGTTTTTCTGATCTTGCTAACTCAATTAGCAAGTTGTCTGACGTTACCACAAGCATTGGCACAGACATCCGCAAACAAGAATTTAATGACATGCTCATCCAAGCTGAAATTGATGGGCGTACTGCTGGTGTTCGTTATAACGACAATAATGAG
>Ga0181577_10005026_pt1 | contig 10161 bp, 9 predicted proteins | sample 101ome_21_FD_132468 | JGI IMG/M metagenome (GOLD analysis project Ga0181577, IMG submission 132468) | Coastal salt marsh microbial communities from the Groves Creek Marsh, Skidaway Island, Georgia - 101413BT metaG (megahit assembly) | ecosystem: Environmental > Aquatic > Marine > Intertidal zone... | reverse complement strand
GGTGGCTAAACCTGATTTGATTGTAGACAGCAATGAGAGAGGAACTCTCTGTGAGTCAGTCATCAGAAAGGCACAGAAAGTTGGCCTAGTCGTTCTTCGCAAGCAGTTAGTCGTCGGTGACTATCTCTCAGGACAGGCGTGCATAGAGGCCAAGAGCATAGGCGACCTGTTCCAGTCCAGTCACAGCGGTCATCTTTGGCGTCAGTTGGATAACATGGATGCGAACTATGAGCGTTTCTTCCTAGTCATACACGGCTCGATATCGAAGCATGTGGCTATGGCTAAGCAGAATGGCAAGAAGATAACATACAGCCGTGTGCAGAACGAACTCACTGGCACAATCGCGAGAGTGATGGCCGACTTCGATTGTCAGGTCTTCTTCACGGAGAACACCAGCGAGGCTGCGATGTTCATAGTAAAACTTCACGATAAACTGCACAAACCAGCGTCAAGCCATGGTGCTCGTGGTATCAGGAGAGTCAGCACGAATGATGTGAGACTCGACATGCTAGTAGCCATACCCGGTATTGGTAAGGAACTGGGTGAGAGGATGCTTGAGAAATGCGGTAGCATAGAGGAGATGGCATTCCCTGAGTCTCTGAGGGCTGTCAAGGGGATGGGCGATGTGATGAGGAGGAGAGTGGTCGATGTCATCACCTCCGAGGAACCCATACACGTGGAGCGAAAGAAGGGGAGATAGTCATTATTATCATGTTTCAGCATTCATTTTATACAAATGAATTATATGCTGACCTCTTATGGGGTAATTATGCGTAAGGCGAGTGAATATAGAGCATCAAGAAAGTACGGAATTCTGAAAGGTTATACTGACCATTTCAACGCGACATCGATTGACAATGACATACCCGGATTACTGTCATTCTTCTTCATCCAAGGACAGGTAGCGGTACCATATGTGAGGATACCATGGGGTTCCTCGCACCTAGACCCTAGGAATCACGTGTTTTGGATTCAATCAAGCAGGACTGGCAAATCCATAGCGTGGGAGTTCGTCGGTGACGTCTTGAAGGACATCGGTATCAACAGCGACCTGTACACGACTGGTACCGACGCTGGTCTCATCGGTGGCTTTGAGATGGAGGATGATGGCGAGGGCGGCAAGATTCCCATTCTGAAGGAAGGGATGCTGACGGGTCAGAAAGCGCTGAACTTCGATGAAGGCTCAATCATACTGAATCCCAACAAGCACAGTCAGGAGACTGTGTTGTACCTGCAATCCGCATGCAATCCGGTGGGCAGCAACAACAACATGCTCGTCAAGCACACGAAGACAGGCAGGATAGAGACTGAATCCCTCGTGTCGCTGTGGATTACGACATACCCACCCTCCGGTGTGAAAGAATACGTATTGACGAAGGGTATCTTCCAAAGGGTCCTGCTCTACTGGAGCAACTGGACCATGGAAAGGAGAAAGGCTGTCAGCGAGATAAGGGCTGAGAGCGCATTCAAGGTGACTGCTCCCATGAAGGTATCATATGACGACATAACGAGTTATTTCAAGGACCTTGAGTTGAGGTTGAGGAACAGGGTCCTGAACATGACCGAGACGACATTCGTAGAGTGGGATGAGATGGCTAGACCGGACAAAGAGGCCCTCGTGCAATCAGTGATGGAAAAGATGTTCACTGCTGATGAGAACACCTTCTACCCCGCTCTGCTGGACGCCATAGACGACTACTACACGCTGTTGAATGGGTTGAACCCAAACATACTGGAAGTCGTGTCATCATTCATACCAGCAATGGAGAACAACACCCTCATCTTCGCTACACACATAGCCATGCTAGACGAGTCATGGGTCGTGACAGGTGAGCATGTTGACATGGCTAAGGACATACTCTACGACATCTTCAGGAACCTGATACTCTGGTTGGAGGACGAGGTTGAGATTGGACCGAAGGTACAAGAGAAGGCGAACAACAAGAGCAAGTGGGTCAATGCCTACAATGCCGTGGATGGCGTTGAGTTAGGAAACAGGGGAGACGGCTGGCGCAGCAAGACCAAGGTCATCAGGTCATACGAGCAGCAGAACACCGTCTCTCAGGGCAGTGCGTACAATAACTTCGATAAGTGGGCTAGGAGCATGTTCGACACGACGAAGGATGGGCGCGTGGTGTTCATCAGAGTCAAGGAGAACTTGGAATGAGCAATATACTGTCACTTGATATCGAGACTGCTAACTTTTCTTGGGAGATAGGGGGATGGAACAACATGTCTCTGTTTGAGCCCAGTGTAGTCGCGACTTGGGACGGCAGCAATGCCAACGTCTTCACGAAGGCAGAGGTGCAAATCGACAATGCGCATCTGCATGACCTGCACCCTCAAGTGTTGGGTGACTTCCTACAGAGCCACATCGAGAAGGGTGGTAGACTGCTCGGTCACAACATCAAGTCATTCGACCTTCCCGTCATAAGGGATGCGTTGGACTGTTGGGCCGTTGGGGACATCATGGGCAAGTCCGATGCGGTCATAGACACCAAGAACCTATTCTCAAAGCACTCGCTGTCATACGGCAAGTTGCTGACCGGTCTGAATGACTTGGCTCGCTGCAACTTGGATGAGGTCAAACTCATGGAGAGCGCAGACGCACCCACAGCATGGCGAGAGGGGCGACACAACGACGTCATTGAGTATTGTCTCAAGGACGCTCAATTGACATACGACCTGTACATGAAGGGCAGGGAAGAAGGATTCCTAAAATCAAGGTGCCTTGAAACTGGGAACATAATAGAAGTTGAATTGGAATGGTAGAAATGAACGAAGAAGAATACAAACTGAAAGTAGGAATGGACAGATTACTGACAGCCATAACGAGTGGAGCCGCATTGTCGGACCTGATGAGAATGGCGTCTAAGACAGCAGTGTACGTTGGCTGGCCCTTTGTGGAGAACAACGACGAAAAAGGAGATGAAGAAGAATGAGCGAAGAGCGAAAAGACCCGTTGCACAGCAACATAAGAGCAGCAAGAGCGATAGTGAACACAGTGAGGACCACACTCGGCCCGAGAGGTCGAGACAAGATGATGGTCGATGCAGGTGGCAATGCCATCATCACGAACGATGGTGCAACCATACTGCGTGAGATAGAAGCAGGTCACCCTGCTGCAAAGATGATTATAGACATCAGCAAGACGCAGGAGAGCCTGTGCTACGATGGAACGACATCGACGGTGGTCCTAGCAGGGCAGATGCTGGCTGACTCTGAGAATCTCTTCAGCAAGGGCGTTCACCCGTCGCTGGTGTGCGACGGCTACAACAAGGCAGCGCGTATGGCAGTGGAGTACCTCGATGAGAACCTCTCGTACGAGCCTGATGAAGATGACCTGCTACGTGTGGCTGAGACGGCTATATCAGGAAAGACCCTAGCATCAGCGAAGGACATAGTATCGAGACTCTGCGTTGATGCAGTGAAAGCCGCTGGTGATGCTGACAAGGTGAACGTGCTGTCGTTCCCCGGCGGTGCGCTCACTGACTCCCACTTGTTCAGAGGCGTGGTAGTCAACAGGGACTATGCGATTGAGATGGACATACCCGTCGAGTCCAACGTCGTTCTACTGATGAGCGGTCTGGAGTCCGAGAAGGAGATGGAGCACTTGCAGATACAAGTGACCGACATGCAGCAGTATGAGGCCGTCCGAAGACGTGCTGGACAGACGCTGACGCAGAAGGTGAAGACAGTGGCATCGATGCTGCCTAATGGTGGTGTCTTGTTCACGAGGGACAATGTGGAGGACTCAGCCCTAGCCTACCTGCACAAGAACGGCATAGCAGTGGTGAAGAGGATACAGGAGAGCATCATGCGCTCCTTGTCATCAGCCATAGGAATCCGCGTATCGCATTCAATCGATGACCTAGAGACAGCAGCACCATGTAAGATAGTCAGGCAGAAGCACAATGACGTGCACTACCTGTTCGTGGAGGGAGAGGTTGAGTCAACTCAGTCCACTCTAATCATACGCGGTGCGAGTCACACCACTCTCGATGAGGTCGAGAGGGGGTTCGATGACGCTCTAGGTGTCGTATCACTAGTCATGAACGGTGGGAAGATTGTCGCTGGTGGCGGCTCAACGTACGCTGCAATAGCCAGTCATCTCAGAACCGAGGCACCGAAGATACAGGGCATGGAGCAGATGGCTATCAACTCGTTCGCTGACACACTTGAGATAATTCCAGCGACCATAGGTGAGGTAGCGGGCCACACGCCACTGAACTGCGTGTTCTCACTCAGGAATGCGATAGCGGAGGGCATGTACACGTTCGGGCCTGATGTGGAGAAGATAAACGAGATAGTGGATATGAAAGAGATTGGAGTCGTGGAACCAGTGCAACTCGTTCGTCAAGCCATACTCAGTGCAACTGAAGTGACCACTGCCATTCTGAAGATAGACGACATAGTGGTGAAGAGAGGAGAGCAGTAATGGGTAGATTCATGGACAAGTTGCGTGTATCATGCCGCAAGTGCGGTCATGAGCACATACCAAGGAGACTGTCTGCGAGGTATCACGATGGGCTACGAAAGAGAGTCCATCTTTGGGAATGCAAGGAGTGCAGCCACATTTGGCGAGACTCCGCATTCAAGAAGGCTTGAGGTGCTGAGGCTACGTGCATAATTGTTGAAGCACCATGTACAAGGGAGGTTTGTGTAGTAAAAACGGGGAAGACATTTCACTTCACTCCCAGTCACAACGTAGTTTTCGTTCAATTCCCTACGTCCCGTTTCCCTCCCATACATACACAATGTTCATTTACAAGTCAGTGCAGAAACTACACCATGGAGCGCAACTGCCAATGGTTCAATGAGTGGGCTAGTGAGACTATGAATGATTTACACATAGAGCAGCCACCTAGAAATCGCTTCATGACGACGTTGATGACGCTACTGAGGCTGAACTGATGAGGTTCGGCAGCATAGGGTACAACATATCCACCTTCATCATCATAACGCTCTTGATGTCATACACGATGGTGATGACTTTCTTCATCAGTGACCAAAAGGGCATCGAGATGTCAACCATGCTCATCCTCTACACCAACGTAGTGTTTATCTGCGTCATGATACAGATGCATGTGTCGAGTCGTCATGATAGTGTATAGCATAGCCTTGGTCCTCGGATTCGCCACCGCCAAGTTCTTTCACCCGAAGAAAAGGTTCGTCCCGCAGTTGAAGTTCGGCAGGTTCCACATACACCATTGGATATGGGGCACAGTGCTTCTAGGGGTGATTTACCTCAGTGGATATACCCATGACCTTCTCATAGGAGCGGTGACTGGGGTCGCCCTCCAAGGACTGACATACAAGAACTGGAGCATATTCAAAGTAGACGACTAAGACCAGTTCCAACCGCCTATCTCGGTAATGAGTGAGCCGTACTTGTTCTCTATCATCGTCTTGTAGTCATCACTCGTGATGAGGTTTCCATTGCCGTCATCATCATGAGTGAGCCATGTGTCGAACCAACCGACATCCCAAGAACTACCTGCTGGTGGTGTCCATGTGTGTATGTCATCATGAACCAAGGTGAATCTGTCGTCCTTCGCACAATGGTCCCACACCAAGTCGATGACCGCCTGTTCACTCTCGACCACGGTGACGCTCGTCACATCATTGGAGGCAAGGAGTGGTATATGCACCATGCCTATCCCCAAGCCGCCTATGAGTATGTCACCCGACATCCTCTGTGTGAGCCAGTCATGCTCAGTGTACTCCCTGTCCGTGTCCTGCATGATGTTGAGGTATGCGTTTCCGAACCTACGATACAGGACCGTGTAGTCACCCGATGGGACACTTGCGTAGTTGACGTAGTTGAGCCAAGAGTCCTCCCCTGTTGACTCTGTGCAGTTGTGTATCCTATACTCGCCAATCTCCCCATCGGGTATGCCGCTTACCTGCCATCTCATTCCACTCACCTCAATTCGATTCCAATGTCACTGTCAACGTGGAGGCTGAAGTGGTTCCACCGGAGTTCGTGGCATCGGCATCAACGTCGAAGTCTATGGATGAGAATCCAAGTGCTGCTGGTAGGTTGTAGCCCCTCCCACCTGAAGAGTGAACCACCTTTATGACCTCCCCAACATCATTGGAAGTCCTGTCCTGTGCGGTTGATGGTGTTCCATTCGTTGCCACTGAACTCCAAGCACTGTTGGAATCTGTACTTGACACATTGGACAAATCCCATTGGAACGATGTCGCACCAGTGGCCCTTATGTATCCAAACACGGTGTATGTCAAAACACCACTGTTGCCTATGACGGCTGCACTGTAGTTCGGGCCTACTGAGTATCCAATCGTCCCTGCGTTGCTGCTGAATGTAGAACCTGCATTGACATCTAGGAAGTCACCGGGATTGGATTCTTGGTCGCATCCTATGATGACAGCGTTGTCGAAGTTTCCACTGGCAAATGTCGCAATGCTGACACCAGTAGGCCCACTTCCGCCTCCGCCTCCGCCTCCGCTACCAGCGTTGGCAGTCTCCAACTGTTGAACAGTTCCAATAAGGCCAGTCATATACACTTCAATCACCCGATGTATATCCATTTGTTCGCAGCGACTGAGATGTATGTCCTTGCTGTCTCATCAGCCATAGCGGCATGAGCGGTCCATCCTGTTTGTATCGAGTTCGATGTTCCCAAGCCCGGAGTCGCTGAACTGCCCTTGTTGTTGATGACGACGAATTGCTGTCCTGACTCTGCTGTTGCAGGGAGCGTCAATGTCCCGCCCGTCCAATAGATTGTTTTTCCTGAGTCATCATCCCCTAGGGTTGTGTTGGATGAGACTGTTTTTACTTTCGTCTTCCTCGCTTGTGTCTCACCTGCTGGGTATATCCTCATGCTCTCTGTGGCATTCGTGTATCCATCTGTCGTTCCTGTCTTGAATACTATACCTGCTTGAACACCGCTTGAGCCAACTGAGTTTGAGAGCAGCAATGCGTTGTTGTCTGTGTTGGCTCCCGATGTCAGTCCGACTGCTGAGTTTTGAGTTCCTCCGTCCTGCTCAAAGACGATGTATGGCTGGTCCGTCTCATCGCTGTTGTCCGTGTCGGCCTCAAGGATGAGAACTGCGTCACCGGAAGTTCCGCTTGATATGTGGAGGTTGGCTTGTGGGCTTGTGGTTCCTATCCCAACATTTCCAGCAGTATCTATGGTCAACGCCGCTCCTGTACTGAGAGAAGTACTCCCTGTTTCTATCTTGAACTTGTCAGAGTCGCTATTGTCAATACCCATTATCCATCTTTGCACAGACGTTAGTAGGAAGTTGAGGGCAGCATCTCCTGTACCATCTTGTTCTATGGTAATGCTTGCTGCACCACCGCTTGATTGCGATGTGGTTGAGTTGTCTCCCTTGATATGCAATAGGTTGATTGGGCTTGTTCCTATTCCTATTCCCACTCTACCAGTGGAGTCATCAACGAACAAATCACCACTGCCTACATTCAAGTCTCCTCCCACAGTTATACTACCGCTAACATCTAACTTGGTTGTAGGGCTTGTTGTTCCAATTCCTATCCGGTCACTGGACGCATCCGTGAAGAAAAGTGCAGTGTCAGAATCACCCTCGATGCGGAAGTCAATGTCTTGTCCACCTTCGTTGATGATGACGTCTCTAACACCACCATCGAATCTCATATACTCGTAGTCATTCAAACCTGAGCCACCACTGGAAGCGATGTTAATCATCAGTCTGTCGCTGTTATCGACTGTGTTTATCTGACTATACATCTTTGTTATGCTATATTTGCTTCCGTCTGATTTCTCGCCCGACCATAGAATCTGTCCTAAGTCATCGGTGTTTGCAGGTGAGGATGAGTTTCTGTATAACTCCAAGATGGGTGCATCTGCTGCACCTGCGTCTGTTGATTCCAACAACAGAGTAGTCGATGTCCCTGATGCAGTGACCGCAAGAGTAGTCCCATCGAACGTGAGGTTGGCTTCACCGTTTATCCCGCCTGAGCCTGTTGCTGTGACGACTCTGTTATTACCATCATTCGCTAGTGATACACCACCACCTGCATTGTTATCGACATATGCCTTTATCGACTGTTGAGTGGCTAGTGCAGTATCAGAGTCTGATGTCATATCATCTTCATCTAGGATTGTTGTGACTTCTGCGTTTGCTGCACCAAGTTGTAATCCACTGCTTGATAACTTGACTCTCTCCGTTCCACCAGTGCTGAACTTGAGAACATCTGCTCCACCTGAATACATACCAGTATTGGAGTCTGAATGGAATGTGTATCTCGGTGACGACGCGCTACCGAACGCGGAACTCTTGATTTGCCCTACATACATATCATCGTTGATTGTCAAGCCACCTGCCTGTGGTGTGGCCGTCTTTATCGTGACTTGACCAACCTCGCTTATTGTGAAGATAGATGAGTCAGATGCTTGGTCATGAACCTCAAACGCATGGCCTGTTCCCCTTTGGACAATCTTGACTAATGGTTGGTCGCTTGTATCATCGAATAGGAATTGCTCTGAACCTGCTGTATCATCGTAAGAAAGAGTCGTTGCTCCGAATGAGCCACCGTTGTTATACTGGACAAATGTATCTGAACCACCCGGAGAACCACCTGCATTGCTATCCACATAGTCCTTGACAGCAGCAGATGTGGGTAGAGTGGTGTCGTTGTCGTTTGAGCCGATGCCCTCTGATTCCAACACTATCGCTGATGCAGCGAAGTCAGACACAGCCAAGTCGGGTAATCTACCTGATGCTAGTGTACCTGAACTTATGTTAGAGGCGTTAGTGGTGTCTGTAGTGGCTGAGGATGCTAAAGCAGAGCCGTTGACAGTTATCGCATCGGCCTCTAACGTACCATCGACATCTACATCCCCACTGATATCTAGGCTAGTCGCCTCAATCTCACCTGATGCCTTGAAGGTGACACCATCCCCTGCTCCAACTCTGAATATCATTTGATTGTCGGTGGAGAACTTGATTTGATTATCAGCGTCTCTACCAACCACTAGACTCGTGTTCAACATGGAGGTTTGTGCTGTCAGAGCAGCCGCTAACCTACCCGTTGCTAGTGTACCTGAGCCTATGTTGGAGGCGTTGGTGGTGTCTGTTGTTGCAGATGTAGCCAATGAGGTGCCGTTGAGAGTTATCGCATCGGCCTCCAATGTGCCGTCTACATCCACGTTCCCACTGATGTCAAGGTTGACAGCGGTTATGTCCCCGTCTACTACTAATCCGTTCTTTATCTGAAAGTTTCTTGCACCCAATCTATCACGTCCATGATTTCACTGTCCATCATGTATATTTCATCACTGCGAATCGAAGTACTCCATCTTAATTGAGTACTTCCAGTCGTCGCCGCCTGTTGCCGGTGTGAATTGTATCTTTATGGTGCTGCTCGCAAGCGTTGCGGAGTATGTTCCGAGGTCCGCTGTGTGGGTCGAGACCTGACCGTATACCGAGTAGTATGCGGTCGTGCCGTTGTGAGTCACGTTCATCTCGACTATCTCATAGTGCCCGTTGGTGTCATCGTGCATCTGTATGAGGACCTTGGCGCCCCTGTACGCTGTTGCGCTGAACGAGTCTAGGTCCTGTGCCGAGGCAGCCCAAGTTTGAGCCGCGTCCTCCTTGGAGGCGTCTATCAGGATTGCGCTACCACCGACGTCAACCGTCGTTGCCGCGAGTTCTCCCGCCGAACTGTAGATGGCCGCCTTGTTGTTGACTATTTGACCTGCACCACAACCGTCTAGGAAGTTGAGTTCGTTTGCCGTCGATGTGACGTTGGTGCCACCGATGTCGAGCGTCTCCATCGATACCTCGCCAGCGACGGTGACTATGCCGTCTGCGAGTGTGATTAGGTCCGTATCGTCGGTATGACCGATTTGGGCGCCGTTGATTGTTACGTTCTCAACGGTGAGTGTCGTGAGCGTGCCCACCGACGTCAGGGAGGACGCTGTGACGCCCGAGCCCAGTGTCGTTGCCGAGAGCACCGATGTGTCGTTTATCTTGAACACCTTGCCTGATGCCAAGTCCATGTGCTCCGAACTGGTCCAAGAGTCGGAGGAGTTGACCCAGTTGAACGTCTTGTCGCTGTCGGATGACTTCAGCGTTATACCACCGCCATCGACAGCGGCGTCATCACCCTCGGAGCCACTGGGGGAGTGAGCCAACTCTATGTTCTTGTCG
>Ga0181577_10005024_pt1 | contig 10164 bp, 7 predicted proteins | sample 101ome_21_FD_132468 | JGI IMG/M metagenome (GOLD analysis project Ga0181577, IMG submission 132468) | Coastal salt marsh microbial communities from the Groves Creek Marsh, Skidaway Island, Georgia - 101413BT metaG (megahit assembly) | ecosystem: Environmental > Aquatic > Marine > Intertidal zone... | reverse complement strand
TTGGGCATTGGGATGCCCCTGCAAAGCAGCCTGCTCAAACCAGAAAGCTGCCTTACCCATGTCCTGCTCCACGGCCTCCCCATTAAAATAGGCCAGAGCAAGGCTGAATTGAGCTTGCACCTCGCCAGCTTCGGCCCATTCAGTGAGTTGAGCTGGCGTGGCGTCAGCTGTGTTGGCAGCCGAGTGAGCAGGGGGGAGAGGGGGAGTTGTTGGAGCAAGGGGAGGGGATTCCTGTGCCATGGCCATGCTTGCCAGGAGCAACCCCCAGGGTGGGCAACACCGAAGTAGGCGGCGGATGATACCGTCGACTCTCTGGCATTGACTTCTTAAATGGGCTGCTTGATTCAAGGGACACATGATCCGCAGTCAGGCCTGCTCCTGGAGGGAATGTTTCCACAAAGCGAACCTGTCAGCTTCGACCATAACCGCCACCGCCTGGTGTTTCAAGGACCAGGCGATCGCCAGCATTCAAGTGCTTGGCGCCTATGGGAGGCAGCCATTCCCTCCGGCCGCTCGGCTCCATCAGGTATTGTTTTCCCGCTTGGCCTGCTGCCCCACCGGCCAAACCGTAGGGTCCCTGGGTGCGATGCTGGGTGATGAAGGAAACGCTCACCGGTTCCAGGAATTCGAGTTCGCGACGAATACCCGCGCCCCCGACATGCTTGCCACCGCCGCCAGACTGGATGCGGATGGCAAATTCGTGTAGCCGCACCGGATAGCGTGATTCCAAGATTTCTGGGTCGGTGATTGCGGTATTGGTCATGTGGGTATGCACCGCATCAGCTCCGGGCCCCTGAGGGGTTGCCCCAGCTCCGCCGCAGATGGTTTCATAATAACTGAAAGCTTCGTTCCCGAAAATGAGGTTGTTCATGGTTCCTTGAGAACAGGCTGCTACCCCCAGGGCCTTGAGGAGGAGATCCACCAGACGCTGGCTGGTTTCCACATTACCCCCAACCACCGGTGGACATTGCTCGGCCTGGTCGACAAATGGAGGGTTGAGCATGCCCTCTGGAAGGATGATTTCGATGGGTTTGAGGAGCCCTTCATTTAAGGGGATGCTGTCGCTAAGGAGCAACCTTAGGACGTATAGTACGACGCTGTTGACGATGGCTGGGGTGGCATTGAGGTTGCCTGTGTGCACCGGGGCGCTACCAGTGAAATCAAAGCGGCAGTGAGATGGACTTAAACAAACCCTGACTGAAAGCACCGATCCATCGTCCAATGACTCCTTTGCCTGGAAAGTACCTGCCTTGAAACCATCCAGGCGTTCCCTGACCAGTGATGCCGATCGATCCAGGATGGCCTGCATCTGTTGGGTGACTCGCTCGGAACCGAATTGTTCGCTCATCGCCAGGAGGGTTCGCGCACCCTTGAGGTTGGCGGCTGCTTGCGCCTTGAGGTCGGCCAGGTTGTCTGAGATGGCCCGAGTGGGAAAGGGGCCTTGGCTCAGGTGCCTGGCGATGGCTTCAAAGCAAGGTTTGCCTCGCCGGTATAGGAACATGGGTGGGATGACCACGCCTTCTTCCTCAAGATTCCTTGCCCCTGGCGGCATGGATCCAGGTCGGATACCTCCTAACTCAGCATGGTGAGCCCGATTGGCTACAAAGCCCAGCAGCTTCCCTGCCTGATCGTGGACTGGGAAGATGAGGGTGAGGTCAGGAAGGTGGGATCCGCCAAAAGCGGGGTGATTGGTCAGCACCATGTCCCCGGGTTCGAGACTGAGTTTTTGCATGACCCGACGCACACACAGTCCCATGGCCCCAAGATGCACCGGGATGTGAGGAGCGTTGGCCACCAGCTGGCCACTGCTATCGAGCAGGGCGCATGAGAAATCCAATCGTTCCTTGACGTTTGTGGAAAGCGAAGTGCGCTGAAGCATCCATCCCATGGCGTGAACCAGACTGAAAAAACGATGGGTGAAGAGTTCAAGCTGAAAGGCAGAGGAAGATGTCGCATGGTTGAAATGCGTGAGATTCTCTCCTTCGGGCTTGCGGATGACTCGCTGACTTCCCAGGGAACCGGTGGTAGCCACCCATCCCGGGTCGATCACCAAGGTGCCAAAGGTATCTTGAATGATGGCCGGGCCACACAGCCAGTCGCCAGGCTTCAAATGCTCTCGTCGCATGACCGGAATCGATTGCCACTGACCTAGAACGTGACTGCGGATTTGATGTTCAGGTTGGGCGACCTGTTTCCGGTCGAAAGATTCCCTTTCCTGGATGCTTGTCGCTGAGCTCGCAATGACGCGACATGCCATCAGTTCAAAACCCGATCTGCCTCCTTCGGGGCGGTAGCCATAAACCTCTTGGTAGCGCTCCAGGAATGCCTCCTCCAGATCCATCCCTGGTTTCCAATCGATCGTTTCGCTGCTTTCCTGTCCGACTTGGCGAAGCTCCACCAAACGACGGGTGACCTTGATATCCTCAGGCTTGTATCCCTCAATGGTCATGGCTCTGCAGGCCTCCTCTTCGAGCTCGTGGACCAGGCATTCGAAGGAGTCGGCCACCTCCTGCCAGGGCTGCAGTATTTGTCTTTCGGCCACCCGCTCAGTCTGTGCATGCATCAGACCCCATGCACTGAGCAGGCCGGCCTGAGCAGGGAAAAGGATTTGCTCCATTTGGAGGATTTCGGCCACGGCGCAGGCGTGTTGCCCACCGGCGCCGCCAAACGCCGTCAGGGTATGTGTGCGTGGGTCATGACCTTCTCTAATGGATATCCCCCTTATAGCTTCAGCCATACGTTCGTTGGCGATCCTCAGCATCCCTTGGAGCATCTCTGCAAGTCCCAGATCGGGATGATGCTCCTGACGAGCTTGTGCTAGCACGTGTTCGGCCTGGCTTTGAGCCGCTTCGGGATCGAAGGGAATGCCAAGCAGCGATGGGTCCATACGGCCGAGCAGGTAATTGACATCGGTCACCGTCAGCGGGCCTCCGGCGCCGTAGGCAGCGGGTCCTGGAGTGGCTCCGGCACTTTCCGGGCCCACCGTAAAGGCGCCATCTTGAAATCGGCAGATAGACCCTCCACCCGCAGCCACGGTATCAATTTTCAAGGTTGTGGCCATGAGCCGAATGCCGTCGATGATCTGCTCGAATCGGTAGGCAAGCTTGCCATCGTAACGAGCCACATCGCTGCTGGTGCCTCCCATGTCCAAAGCGATAATCTGGTTGATGCCGCACTGGTGAGCGCAGGTGGCGGCTCCAACCAGCCCGCCGGCGGGGCCACTCAGTAGGCTGTCTTTAGCCTCGTAAGCCTCACCTTTCATGAAGGCTCCAGCACTGGTCATGATCTTGATATCTGGTTGGCTCAAGCTGCCCTCGATGCGTGCGAGGTATTGACGCATGATAGGGGTCAAATAAGCATTAACCACGGCTGTCTCAGCTCTGGGGAGGTATTTGATGAAGGGCGCCAGCGCCGAGGAAGTCGAGACATGCTCAAGCCCTTCTTCTTTCAGGATTGCCGCGGCCTGCTGCTCGTGAATGGGGTTGCGGTAGGCATGCAGGAAGGCAATCGCCACCGAATCGATTCCAGCTTCGATGAGATTGCGTGCCAGAGATTGGAGTGCTGAGCGATTCAGTGTCCGGATGACTTGGCCGCTGGCATCCAGGCGTTCATCGATTTCCCACACCTGCTCAGGCAGTGGGGGTGTCTTGATGATGTCTAGGGCGAAAAGATCCTTTCGTCTCTGGTCGCCGATTGCAAGCAGGTCGCCAAAACCCCGGGTTACCAGGAAGGCGGTTGGGGCCCCTTTCCTCTCGAGCAGCGCATTCGTACTGCGTGTGGTGGCCAAATGAAATTTGATGGGAGGAAAGGCCTGTCCGACAAGGGTGCGGGTGGCCAGTCTGGCTGCCAGGATTGGAGCCTCCTCGTCAAAACCTATCTCAAGGACCTGCCCCGGGCACAGTGGATGGTTGGGGGCACTTTCCAGACTGCAGCACTGAATTTGTTCGGGCGACTGGTGCAATCTACCCAGCACAGATTGTGTCTCACTGCCCATTAAACGGGCCCCATGCAAGAATCCCGGAGGAATAGGCGAAGCCAGGTTCAGCACGAGTTGCTTTCCCTGGAGTTCCTCCAGAGTGGCTCGTATTCTGCCGCTGCTCAATACCTTGAATCGGTTCAAGGCACCGCTTGGGTCTCGGGCCAGGCAATCGGTGAAGGTGCCACCGGTATCGACCCAGATCTTCCAGCAGTCATGTTCTGACATGGTCGCGGGGCTCCAGAGTTTTGAAGGGATGGCTGTGAGGTGTTGAGCTTGCTTGAATCAGGCGCTCAGGGTGAGGTTGCCGAAGTCAGTGAGTTGTAGAGGATATCCAGCCACCTTGAGGTATTGATGAAGCCTGCTCCCCAAGCCTTGTAGGCCTCGAGTGGGCTGGATGCCTTGAGTTGATCCAGCGGCTTGCCAAGGCTGATGGCTTGCCTGACTGTATTCAGGCTTTCGGTCATCATCGCTTCAAATGCCTGCAGGTTTTCTCGGGTAGCCAGCTGACCATGTCCGGGGATGATCTTGGCTTCATCTGGGAGGTGCTGCAGCATGGTTTGGACATTTTTCAGATAACCCTCGGCATTGCCTCCACTCCCTAGGTCAATGAAGGGGAACCGGCCATTGAAGAATTGGTCCCCCATATGGAGCACATTGGATTCGGTGAACCAGATCACCACATCCCCATCGGTATGACCTGGCCCCAGGTGAATCATCCTGATTTCTTCGCCATTAAAATGCAGGCTTGCTGACTCACGAAAGGTAATCACAGGGAGGGCTTGTGATGGGGTCTCGCTTTTCCCGCTCAAACGTTCTCTGACTTTTTCATGAGCAATGAGGGTCGCTTTTTCGCCAAAATGAGCGTTGCCGCCCGTGTGATCGCCATGCCAGTGGGTATTGAGAACATATTTGAGCTTCCCTTGGTTCATGTCAGCGAGAGAGGTCTCGATGGCAGAAGCCAGGTCAGCAAATTGGGTGTCCACGATGAGCAGGCCATCAGGCCCTGCTGAGACAGCTATATTGCCACCTCGGCCTTCGAGCATATACACCGCCCCGCCAACGTGCTGGATCTTGATCGGCGTATCCTGAGCCAGACATTTTTCCTGGGTGTGCCAGCTAGCCATCCAGATCAGTTTCAAGATCACAAGGGTTTTGATGTAGTGCATGGTGAATCAAACTATCAGTCGCCTGGCTCGACTGAGAAGTCCTTTTTGTTCGCCCTTTGCCAAGAAATCAGATGCCATCCATGCAGTCAGTGATGTGCTCTGACTACCCTTGACAGGCTTTGCTAAGATCCATCACAAGAAACCATGAAGTTGCCATCCTCCATCATCCGGTCATCGGCCTTTACCCTGATTGAGTTGTTGGTGGTGATTGCTATCATTGCCATCCTAGCCGGGATGTTGCTGCCGGCGCTGGGCAAGGCCAAGCTGAAGGCCAACCAGATGGTCTGCCTGAACAATGAAAAGCAGATGGGGCTGGCGATTGCCATGTATGGGGGTGATTTTGGAGAACGTTTTCCCCTAGCCAAAAACTGGGGCAAGTCCTGGGGCGAATCCTTTGTGCTGCCTGGGGCTTCTCAGCATCTGCCAGCTTTGCTGGAACCTTACCTGATGGCCAATCAACTGGCCGAACATGAGGATCACGACGAACACGAAGGTGGCGAAGAGGCATCCCACTTCTATCCCGGCATGAAGGGTCTGTGGGCTTGCCCAACGGGTATCAAAGCCATTGACCCGGATGTGCCTCGTCTCAAGGACTTTCTTGCAGCCAATGATCATGTGACCTACGTATGGAATCACATTTATCTGAAGAAGGATCATGCTTCCTATGAGCAGGATCGGCCTGTCAGTGGTCGACGAACCGCCGCGGTGGTGTCCCCATCTCGGGCGGTCCTCCTTTGGGAAATGCCCTATTGGAACCCCAGGATTTCAGCCCACGGAGACGCCCTCAACCTCGTGTTTGCCGACACCCATGCCGAACTCGAGCGACGCAAGCCAGATGAGCAGGACTGGTGGCGCTACCACAGTCGGCGAGGTTGGGATGATGGTGACTTGACCGGCCTCTCAGACCTGCAATAAGCAACCTCTCTTTAATCTTAATCCATGAAAGCTGCTTTCATCCACCAGCCCGGGCCTCCGGAGTCCATCCAGTATGCTTGCCTGCCCGAACCGGAAATGTCTTCCAATCAGATCCTGGTGGAGGTCATGGCCGTTTCGGTCAACCCAATCGACACCTACATACGCTCCGGCAAGGTAGCCATGGATCTGCCAAGCCCTTTCATTGTCGGATGCGATTTTGCAGGTCGTGTCCTACAGGTGGGCAGCCAGGTGACTCAATTCAAGCCTGGGGATCGCGTGTGGGGTAGCAATCAGGGATTGCTTGGAAGGCAAGGTACCTTTGCTGAGCGTATTGCCATCGACGCTCAGTGGGCTTACAAGCTTCCCGATGAAGTTTCTTTTGAGTCGGCTGCGGCCGTGGCTCTGGTAGGTATCACGGCCCACTTGGGTCTCTTTGCCGAGGCAGGGCTCCAAGCAGGACAAACGCTTTTCATACCAGGGGGTAGCGGCGGGGTGGGATCCATGGTGGTTCAGATGGCCAGCCTACACGGGGCCAAGGTCATCACCACTGCAGGCAGTCCGGGCAAGGCTGAGCGGTGTCGTGAACTAGGAGCTGATGAGGTCATCCTATACCGGGAGCAATCGGTGGAGGACTCGCTGAAGCAAGTCGCTCCTCAGGGAGTCGATGTGTGGTGGGAAACCCTGCGCGAACCAGATTTCGACCTGGCCATCGGCTGCCTTGCCCCACGTGGATCCATGATCCTCATGGCAGGGCGTGAGGCCCGTCCCTGTTTCCCAGTGGGTCCTTTTTACGTCAAGCAATGCCAACTCAGAGGCTTTGTGATGTTTGGTGCACCGGCTTCTCAGCAGGCTGCCTGCGCAAGCGAGATTGCAGGATGGTTGGCCGATGGTCGCATCACGGCCTGCATCGACCGCCGACTTCCCTTAAGTGAGGCTGGTGAGGCCCATCGCTTGCAGGCCGAGAACACTGTTGAGGGTCGTGGTGTGTTGGCAGGCAAGATCGTCCTGACTCCTTGAACCCGGCCCATGCTTGGCGCTGGGTGTTTTGTGGGACATCCAGTCGCTCAATCTGAGATTGAATCCCTCCTGAGCCGTTCGCTCTTGAAAGTCTGGCAGTAGTGCTCGGCCATGCGCTCAACCTCACCCCACTGCCTTGCTGCCAGGATCTTGGCAGGGAAGAGCGGGCTCCCGATGCCGAAGGCATCCGCCCCGGCTTCCATGTAGGCCTTCAGGCGTTCGACGGTGACCCCACCGGTGGGAGCCAGCTTGATCTGCGGCAAGGGGGCTTTGATGGCTCGCACATAACCTGGGCCGAGGGCCTCTGCTGGAAAGAGCTTTGCTGCCAGAGCTCCGGCTTCGTGCGCGCGGACTATTTCTGTCGGGGTGAGGCAGCCCGGGATGAAAGGTAGCGCCATTTGCTGGCACATCCTCACCACCTGGTCATCCCATTGAGGGGTGACAATGAACGAAGCGCCTGATGCGACGGCCTCTTCGAGCCGCGATGGGTCGGTGACGGTACCGGCTCCAATCTGGACCCCATCCGAAGCATGCCACTGGATCAAGGATCGGATCTGATCGGCTGCCCCGGGGGTGTTCATCGTGACTTCGATGGTTTTGAGTCCACCTTGAGTCAGAGCCAGCGTTAGGGGCTTGAGGATGGCGGGATCGATCCCTCGAAGGATGACGACCAGGGGCATGCCCCAGAAAGCCTCGGTATCAAAAGGGGGCTTTCCTGACGTTTTTTGGGAAGAGGGCATCACAGGAATTTCATGTGACCGGCTACCGAGGCAAGCTCCATGGCCTCGGGTTGAACGACGTGGATCGGGTTGTTCACATCCATCAGGTGGGCTGCGTGGCGATAGAGGTGACTGAACTTGTTTCCTGCCGCAAGGAGGATGGGCAGGTCCTTAGGATATTGCTCTTTGATCGATTTCCACTCTTCACCAACCAGCAGTCCGGCCAAAAACCAGATGTTCAACGAGGGAGCCAGCTGGTGCAGCACCCCACGGGTACGAGCTTGAAATAAACTACCCAGCAAGTTGTGGTTTTGGGCTCGAGCCACGCCTTCTTCGAAGGCTTTCTCCTGGGCGGACTCTTGCCATTGAAAACCCTGTTCCCAAAGTGTGGCCATATCCGTGTTGGCAGCCAGGATGCTGTGCTGGCTGAGTGATTCAAGGCACTCGCCGGTCATGAAAGTCTGAATCCCGGTGATGGCGTCCTTGAGGATTTGGATGTGCTTACAATGGGTCCCAGGCAGAAGCGCCAGGCATTGGCTTGCCAGGTGGCTGTGGCAGGCCATGCTGAAGAGGCCGATTAATTCGGTCTCCTCCCCACGCATCATTTCATCCTCCGAGCAGACCCCTGATATGAGCGTGAAAGCCAGGGGATGGCCTTTGGGCGTGATGCCTTCTAGCTGATGGGTGATGGCGGCCGAACCATCCAGAGGAAAGGGAATCTTGGCATAGGGCAGGTCCATCCACCCAATGGTAGAAGTGGTCATGCCAGAGAGAATCACTTGGATGAGATCTGGCTTATTTGGCTGCTGCTCCAGGAGTTTGTCACAGGCCTCCTGCAGGAAGGAGCCAAAGGCCATGTCCCGCTCTTGCTTGGAACAAGAGGCAAGCTTGAGGTGGAAGGCCTTGACGCCAATGGGTTGATGCCACTGCCCGAGGCATTGGCCCGAATCGGACTGAATGCATCGCAGGCGGAAGGAGGTGGTCCCCCAATCGCAGCTCAGGAAAAAAGGCGCCATGATTTGAACTCATTCTGATGGATGAGCGCCTGCGGGGCAAGCATGCGTGAGGCGGTCATCAGAATCCCATTGCAGCCCTCATCACCGAGGGATAAGCTAGCGACATGATTCCCAAGGAAAGTCAAATAGTGCCCTTGTGCGCATGGCCATGGCTCTCAAGCCTGCTCGCTCTGCTGACCTGCATTCAGGATGGCAACGCACAGTGGATACTCTCGGGTAACGAGGCCAAGATTGATCTGGACTCGGGAGCCCCAGTTGTGATGGCAACCCAAGAAACCGATTCCATCTCTCTTCTCGATTTCTCTGTCTTTCCCCCCAGGGTACAACATTTCATGGACATCCCGAATACGGTGATCGGGCCACCTTCCAACATTGCTATCTCACCGGATGGTCAACGCGTGATTATCGCCAACTCACTCAAGCTTGATCCGACTGCAAGTAGCGGATGGCTACCGACAAACAAGGCGCATCTCATGGGATTAAGCGAGGATGGGCTCAAGCCCATGGGGCAGATTCAAACAGGCCTTCAGCCTTCGGGTGCATCTTTCACGCCAGATGGCCGATACGCCCTGATAGCCAATCGGGCGGGTGGTTCGATCACTGTGCTCGAATGGCCAACTATGCCGGGAGGGCAAATGGGTCAAGCTGTGTCGCAGGGTGAGGTCGAGGTGTGCCCACCGGAAGAGAGTCTTTCGGATGTGGCTATCGCTCCCGATGGGAGCCTGGTTCTGGCCAGCGTGCAACAAGGTGGTTACCTTGCCGAACTTCACTTAGTGGATGGGCAGCTGGCGCCTTCTGGACGCAAATATTCGGTTTATGGTCAACCCTACCGAGTGGTGATTTCGCCTGATGGGCGTTATGGTATCACGGCGGGCGCCGGATCAGGTGACCCATTGGATCCTGATGCCCTGACCCTGATCGATCTTAAAGCGTCGACTCCCGTGGTGGTAGATCATATCACCCTTGATCCGGTGACTGAGTCACTGGAAATCAGCCCAGATGGCAAATGGATCGCAGCCGTCTGCATGGCGGGGTCCAATCTGCCGCCAGGAGATCCCCATCGGAGTGATCATGGATCCCTGGTGATCCTCAAACGCGATCGCAAGGGTTTTTCAGTCAGCCAGCGTCTGCCCACGGGGCGGATTCCTGAAGGGGTGGCCTTCACCGCCGACGGTCGTTACATTGCCGTGCAGTGCCATCCTGCTCGCGAGATTTGGATCTATCGCCTCCGAGGCAGTCGCTTTCGCGACACGGGTCACCGTGTGGTCACACCAGGTTTTCCCTCTTCCATGCGAGGGGTCATCCCCTGAACTCAGGGCACTCTCAGCGCATGACCTTCAGATCGCTGGTGT
>Ga0181577_10005023_pt1 | contig 10166 bp, 15 predicted proteins | sample 101ome_21_FD_132468 | JGI IMG/M metagenome (GOLD analysis project Ga0181577, IMG submission 132468) | Coastal salt marsh microbial communities from the Groves Creek Marsh, Skidaway Island, Georgia - 101413BT metaG (megahit assembly) | ecosystem: Environmental > Aquatic > Marine > Intertidal... | reverse complement strand
CTGAAGCGTGCATAAAAACGGTTTTCAAAGGTCGCGTTTTCCCGCTGTTGGATGTCGAAGATCCGTGTAACGCTGTTGCGGATCACCTCATTGACCAAAAATCCGGCCTTCATCACCGCCTCACGCAATACATCGCCCTTAATGGCAATCACTTCAAGCGGTTCGGGTAGCATGAAATCCCAGTCTCGCGGTCGTTTACTGAGCGCCGCGGCAAGGTAAATAGAATCGCCGACTGAAAAGGTCTGCGTGGCATTCAGCCCCGAACTGAGAACTGAGTCCGCTCGAATCAACGCCCTACCCTCCGTGATGAAAAAAGCGTCGTCTCCGGCGCTCAGCTCGCCAGAATCGCTCACTGTTCGCCGATCTGCCAATGCCGAAGCGCTCACCTCTTGTAGCAGGGCGTCTCTGTCGAGTAACAGGGGTTCGTCGTCAAGCATTTTGGTTTTTTATAGCCCGTTTGATCCAATGAGAAAGTCAGTCACCCAAGGCGTAGCCAACCGACTGTTTAATTAATCTTCGAGCTGCCCCTCAAACTGATTCTCTGAAGCAGTACCCGTAACCCACTAATTTTAATAGTATATTACTGCAATAAAATGATGGTCCAGACGCACCGGTTATGCCCCAAATCAATTCTTGATCGTCGCGTTTGTACAAACTTGCGCAGGTCAAGCTGTAGTGGAGCTTGATCGTGTAGAGCGGAATGACTTGTGCAAAAAGCCCTAGGGCATCTCTCACTGTTAACCGTCATTTTGGTTTCCGCACAGCAGCTCATCCTGCCTCTCGTGCTACCTTACTCACTCCCTTTCTGGAGTACGTCTGATGATTACGGCCCTCTACGCATCATTACTTGCCATCCTTCTGTTCATTCTCTCCGTTCGCGTCATTGGCTTAAGAGGCAACCCCGTTTTTTCCTTCATTGCTCAGGGAAAGGGCGACGATGAGATGCTGCAGCGGGCCATTAGGGCGCACGGCAACTTTACCGAGTACGTTCCCACCATGCTTATGCTGCTGTTCTTGCTTGAGCGTTCCGGCGTAGCCGATATGAAGCTACACGCACTCGCTGCAGCGTTTTTCGTGGGGCGCGTGATGCATGGCATCTGCATGGGTTTTATGAGATCCAGCATGCCGCTGCGCGTCGGCGGCACGGCCTTGACGCTTCTCCCATTGGCCGCAGCAGCCATCGCCTTGCTCATGCAAACCCTTCAGGGGTAAAGGGCTTGCCTGAACTACTGAGGTAAATCCTCTCGGCTGGCACGTTTGGAGGAGCGCTTGAGCACGATAAGTTGCCAAACTCCCCAGATGATGGGCAGGCTGAAAAAAAGCAAAGCCTGAAGGGCTTTGTACTCGCTGTAATCCATGACCCAAGCTTAGACGGTTTGCCCACCCTCAGCATGGCGATGAGGCGCCCTTCATGAGTGGCAGACAACGCTACAGGCATCGCTGCCCGTGCGACCTTTAGCTTAGGGGGATTTGACTTCCCAATATCTGACTGAGACCGCCTTGCTGAGGATGTCGATATCCCAGATCACAAAATTGACGACGCCATGGTTGGTCGCATCAGTAAAATAAGAGCTGACTTTTGATCCGTCGCGCGTAAAAGTGCCCATGTGCGGCGTGCTCACGAGCCCGCCGTCCTCCAGAAATGTTCTGGCCTCTCCCTGAACCCGGCCCCGGGAGCGATCCTCACCAATGTAAGAAAAGGTGTGGGTGGCGAATACCGTACCGTAACCCTCAACCTTGCCCTCGAAGTCAAACGAGACGCTATCCGCTTCGATCGTCATGCGAGAGATTGTCAGTGCGCCAGTGCCATCCGGATTATCCATTTCGATTGATTCCTCTTTTTCGTCAAGTGTTCGTGCAGCCGCAGACACAGCATTTGGTGATCTTCAATCCGTTCCCACTGTAATCGGATTCACAAAAAACATGCTCTGAATCTTCCAACCAGAGTCGGTATTAACGAGCCCGTAATAGCCCGTGGATTGAAAAAACACGTCGCCAGATGCGTCTATTCGCGAGAAGGAAAACTCTACCATTGCAGCTTTTGAAGATTCAGATAAGACGCTAATCGAGTTTATTCGGGAGGTCACCCATCCCGTCTTTTTGATGTTCTCGAAATTCGCCATAGGGGTAGACGGATCAGATAGCAGCTCGAACTCACCACCAGTGAAACGGACTACCGGAAACTTAAAAGCAGTCTGATACTGCTCCAAATCCTCAGCGTTAAAGTGGCCGACATAACGCTGCATGAATTGGCTTGGCGTCTCCTCTGCGTTTGCGAGGCATGACGCCATCAAGGCGGCCAGGACGATGAGCGTTCTCATGATTTTCTCCAAGGCAGACCGGTGCAACCATAGGCAAGGGCAGTGAGCATTGCGGCCAATAGGGCAATCTCGTCCACGATGTCGATGGCATCAAGAAAGAGGCACAGGACACCGGCGCTGACAGCACACCCGACAAGCACCCACAAAAACAAGCCAAGGCGTCTAATCATCCGTGTGCCCAGCGCGCTTATGAAATCTGAGTTTATCCGTGCAACGGACTGCCGTCCCTAGCCAAAGGTGTCAAAACCTCCACTTCGCCCTGAGTGGCATCCTGCCCCTGTCGAGGCGCAGTGGGAGGTAAAGAATGTCCTTCTCGTCTGCGCAAGCGCTGTTCTCAAACGCTCTGCTTTCAAGGCGTGCGTGGGCGAACAGGCTGCCGTCATAAAGCGAGGGGACCATCAGCGCCAATGTGGCCAGCGCGAGGGTGATCGTATCAGGGTCAATGATCATGCAATTCCCCCTGACACCTACCGTCGAATCGCGGAGGGATTGCCTTCCGCGAGCTCACAAGGAGCCGCGGGCACGCACTCCATCCACAAAAGCGCTATGAGCCCCCAGATCAAAATCTGGGGGAGTATTTCACTGAGATGCATTTCAAACCCTCCGAGTCAGTCTTACCGTAATTCGTTGCCAGGACCTTGCCTCACGGTGAAATCATCGGAAATCTCGGTTTTATGGTCTGTTCAGACTGTGCCAAACGATTGTCAAAAGGCGCCAAAACCGCGGGGAAGCTGGCGGAGCGGTGTGCCTGCTGAGAGGTCACACCATCATTCAACCTTGTCCTTGTCCTTGTCTTCTTCATGTTCCTGTCCCGGTTCGTCGTCTGTCTCGGCCACGCCCTTGTCATCGTCTGTTTCGTCCGCGGCGTCTGGGAATTCCCGCAAATCTTTTGTCGTTTTCCACACAACCCCGATGACTGAGTAACCGATCCAGGCTGCCATCAAGATGAAGGCCCACCCAAAATATTTGGGCGCGACGATGTAAAGCAGCGCCCCGAGGATCGCAACAAAAATTAAGTTATGCGGCATGAATTCCGATCATCCTAGATTTCGCAAAGATTGTGCGTGTGGTGGCGTTGACTCTGAATAGCAAAAAGTGACCGATTGATTGCCGTCCCGCCTTTCAAGGGACCTAAAGCTAACCGTCGGGCATATCTGAAATATCTTTCAGCGAATCATCACCGCGATCGATTTCGGTCGTATCGCGCGCGACCAGCATCCGTAGCCTAAAGGAGTACCAGTAGCGGACAACACCTTCGATGAGTGCTTTCACCATTCGCTATCGACCTCTAATTGCTTCAATACGGGAAACCGATTCACTTTCAGACGCTTGGGGCAAGTTGGTCCTGGATGAAGATTTTCTTTTTTTTGCAAAAAAGGGTTGACCGGCTGCCGCGTTTTGGTAATATTACCACTGCCGACGGGGACTGACGCGCGACCAACTGCAGACGGGAGCGGGAGGGAATCCGGAGGAAGAGTGCTCAGGTAGGAAAGCGTAGCGGAGAGCCGGCACAAATAGCAGTTCGCTACCCACCGAGGGTGAAGGGATACCACCTGAGGGGCCAGACAGAATCCCGGTCTGGACGCCTGAGAAGCTCGAACCAAAAAAGACAGAGGGCAACCTCTGTTTTTTTTGCACCCAGCTAAAGCACATCAATCGCCGATTAACTTAACGAGGCGACTTTAGCGATCACGGTCGCCCCTGGTTGCTCGTGAGAGAGCGCCTCGCGATCTGTTGATGTCTGCTTAGTCCTCACGCTCCCCTGCAATACCCACACTGGAAGTCACTCCTAAATTTTTGAGCTATTCTAGTACGAAGTTATCACCATCGTTATAGACAGGAAAGCTTTGCCCGGGCCCAACGATATTATTTTTGGTGAGCTCCTCTAAGCTAATCCCTCCATTTGGGCCCGCGTAATTGTTATCCACAATAGCCCAACTGTCTGCCGTCTCATCATCTCCCGCCCTACCCCATAACAAAATGTTCATATAGGCATTTTCGAGGAACGTATTTTTTGCGATAAAGCCGGCGTCGATATTGTTAATACTGATGTTTGGCATGCCATCCGTATCGAGTCCTTCTTCTCCACCCTCAAAGCGATTGCCCACTATCGAGACAGATATTCCTGCTGATTTTTTGGCGTACTCATACGACAGCCGCAATTCATGGCCTGTTCGGACCTCATCATAAAACCGGTTATTAGCGATACTGAGAACGTTTTGCCTGGGCGCATCGTCTCCTTCGCCAAAAAAGCCAATGCCGTGCGGCCTCTCACCCGGCTTGTGATCTGGAGCGTTTAGATAAATCTGATTTCGCTGAATGGAGGTCAGTTGGTTTGCGTTGTAAATTCTTACCGCATAGATGTTGGCAATAAAATCGGAGTAATTCACATCTACCTGAGCGCCGCTGAGCATCTCGGTATTCACACCATAATCCCATCCCTGAATTGTGGAGCGGTTTACTTTTAGCGTTCCCAAGAGACCGTCCTCGCAGCGCCGATTATTCCCCGCATGAATAGCTGTGTAACGACCACTAACGGTTGCGTTCAATTTCAAGGTGACCCTGTCTACAGAACTAAACGAGACTCGCTTATCACAGAATAGGTAGATTGGCGAAATATCGATTGCCTTCCATGTCCCAAAGCTCGTGCCCTCGATACAAGGGTCATCCGCGACCACACTCATAGTCGCAAACTGCACGCTGCCATTAGCCACTCTAAACAGCTGCTCCTGGGTATCTAAGTCGTTTCTGCACTCCCAGCTATTTGGGATAGTCTTGACGGTGGTGTTAGCTTTACTCACGCCGCTAAATTCACCCGTAAAACCAACAAAAGAGATACTTGCCCCCAACAGAAATTCCCCTTTCTGTAGGGAGATCTTCGTTTTGCCCAGCCTGATCGCTTCATCAACGGCACATTGAATGTTTTCTGCGTCTTCCATTGAGGTGGGTTCAATTTTGACCTCACCCTCGCTTGAAAAATCAACGTAGGCGGCATCACATTCTTGCGCGTTGGCAATCTGCGCGGCCTGAATCAGAAAAAGAATACACACAAACGGCAAGACTCGAAGCATTGTTGCTACTCCCACGGGCCGGTAAGCATTCAGCATAGCAAACCGTCGCTTGAGTCCGAGAAACTTTGCGACAACAGGAAAAGAATAGGCGTTACCTAATAAGGCACCGAAGACGCCCTATACAATGGATTTGGAGCGGGTGATGGGAATCGAACCCACGTTTAAAGCTTGGGAAGCTCTCGTTCTACCATTGAACTACACCCGCCTTTTCTACTCCTTCATCAGGATCTCGCGAACCCACCCCTCTGCTTCCGCTCCCTGGATCAACACGTAACCGTCCTGCGATTCCCCTAGATAAACAACCTCTTCTCCCTTAGCCAGTGTGGCAACCACCTCTGCCTCCCTATCTGGATCGGCAGTGATCTTAACGTTAGCGAGCTTGGCGCTTAGCACTGCGCCGGGCTGAAATTGATTCGCCTGTAATGATTGCTCCGCGTTTTGCTGCCCTATTTCTGAGGTCGAGGCGAGCAGTGAGGGGTCGTCGCGGATATCGCGTACGATGGTGTTGTAGTTGTCGAGTAGAGCACCTGCCACCAACTTACCTTCGTCAGTGCTGGTATAGGCACCTCCTCCTACGGCGCCCAAAACACCTCCAAAGGCCCAGTCCGACTTTTTATAGGTGCCTGACGCAGCGGCTACCTGCAGGGTCGACCTCACATCCGACAAAGTCAGTGTCGTCGCGGCCTCCTGCATCTTGATACCGCCCGCCACGGCACCGACCAAGCTTCCAATGCCACCAAACAAAGACCCCACAGCTGCCCCAACACCTGCGCCGCCTGCATTTTTATCTTTGAACAGAACATCGGCGGTCATCACAAAATCGGCGGTCACCATTTGGCTACCGCCCATGTTGCTGTTTTTTTGCAACATGCCGTCGTTGGCCAGATCACGCTCCTGCTGAATATTTTGCATGGCCAGACCGCGCTCCAAAACCTGAAAACAGTGACTGTTTTGAACGTATTGGCGAAGCAGCTGGGTCGGTGGTGGTAGGTTATAGGCTCTGAGGGCCATGATGATATGACCCTGAGGCTCTGCAATCGCTAACGTCCCCTGCGGGGCATCACATTTTTCAAGAGACGCCTCATCAGCGCCCAAGGCGCCGCAGGCTGCCAAGGCCAGATAGAAAGCTACACCCTTCATCACCCGGACCGTTCGCCGGGTTGATAAAACGCCGCTTTTTAGCAAGACACCGTGCATATTCTTCGCTTCCCTAATCGAGCTCTGCTTTTGGCACTCGGCGCTTAACCCAAATCCAAAGCTTTGAGTGTTGCGAGCAGCTCGGTGTGATGGTCCTTGGTTTTGAACTTATCCATCACCGCTTTCAGCTTTCCATCCTTGCCGATAATAAAAGTGGTGCGCAAGATACCGTCAAACTCGCGACCCATGAATTTTTTTGGCCCCCACGCCCCATATTTGTCTGCCGTGGCATGGTCCTCATCGCTCAATAGCTGAAAATTCAGTTCGTCGCTCCACAAACTTCGCAAGCTTTTTGACAGGATCAGGGCTGATACCTAGGACTACGGTATTCAGGCTGTTCAATGCCTTGGCAGAGTCGCGCAGACCCTGCGCCTGAATCGTGCACCCGGGCGTCATCGCCTTGGGATAAAAATACACAACCACAGCCGCCTTGCCCTTGAAGTCAACCAAAGACACCGTGTTGTCTTCGTGATCTTGTAGAGAGAACTTAGGGGCCAGGGTGCCGACCTTGGGGAATGCCATATTAGACTCCGTGCGATGCAATGCTAATTATTGGACTTACGGGCGCGTCGGACCTGAGGATCAACCAGTCAACGCCACAGTCATCTTAGCGGCGTGGGTAATCAATCACGGTATTGCGAACGGGGTACTCACCTATCTGCCTATCTTTCAGAAACTCTTTGAGGAGCTCTCTCACCGTGGGGAATGCCAATTCGTCCCAGGGAATCTCCTCCTCGCTGAATAGCGCGCTCTCCAGCGATTCCGGACCTACGCCAAATTCGTCGTTTTCAATACCGCAACGATAGAACAGATAGACCTGGCTGATATGAGGCACATCAAAAATACGATAGAGCGCCAAGTCGACTGCTTTTGCGGCCGCCTCCTCCCAGGTCTCTCGGGCTGCGCCATCTGCAGAGGTTTCGCCATTTTCCATAAAGCCGGCGGGCAGCGTCCACTTACCGTAGCGCGGTTCAATCGCCCGCTTACAGAGCAGAATTTTGTCGCCCACCGTCGGCAAACACCCCACAATCACCTTTGGATTGATGTAATGAATGGTCTCGCAGGCATCACAGACATGCCGCTGACGATTATCATCAACCGGGACTTTAAGCGTTACGGATGCGCCGCATTGACCACAAAATTTCACGTGCGTGCTTACTCCTGCCACCGCGCTCTGCGATGGGTATCAACGTCGCGCTGTGCCACCCACTGATCACCCGTCGAGCCCTGCTCACGTTTCCAAAATGGCGCGTCAGTTTTCAGGGTATCCATCATAAATTCACAGCCGGCTATCGCCTCGCCACGATGCTCGGCAACCGCTCCGACCCAGACGATATTTTCCAGCACTGATAGGCGCCCGTATCGGTGCACGATGCGCCAGCGGCTCAGGCCAAAGCGTTCAGCGGCCGTTCTACCCAATTCGGAGAGCACGCTCTGAGCCATTTCTGGATAATGCTCCAATTCCAGTGCCGTCACCGCTTGCCCGCTCGCATGCCCACGCACGTAACCGGTAAAAGTCGCTACGGCAGCGCCCGGCTCATCCCCAATCAAAGCCGCGTACTCTGTCGCCACATCAATGGCCTCAACCTGAAGCGATACCGACATGCTACCCCCCTGTCATTGGAGGGAAAAACGCGAGCTCATCTCCGTCGGAGACCACCGCATCGGTAAACACGACCTTGTGATTGAGGGCATGAACTACGTTGGGTTGATACAGGGCCTCGCGCCAATCAACGCCTCGCTTCGCCAACAACGCTTTGACGGCGGCCACATCAGCCACCGATGACCCCGACGCCAGCTCAGGTAAAGCCTCCGAGAGCTCCACCTCCATCTCGCTCTCGCCGAGTGCCTCTCGCAAGGCGGCAAAGAGCTTAACCGTGACGCTCACGCTGCCACTCTCCACTTGCACCACCTGCTTTGTAGACCAACAGGGTCGACTCAATAATCATGCCGCGGTCTATCGCTTTGCACATGTCATATAGCGTCAACGCAGCCACTGACGCAGCTGTCAGCGCTTCCATCTCGACGCCCGTCTGCCCCGTGACTTTGCATGTCGCTTCAATACGTATGCCGGGTAAATCAGCATCTGGTTGCAGATCCACCTTGACCGAGGAAAGCGGCAGCGGGTGGCAAAGAGGAATCAGATCAGAGCACTTCTTTGCGGCCTGGATGCCGGCGATGCGCGCTACCGCCAGCACATCGCCTTTGGGCAACTCTCCCTCCGTAATCGCGGCGAGCGTCTCCGCTTTCATGCGAACACAGGACTGGGCCGTCGCCAACCTCGCGGTGACAGATTTCTCGGTGACATCCACAATGTGCGCCCTACCCGCTTCGTCGAGGTGGGACAGGCGATCTGATGATTCTGGCATGGCGCAATGCTAACACTCCGGTGCCATAAACGGCATTAACTGGCATGATGCCCAAGCAAGCACTCAATGGAAGCGATGATGCCCAACGCGCAACCCTCCGCTGACAGCGTCCGCTACCGCTGGACCGTCTTGGTCATGCTCACCTTGGTGTACACGTTCAACTTCATCGACCGTCAAATCCTGGTCATCCTGCAGGAACCCATCAAGGCCGACCTTGGCCTGAGTGACGCTCAGCTAGGGCTCCTCACTGGCTTCAGTTTTGCGCTGGTGTACGTTACTGCCGGCATACCGATTGCCTGGCTCGCCGATCGCAGCAACCGTCGCAATATTGTCGCCGCCTCGCTGGCGTTTTGGTCGTTGATGACCGCCCTGTCGGGATTGGTACAAAACTATGCTCAGCTGTTGGCCGCTCGTCTCGGTGTAGGCGTAGGCGAAGCGGGCGGATCACCCCCCTCCCATTCTATGATCAGCGACTATTTTCCGCCGAGTAGTCGCGGCACTGCCCTCTCGTTCTACAGCATGGGCATTTATATCGGCGTGCTCTTCGGTTTCGCCGCCGGCGGTTGGATTGCTGAAAACTTTGGCTGGCGCAATGCATTTTTCGTCATTGGCATTCCTGGCATTATGTATGCCCTCGCTGTGCTATGGCTGGTAAAAGAGCCCAAACGGGGCCAGTTCGATGTCGGCGGCACGCCTCCCAAAGCCAGCCTCTCCGAGACAATGGCCTGCTTGCGTTCACGTCCGACGTTTTGGTGGATATCTGTGGGCTGTGCGTTCACAGCCTTTGTCTCGTACGGCAACGGCAACTTCATGCCTTCGTTTCTGATCCGCAATCATGGCCTCTCTCTCGCCGAGGTCGGCGCCATACTGGGCCTGATATCGGGACTCTCAGGTGCCGCTGGCACCTTTTTGGGCGGCTATTTGGCCGACCGACTCAGTCTCCGGGACATTCGGTGGTATGTGTGGATACCCATGCTAGGTGGGGTCACGGCCATGGTCCCTGCCTATTACACCCTGCTTGGAAGCGACACCACCCTGATCATCGCTGCCATGATTCCCTCGCAAATTTTGGGCGCACTGTATTTGGGGCCCTGTATTGCGACTTGCCACAATCTTGTATCACCGGGAATGCGCGCGATGGCGTCGGCCATCCTCTATTTCGTGCTGAACATTATCGGTCTCGGTCTTGGACCTCTAACTGTCGGCCT
>Ga0181577_10005014_pt1 | contig 10173 bp, 23 predicted proteins | sample 101ome_21_FD_132468 | JGI IMG/M metagenome (GOLD analysis project Ga0181577, IMG submission 132468) | Coastal salt marsh microbial communities from the Groves Creek Marsh, Skidaway Island, Georgia - 101413BT metaG (megahit assembly) | ecosystem: Environmental > Aquatic > Marine > Intertidal... | reverse complement strand
TCAATGCGTCTATGGGTCGACGAAACTACAAGTTACATAAACTCTGGGGATGGTGGATCTGCCGATCTAGTTTTAAATGAAGCGGCAACAATTAGTAGCAATGGAACAGGCACCTTTTATCAGCTAACGCTTACTGGGTCTACCGACGACCTTACTTTTACCGACTCGGCTGGCGATTGGACAATCAACAATGCTCAACAAAACAACGGCATCACGATTTTCGATGGTACTGGCGGCGTTGACATTAACTACAACGGAACAGCTGTAATCTCCGCCGATAGCAACGGAATTGGTCTTGCCTCCGCTACGACAGTAAGTGGGCTGCTTACTGCATCAGGTGGAATCGCGGGACTTACTCTTACAAACGGCATTTCTGGAAATAATTTTAATATTACCGGCGTCAATCAATTAGAAATTGCAGACCCGGGCGAAGGTATTGTATTTACTTCTGGTGCAAGCGGTAACATTACTTTAGCAATTATCGACGATGCATCTGATAATATCTTACAATTAAGTGGAACAGGCGCTACTTTTAGTACCCCTACACTCACAGCAACTGACGCATCAATAGGTGGAAGTTCGCCAGGAATAGTTACTTCTTTAAACACTAACGGAGATGGAAAAATTTACAAGAGTGGAAGTTTTGCCCCGAACCTCTACCTTACTAGATCCAGAGCAGGGGATACAGATACTACAACTAATGATTACTTAGGGAATATATTTTTTAGTGGTTGGAGAAGTGGAGTTACCACAGAAGCCTATGCTGCCTATATTTCTTGCAAAGCTTTATCTACAGTCAGTTCTAGACAACAAGGGCAGCTAGAATTTTATACTGCTCCTAACAATATTACATACCCAACGTTATCAATGTATTTAAATAGTGTGGGCATGAACATAGCTGGCAGTCTAGGTGTAGGTACTGCACCTTCTGGTACAACTGGGGAAATAAGAGCCACAAATAATATTACGGCATACTACTCTGACGAAAGATTAAAAAATCTTGAAAAGCCTATCGATAATGCTCTTGAAAAAGTTCAGCAACTTACAGGATATTATTTTACCGAAAACGAAAAAGCAAAAGAATTGGGGTATCATAATTCAAGAAGACAGGTGGGGGTAAGTGCTCAAGAAGTGGAAAAAGTACTGCCAGAAGTAGTTACGTCCGCTCCGATAAATGAAGACTATAAGAGTGTATGGTATGATAAGCTCGTTCCTCTTTTAATTGAGGCTATTAAGGAGCAACAGTCGGAAATCGAACAACTTAAAACAATGGTCAATCAATTACTGGAGAAGTAAATGGCTCTACCAACGACAAATCTCTCTTTAAACGCTATTCATATCGAAGTAGGAGGAACTTCTGGAACTCAGGTTTCTCTGAACGATGCGGATGTTCGAGGAATTGGAAACCCGAGCCCTACTTATGCACCTTCTGGAATCTCTCAAACTTCTGGAACTTCTATCTCAATGGGACTCTTTAGGGGAGCAGAAGACGTAATTCTTGTTAATCTTTCTGGAACTTCCGGTAGTCCCAATGTTCTTCAATCTGGTTCAGCTAGTGGGGCGGGGGTTACTGCTGCTTCTTATATGTATTTTCAATCAGATGGAGATCTTGTGGGAAATGGTAACAGCCAGCCGAATACTGCGGAGTGGTACGACGGAACTGTGTCAGGAACTTGGTACGTCAGAGTCACTATTGATTCTACCTCAGGTTACGCCGATCCTGGAGGAACAAGCTCTAATAATGGATCCTTTAACACCTGGCTGGCTTTAACAACCACTCGAGCATTTTATGTTTCTGCTACAAATTCAACAAACAATGGTGCGATTGCTAATCGTACTACCACATTTAAAGCTGAAATAGCTAGCGATAGTGGCGGTTCTAATATTGTCGACACAGGCTATTACCGATGTAGCGCGAGTGCAGTTAGTATCTTTTAAAAAATATTTCTTGACACAATTTGCTCTTTGCTTTATAATATAACTCTTGCAAGGAGAATTTTATGTGGTGTCGAAGCGAAAATTGTTGGAAAAGAAGTTCAGTCTTTCACATTCTACCTTCGTTGGTTTATTATCAAGATTCAGGTTTTGTGAACGATAAAAGTCTCACAGTTGCCTGGCTCTGGTGGAGTTTTGAAGTTGGACTTACAATTAATTGATGTAACGGACGAAGAAGTGCTTTCTCAGGCTTCTTCGTTAAACTTTTCTGACAATCGAAGCTATCTCGAGCCTTCTCCGATTATCTCTCATCTTCTCACACTTACCTCCTTTCCTCCGCATCGCTATGTAGAATGGTGGTGCTCTTCAATGACTTCATACTCTGTGGAAGATTTTGCCACAGGTATACGCTACGCTCTTTCACCTCATGTTGACAAAGACGAAAGAGAGTATTTCGAAAGCGGTGAGATTGTTCTTCCGCTTGCGGGAGGAGTTTTCTATTATTTCGACGGCCCCGTGGAAGGAGGCGAGCTTGAACTCGAAGATCAAATTATAGCTCCAGTTTCTGGACGTCTCGTTGTCTTTGATGTGACAAAATTACACGCAGTTCGAGAAGTCAAAAGCGGGGTTCGAAACGCAATTACTTTTAATCTGTGGGATCATAAAATCTGCACTGCACCTGCGTATTCCGACCCCTCAGTGTAAAAAATTCTTGACTTTCAACTTTCCATCTGCTATTATATGTAAAGATTTTGGCAACAAAGTCAGACCGCGCATTAGCGGATTCATACTTTATCTAATCAGACAGTCGTAGTTTTATGTAACGATGACTGAGACAATGGCTCGGGACACGACCCCCAGGGAGTGTCCCGGTTGGAATTGTACTCAGTCATACCGTGTTCAACCTAAGAATACGACTGTATCCCCATGGATGCGAAGCATTCTTTAAAGCTTTTGATACGGGATATGGCGGATGACTGATTGGGCCAACCGACTTTCAATTTCTCGGCCTTTTAAGCAAGCTGCCCTCTTTTTGCCTGAAAAAAGCATAAAAATTCAAGAAAAATTTTCTCAAAGTCGTTCTTCGAAGGAAAAGTTTCCCCTTAGCCGAACAGGTGTACCGGCCCCGCCGTAGTAGAAAGGCGGGTTAATCTCCTTCCAGACCGAAGAATTCGTGGTTGCCAATCGTCTCTAGGTATTTATAGTTATGTAACCCCGGGGTTGCAAAAAAGAAGGCGGGAGTGGTTCGATTGTTGCGTGTTTCAGCCGCCACTAAAACAGCAGTCTGCCAGCTTCTCCAGTCAGTTGGCTCAAAGAGAGTGGCAAATTGATTTGGTTGTTTTACTACTTCACAAGACGAAGAAGGCCAACGTGGGTCGTCAGTTCTGTTCCAGACAACAGAAGCAACGGCACGTTGGCCTTGTAACTCTTCTCCTCGGCTTTCAAAGTATACTGCGAGTGCTACACAGATAATTTCAAGCATTTTAGAACTTCCTTCGGAGCTTTCTCTAATCCTTCGAGCTTTGCTAGCTCAATGTTCAGTGCTGCTGCGATCTCCGCTACAAGTTCTAGTTTTGTGATGGGGTTTTCCCCTCTTTTGGTCAGATAGACCTTTTTTTCATATACACCTAAACGGGACAACTTGCCGATAATACTTCTTCGACTTTTGGAGAGTTGGCTGGCTAATTCGTCGATGACGAGTTGCTTGTCCTCTGCCCCGCTGTAGGCTTCTAATAAATAACTCTCTTCTTCCTTCGTATACATATTAGAAATTAAACTCCAGTTGTTGAGGTGTGGCAAAATGTGCTGCAAGCTTTTCTATTTCCACAGGAGCAATCTGCAGCATTATTAGATTATATTCCATCATGAGCGCATTGACTTCCGTATTGAGCTGACTTCCTCGTTTCAATTTTTCATCAACGATGGCGAGAATCGCCTTGGCTCGCTTTAGTCGTGGATGCTCTGGAAATTCGATGACGGTCATGTTGTCCATTATACTACGATGACCTTCCTCTGTCAAGAACTTTTTTCTCGACGTGCTGTGCGATGACATCGAAATCGATGAAGTCAAAATCAATCGTTCGTATACTGTGTTTGGTCTCATCAACCCCGTGGTAGGCTTTTGCCATTTTCATCGCCGTCTCAAACTGAGAATAAGCTGCACGAATCCAACAGCTCTCATCTTCCACCACACAATAGATTTTAGTTTTCATCGAGTTCTTATCCTTCTAGTCAAAATTATAAAGAGTTTCCTTAACCTTTCATCAGAGATCGTAAATACACTTACTTGTCTCTGAAGAACTGCGTCAAGTAATTTATCGTCCTCAGTCATGTTATCGCTCCTTCTAATATAATTTCAAGAACTTTAATAACTCCAAGAACTATTAGAAACCATATTCCAGCCATTTTAAATAGCCAAAATAGTTTATTCATCTACTAACCTCATTTGATGCCATACTTGTACATTCTTCCCGTTCACGCCAGGATAGCCTTCAGCAGTCATCCATTTGCGCACTCCAGGCGCAAGTTCATAGTCTGTGTCGCCAAACCAAGTTACAAGTTCGTCTGGTACACGTTTCGGAAATCCATAGAAAGGTCCATCAGGCTCTACTCCAAGGTAAACCACTTTTTTAAGATTTTTCAATATGCGTGCTCCACTACTATAAACATCATTATTATCGCCATTGTTATTACAAATACATCAAGTACTCGAATAAACTTATCTAATTTACTTCCCACCTTTATTTCTCCAGTATTTATCATCATCGTCTCTCCCAAACTTCTCAGATACGAGCAATGCAATATAGAAGAAACCGAGAAAGATGATACCACCAACCATAAATTCCATTATTCTTTATCCTCTAAAAACGGGTAGATACATCCACAGATTCCTATTATTAGGAAGAATAATCCACCCAATAAATCTAGCGTTTCCATTTGTTTCGCACTTTTTCAATCAATGCGTTTGCGTCAAGCCATTTGAATATAAACTCATAGATTCCCATGACCATCACGCCCCAGATTACAAGAGCAAAGGCAATCTTAAATAACTCTACAGGCATCATAAAAAGCTCATACAATGTCATCAATTTCCTCCAAAGTTTCGTAGTCGATCGTAGGCAAAACCCAGTTTGCCTGCATCATTCTTAATATCCATTTTAGTGAATCCTTACTGTCACCATCTACAGGAGTAGCTTCCGAGCCTATAAACTGAATCTTTCCACCCTTGCAGTAATATACTTCGTATATACCATAGTAGTTCCCTCGTTTTACTACTCGATAGTTCCAATAAGTCTCTCTGTCATCCAAGCCTCCCAATGTTTTAGGAAACTCTTCGTTTACATTTTCCATCGGTTCTGTTATGTCAACCATATTATTCCCCAAAATACTAGATTTGTTACTATTACTCCGTGAAGCAAGCCAAGCCAATAGGCAAGATCAGCTCTCTCCGAGTAGCTTACCTTCTTCATCATAGAGAGATTGTGGATGAAGCCTTGCGAACGCTTCATAAAATTCCTCCAGTTGATTATCATTCATATAGAGCATAAACTCGGTGAGAACATATTTATGCCCATACTGCTCACCGAATTTATCCATTTTATACATTAGTGTCTTTCGATCAGACATAGTTCTCCCATTTTTCTGAGTAAAGTGCCCAGAAAGCCATTTCATATCCACGAGCTTCGATCTCCCAAGGCAGAAACCAGTAACCTTCTACCATTTCGTCATAAAGCTCACCCTTCCAGTAACACATTTTTACACCAAGTTCAAGATCATCATATTCATACTGTTTTACATGAACCATTTCGTGAGCAATTACTTTTACAAGCTCTTGCTCAGTGCAGTTTTTCATGAAGTCAGGATGAATTTCGATATCATACTCCCAATCTGATACAACTTTGAGATATGCATTGTCTTCGTCACCTACTTCTCGTGTTGGTACTACTTTTACACGAGTGCCATGCAGCCCGAAGTAGTCTGTGACCATTTCGATCGTAATTCTTGCAATGTCTAACTTTTTTAACATCATAATTTTACTCCGAATTTGCGTATATTATACGGGCTGAGAGCAACTGTGTCAAAAGGTATTTACACCGGACCTATGAAAAAAATCGTAAATTTTATCGGGGGCGGGCGCTCACGACCACTTCGGGTCAAGTCTTTTTAACTACTTAAAACTTAAAAAAAGTCATAAAAAAAGCCCCTTAGCGGGGCTTTCTCAAATTAACTCAAATTAGCAGGGCAATTGCTTAAGCACTGCAGCGAGCGAGCGTGCATCAGCTTTCTCCAACCCCGCCAGGGCTTCGGCATTGTCAGCCATGCCAAGTGCTTCGGCAATCTGGACAACAATATCAGCCTTGCGGATGCGTGGGGTTGCTGACTTGACGACAGGCTTGGGCGTGTAGTCAATGTCAAGATTCTTGAGCTTGCTGATTACAGAGCGTACTGACAAACCATGGAGAGCGGCATAGTCAGATGCCAGGTCGTAGTTCCATGAAGATACAGCGCGCAATTCGTTTACCATTTTATCAGTGTATGCAGACATAAATTTTTCCTTTTTTGTGTGTGGTTTCTCTCAAACAATGCGTGTATTATACGGACTGAGGGCAAGCGTGTCAAGAACTTTTTGGTGGAAGACCTCATGAAAATTATTCACGTTCGGGTACCAAAAAAGACTTGACACAGCATCGGTTTGGCACTAAAATTGGCGCGGCCCACTTTAGGTTTCTCACTTTGACACTTTTTGGCGCAGGGCGCTTTTTTCAAAAAAGTTGGCACGGTTCTTGCATAGGAGACTAAGGTGAGGGCAATGCAACGTGAAAATTTTTCACGCGTTACGTCGAAAAAATACTTGACTTTACCACTGGCGCGCCGGCGCCAAAAAATAGCTGTTGCCAAGCTGCAACAGCTATTTTTTGGCAAGCGTGTTTCACGTGGAACCTTCAAGCAAATCACAGAGGCGGGTGGTGAGGTCGAGAATACCTTGCCGCTTATCGTTGTAGTCTATAACGTGCCAGTCGCTATCTATGACGCGCTCTTTTAAAAGCGTCATGCGGTCATAATAGGAAAGCGCGTTCTCATCATTCTCGGAAAATTTCCAATAGGTGAGCGGCGAAGATTTACGCTTTTCAATTCGGCGGCGTTGTTCGCTTTCCGTAATCGAAAGCCAGAATTTAATAAACCGAACGCCCTGGCGATCTTCCCAGGCTTTATGGTTTTTCAAAAAATTCTCGTATTGCTTTTCAGAGCACCAGCCGTTCATTTTCTGAACCATCGCGCGCGAGTACCATGAGCGATCATAAAACACGATCTGATTCACGGCAGGCATACGCTTGGACCAATAGGAAAGCCATTTACGCATGGTTGATTTGCTAGGCTTGCGCGATAAGTGGACAGAATACAGCGACGGGTCGAGATAGTGCGTAACCTCCCGAATCGTGCTAGATTTGCCCGCAGTATCGCGCCCCTCGAGAATGACCGCCACACCGCGATGGGGGGTCAAGTCGAGAATGCGATTAAGCCTTGCTTGTTGAGTTTTTAAGGTCATCTTTTTAGCCTCCAAAGATTAAGTAGATGATGCCAGAAACGACGATTATATCAGCCGCGACAGAATAAATCAAATAGGCTTTGAAAGCAAAGCCCGCGAGTTTTTTAGCCATTTAGAGTCCTCCCGACAATCGGCAAGCCATAACCCGATTGGCCTTTGTAGTTGTGAGCTACGATATCATCCCAGCCTTCGCCGATTGCTTTTTTGGTCATGCTTTGGAGATATTTGCCATAAGCTCGCTTAGGTGACCAGTTGTAAAATTCAGTAGAGCCAGAGGGACGCTTGACGCCTTCCGCATCTGCCGCTTCCTGAATTAAAGGGAGCAACCATTCGTCGCCGTTTTGGTTTCGCTTGTGCAAGTATTGCTCCTGTGCAAGCGATCGATTCGCAGATTTGCAAATGTTGCCGTATACCTTGGCTTGAAGCGCGCCGAATTCACCGTTGCAGAATGCTTTCTCGAATTCGCGCGTCGTGGTGCGTACCCGTTGAAAAAGTCCATTGTGCCCAGTGGAGTAGAATTCTTTAGCGTAGCCATCTTTTACCATGCGAACATTGGCAAACAAGGGATTGTATTTAGCAAGCCCAATAATCTCATAGAGATAATTATAGCCTTGGCCCGAGTCGGGGTCTCCATATTCTTGAAAGTCTCTAGGCTTCATATTCAAGGTATCGATTGTTGCGATGAGTTTAAGTCGAATCATTAGATGGCCTCCTTTAGTGCCGTTGATTGATTGTTAAAGTTTACCGGATCGATTACACGAAAGCCAGCATTTTTGAGAGTTAATTGCACGTCAGCATCATCATCCCAAAGCACCGCAGAATCGCGAAGGTCAGAGAATGAAACGCGACGATCTACCGCAAGCTCGTGAAGTCGAGCCAGTTTGTATTCACCAGCGGGTCGAGTGTCGCTAGGGTGACGAGATAAGATAACGGGAGCAACCATGCCGTGAGTGTGTAACCAAACGCGGTCAGCGTGACCCATAACGCGAGAGGTTAAAATCACAACGTCGAGACCGTCGCGGATTGCCTGCCGCATTTGCTCGGCCAAAGGCAGCGGCGTGTCGCGCATGATGTTGGCGGGAGTATTCATCCTGCGCCAGTCTGCGAGAGTCTCGCCGAGGCGGTGGTCAGAGTTGACGGTGGTTCCGTCGAGATCAAAGATAAAAGTGTGAAGCATAACCAAAAATTCCAATTAAGTTTAAGATGATGAGATTATAGCATTTTTTATCGTAGGCTTGCAAGCATAAAAGCGCGAGCCCTAAAATTGCCATGATTTTACCCGTGGGCGAATCGATGAGGAAGGGAGCCGCGCCCATGAGCGCGGTCCCGATCCATGCCGACAGATTGACCAGCATTAGCGAATCGCCATCAGTAGCGCAGAAAGTGCGCGGCCATCGGCCTTAGCTAAACCGGCGATTTCATCGGGGTCAGCGTCGAGAGCCTTAGCGATTGCTGAAACAATCTCAGCTTTGGAAACGCGAGGACCAGAAGCCGAAACCGTTTTAGGCTTGGGCGTATAGTCAAGGTCAAGATTTTTAATCTTGGCGATAACAGAGCGAACCGACAAGTTATGCTCGGCAGCGAAAGCCGAAGCGCTCTCATAGTCCCATGATTGAGATTGGAGAGCAGTTACCATTGTTGAAGTGTATTGTGACATTTATTTTTCCTTATGTCTTGTGAGTTGATGTGATTATTAAACCACAGTTTTTTAAAAAAGTCCAGCGAAAAAACGGAATATATTATATTCCAGATTTTCATGATTTGGGCCCTATTCAAGGATTTCTTCTATCAGATGCGCGGACCAAATGCAGGCAATGGCGCAGACGATAGGGAACAGGGCCCACAATGGCGCGCCTAGTAAGGCTGTAATGGCGCCTATTATTAGAGAAAGAATTGCCCAGAATTCCAAAAAGAATTTAATGATAGCCATTAGAACAGCCTCCCTTAGTTAATGGTTACGCGGTGAAAGTTGCCCGCTTCATCTTCCCAGAGAATCCAATCGCCAGCGATTAGATTCACGCGGTGAGCATCCCAAAGTCTGCGCATTGCGTTGCGAACGTTGTGCGCTTCAACAGTGTAGCGCGTGGCTTGCGTTGCATATTGGCTCATAGGGCTAGGCTTGTTGAAGTGGCTGATTTGAAAAGTTGTCATTACGTTTTATCCTTAATTGATAGGATGATTCTCTCGCATAACGATGGAGAAGTCAAACAAAAAAAGTGGATATATAATGGAGATTTCTGCGCCCATCTCTTAAGCATAAAGCGTGCCAAGTTTCGGCTTGCTAGAAAGTTGGCACGCCCCTTGCAGGGGGCGGTTAATAGACCTTGATTTTTCGCGCTCGCGCGGGCCCATCTTCACGTACCACTTTGGGATTTTTTGAACCGCAAACGGTGCTATAAAAGACTTGATTGTTCTCAAAAAGTTTACACACCCTCCCAAAAATTTTTCTTGACTTTTTGCTTCCCCCATTCTATACTTAAGCCTATGAAACTCGTAAAAATGGCACCGGAAAATCTCGAAGTGGCGAATGCTTATCTGAGCACCGGCAACGCGATCGCCGTCGCATCCGAACTTCAGATCACGCCCGATAAAGTTTACGAAGTACTCGAAAAAAACGAAGTCAAAGAATATATCAACTCGGTCTATCTGGATCAGGGTTATCGAAATCGTTTTCGGCTCGCTGAACTTCT
>Ga0181577_10005012_pt1 | contig 10173 bp, 7 predicted proteins | sample 101ome_21_FD_132468 | JGI IMG/M metagenome (GOLD analysis project Ga0181577, IMG submission 132468) | Coastal salt marsh microbial communities from the Groves Creek Marsh, Skidaway Island, Georgia - 101413BT metaG (megahit assembly) | ecosystem: Environmental > Aquatic > Marine > Intertidal zone... | reverse complement strand
GCGGGCCTGAATATCCCGGGCAACCGTTTCAAAGCCCGCGCGATGGAACGCCTCGCCGTAGAAGTTCGTGTCCCCCGAGCCCATGGCGCCCAGGGTGAAGGCCACCCCGGGGCGGCGCTCCGCCAGGAGCGCCTCGAGATCATCGCCGAAGCTCACCCGGGCCGATACGCAGCGATCTAGCGTCCCCAGATCCCGTCCCGCTTCCAGAGCCCCGGCCTCAAGATGATCGAAATGGGCCTCGGGATAATCGGGGGAGAAGGAGGTTCCGAGCCATCCTTCCGCCGCGGCGCCCGTGTAAGCCAAGGCCCTTGGGCCCAGGGTTGCCAGATAGATCGGGATGGAAGCCGGCGCATGATCAATGCGCAGTGCCTTGCCCTGCCCTCCCGGGCGCGGAAGGGTGAGCGTCTTCCCTTCGTAGACCACCTTCTCTCCGGCAAAAATCAGGCGGCAGACCTCCACCGTTTCCCGAAGGCGCGATAGGGCCGGAATAAAGGGCACGCCGTGAAGCCCCTCTACCACCTGGGGCCCGCTGGCGCCCAGGCCAAGAATGAAGCGCCCGCCGGTCAGATCGTGAAGGGTCAGCGCCGTCATGGCGGTCATGGCTGGCGTGCGCGCGGTGACTTGCATGATGCCTGTGCCAAGCTGGATGCGTTCCGTGTGCGCCGCGAGATAGGCGAGGGGCGTGACCGCATCGCTCCACCAGGCCTCCGCGGCATAAGCAGCCGCGACGCCCAAACGCTCCGCGAGGGTGACCCAATCCCGGAGAAGAGCAAGCTGCCCCGCTTCTACCCTCGGAATCTCAATGGCTACGCGCATGCCCCGCCTCCCTAGGCCTAGCGCTCGATGCGCACTTCCCCAGCGACGTTATCGACGATCACGTGGGAGTCGAAATAGGTAAGCGTGGGGCGAACGCCGAAGCGGCTTTCCATCATGGGCCACCAATCGTCGTTAAACCACGCTTCCGCTTTCTCCCGAGAGGCCCAGAGATAGACCCCGCCCCCGCCCTCATCACCGTTGAGGTAGTACTTCATCAACAGCCCGTCGAGCCCAAGGTAGGTGGGCGTAGACGCCTTGCCACCGGTGATGGCGGCGTCCACGTCTCGCTTTTCCCCGGGGATTTGTACCAGCGTAATGACCATGGCTTTGCCCTCATAAAGGCCGACCTAGTCAGCCAGAAATTCGCCCAGGGCGTTGAAGAAGGCCAAGCTTTCCTGAGCCTTCTCCGGCACCCAGGCCTCCTCCCAGTAACTGAGTTTGACGATCACCAGGTTATGCCGAGGCATCACGTAGATGTACTGGCCGAAAACGCCCTCGGCGCTGTAGTCCCCCTGGGGAAAGAGCCACCACTGATGCTGGTAACCCACCCGAACACCGTCGTCATCAATCGCACCCACCTGGAGAAAGGGCTTAGTGGGATCGGCCTTGGTGGCCTCATCCACCCAGGCCTCAGCGTGAATGCGCCGCCCATCGGCCACACCGCCGTTCAGCATCATTTGACCGAAGCGCCCAAAGTCCCGGAGGGTCATGAGATAGCCACCCCCAGCCAGCGCTTCCCGATCCTCCCCGGCGCTATCCATGGTCATGAGCAAATCCGATTCCATGCCCAGGGGTTCCCAGAGGGCCTTCCCAAGGAACTCGGTGAAGCGCTGCCCCGTCGCCCCCTCGAGCACCGACCCCAGCACCTGCGTATCGAAGGTGTTGTAGTTGAAAATCGTCCCCGGGGGTGCCGCACGATCGAGCATGGCCGCAAAGTCTGAGAAGCGAAGCGCCTCGGTGAACCAGGTTTGATAGATCCCCTCAGCAAAAAGGTTCGGCTCATCGGAGTGGATGTCGTAGTCCTCGTTCATGTAAACGCCGGAAGACATCTGCATGAGATCGCGCACGGAAACGCCGTCATAGCCCGTGCCCTTTAACTTCGGCACGTAGGTGGTGACGGGAACATCGAGGGACGGAAGGGCGCCCTCGGCCAGCGCTAGGCCCAGCAGCGAGGATGTCAGGGATTTTCCAACGGAAAAGGAAACGAAATGACTTTGCTCATTCGCGCCATTTCGATAGATCTCTTGAACAATCTTACCGTCCTTAAGGACCAGCAGCGCATTGGTGCGATTGTGCTCAAGGAAGTGAGCAAGGTCGTAAGAGGCGCCATCGAATTCATAGCGAAGGGCTGAGAGATCTACCGGAGCGCGCTCAAGCACCCAAGGCTTGGGTCCCGCCGGAACGCGCTCCGTGTGAAACAGGGTATGGAAGTTGCGGAAGGTCACCGCCGCCCCGATCCCGTTCTCAAAGGAGGCGACCCGCGCCTCCAAGAGCCCATCATCCACCGCGGCCCGGGCCGGCCCCAATGCGACCAAAGCCGCGAACGCCAGGGCAAGGCGCCCCCCTAGGTAGCGCTTCTGCATCATCCTCTCCCCTTTTCCCTTTGGCCGATTGTCTGCCGAGGCTCGGCCAAAAACCAGGGGCTAGGGACTCGCAAGACCGTCCATCGCGGCGAGCCGCCCAATCAGCTCCTCCACCCGCGTGCTGTAGCCCCACTCGTTGTCGTACCAGCTAACCACCTTGACCATGCGCTTTTGCATCACCTGGGTGAGGCCCGCATCAAAGATGCTGGAGTGGCTATTGCCGATGATGTCCGAGCTGACGATAGGCTCATCGCAATAGGCCAGAATGTGCTTCATGGGGCCCTCCGCGGCCGCGCGCATGGCCGCGTTGATCTCCTCCACGTCCGTATCCCGCTCCACCTCCACGGTCAGATCCACCACGCTGCCGTCGGGGACGGGAACGCGCATGGCGAGGCCATCCAGCCGCCCCGCAAGCGCAGGAAGCACCTGCCCGATGGCCTTAGCGGCCCCCGTGGAGCTCGGAACGATGTTGGACGCCGCGTTGCGCGAACGTCGCTTGTCGCTGTGGGGCGCATCGATGAGGCGTTGATCCGAGGTATAGGCGTGCACCGTATTGAGAAGGCCCCGCTTGATGCCCACCGTTTCGTGAAGCACCTTGGCCAGCGGTGCCGCGCAGTTGGTGGTGCAGCTGGCGTTGGAAATGATCCGCGCCTCCGGCGTCACCACGTGGTCGTTCACCCCCATGACAAGGGTAGCGTCCAGGGGATCCTTGCAGGGTACGGTAAGCACTACACGCTTGGCCCCCGCATCTAGATGCTGCTCCAGCGCCGTGAGGGATCGGAAAACCCCCGAACTCTCCACCACGTAGTCCACCCCGAGGGCCCTCCAGGGCAGGCGGCTGGGGTCCCGCTCCTGGAGCACGGGAAACTGATCCCCAGCGATGGTGATGCTTTCTCCCTGAACGGAGACCTCTCCCGGGAACACCCCGTGGATCGTGTCGTACTTAAAGGCATAGGCGAGCTGATCGGCGCTGGCCAGATCGTTCACGGCCACCACGTCAAAGTGATCTCGTAGCTTCGCAATGCGCAGGATCGTTCGGCCGATGCGACCGAAACCGTTGATGGCAATTCTGGGCTTTCCCATGGCGACGCCTCCTTGGCGTATGCAAACTCTTTCTGAGACTCCCGGCGCGCCTTCTTGTTCCCCATTGTTCATGATCCTGAATCAACAAGGCCTCTGTCATCGATCCTTCAACAACCCGTCACAGAAGCATCGCTGAAGCGTCACAAACCCCCGGCTTAATCGCGCCTCGCCGATTTTCACTTTCCAGGGGATGCCTCCTATGCAACGCAGCACGCTCAGCCTTTCCATCGCCCTTCTCGCCGGCACTTGCTCGGCCTGGGCCGCCGACAACGCCGGCCCGGGCGCCGGCGCAGACGGCATGATCGAAGAGATTGTGGTGCTTGGCCAAGCCAAGACCTTCGCCAATACGGCGGTCACCGACTCCATGATGGCCCAGCAGGCCCCCCTCACCAGCGTCACCGCGGTCATCGACAATCTCCCCGGCGTGAGCGTCCAGGAGGGGGACACCTTTGGCTTTGACGACTGGTCTACCACCATTTCCATCCGCGGCTTCCAGACGAGCCTTGCAGACCAGCAGATCGGCATGACCATCGACGGCATGCCTAACGGCAACTCCAACTACGGAGGCGGCGCCAAGGCCAACCGTTACATCGATACGGCAAACCTCGGCGGCGTGAATGTCTCCCAAGGCACGGCGGACATCGCCTCCCGTTCGAACGAGGCCCTCGGCGGCACGCTAGACTTCATGACCTCCGATCCCCTTTTAGAAAGTGGCGTGACCCTCCAAGGTGCAGCTGGGGAATTCGACGCCCAGCGCCTCTACGCCCGCTATGACTCCGGCGTGATGCTGGGCGGAACCACCCGCGCCTGGGTGTCCGCGTCTCACCAGTCGGCCACGGACTGGGTAAACAGCGCAGCGGAGAACGAACGCGATCACCTAGCAGCCAAGTTTGTGACCGAATTCGACCGCTGGAACCTGACGGGCTACCTCTCCTATGACGACACCCACGAAGACAACTATCAGCGCCTCTTCAGCCCGGACGAATTCGTCGAAAACGATAGCTGGGACCGGCTGACCGCTGAGTGGTCCGGTATTCCCTATATCGATCAGGTGTACCGCAAGGGCTGGTCGACGCTGCGCACCAACACCTTTGGTTACCTCAAGGCCGAAGGGGAAGTGGCCGAGGGCCTAAACGTCAGCGCCGGCGTTTACTTCCACCAGAACAAGGGCCGGGGCGATTGGGTGCCGCCCTATCTGATCAACGTTCGGGACGATCAAGGCGGTCCGGAATCGGAATTGGGCTCTGGCCCCCAGGCAGAAGGCGGCGGCCCCCTCGGCTTGATCTACTTCGTCGATGGCGCCGGCAACAGCCTCACCGCTGCCGAGGGCTGCGCGTCCTCCATCACCTTCCCCTACGGCGGTGCTGGGGCCGCTTACGACCCCGCCTGCTACCCCGCCGGGGCCATCGCGGTGCAGTCCTACCGCCACACCCACTACGAGAAGCAGCGCCTGGGCTTTACCGCGGACTTTGACTGGACCCGGAACTTAGAGGGCGTGGAAAACGTGCTTCGCGGTGGCATTTGGTACGAAGACACGGAGCGGGACGAGTGGCGCGACTGGCACAAGATCACCGATACGCGGGTGGGCTACGAGTTCAACAACGCTCCCTACTGGCGTCAGTACGACCGCACCTACCCTCAGGACACCTTTAAGTGGTACCTGGAAGACACGGTCACCTTCGGCGCGCTCGATGTCACCCTCGGGGCTAAGCAGTTCCTCGTAAACGTCGATCGGGAAGACAACTTCGCTGAAACCCCGAATGCGGGGGTGGATTCGGACTCCGACGTCCTACTCTCCGGCGGTTTGCTGCTCCGCACCCCGGTGGAAGGGCTCGAGGTCTTCGCCGGCTACGCCGAGAACTTTAAGGCCCTGGGCGATGAGATCCTTGAGCGCCCGAGTTCCGATCTCGACAACATCTCTCCGGAGACGGCGGAAAACATGGAGCTAGGGCTTCGCTACACCACGGACTGGATCACCCTGTCCGCCGTGTACTACGACATCTCCTTCGAGAACCGGATCATCTTCCTGGACAACTCCGTGGCCACGGGGCCGAACTACCTGATCGGCACCAACGGCACCTACTTCAACGCCGGCGGCATAAACTCCGACGGCTTTGAACTCTCAGGCCTGATCGAGCCGCTGGATAACCTGTCCCTTTACCTCGCCTACAGCCGAAACAACTCCGAATACGTGGGCACGGGGGACAGCGCCGTGGATGCCGCCGTAGGGATCATCCCGGGCAATGACGTGGTGAACATGCCCGACAGCCAGTATGTGGTCACCCTCGACTACGTGCGGGGCCCGGTGAACCTGGGCCTGTCCACGAAGTACACGGACCAACGGGCTGTGAACTTTGCGAACACCTGGCAGGCCGATGACTACCTCCTCACCGACGCCTACCTCACGGTGAGCGGCGAGGGCCTAGGTGGCGCACTGGAGAATGCAACGCTCGATCTGGTGGTGAATAATCTCACCGACAAGACCTATCTCGGCGGCATTTCCGGTAACGGCGCCTGGATCGGCGCCCCGCGCACCGTGACCCTCACGGGCACGATCCGCTTCTAAGGCAGGAGACGAACCATGACCCTACCCCTGACCCGACGGGCCCTTGTGCAAGGGCTTGCTGCCGGAACGCTCCTCCCCTGGTGGAGCGCCCGGAGCCTCGCCGCAGCCCAGAAGGCGAACGGGGTATTTGGTCATGGCGTCGCCAGCGGCGATCCCACGGAAAACTCCGTGGTGCTTTGGACCCGGCTTGAACCAAACGCCGGGATCCACGCGGTGCGCTGGGAGCTCGCGGAAGATGCGGCCTTCCAGCGTCCGGTCTTAAGCGGCACCCAGGCGACCGGGTCGGAGCGGGACTTCACTATCAAGGTGCTGGCCACGGGGCTTACCCCCGGCCACACCTACTTCTATCGCTTTGTGGCGGGCGATGCGATCTCCATGATCGGCCGAACCCGGACCCTACCCACGGGCGCCGTCGACCAGCTCACGCTGGCCATCGCTTCCTGCTCGAACTATCCCTTCGGGCACTTCAACGGCTACGACGCCATCGCACGGGACGAGCAGGTGGACTTTGTCCTGCACCTCGGCGATTACCTTTACGAGTACGGGCCGGAAGGCTACGGCGGCAAGACGGGCGCGACCCTCGGGCGCGTTCATGCGCCGGCCAAGGAAATCGTGACCCTGGAGGACTACCGCCAGCGCCACGGCCAGTACAAGAGCGATGCTGGCAGCCTCCTGATGCATGCGGCCCACCCTCTCATCGCGATCTGGGATGACCATGAATCGGCAAATAATCCCTGGACGGGCGGTGCGGAGAACCACCAGCCCGACGAGGGCCCCTGGGGGCCGCGCCGGGAAGCCTCGCTCCAGGCCTATTACGAGTGGATGCCCCTCCGCGACGCTGCCTCCCCGGAGGCGCGGGCGGATTACTGGCGCCACTTCCGCTTCGGGGACTTGGCCAGCCTCGTCACCTTGGAAACGCGGCACACGGGCCGCGCCGAGCAAATCGATTACCGCGCCCACCTGTCGCCGGAGAGCACGGCCGAAGATATCGAGCGCTTCCGCAGCGAAGTGCTGGGCGCCCCTGGCCGGGCCATGATGCCAGCCCGGGAAGAAGCCTTCCTAAAGGACGCCCTGTCCGAAGCCGTGGCCGCAGAGCGGCCCTGGCGTCTTCTTGGCAATCAGATTCCCATGGGGCGGGTGCACGTGCCGCCCTTAAGCGATGCACGCTTCGACGCCGTGGCGAAGAGTCCAGAGCACCCGGCGCACGGCCAGTGGCAAGGCATGGCGGCCCTCGGCAAGGCAGACCTGCCGATCTATCTCGACACCTGGGATGGCTATCCCTGGGCTCGGGAGCAGCTCTATGCCCTGCTTGCGGAAGCCGGCGTCACCGACGCCCTCGTACTCACCGGCGACAGCCACGCCTTCTGGCTGAACGCCCTACACAACGCCGCTGGGGAACCGCGCGGCCTAGAGCTGGGCACCACGGGGATTACCTCCCCTGGAGATTTCGCGGAGTTCGGGGAAGACCTTGGGGCGGAGATCGATGCGCGGCTCGCGGCGCACAACCCCGAAGTGCTGTGGACGGACAACGGCCCCCGGGGCTGGCTCCGCCTGACCCTCACCCCGACCGAAGCCCGGGCCCAATTCCTCGCCCTATCGACGGTAACGGAAACCCGCTACACGCAGCGGGTGCTGAAGGAGGTAGTGATCACCCGGGAAGGGGGGCTTCTTAAGCTGGGCTAAGGCCCCTGCTCGGGCCCCTAGTAGCGAAGGGACAGGCAGCTCAGTCCCCCATCCATCTTTTGAAACTCGGACACCGCCACCTCAAGGGTGGCGTAGCCCAACGCCTTCACCTGGGCCAGCACCTTGGGAAAGCCTGCCGGCACCAGCACCGTTTCGTTAATCCATAGGGAATTGGCGGCGTAGGCCTCCTCCGGGGGCACCTCGATGCATTCAAAGCCCTCAAACACCTTTGCACCCACGAACTCCCCGGTGACCAGCAGGCGATTGTGCTCAAGGCTATTCACGCCGGTTTTCAGATGGAGCATCTCTGCCAGGGGCACGGCGATCCCGTCATAGCCGTGGCGCCGAAGAATGGCGATGAGCTGCTCCGCCCCCGCCTCGTTGGTACGGGCGGATAGGCCGATGTAGAAAACCTCCCCCACCATCATCACATCCCCCGCATCAAGCGTCCCCGGGGCCTCAATGCGAGCCAGCGTGGCAAAGCGTTCTGCGAGCACAGGCTCCATGAGGGCCGCTTCCTCCCGGCGGCTCTCTGCCCCGGGCCGGGTGACCACGGCAATCTTCCCCGTGAGCAGGGCGCTGTCCTCCACAAAGCAGCTGTCTGGAAAGGCTGGCGCAGGCTCAAGCACCGTCACGGCGAGGCCGCAGGCGCGCAATGCGTCCACATATGCGGCATGCTGCTCCAATGCCAGGGCATAATCGGGGCGGCCAAGATCTGCGGTGGTAATGCCGTCAACGTAGCTCGGGGCGGGGGACGGGTAATAGCGTGGGTAAACACAAGGACGAACCATGTCGGATGAAGAAGCGCCGATCATAGCAAAGGCCCCCAATCCCCTGCGCTTTTTGCTCCCCTCTCTGCTTGGCATTGGGCTCTTTTTGACGCCCATTCCCTGGGAGGATAGCCAGCAAATCATTGTGGGCATCCTCGCTGGCGCCCTTCAGGAAGGCATTGGGGAGGCCATGCCGTCCCTCATTAGCGTGCTTTTCCTCACCTCGGCACTCGGCTCGCTCCTGGGTTCCTGGGCCAAGCCGCCCTGGCTTCTTAGAAATGAAACGCTCCGGGCCGTTTTCGTCACCACTGCGCCCTGGCTGGCGCTCCGGGTCCTTGGGGGCGTGCTCAGCACCTGCGTCGCCCTTCAGTGGGGACCCGAATGGATCATCGGAGAAGACACGGGGCAGGTCGCCTTTATTGAGCTCGCTGGCATCATCTTCTGCATCATGATGGTGGCGAACTTTCTGCTGCCGCTGCTCACGGACTACGGCTTCCTCGATTTCATTGGGACCCTTCTAGAACGCGTGTTCTACCGAGTCTTTCGCCTCCCCGGGCGGGCCGCGCTGGACGCCGTGACCTCCTGGGTGGGGGACTCCTCCGTGGGGGCGCTCCTGACCATCCGTCAGTACGAGGCGGGGCACTACACCGCCCGGGAAGCGGCCGCGGTAGTCACCAATTTCTCCGCGGTCTCCCTGCCCTTCTGCGTAGTCATCGCGGAGCTGGCGGGGCTCATGGACCACTTCCTGGCCTTCTACCTCATCACCCTGGGCTGCGGCGTGCTCTGCGCCCTGATTACGCCGCGCCTACCGCCCCTCTCGCGCCTAAGCGAACACCGCTATCCCGGCGCCCTTACCGGAGCAACGGCGGAGCCCGACGCCATGCCCGACGCCGTTTGGCCCCGGGCCTGGTTCCGTGCGGTCACCGCGGGCGCCCAGGGGCCGGGGCCTAAGCGCATCGTTCGCCAGGCTAGCCACACCATCTTTGACATCTATATGGCCGTGCTCCCCGCGGCCATGACCATCGAGTTTTTGGCCCTTGTGGTGATTACCTATACGGATTGGCTCACTTGGCTCAGTCTACCCATGTATCCGCTGCTGTGGCTGCTGCAGATTCCCGATGCCTGGGCCGTGCTCCCGGGCACCCTGGTGGGCTTCTTTGACCAATTTATTCCCGCGATTATTTCGGCGGATATCGAGGACCCCGTATCGCGCTTTGTGCTCGCAAGCCTTTCCGTGACCCAGCTCATCTTCATCGCGGAGAACGGCATTCTGATCCTGCGCAGCTCCATTCCCTTGAACCTCCTGCAGCTGGCCGCGGTGTTCTTTCTGCGGACGGTGATTACGCTGCCCGTGCTGGCCCTCGCGGGACACCTGCTGTTTTAGCGCGGCGGTTCGCTTACCCAATTTGAAAGCACGTCTTTCAAAGCAAACCGCTCATCCTTTCCTCTAGAGGAAAATCCGCCTACAGCACCCAGGCGCTCTACCTTTCTTGGCGGATCTTCGCCAACAGAGGAAAGCCCAGTGCTTCGCCTACTTAAAAAGTCTATGCTGATTGGGGCCCTGCCCCTTCTTGCCGCTGGCGCCGCCGCGGATCCCCACGAACCCCTAGCGACCTACATGGTCGAAGCCATCCCCTTCGCCCTAAAAGAGGGCAAATCCCTCGACGACATG
>Ga0181577_10005005_pt1 | contig 10184 bp, 7 predicted proteins | sample 101ome_21_FD_132468 | JGI IMG/M metagenome (GOLD analysis project Ga0181577, IMG submission 132468) | Coastal salt marsh microbial communities from the Groves Creek Marsh, Skidaway Island, Georgia - 101413BT metaG (megahit assembly) | ecosystem: Environmental > Aquatic > Marine > Intertidal zone... | reverse complement strand
TGTACATGTACACCTTACGCCTTGGCGTACCACTGGCTGGTACACGGGGCGATCGCCGAGTTCTGGAGCAACTTCTCCAAGTCGGCCTGACCCGTGATGGCAGGCATGATCTCCCGGAGGATGCCGTCCCTGAGGTCGTACACGAGGGCGTGGATGGAAACGGCGTTCCCGAACTTCCATGCCTGCGCGACGCACTGCGACGTCGCCACGGACACAGCTCCGTGGAGCACGTTGTATTCCGTCAGTTTATTTGCTCGCAGGTTGGGATCCTCGATCCCCATCAGTTCGTCTGCATGCCTATCCCGGATGGCCCTGATGTCGCCCACCCACAGGTTGACCAAGCCGCTCACGGACGACGGCAGGTCGAGCGCTGCCTTGACGGCGCCGCACCCGTAATGGCCGCAGACGACAATGTTCTTGATCTTGAGGGCAGTCACGCCGTATTCTAATGCGGACAACGTGTTGAGGTCCTTGGGAGACACAACGTTCCCCAGGTTTCTCGCGACAAACACGGCGCCGGGCTCCTCGCCCAGAAGCACGTCCGCGGGCACGCGCGAGTCACTGCAGCCGATCCACATCCATGTGGGATTCTGCACTCTCGACAGGATCCGGAAGTAGTCTTTATTGTTCTTCACCTTGTTCGCTGCCCACTCTTTGTTTTTCCGAAGCGGGACGTCCAAGAGGGACGACCTCGCTTCTGAACCGTTCATCCCGGGTCGCCTGGTCGCCTAGTCGCCTGGAAGAGGTGTGAGGGCGACGGGTGGTGAGATGCGGCCGAGACAGGGGGCCCAGTGGCTCCAGGGGGCCCAGTGGGACGTCAGGGAAAGGGGGTCGGCGTGTCGTCTTGTACCCTCCTACAGAGCCTCCCCCGAGACGGAGAGTTCGGCGACTGCCCGCCACCGGCGGCGGCTTTCGACGCGCGTGATCTCCGAGACACTTCAAGACACCAGTACGCTGCAATGCGCGCGTCGATCGCGGCGTTAAAACGTACAGCAGTCGTAGTAGGAAAAAATTTCCCAACCCCGAAGACGTCCAAACCGGCTCCACGCCTGCGCGACACAGCTTACGAGTCGGGCGGGACTTGAAATGATCGGATGGGCGAGGTTGCAATGGTTATGAGCGTGTTCGTAGAGAATTCGCCTCTCTTCCCGACGATCGTTCTACGTAGAGTCTCTGCGATACCATCTCGCAGCACCCCCTCTAAGCCCCACTCGTGTACGTATAGTACCGCTGGATGCCCTCCAGCAAGCTCACGGGGAGGCTCAGCGCCCACCCCACGAGCGGCACCCGCGACGTCGTCCCAAGCACGGCCTGGAGCACCGGCTGGGTCCGTCTGCCGAAGAGTGGGTCACGCAGCAGGTAGAGCAACAGCAGAACCTTCCTCCGGGTCAGCTCGTCCAGCTCCCTTGAGCTCAGCTTGATGCCCTGACGTGCGTACAGGCTCGCAATGCTCGACCCCGTCGAGGACGCGAGGTCCCGCGCGGCCCGCAGCGCCGAGTCGTTCGACCTCGCCCACGCGCTCCTCGTCAGCTCGGCGCTCGCCAACTCAACTGCCAAGCTGACGAGCCACGGTTTCCAGGATCGGATGCCGAACACCCGCAGCATGCCCACGTAGACGACAGGCCGCATGATGAAGCAAATCTCGCCGGCAAAGAGCCTCTTGGACGCGAGTCGGTTCGTCCGCTCCACCAAGTCGTCTATCCGTCTCAGCCGCTCGTCCTTGATCATTGGCGTCCGCGACTCCCGAAACGCCTGAAATGCCTTGAGCACCATGTTTGCCTTGGAGTCGGTCCTGTGACCACCGTCGCCACGACCGTCGCCGTCGCCGTCGCCATCGCCATACCCATCATCATCGTCAGCATCTCCACCATCAAACATGCCCTCGGCCCCGCCGTGCAGCATCAGTCGCCCGTCCGACTTGCGGAAGATGGCCAGACGCACCAGCGCCTTGAGCGACTCCACGACCAGCAGGGCGTCGTATCGGTTTATTCTCCTCCCGTTTCCCGAGTGGACCGCGTATAGCTCCACTAACACCTCGATCTGCTGGAGCGCGTTGAGGGCCAGCGTGAGCTCCGACGCGCCCTTGGGTGCCCGATCGTTCTCGTTGAGAATGCTGTCGTGGAAGACCCCGATGAGGTTTGACAGCGTATGGATGCCTTCCAGGGTGAACTCATTGTCCGAGAACCGGTCGGGCAGCAGCCAGGTGATGGTCGACAGGGCCGACTCGACCATCGCGAGCGCATCCGTGTGTGCTCGAACCCAGCGCTTGTACGACCCGAAATACGTCGCGGCGGAGGGGGGACAGGGACCACCAGCCATGGCGTATTAATACCTATCTACGAATACCTATCTACGGCACGTGGTTGGGGTCAGCGTCGACGAGCTCGTGGAATGAACTTTAAAGTTCAAACCGTTTGAGGGTTGACAAACCCGATTGAGCGTTCGAGGAAGCACCTCCCGTTCAGCGAGCGGGATGCGAGGGTTCCAGCTGCGGGAAGAAGCCGCGGGCGCGGCGCGGGCCCAGAACTCGAGCGAAGGCGACACTGCCCTCGTCGTCGACCAGGTCTGCGCAATGTTCGATGCTCTGGACGCCGGCCTGGTTCGCGACGTGCTCGAGCAAACCCGCGACACCGAGGAGGCCGTGGCGATCCTTTCCTCGATAATGCACGACAATGATCATGATGATCATGATGATCATGATGATCGTGGTGATCACGAAGCCTCCGCCTCCGACTCGGTCGATTATATCACGTCGATGTGGGACGACGTGGTGCCTCTGGACTGCAAGCGCATCATCTGGGGCATGCTATCCAGCAAGGACATGGCGCGGGCGGCTGGGACGAGTCGCGAGTGGGCACAGTTCGCCGAGGAGATGCGCACGTGGCGCACGTTTCTGGTCGTTCAGCGGTCGCTGAAGCCGCTGGCAGTCGAGGGACTCGTGCGGTCGCACGACCAGGCCGAGAAAATCAAGATTGACTACCGCAAGGCCAGCTCGTCGACCGCCACGGACGCCGGGCTGTTTTACCGCCAGATACGTCGCGGTCAAGAGGCACGGCTCGACGCCTTTGAGGAGGACGAGAACAACGAGAACGACGAGAACGACGAGAACGACGAGAACGACGAGAACGACGAGAACGACGAGAACGACGAGAACGACGGGGACTCGCTGCCTCGCCACCGACAGCTCCTTCGACGCCAGCCCCCGAAAGTCTGCCGGGACGTGCTCGTCAACAGCTCAGATGCCTGTCGCTTCGACAAGTACGAGCTCGAGTCCCTGCTCGACGCGCTCGAGTACATCGAAAGGCTGTCCATCGTCGATTCCTCGAGCATTGACGACGAAGCCGTCCGGTTCCTACTCGGGTACCGCCCGGCCCACCACCCGAACGAACAGGAACGGCAAGAGCTGTCGCTGTCGCTGTCGCTGCTCAACACCCGGCTCTCAAACACCGGTCTCAAAGAGCTCGTGCTCAACGGACGATGGTCGACGCTGGACGTCTCGCGCAACAGGCGTCTCACCGAGCTGGTATCGCCGCCGGCTCGATGCCCGCTCCGAGCTCTCACGGCCAAGAGCCTGCCCAACCTGACAAAGATCAATCTGTCTCTGGGTGGCACGAGAGTCGGCACGCTCGACCTCAGTGAGAACCACCAGCTCGGCGAGTGCATCATCACGGCGACGGACAGCTTCCGGGAGCTCAACCTGTCTGGCTGCAAGAACCTTCGGATGCTGATGCTCGACTGCCCGTCGCTGGAGACGCTCATCGCGGCCAGGTGTCGGCGTCTCCAGCTCGTGGGGGGCTATGTGAACGGTCTGAACATCCCGCGCCTCGTCACGCTCAACGTCAACGCGTGCCGAGACGTCTCGGACGAGGGACTCAACCTCCTCGTCGACAAACTGCGACACCTCCGGCATCTCAACGTCGGCGGGTGCATCCGACTCACGAGACTCAACGTGGACTTCCGACAGGCGCCCGGATGCACCCTCGACGCCTACGGCTGCGGCCGCCTGGGCCACGTCGAGATCCGCGGCTCGTCGGGCCTTGTTAAGCTCGTCACCGCCGGGTGCGGCGGCGCCGACGGCGTCCGAGTGATCAAACTGTAAATGCATCGTTCGTTGTTACGCACATACATATCATTCACCGTCGTCGTCGTTGAGGTAGCTGCTGGCCGTCTTGCCGATGAGCGTCGTCACGAGAACCGTCGCGACGGCGCCGACGGCATACAACACGACCACCAGGGGGCTCGTCGACTCGACGCTCCCCACGCTCGCGTCCATCGCCACCTTGCCGGCGGCGCCGATGCCCGTGTAGGCCACGGTGCCGGGCAGCATGCCCGCCCAACTCGCCACGATGTACTCAACAAACGGAATCTTTGTCAGCCCGAGACTATAATTGATCAGACTGTATGGAAATAGCGGCGACAACCGCATCAGAAACACCACCTTGCTCCCCTGGTTTTCAATCGCCTTGTCGACCGCCTTGAGGATCTTGCCGTTGCTCTCCTGGATCTTACGTTCGACAAACGCCCGGGCAAAGTACCGCGCCACCAGGAACGACAAGGCCGCACCGAAAGTCGACCCCATCGACACCAGTGCGGTACCGAGAGCGGGGCCAAACAGGAACCCGGCAGAGATGGTCAACACAGACGCCGGCACCAGGAGCAGCGCCGCCACGCCGTAGCACAGCACAAACACCACCGGCCCCAGGATGCCCGCCGATGTGACGGCCGCCTCGATCATCGTCGTGTCCATGCCGGCGATCTGAAACGCCGCGACTTTCGGAACCGGCAGCGGGAGCGCGTTGGCTGTTCCGGAGGAAACGAGCCACACGAGGCCGCTCACGAGCGCCAGCCGGCCGATGCGCGCCCGCATTGGCGTGCTGGGTGCATTCGAAGTCGAAGCGCAGCGCACGACGACCCTGGGCATGGGTCGTCGTGCTCGCGAACGTGCTGCCCGAGCACATCGTGTCGTTCCTGCATGGCCGACGAGTTGCGAGCCACCTTGCGCCCGCGTGGCCCGTGCTGTGAGCCGAATGCCATTGCCCATGGTCATTCTACTTCTCCTACTCCTGCGGTGGTTTTAAGACGCGGCTTCTTACCTCGACGGAATCAAAATTGCGATTGATGCCAGTGGCATCAAGTGGGTGCACCCACCCACTTCTTCAGGAGGACCTCCTCCCCCTTCTACCCCTCTTTCTTCTCCTTCTTCTTCTTCCTGGCCCGGAGCCACCCCTTGTAGAGCTTCCAGGACCACACCTGGCTTCCTGCCATCCCGGCGACCACCAGCGCGAGCATCCCGACCCGGACGGCCATCGGGATGGCGTGGCTGTCGGACAACAGCCGATGCGCGTACCAGCCGACCAGGGGCACGCACACGAACGTCCGGACGAAGATGAACGAGAACGTGAAGATGGGACTCACCACGTTGAACAGCTTGACGGCCCACGGATACCGGTACTCTCGCCGAATCTCGTTGAGAACCGTGAACGAGTTGAACACCGGCGACGTCACCTCGCCGATGAAAAACACAAACACGGTCGACACGCCCCCGACCCCGAGCTTGAGGACCGCCACCAGGTACGACACGGACAAAAAGTGGTGCACCAGGAAGAGCGGGTCCGAGATGGAGAAGATCGTGTCGAACAGCAGGTAGCTCAACGAGAACTGCATCATGTACGTCTCGAGCAGAGAGTTGATGTGGTCCAGCTTCTTATCGTGGATGAACCGACCCAGGAACAGCACCTCGACACCCACAAGAATACAAAAGAGGCCGTGAACCAGCGAGCAGGCGCACGTCCCGATGAGGCTCGCCGTCTTGGTGCGGAGGCCGCACCCGACGCGGCACACCGCAAACGTCAGGGCGTAGAGCACGCCGAAGAACAGGAGAAAGGCGAGCACATCGTGGTCGATGAAGGACGCATTCAGAACGCTGAATGCGTCCCGGATGGAGACCAGGGCAGCGGTCAGTGTCATCGTGTCGTCTGTCATCGGTGTCGTTGGTTGGGGGCCTGTCTCTCGCGCTGTCGTGCTCTCTCGTCGTGCTCTCTCCCACAGAGCGCTCCAGCGACAGCGACGTGAACCTCTCTCGGAACACGCACGGCGCTACGAAATGAATTATCGAAATTATGGGCGACTCGCCGTTCAATTTTTCGCGCGCCCTCAAGCCTTCATTCTCAACTGTAGATATGTCTCTGACCAAGAGAGCTGCATCTCCGGTCCAAGCTGTACGTGCCCGTGTGCCTGTGTGCCCGTGTGCCCGTGTGCCTCGCGCAGACGAAATACAGGGGCAGTCCCCCTTCGATCGTTCATCGATTCGATCGGTCTTCGAATCCAGTCCAGTCCCCCTCTACCTCCTCTCTACCTCACTCGCCGTTTCCACCACCACATCCTCTTGACAGTCAACGAAACGAACGAAGATGACGACCGATATTGACATGGCGTCCGCGGAAGGGGGCAACGGCGTCCAAATCGACGAAGACCTGCACTCGCGCCAGCTGGCCGTTTACGGCAAGGAGAGCATGCGGCGCATGGCCTCCAGTAACGTGCTGATCATCGGTCTGGGTGGGTTGGGCGTGGAGGTGGCCAAGAACGTGATCCTGGCGGGGCTGAAGAGCGTGACGCTTCACGACGCCACGCCGGTCGAGGTGAGGCACCTGGGGTCGCAGTTCTACCTGTCCGAGGGGGATATCGGCAAGCCCCGCGCCGAGGCGTGTAGGGACAGTTTGCAGGAGCTGAATACGGCGGTCCCGGTGGCATCATCGAGCGAGGAGCTTTCCGAGGCGTTCTTGGGGCAGTTTGACGTGGTCGTGGCCACGCAGACGGGGCTGGCCGAGGCGGTGCGCATCGACGAGATCTGTCGGAAGCACGGGAAGGCGTTCGTCAAGGCCGATATCCGCGGGGTGTTTGCGTCGGTGTTCTGTGATTTCGGGGAGCAGTTCGAGGTGACGGACGTCGACGGGGAGCAGCCGCACTCGGGCATCGTGGCCGGCATCACGCCGGGGGCGACCACGCTGGTGACCTCGGTCGAGGACGACCGGCTCGAGTTCGAGTCGGGCGATATGGTGGTCTTCTCCGAGGTTGAGGGCATGACCGAGCTCAATTCAATGGCTCCGGTGAAGGTCCTGTCGGCCAAGGCGCACTCTCTGGAGCTGGAGGTCGACTCGACGGCCTTTGGTGCCTACGTCAAGGGCGGTATCGTCACGCAGGTCAAGCAGCCCAAGACGCTGCACTTCAAGAGCTTGGCGGAGAGTGTCGACGCTCCGGGAGAGTTCCTGGTGTCGGACTTTTCCAAGTTTGAGAGGCCGCCGTTGCTGCACGTCGGCTTCCGCGCCGTGGACGAGTTTGTCACCGCGCAGGGCCGCGCGCCGAGGCCGGGTGACGCCGCGGACGCCGCTGCCGTGGTGGAGATTGCCAAGAAGATCAACACGGATGAGTCGGTCACGGTGGACGACAAGGTCGTGTCGCTCCTGGCCAGCACGTGGTCGGCCGAGCTCAACCCGATGGCGGCCGCCTTCGGGGGCGTCGTCGGGCAGGAGGTGGTCAAGGCCGCCTCGGGCAAGTTCCATCCCACCTTTCAGTGGTTCTACTTTGACTCGATCGAGAGCTTGCCGGAGGAGCCGCTCTCGGCGGACGAGCTCGCGCCAGAGGGCGGCCGCTACGACGACCAGATTGCTGTCTTCGGGAGGTCCATGCAGCGCAAGCTGGAGTCTGCCAACGTTTTCCTGGTCGGTGCCGGCGCCTTGGGCTGCGAGTTCCTGAAGAACCTGGCGCTCATGGGCGTGGCCTGCGGCAGCGGCAACGGCGGCAACGGCGGCGGCAAGGTCACCGTCACCGACGACGACACCATCGAGAAGAGCAACCTGAGCAGGCAGTTCCTGTTCAGGGACTGGGACATCGGCAACGCCAAGTCGTCCGTGGCCGGCGCGGCAGCGAAGAAGATCAACCCCAGCTTCAACATGGAGGCGCTCCAGAACAGGGTGTCGCCGGACACCGAGGAGGTGTTCAACGACCAGTTCTGGAACGGCAAGGACCTGATTGTCAACGCGCTCGACAACGTCAACGCCCGCCTGTACGTCGACTCGCGCTGCGTGTACTTCGGCAAGCCCCTGCTCGAGAGCGGGACCCTCGGCACTAAGTGCAACACGCAGAACATCATCCCGAGGCTCACCGAGAACTACGGGGCCACCAGGGACCCGCCCGAGAAGTCGGCGCCGATGTGCACGCTGCACAGCTTCCCGCACAACATCCAGCATTGCCTGACGTTTGCGCGCTCCGAGTTCGAGGGACTCCTCGAGAAGTCGCCGGCAGACGCCAACGCGTACCTGGAGAACCCGGAGAAGTTCGTCAACGACGTCACCCACAGCAGCGACGCCGCGGCCAAGGAGAACCTCAAGCGCGTGGCCGACGCGCTCATCGCGGACAGGTGCTCCACCTTCGACGACTGCATCAGGTGGGCCAGGATCAAGTTCCAGACCCAGTTCCACGACAGGATCAGGCAGCTGACCTACACGTTCCCGGAGGACGCCAAGACGAGCACGGGAGCGCTCTTCTGGTCGGCGCCGAAGCGGTTTCCGACCGCGCTGGAGTTCGACGTCGCCGATGCCTCGCACGCCGCGTTCGTCCAGGCCGCGTCCATCCTCAAGGCACAGGTGCACAACATCGAGGTGCCGGACTGGGCCAGCGAGCCGCAGACCATGGTCAAGAAGGCCGCCGCCATCGAGATTGACGCCTTTGTCCCCAGCGACAACGTCAAGATCGAGACAGACCCGAAGAAGACCGCCGAGAATGCCGCATCCGCGGCCGAGGACGACGCCAGCGGTCTCGATGCCATGGTGGCCGAGCTCGCCGCCGTCGTCAAGACGCTGCCCGAGAACTACCGCCTGACGCCGATCGTCTTTGAGAAGGACGACGACACCAACTTCCACATGCAGTTCATCGCCGGTTTCGCCAACATGAGGGCCAGAAATTACGCCATTGGCGAGGTGGACAAGCTCCAGGCCAAGCTGATCGCCGGCCGCATCATCCCGGCCATCGCCACGACCACGGCCCTCGCCACGGGGCTGGTCTGCCTCGAGATGTACAAGGTGTTCAACGACGCCCCGCTCGAGAAGTACAGGGACAGCTTTGCAAACCTCGCGCTGCCGCTGTTCGCCATGGCCGAGCCCAAGCCGCCCGTCACCGTCGAGTTCAATGGCCTCAAGTGGTCGCTCTGGGACCGCTGGGTGCTAGAGGGCGACTTGACCGTGCAGCAGGTGCTCGATTGGTTCAAGAACAAGAACATGGACGCCTACTCCATCTCGTGCGGCAGCTCGCTGCTATACAACTCGCTCTTCCCCAAGCACAAGGAGCGACTGGGGCAGTCGATGCTCGAGGTGGCCAAGACGGTTGCCAAGCTCGAGGTCAAGGATTGGGAGAACTCGTTCGACGTCGTCGTCGCCGTCGAGGACGAGGACGAAAACGACGTCGACGTGCCCCTGGTGACCATCAAGTTCAGGTAATCGATCGGTACCTCGGTTGTTGCATTTGAAACATTCATTCAGCGTTCTTGGTCCCTTGCGCTGCCTCTTCGTCGTCCTGTCCTTCGTCGTTGTTCTCCCACACGGCCGCGTTCCCGCCGATCCCCTTGTTCGACAGGTTCACCTTGAGCACCCGCCCGTACAGTTCCGCGTTGTGCATGTTGTCCACCGCCGCCTGGGCGTCATCGGCGTCTTCGAATTCTACAAAGCCAAACCCCCGGTGGGTCCCAGTGCGGTTGTCGAAGGGAATACTGATATCAACGAGGGGACCGAACGGCAGGAACGCTGCCCGAAAGATGTCCTTCGTGACGAGCGCGTCGAGGCCGCCCACGTACAGCGTCGTCTGCCGGGCGTCCAGCTGAGTGAGTGGGACGTCGATTTGTCACGACGCTCGTCAGTGCGCACGCACCTTCCTGTTCGCCATGGACCGCCCGACCGACGACTCACGCACGCAGCGACTGGGGTGACACGAATGAATCGAAACCACGGAGCGGGAAATTTGTTTGGGGCATGCGGCATGCTGAACTCGTCAGACGAAACCTGTGTCGTTGTTTCGTCTCTGTGTGTGATCTCCTAGACAGACAGACAGACCGACAGACCGACAGAGAGCATGAGCGGGGCCAGGAGCTGGGGTGGTCTGAACGCCAAGGACCGAGAGCGGGGCGGCAATGAACT
>Ga0181577_10004996_pt1 | contig 10197 bp, 9 predicted proteins | sample 101ome_21_FD_132468 | JGI IMG/M metagenome (GOLD analysis project Ga0181577, IMG submission 132468) | Coastal salt marsh microbial communities from the Groves Creek Marsh, Skidaway Island, Georgia - 101413BT metaG (megahit assembly) | ecosystem: Environmental > Aquatic > Marine > Intertidal zone... | reverse complement strand
CAAGCCGAAAGCAAGGTTATCCTCTTCCCTAATCCGACCCGAGGCAAGCTGTATTTCGCCCTTGATCAAGAAGAGTTAAGCAATGCAACCGTAAGCGTGTATTCATCCCTGGGACAACTCGTGCTTACCGAACCACAAGTGGAGCTCAGTGCCGAGCGCTATGAGTTAGATCTGAGCGGTCTTGCTGTTGGGACATATACCGTTGCGATTCAGCATCGCGGTACTTCGCTTATGTATCGGGTAATTCTGCAATAGGGTTGCTGGGTATCAGCTTTCAGCTCTCAGCTGTCAGCTTTCAGGGTAGCCCAACGCCTAGCACCTTCCTCTTGCAACTTGAGACTTGAGACTTGCCTGATATAGGTTGACCGCTTTCAAAAACAATCTCAATGAAAGCAAATATCAGATCAATACGAAAGCAGCGTAGATACTCGGAGGAGTTCAAAAAAGCTCCGATAGAGCAGATAGCCAAATTCAACCCTCCCCTAATCTTTAATCTTTTTGTCTTTCGTCTTTTGTCTCAAAAAAACTCTCCCCCAAGCAATATTCTCCCCCAAAATCCTGTTATGCTCTAAATCTCCTTTTTAATGAGCCTAGCGAACAACCTCAAGCAGGCACCCCTACTCCTGATGGTCGTTGTTCAACCTTTTCTCTCTCACGCCGAAGTCCGCTCCCTAGACGAGCTGCTCTCCAGCGGCGCTATCGAACTCTCCCTTACGAGCAGCGGTGGACACAGCGCGGAATGCATTACCCTCAAAGCTACCAACCTCAGTTCGAATTCTATCACAACGCGACTCGAACCCGGCCGCACGCTTCACCCGGAGGACGAAGGTGAACAGAGCATTATCGTCACCCAAGAATTGATCTTTGCCCTGCACCCCGATCAGAGCATCGAACGACAGGTCTTCGGATTCTGCTTCCAAAGCCTCGACGCCGGTCCCAGCTATGGCACCACCTTTAGCCTCGGTCAGATCAGCGAAGGATCCCTGCTCGACATCGCGTCCTATCTCACTGCGCATCGTGATCTTCCTACCTCATCCCAACAAGAAGCCATCTGGGTGGTGTCAGATTGCCATCCACTTAGCTCGGTACACGCCTACAGTGAACCCACCGAAGCCCTGGCCAATTACGTAGCCAACTCACTCGGACTCGAAAAGCCATGGTACACCACCGATCACGTCAAAACGGTGGATGAACTCTTCACTCGACAAGTGGAACGGGTGTATGGAGAGATACCGTTTCAAGTACTCTCCTACCAAACCCTAGACATCACCATCCTCGATAACAATGGCAGGGTGATGAAACGCCTCGTCCGTCGAACGAACTACGGCCCAGGCAACTACACCCAACCGATCGACCTTCAAGTCAAATACTGGCCCCAAGGCGAGTACGCAATACGTTTCGAAGAACACAACGGAAACGTAGTGAAGGAAGAGGTGTTTGAGCTGTAGGTGCCAGCTCGCCCGAACGCATGTGAGGGTGTCACCCCGAGCGGAGTCGAGGGGCGAGCGGCTTTTCACAACGTCCTCCTATTTCAATCAAAATTCCCGTGTTCTGGTCCCTCGACTCCGCTCGGGAAGACCCTCCTTACTGTCGGGCCAGAACACTGTGCTCAATGAAGCCTTGGTTCTCCATACCCCACAATGAATATTGAATATTGAACATTGGACGGCAAGTCCTAGTGCAACTTATCCAAATAATCCACCGTAAAATACCCCGGCGCTAGCTTGGTATCAAAGCGGTAAGCCGTGTACTCAAAGCGCTCGAGGAGACCTTTGTCGTCATAGACCTCGATCAGTGTGGGTAGACCGTGCTCGGCATCTACGTTGAGCTTGATCTTTTTGCCGTAGAGCTTCGGGACTTCAATGGTCTTTCCGCTCAGGTCGTCTTGGAATTGGTTTACTCCGGCGTTGCGCTCAATGATCAGATAGGCCGAAACACTCAACTTCGCAGCTACATCAATCACCGTCTCGCCATCTTTGGCGGTATACTTCACATAGCCCCAGTCTTCGGTTTCCGCCTGAACAGAGATCTCTTCGTTGCCCTTTCGTACCACCTTCTCGCACCAGAACTTATCGCCGATAACATTGTATTGGTCGCGGATGATGCCGAAGATGAAGTTGCAGCCCGCATCCGAGATGGTGTAGTGATTCAAGCCTCGGAATACCTTTCCATTCACGTCCAACGACAGATTCGTAAACGGAAATCCATTCGAAATGTACCACGCATCCTTGGTAGACTCTTCCGTATCGTACAAGATGTAATGCCCCTTATCGCTCATACGTCCCGCTACCTTGAACGGCTCCCGCTGGATCGTGAAGTCAAAAGAGGCCTTGACCATCTCACCATCCTGCCTCTCTTCTTTGGCCGAAGTGTATTGCACCACATTCGTCTTCGCCCACTGACTGTACATAAAGTCGAATGAAGCGTCACAATCGACCTTCTTTTGAGCCCAGGAGATCGAGGAGGATAAACAAACCAGCAGTATAAGCAGAAGCTTCGGCATGCGACGAATGTAAGCGTTGGAACTTGGATTTCGCCTCCTTCCAAGCGAGGTTGTCAACAGATTGCTAAGACCCCGAATTCAAGATTTCCTGAAGCCCATCCCAGCTCCACTTGCGCATTCCTTCCGAGCGGTGCACCATCCTTCCGTTGGCATCGATCACCACAGAAGTCGGTAGGGATCGGTATTGGAGTTCAGCCACGGGATAGCTACCCAACACATAGACAGGCAAGTCCCACTCCTTTTCTGCCAGAAAGGACTTGACCTTCTCAAACTCCTCCGAAGTCGCCACAATGAACACCACGTCGCCGTCGCTCTCGTCGATCATCTCTTGCACGTACGGCATCTCCGCATTGCACGGCGGACACCACGTCGCCCAGAAGTTCAAGAAGATCGGCTTGCCACGAAACTCGGCCAATCGGTGCTCCTCACCCTCCAAGTCGTATAACTTCCAATTCCAATTCTCCTCCGAGATCGGCGCGTCTTCATTCACGCTAACCGAACCAAAGATGCCCGTCGCCAAGATCGCACGTTGAAACAAGATCCGCCCATCCTTGGTCAGCATCATCACTAAAAACACAATGAACAGGATGTCCGTCGTCTTCCCCCACCAACTCTTCGCCTTAAAGGCCTCCCACTGCTTCTTGAAAAAATTCATACTGCGAATGTCGTTACTCTCTAGACGATGATGTGTGACGTTTCTTACGTTTTGGGCGCTACCCCGATGGCTCGGGGTCGGGCTATGCGCTGTAGTGTCGCTTTCAGCGCCAGCTGCCGCTTCTATCCCTAGCGCGGGGATGGGGAATGGGGAGCTGGGAGTTGGGAGCTTGGAGTTGGCGCAGCCTCCTTCCCCTTTTTGACTCCAAACCCGAAAAGATATGTCGCAGCTACGCAGCTTTTAGTCGTTTCTTGGTTTCCCCCACCTTATAGATGTGCCGGGACACGCTCAGCGTCGATTGGCAAGGTCGACTCTATGACTGCGATTTCAATCAAATGCTTGAGCTTCCTGTGGCTGGGGGCTGCACTCACATCCGCGATCTCGACTTGGAGGATCTGCAAAAGCGAAGCATCGTCACCCATCAGCACTGCTATGGTTGCACCGCCGGGGCGGGCTCGTCGTGTCAAGGAACATTGGTGTAACTTTGTTAGGTGACGGATAACGATCGACTCATCATTTTTGTCAAGAACCCGGAAAAAGGTCGGGTCAAGACGCGTTTGGCTGCCGACATTGGGGAGGAGCAAGCCATGGTGATCTACCACAAACTCTTGCTCTACACCCGAGAGATCACAAAGGGACTGAACGCCGACAAGGTGGTGTATTATTCAGAGCATGTTGACGACAACGATCTCTGGGACAATATGAATTTCGGAAAGCGCTTGCAGCAGGGAAACGACTTGGGAGAGCGTATGAATCACGCATTTGCAGAAGCCTTCGCTGAGGGCAAGGAACGCGTGATCATCATCGGCAGCGACTGCTTGGAATTAGAGACCTACATGATCAAGGAGGCATTTGCCGTACTCGAAAGCAACGATGTGGTGATCGGTCCGGCCCGCGATGGCGGCTACTACCTGCTCGGCATGAAGAAATTCTTCCCTACACTCTTCGAAGGCAAGCAATGGAGTTCACCCGATGTATTGATGGATACGATCCTCGACCTGAAGAAGATGAACTCGCGTTACTACCTACTCAAGACCTTGAATGACATCGACACCGCTGAGGACCTTGACGTAATGAACAAGTTCCCCGAGGAAAAAGGCGAAGACTGGTTCTAGTCCAGCGGAAACGCAATGAAAATCGCAGTCTTGAAACTGCATGGATAAGTTCCCGTAAGAGTAACCATATCAAGCAGGATTAATCTGCTTCTTTGTATCCATGTGTGGAATCGTCGGTCGCATAGATGTAGCGGAGGTCACTTCGGCCTTTGAGGACTTCAAGTCCGCTCCTACTCTATTGAAGCACCGCGGTCCCGACCACCAAGCCTTCCTGATCGAGCCTCCCGTGGCGTTAGGCCATACACGACTTTCGATCATCGACCTCGATGCACGTTCGCATCAGCCGATGACGGATGTGTCCGGGCGGTTCACGTTGGTTTTCAACGGTGAAATCTACAACTATAAAGAACTTCGACAGGAGTGCGAGCAGCTGGGCTATCGTTTCAAGACCCAGAGCGACACCGAAGTGTTGCTTGTACTCTTCCTCCATTTTGGAAAGGAATGTTTGTCCAAGCTCAATGGCTTCTTCGCCTTTGCCATGTTCGACCGGAAAGAAAAGTCGCTCTTCTTGGCACGCGATCGATTTGGGATCAAACCGCTGGTCTACGCGGTTACTGAGACCTCCTTTGCTTTCGCGTCAGAACTCAAGGCCATTCTCAGCATGGGAATGGAGAAACACATCGACCAAGTATCGCTGTTTACGTACTTCAAGTTCAACTACATCCCCGCACCGCATACCATCCTTCAGGATCACTTCAAACTCGAGCCGGGACATCACCTGACCGTCACCTGGGAAGGAAAGAAGGTCAACGTAGCGAAGGAAAAGTGGTATTCCACCCCCTATGATCCAGCCGAAGAAAAAGACCTCAGCGCCCACGATTACAAACAAGCGCAAAAGGTACTCAAGCGTTTCATCCGTGAATCTGTTCGTCGCCGGCTCGTGGCGGACGTTCCGGTAGGAACTTTCCTGAGCGGAGGAATCGATTCGAGCATCATCACCGCCGTAGCCGCCCAAGAACAAGAAGGCATCGAATCGTTCAGTATTGGTTTTCCCGACCAGCCTTTCTACGATGAAAGTCACTATGCCCGAGACGTGGCCAAACACCTCGGAGTGAAGCATCACATCTTGGGTGTGAAGGACCAAGACCTGCTCGAGAGCGCAAGTCAGGTTCTCGAACATTTGGACGAACCCTTCGCTGATTCGTCGGCGCTCAATGTCTACCTGCTTTCAAAATTCACTCGCCAACATGTCAAGGTGGCCCTGAGCGGTGATGGCGGTGACGAACTATTTGGAGGGTACAATAAACACGGGGCTGAGTTCAGAATGCGAAATCCCCGTCTGATCGACCACACCGTAGGATCGATGAAGGGGTTATGGGATCGAATGCCAGCTTCACGAAGCGGTCGATGGGGTAATCTCTTTCGACAACTCCAGAAGTTCTCTGATGGCTATCAACTCAGCCACCGCGATCGCTATTGGCGTTGGGCAGGAATTCTCACCGAGGAGGAAGCCAACTACTTCCTCAAAGAGGCAATGCTCGAGCGCGACCATCGCTTGTCTGATGACGGTCATGCTTACAAAAAGCGCAAGGATACGCTGCTTCAGCACATACGGAAGCAGGGAACGCTGAACGAAGTACTCCTAAGCGACATGCGCTTGGTACTACCGAATGACATGCTCTACAAGGTCGACTCCATGTCTATGGCTCATGGCTTAGAGGTGCGCACTCCCCTGCTCGACCAGCACGTGGTGAAGCACGCCTTTCGATTGCCGGTCATGTTCAAGGTCAATCACCTCCAGAAGAAAAAGATACTGCAGGCCAGCTATCGCGACATGCTGCCCGGTCAGGTCTTCGACCGAACGAAGAAAGGTTTCGAGGTACCGCTGCTGGAATGGTTCCAAGGTCCGATGAAGAGCAACTTCACGGCTCTTTGTGAGGATGAAGAATCGATCGAGAATCAAGGTTTGTTCAATCCCGTAGCAGTGCGTTCTTTGCAGCGAAAATTGTATTCCAATGACCCGGGAGACGCGCCAGCGACGGCGTGGGCTTACATGGTCTTCCAATCGTGGTTTAAAAAGCATATGCTATGAGCGGGGAGAGATCACCCATTCGTGTACTTCGGATCATCAACCGCTTTAACCTAGGTGGACCAACCTTCAATGTGGCCTACCTCACCCGATGTCTCGACGAGCCCTTTGAAACCCTTTTGGTCGGAGGCATGAAGGACGAAAGTGAGGCCTCGTCTGAATTCATTTTGGATAAGATCGAAGTACAACCGCGGATCATCTCAGAGATGCAGCGAAAGATCTCTTGGAAAGCTGACCTCAAAGCATACCGCGAACTGGATGAGATCATCAAGGAATACAAACCACACATCGTCCATACCCACGCTTCGAAATCCGGATTCCTTGGGCGATTAGCGGCGCACAGAAATCGGGTACCGATCATTCTACACACGTTTCATGGACACGTGCTCCACTCCTACTTCAGCACGATTAAGACGCTGATCTTCAAAAAGATCGAACGCTGGTTAGCGAAGAGATCTACGCGGGTGATCGCCATCAGCGACATTCAGCGCTATGAGCTCGGAGCCATTCATCGGATCGCGCCTCAGCAAAAGATCGAGGTCATTCCGCTCGGATTCGACCTACGCAGATTTCACGAGAACATGGATGAAAAGCGTCGTCAATTCCGTGAACAATACGGATTACAAGACGATGAGGTAGCGATCGGGGTCATTGGCCGCCTGGTACCGATCAAGAACCATAAGATGTTCATCGACACCATTAAGCCCCTTCACGCAAAGCACCCGAATGCCCGGTTCTTCATCATAGGAGGCGGAGAATTAGAGGAGGAACTCAAATCCTATTGCACCTCGGAAGGCATTGGATTTACATGGATGGAGCCACCCACCACCGAGAAACCCCTAGCCTTCACCTCTTGGATCAAGGATGTAGATGTGGCGGTTGCAGGATTGGATGTTGTGGCACTGACCTCATTGAATGAAGGTACCCCGGTCAGTTTGATCGAAGCGCAGGCGGCTGGAAAACCAGTGGTATCAACACGCGTCGGTGGCATCGAGGACGTTGTAGTCGAAGGAGGCTCGGCGTGGCTGTGTAAGGTGAATGATTCCTCGAGGATGGTCGTGCATCTCGACCGATTGATCGCCGATCCGCAACGACGAAAGACGATGGGAACTGTGGGTAAGGCGGACGTTTCAGAGATCTACAGCTTTGAACGCCTTGTTTCGGACATGAAGAACCTCTACCTCACCCTCTTGAAAGAAAAAGGAATCGTCTAACCGAATGAAAAAACCATTTACATTGCATTTCAAAGTGCTTTCCAATAATTCAGAAATGAAACTAAGAACCCTCATCATCTTGGCGGTTTTCGCCAGTTTTATCTCAAGTTGCAAACTCTTCGACCCAAGTGTCATGTTGAAGACCGGCAGAGACTATCCTTACCAGGTCGCCACCGACACCATGCCCGAGGATTACATCATGCAACCCGGTGACATCATCAATTTCCGACTGTTTAGCAACCAAGGATTCAAGATCATTGACCTTTCATCCCTCGACGAAGGAACGCGGATCAACGCCGGATTGAACAACCAGAACACCTTCACCTATCTGATCGAAGCCGACAGTTCGATCAACCTTCCAATCATCGGTCGCTCCAAGGTAGCCGGAATGAACTTGAAGGAGGCAGAAGCCTATCTGGAGGACAAGTACAGCAATTACTACAACGATCCGTTCGTAATGCTTCAGGTCAACAACCGTCGCGTCATTGTTTATCCGGGGCAGGGAGGCGCAGCGATGGTCGTCCGCATCCAGAATGAATACACCACGGTGATCGAAGCACTGGCCATGGCAGGAGGAATCTCAGACCGAGGCAAAGCGCATAAGATCAAGGTTTTGCGAGGAAATTTGAATAATCCCGAAGTCTATAAACTCGACCTGAGTACCGTAGAAGGCATGAAAGAGGCGAATCTGATTTACGTAAGAGCGAACGACATCATCTATGTGGAGCCGTCCTACTTTGCTGGAAAGCAGATTCTGCAGACCACCTCGTCGATCTTAGGATTGGTGACCTCATTGATCGTCACGTACGTCCTGGTACTCAACCTATCACAATAACAAGGTTAGATGGAAGAACAGAATCCTATCGCGCGAATCCGTTTGCAAACGAACGTCCTGAAGAACAGGGCTTTGACTTTGACTTGGGGCTTCTTATTCAGATCCTGCTCAAGAGCTGGTATTGGTTCATCCTGATCTTGGCGCTCTTTGTTGGAGGCGCATAAACCTATGTCTATTACTCACAACCTATATACGAAGCGAGTATTCGAAGAAAGCCTTTGTTCAGAACGTCAACCGGATCTTCGTCGAGAACAAGATCAAGAACCTTTCAGTGGTCCTCAACAGCGTTAACCTCGAACGTGCCCGTTATGGCAGCTACGGCAAGCGCTACGGAGGATACGGTTACGGCTATGGTTATGGATACGGGTATGGGTACGGATACACCTCCGGAAACGGGTACTACACCGAAGACGAAGATTCGGAGAAGGACAAGTCAGGAATTCTGCGAAATTTGAAGCGCAATTCAGAAGAATGACCGTAAAAGAGACCCCGCTTCAAGGCCTACTGATCCTACAACGTACCATTTTCAAGGATGATCGAGGATATTTCTTCGAAAGCTTCCGTTCCTCGATCCTTGAAGAACAAGGGATCCAAGAGCAATTCATCCAGGATAATGAGTCAATGAGCCACAAAGGAGCGGTCCGCGGACTCCACCTGCAAGCCCCTCCACATGGGCAGAGCAAACTGCTTCGCGTAGTTAGAGGTGCCATCTATGACGTTGCCGTAGACATCAGAAAGAACTCCGCTACCTACGGTCAGCACTTTGGACTAGAGCTGAACGAGGAAAACAAGACCATGCTGTACGTTCCCGAAGGCTTTGCCCACGGATTCTGCTGCTTGGAAGACAACACAATCGTTCAGTACAAGTGCTCCAACTACTACCACAAAGCCTCCGAGATGGGCGTGGCCTGGAATGACCCCGAAATAGGTATCCAATGGCCGGTAGAAAATCCGATCATCTCTGAGAAAGACGCCATCCTACCGCGGTTGGAAGACTTTCAGTCGCCTTATTGAGTTTCAGGTTATAGGTTGCAAGTTCCACTTTGTGGCTTCAGGTTGAAGTCTTAAAGTCCTCGATTCACCTTAGTCAAATTCGCGTAATTCGCGCAATTCGCGGCCTAAGAATCACAATAGGCCATTATTGAATCCACCGCACAATGATTATTCATTATGCGATGTTCATTGATTCCTGCGTTGCCTTTCTATCTTCCGACCTCCTCTCCTACCTTCGTCAGTACATGAGAATTCTCAACCTCATCATCATCTTTTCGGTCTTTGCGCTGATCAGTGGACTGTTCAATTTCCTCTTTTTGAGGTGGACACGTACGCTCGGAACAAAGAATCAAGGCCCGGCCGAACAGGAGCGTTGGAGCGCCTCGTACAAGCCTGCCATCGGTGGCATTTCATTCTACATCATCTTCTTGGTGAGCTATGTGGTGTACCTTTTCATCCACAATCCGGAATTCCACACCAATGAAGAGATCAGTCACCTCGGCATACTGATCGTGGTCACGCTGGGCTTTTTCACAGGCTTGGCTGACGATGCCTTCAATACCCTTCCTTGGCTGAAATTTAGCGCTCAAGTCGCCTGTGGCGTTCTACTCTTACTCTTCGACGTGCAGATCGAATTCTTCGAATTGTACTGGGCCGACGCCTTGCTCACCATCTTCTGGACCGTGGCAGTGATGAATAGCATCAACATGCTCGACAATATGGATGGCATCACTACGGTGGTCAGTATCTTCATCCTTCTGGCGGCAGCTATTTCAGAAAATCCACTGGCTGACTATAACTTCTTCTACACCTTCATCTGCGGCGGAACGGTTGCGGCGCTCGTTGGCTTTCT
>Ga0181577_10004977_pt1 | contig 10215 bp, 9 predicted proteins | sample 101ome_21_FD_132468 | JGI IMG/M metagenome (GOLD analysis project Ga0181577, IMG submission 132468) | Coastal salt marsh microbial communities from the Groves Creek Marsh, Skidaway Island, Georgia - 101413BT metaG (megahit assembly) | ecosystem: Environmental > Aquatic > Marine > Intertidal zone... | reverse complement strand
TGTGCTTGACGAGATCAGCGAAGAACTCCGTTCACGCTCCACCGCCCACATGGGCGACGTGGTTCAGCCGCTCCCGCCCATGGTGCAGGACGACGGTGGTTGGCGCTTGGACGGCGAGGTCAAGGACGGTCACATCTACGAACTGGCGTTTGACGGGACGGACGCCCATGCCGAAGCCATTGAGCGTGCAACCGGATTCTCCTTCCTCGGTGACGCCACCGACGGCTTCGAATCGCCTCGCCCGTGCCACATGACCGGGGAGCCAACCACGCGCCGCGTGCTTCTCGCTAAGTCCTACTGATCTCGGCGAACGCGCCATTCCATTGCGCTCAGGCACTTTGCGACCGCGCCGCAGCGCCGCAATGCATGCAGTGTTGCCCTTGCTGGGGGGTAAGAACGCTGCACACTGAGCAGGGCCCGTAGCTGTGAAGTTCAAGCACAGCTCGGCGGCGAATCATCACCCATGCCACCCATCCATACAACACGGTCAGCAAGGCGAACAGGGCCGCGCTGACCATGGGGCCAGGCTTGAACAAGAAGTAGATGGCGCCCAAGGTGAAGAAAATGGAGGCCGTGAACGCGTACACCGTCCATTCCAATCGCATGCGACTCAACCACGCCTTGACTCGGCCGTATATGAGATATTTCGTCAACATATTGTAACTCGGGTGGCGTTGTGAACAACCCTCATGGAATCGTTCACACATCCCGCTTCCTCGCCGGAAGGGCCCATCTCCATCGGAACGTGCCTTGGTTCGCACCGTTCGTACCTCGCAGAGGAACGAGGGTGGGAACCTTCAAATCGGAACCTTCGGGTTCTGGATTGGAAGGTGACCTCCGCTGAGACCTTGTCGACACCGAACAAACGACGGCGCACACCAAGCACAAGGAAGGTGAACGGTTTGATCAAGTGGACCCTCAAGCGCATTGTTCCCGCCAAAATCAAGCGGATGTGGCACACCCGGAACCTCGTCAAAGTGGGCATTACCCCCATCAAGGAACGGGAGTGCAACCTCTGCGGTTTTGAGGGGTTTTTTTCGGTGGTTGGGCGCCCGTTGCGCTTGGATGCCATGTGTCCGAACTGCGGTTCCATGGAACGGCATCGGCTGATGATGCTTGCCCTTCAGGATGGAGACCTCCCTCAGATGAGCGACCCCAAGACCGCTGTGCTCCATTTCGCTGCTGAGCCTATATTGGAACGCATCTTTCGTGAACGCTTCGACACCTACGTCACGGCGGATTTCTTTGTTGATGCCGATCTGAAACTCAACATGGAAGCCATGGACGTGGAGGACGAGCAGTACGATGTCATCATCGCCAACCACGTGCTGGAGCACGTCGACGACCACAAGGCCTCGACCGAAATCGCGCGCGTGCTGAGCAAAGGGGGTGTGTTGCTCTGCCAGGTCCCCATCGTAGAAGGGTGGGCAACCACGTACGAAGACCCCTCCATCACGACGGATGAAGGTCGCTGGTTGCATTTCGGCCAGGGTGACCACGTGCGGTACTACGGGGCTGATTTCAGGCAGCGCATCGCTGCAGGTGGCCTCAAGCTCACGCATGAATTCACGGCAGAAGGCACCGACGTGCTTCGATACGGGCTGCTCCGCGGGGAGAAAACGTTCGTGTTCGAAAAAATTTGACCTGTCTCAAGAATTGATTGCTCGGTTTCAAGGCACGCTGCGGTGTGCGGTGTCCTCAAGGAATTGATCAATACATCATGGAGAGGAGTAGTTCTATAATGAACCAAATGGTAGGTTCGTGATTCGGGTTTCGGTTACGAATAGGAGGCCAGTGAAAATCATTAACTCCCAACAACGGGTTAAATAGTGTAGGGGGGAGAAGTAGTAATGTCAAAGATTAGATTTATTGGCTCAAAATCTCGAATTAGCGGGAAAATTCTTGACATTATTGGAAAGCCCTCGTCTGAGGATTCCCGTTTCGTCGACGCCATGTGCGGGTCGGGAGCAGTTGCAGTTGAAGCCACTCAACGTGGATGGCCGATTGTGATCAATGATTTTCTCAAATCCTCGGTAATCATGACAAAATCTCGACTTCTATCTGAAGATAATGTGCCTTTTGAGAACCTAGGAGGATATTCAAATGCTGTGTTGGAGTTAAATAAAGTTGAACCTTTAGAAGGTTTCTTTCACGAACATTATTCAGAAAGTGCAGAGAGGCCCTACTTCACAGATGAAAATGCTATGAAAATCGATGGAATGAGAGTAAAAATCCGTCAATGGATAGCGGATAGTTGTATCAGCAGAGATGAGGAAGAACTCCTGATCGGTGATTTGATGATGTCAGTGAATCAGGTTGCGAATACAGCAGGCACCTATGGATGTTTCTTGAAAAAAGTGCAAAGAAATGCTGAAAAACAAATCACAATCGAGGCAAGGAAGTTACTACCCAAAAAGTTAGAGCTTGTGAGTTTCACAGGGGATGTTTCCGGTTTGCATCATCACATACGTTCTGGTGACATTGTATATCTCGATCCCCCTTACACCAAGAGACAGTATGCTGCGTACTACCATATCCTGGAAACCATAGCTGAAGGTTCTGAACCCACCGTTGGCGGTGTCACTGGTCTAAGAGATTGGAAAAATCAAAAATCCGACTTCTGTTACAAAACGAAGGCGTTAGATGCTATTGTAAAACTTGTGGAAAGCTTACGAAATGCAAAGAAGATATACCTATCTTACAGTAACACAAGCCATGTCCCCATCGAACGGTTGTTAGGTGCCCTGCGAGAGATTGATGAAGTCAAAGTCAATATCCACAATGTAGGAGAAATTTCAGACTACACCCCTAGTCAAAAAGCCTCAAAGAATAGAGATAATGTACAAGAATGGTTATTTGAGGTGCAGATTCTATGAAAGTGTCAAAATCCCAAACGATACTTTCTGAATTGAACGACATGGTTCAAAATCTCTGTCTTCCAACCCTTACTCGCACCGATGTCATCGAGTACCTTGCTTGTGGACTTGGTGGGATTGAACATTCACAGATTATCGATTTAGTTCAAGAATTCAGTGGAAAGGGGGAGGTCTTTGAAAATCAAAACCCCAAAGCCTCCAGATTTGGTCTAGAGGAATTGCAGAGGGAAGTGGAACGATTATGCGATGAGCATGAGGGCCTCAAAAAATTCCACGTTATTGCAATGCTTAGTGATCAACCCCTGCCTCCATCTGAAAGGAAACAAAAAGGTGTTTATTACACAGATTTTCGCCTGTCTCAAATTCTGAGAAATGAGTTGAAGAGAACACACACGATTCCCGAGAGAATCCTGGAAATGAGTTGCGGTTCAGCGATCCTTGCGGGGGAAGCCACCGACCACTATGCTGGTGGAAATCAACAGGAACTGAGTAGGATTATCCGAGAAGAAGTTCACCTGTGGGATATTTCTGCACAAGCACTGAGGTCGGCTCTAGCCACATATTGCACGTTTGGCGTACAAATAGTCGATCTTCGAGGCCTCGTATCCCGAATGCATTTAGGTGATAGTCTGCAGATGTACGATGCCTCGGGTTTTCACAACAACTTTGGCTTGATTATAGGAAACCCTCCTTGGGAGAAATTAGGTGTGGATAAACAAGAAATAGCAAAGAGTCTTGATGCAAGCCACTTCTATGGAGAAGACATACCAAAACACCTGAATGATGAAGTCAATTCAATTGCAGTCAAAAAGAGAGAGGCGAACAAGAAGTACATCGAAGGGCTCGAAAAATTAGGATTTAAACACCAAGAAGGGACAAACGACTTGTACAAATTTTTTGTGGAACTCGCATTGAACCTCTTATCATCAAGCGGACGTTGTGTGCTGATCTTACCAGGCTCAATCATTCGCTCAGAAAGCTCCTCACAACTGCGAGTTGCATTGTTTACCGGCAATTACAAGCAGATTCGGATTCAAGTCACGGATAACTCGGAAGCATATTTTTCAGAAGTCGATTCTAGAAAGAAGATTGTCATTCTGTCGTTCGAAGGAGGTAAAAGAAAACCAAACCAGATTTTCATTGGAGGATTTGATTAATGAGTGAAGATAGAGGAATGTTGTCCCTTAAGATCAACCAACTAAAAGAGTTAGGTGGAGACCTGATGTTAGTTCCTGAAATTACGAAATCCAGCGAAATGGTAATCCTGAAAAAGTTGCAAGAAGTAACGACAGCAATGTGTAATTCAGAACTATGGAAAATAGATTACTGTAGAGAGGTAGACATGACAAACAAAAAGAAATTTTTTCTGCCAAAACCCGGAAATGATACCTTACCAATTCTTGAGGGTAGAATGGCCCACGCATTCACTTCTAAAGCCAAAGAATACATCAGGGGAAAGGGTCGTTCCGCCGTTTGGTTGACAAATTCAGATTCCAAACGAGATTATGATTCACTGGTCCAATATCACTTGCCAAAAAATAAAATCAAAAAACAGGCTCAATCAAGAATTAGCAAACAGAGAATTGGGATACGCGACATCGTTGGGCAGACAAACGAACGGACCATGATGGCTGTTCAAATCCCTGCCGGTGTTTGCTGCGGGAACAAGGTTCCAACCATTCTACTTCCATATTTCAATAACAGTGAACCACTCAATCTCGAGGCTCAAAAGGTATGGATATGCATCGCAAACTCGTTCGTGTTTGATTGGGTTGCAAGGAAGTTTGTCACAACTTCAATGAATAAATTCATCCTTGATATTCTCCGAATCCCCAATAAGATTGTCCCGGGCTCAAAAGAATGGGAAAAATTGGTTGAACTATATGATAAAATGGAAGCCGAAGAATTCATGTCACTAGGATGGGGTAAAATCAGAGCTGAAATTGATGCGGAGGTGGCACTATCGTGTCAATTGGATATCACGATGATGGGTCAAATCCTCGATTCCTTTCCACTCATCGACAAGAAGGAGCACCCCATTCATGATGAGAAGCACAGCACAGTCACGAAGGATTCAGTCCTGTCGAAGATGGGTAGTAAGAGGTCAGAAAAGAGATGTGAAGAAGCGTTTGAGCTTGGAGCGATTCCATATCGGCCTGATGGTCTGATTTCAAACCAATGAGCTTACTCATCTTCGCATTCGGCATGGAGATGCTCCAGTACCATAAGGGCACGCTGGAACAACTCTTCTCGCTCCTCAGGGGTTGAATCGTGATCGATTCGAGACCCATCTGAGCGGGTACCATAAAACCACTCTCGCTGGCCGTTCAGACCAACCTCATTGTGAATGCCCTGTTGACTGAGTCGAGCATGGAACTCTGTCTCCGCTGAGTTTCTCCCCCATCGACGAGCAGGGAATGATCGGCGCTCACGAATAACGTAGTGTGTCAAATTACCGCGAAGGTCTCGAGTTGGTCTGTCCGTTGCTCCCTCATTTTCTCGATTAGCGCTGTTTGTCCGACCACACTTGAGCATGGGGTTAACATCGACGATATCGCCAGCCTCATTCTCGGATACATCGTGGCCGATGTAGACTTCCATGGATCGGGCAGAGGTTGAATTGCTTGATCCAGTGGAGCCCGTGGTTCTCCTTCGCCCGTTACCTGATGATACTCGGCGTCGCCGTACTGTCGAGTTGTGAGCAGTGGCAGGGTTCTCTGCGAACCTTGTGCCCACAGACGAAGGAGTTGCTGAGGTCGCTTCCGTCTCTGCCTCGACATGTTCCTCCGTCACTGTTGGAGTAGGAACGGTGCTTGGATAGATGGCATACACTTTTCTACGGGCAGTAGTTTGATGACGCAACGCGTCGACGTGTCCCCTAAACTCCTCCCCGAAGCATTCCTGAATCTCATCGAGCGTCAAGACACCAGCCCAAAGCACACCATCTTGGTCTTCAACGAGGACGTTGTAAAGTGGATAGGGTCCATCTCCTTCTGGCGCCTCACCTCTCCCGCTCTCAGAGAAAGGGTAGATTTCTATTATATCTTCATGTAAGTGGAACTCAGGTATTTCGCGCCCCCTGTCCGTTCTTAATGCGGTACGAAAACGAACGTCGTCTGCGACGCATTCCGTGTTATTTTCATCAAGATAATGCACATTTCGGCGATATTCGGGGCGTCCTTCATGATTTGTCACATTGGCGGCTGGAACAGGGTCTGTGAACCATGCTCGTAGGGCATTAGGATATCCATTTGGAGTTACCCTGATTTGACGCTGGCCAGAACCTGTTGCTGACGCATGCGCTCCAGAGGCAGTAGCGTAATCTATCCGGCTCACCTGTTGGAACCACGCACGAACGGGAACGGTGTCATCGGGCAACATGGGAGGTTTGTCGTCCTCGGGACCCTAAAAATCTTGGGAATCTATTGGTTGTATTTCCATTCCAAAGCGTCACGATCCGGGTCTATGTTGCCGACGTAGAGTGTTTCGCCATCAAGACGCGTGTACTCTTCATCGAGGGTCGGGTCAACCTCAATATCAAGGGTGTCGGGGTTAATTTTGAGCAATCCCAAGTCCCACAATCGATGGACATCTCTTCTCAGCAGGAGTCCATTGCGAGGGTGCATTGTTTCCTCACCGCCCGCATCGATAATGTGAGCTGCTTCGATGACCTCCCCGCCGACCGTTCCTGTGACAAGGCACCTTGGACCGTAAGCACGGATGAGGGCATTTCTGAATGGGGTTTGCCCGGGTCGGCTCCTTCTGAGTGCTACTTCGTACCCAACTTCTTCATCTAGAGCAGCATTTACATCGAAATCATCATCTTGGTGGCCTTCTGAACCGAACGGATCCTCATCACTGTCTTTTTGATTGGAGGCTATTGAATGATCGTTGGAACCTTGCAAAATCTGTTTTAATGAATCATTCGGGATTGTGAAAACACCTCTGACCGCTTCTTTCAGTCTATCACACTCACGTATTCGTTGAAATACCGACCGGGAAACACTGTCTCCTCTTCTCCCTAATTCTTCCCGACTCAAATGGGATGCAATTGCAGGTTGTCCTGTGGTGCGTAAAAGTACCAAGATATCACCTTCACTCGCGCCTCTCCACCCAACCACATCGCTTATTCTGCTCATTCTGGTTTCATTGGGACGGGCGTTGGTCGGCGGAAAAAGATTTAAATCCAAACCCGGAGCTTTAAATACAGCGCCGTTGGATGATGTTTTGTTTGACAATTCAGTGAAAATACCATTACGCAACATATCTTGAAACTCATCCGCCCTTTGTCGAAGGTCCCGAGCTCCGCCTCCAGAAGTAGCATCAGCTGACTCATTGGCCAATTTTCGAACGTCTCCTCTTTGAACTTCATGAAAAAAGACCGTGGTTTGATTCGAGAACATGGGATTACCACAACTCCCTAGTTCTTGAATTTACATGGTGCTTCAAACCTTGGCTACGTGCGAGTGAATTTTCACTCAACATTTTTTTTGATATTTTGCTTCGGTTCTGATCAAAAATGCAGCCGGTATACTCCCATGGTTTTGTTCATATCACCCACCCTAAACGGATTTAAAGCAATCGATTGGTTTACATGCCATCACAACATAAAATCAAGTATGTGGTGACTTGGCGAATTTCATAAACAATAGCATTGTTGACTAGGGTTTATTCTGAACACCTTTATACATGATTAACCTATAACTGTAGGATTACGATCCGTCCTATTCCTCTCTACCCATGTTAACAGGCCGCAGCGGTTCGAGTTGGTGAGCACTCACATGCCAAAAGACGACGGGTCCATGTCCATGTCGCCCTCTTTCATCATCTTCCGCATCTGCTTGTTCAGCTTGCGGTTGCCACCCATGCCCTTCATCATCTTGCGGGAGCGGTTCCACTGCCCGATGAGTTCACGCACGTCCTTTTCTCGAACGCCTGATCCACGGGCGATCCGTCGAATGCGCTCGACTTTGATCTTCGCCGGTTCGTTCTTCTCCCACGCCGTCATGGAATCCATGATCGTGCGGTAACGGTCCAGGTTCGCTTGCATGGCCTCTTTTTGTGATTTGGACATGGCGCCCATGCCCCCCAGCATGCTGCCGGGGAGGAACGAGATGAGCTTGTCGATGGTGCCGACCTTGGACATCATTTCCATCTGCTTGTACATGTCGTTGAGGGTAAACCGCCCACTCATCAACCGCTGCGTCAAGCGCATGGCTTCTTCCTGGTCGAGGTCCTCGGGCGCGAGGTCGATGAGGCCCTGAATGTCGCCCATGCCGAGGAGTCGGGAAATGAAACGGTCGGATTCGAATTTCTCGAGGTCTTGAACCCGCTCGCCCACACCGATGTGGACGATGGGTGCACCGGTGGCTGCCACGGCGGAAAGCGCACCTCCGCCACGGGCCGTACCGTCGAGTTTGGTGATGACGATGCCTGTCACGCCGGCAAGATCGTGGAACGATGCCGCCACAGGGCCTGCGGCCTGACCGACCTGTGCGTCGATGACGAGCCAGCGGTCGGTGGCCCGTGTGAGGGCCGCAATGTGTTCGAGTTCCTCCACGAGTTCGTCGTCGAGTTGGTGGCGACCGGCGGTGTCGATAATGACCAGGTCGGCCGAAGCGCAGGCGTTCAGACCGTTGCGCACAATGGTGACTGCGTCCTTTTCCTCGGGTTCACCGTAGACCTGGACCGAGGTGTCTTCCAACAGTTGAGAGAGTTGGGCGTAGGCGCCCGGTCGGTGCACGTCGGCTTCGATGACCGACACGCGCAGCCCGTGCTTGCGACGGTACCATTCGGCCAGTTTCGCCGTGGTGGTGGTCTTGCCTTGCCCGTACAAACCGACCAGCAGCAGCGTGGCGCCGCGGGGTTGGAATTCAGCAGGCGGGCCGAGAATGCGGACCAGTTCGGTGTAGAGGATGTTCATTGCGTGGGTTTGCACCGTGAGCCCGGGTCGGCGGTCTTCGTCCCGCAGTCTGGATTCCATGCGGTCAACGATTTCCTTGGTTTGGCGGATGTTGAAATCCGCTTCCTGAAGCGCTCGACGAAGGCTCCGCGTCATCTCGCGTAGTTCCTCTTCGTCCAGCTTGCCCTTGCTCTTGAGCAAACCCAACGAGCGGAAAATGCCGCGAGAGAGGCCTTCAAGCGCCATGCTTGGCCGTGCGGGTGCCACCATTTCAAGGCATGGCCGTTTCAATCCGCTGCTTGTCGAGGAATCGTCAGCGTGAGCACGTCGTCGTCAAGTGCGGCCTTCACCAGGCTGGCCTTGACGTGGGTCTCGGTGGGGATGGCTTGTTCGCGACCGTTCACACCGACGAACAGCACGCCGTCCTCGCTTCGAAGTGAGAGGTCTTCGCGCTGCAATCCGGGGAAATGCAGCTGCACCCGTTCGAACCCGTCGTCCACATCGGCCACCATGCCGCGGTGCAGGTCGTGGAACAGCACCTCACCGATGTGGTGCGGGCCGATCGCCATCGGAAGTGCTTCAGGGGTGCCGTACAGGGTGCGACCCACCTTTCGCAGCGCTTCAACGCCGACGATTTCCTGTTCGGCGAGCTCCAGTGATGCCACGTTGACGCCCTCAAGGGCCCCCTCCAGTTCGTTGATGCGCTCGAGTTCCTGCGTGCGACGGTTGGCGAGGAACGGATGCTCGAACACGGGCGTCAAGCGGTTGACCAAGCAACCCCCAATGGGCAGCCGGTATTCCACGAGCGACTCATGTGCGCGCAACGTCTCGTTGATGCCCATTCGTTCGGGAATGGTGACGAGGGTGAACGAGGACGTGGCGGGGTCACTGAGCACACGGCGAACGTGGAGCACACGCCGACGGAAGCGCTCCAATTCCTCCTTCATGGCGTCGCTTTCCTTGCGACCGAAGAGCATGGAGCGGATGCCGCCGCTGACCCTCATCAGGCGCAGCAACCGCCCGGACCAGGCCTCAATGAGCTCGGGCAACGACAGGAAACGCAGGGTGTGGCCCGTTGGGGCGGTGTCAAACACGACCACGTCCCATGTGGGGTTCTCCATGTGCTTGAGCAGTTCGTCAAAGGCGAGGGCTTCGTCCAAACCGGGGAGGATCATGTCGGCGGTTTTGACATCGGACTTGACATCTTCGAATTCCTGCTTGGCGTTGGGGTCCAGCATCATGCCCAGGCCCCCGAAACCGCCCATGCCGCCGCTGCTGCCCATGTTGTTCATGGCCTCGCCGACTTTTGGCAACAGGTTGGAGAGCTTGGCCTCCGGGTCCATCTCCAGCCCGAACAAGCCGGGAACGCCGTCCACCGGCGTGGGCACCGGCCCGAGTTCAACGTTCAACGAGTCGGAGGTGGAGTGGGCGGGGTCG
>Ga0181577_10004976_pt1 | contig 10219 bp, 11 predicted proteins | sample 101ome_21_FD_132468 | JGI IMG/M metagenome (GOLD analysis project Ga0181577, IMG submission 132468) | Coastal salt marsh microbial communities from the Groves Creek Marsh, Skidaway Island, Georgia - 101413BT metaG (megahit assembly) | ecosystem: Environmental > Aquatic > Marine > Intertidal... | reverse complement strand
TGGCAGACGCACTGCGCGCAGGCAAACCGCGGGCAGCCGCCACCGACGTAGCTTCAACTGAACCCATCGGAGACGATAATCCGCTCTTGGGTGCGCCCAATCTCATTATGACGCCGCACATGGCCTGGGCCACCGTCGAAGCGCGCGGACGCCTCATGCAGATGACGGCCGACAACATCGCCGCTTTCGGTCGCGGCGAACCGATTAACGTAGTGAACTAGTAACAGACGGCGCGATTTATTGACTCTCCCAATCGCGCCGTCTATATTCACAGCTAATCCAGACGCAAAACACAGTTTGGGGGCGACCTGGCTTCGACGGGGTTAGAGAAGCTCAGATTGCGTGCCGGGGAATTCTGCAACCTCGTTAAAAAGCGGAAAAACCTTTAAGCGACGAAACTAACACGTACGCGATGGCTGCCTAAGCAATTAGAGTAGCCCACTGGGGTCTATTGAGCCTGCGCGGTGGACCCCGGTGCCAATTTTTGCAGGATTGTCCAAGCTCACGCTCAGGGGGGGCGGATGAAACTTTACTGAGCTGGTTCCGATGCGTGGCCCCGTCGGTTGACAGCGCTGAGGACGAGACTCTTAAAGACCGACTACGCACGTAGTATATCTCGGCGGACTTAGTCTCGGACGCGGGTTCGATTCCCGCCGCCTCCACCATCTTGAAAGAGTGCAACTCTCTGTTATTTAAGGGAGTTGCACTTTCTTGTTCTGAGCCTACTGCCTGCCTGTACATATCTGGTACACACTCCTGCTCAAATTCAATTCCTCGCGCTAAGACCTCAACGGTCAAAGTCCACCTTGATGCGGCCCCACGAAGCGGACTGGATAGCGGTCGCAACATCGTCCATACTATCCGAGTCCCCTAGATTACTTCTGATGTAGTCTCGCACCGCGACCAATTCGTCAAACTGGTAGAAGAAGTTGACCTTCGCATCTTTTATGCTCCCTCCAGAAGCTTGTTCATATATGACGAAAAACATCCAAGACTCGGCTATATCTTCTACGGGATTTGTGGCAGCATATTCTGATACGTAGTTATTTTCGTTGGCTTCGTAGAGCCTTTCGGCGGCCTCTTCCGATGAATATTCCAAGATGAGGTTTAAGTGCTCCCGAAATACCTCCTGCTGCCAAAAAGCCTGAAAGTAGAGGTGCATATACGAATTTTCGATCAGGCATCCCTCGTCTATCAAAAAACCGCTGGCACAGTCTTCTTGAAAAAAGTAAAAGTCCGATACGTCCTCATCGGTGCTCTCGTTGTCTAGCGGAATACCGGGGTTGTCCCAGTCAATCTGATCCGTTGCCAGCGTCAACACGTGACCCAACTCGTGGATAAGGGTGTTTTTTAGTTCAGGGCTTTCACTCGCAAACGCATCTTCGGCATCTACGATGTCTGCGGATAAGACCCATTCATTCGAACTCCCATCCGTCGTTGTTTTGCGCACGGAAGCCAATGAGCCATCCAAGTCGTCCGTCACAATCTCAAACGTCACAAACCAACCCCAGTACTGCTCGGGAACTAGATCCTTAAACAAATCCCAGATCCGCTGGTGCAGTTCGGCATCTTCCTGTAGAGACTGATAGTACTCATCGTCTACCGGGTGAATCTCCGCTTCGCCCAATTCATCGTTTGCAAGCTGGTACGTCACAATGTCGACATCCTGAGCACCAGCCAATGAGTAGCCCAGGAAAATCGCGTATAAAACTAGCATACGGATCGATTTAACCAACGTTCGTCCCTCCCTTTTATTTAGACAGCGCGGTTCATGCCGCGCTGAAATTGATCCCGAACAACGGCCCGTCGAGTTTTCGCTATCCGGCAGACCTGTACCACAATTACTGGAATAAGCTGGAATGGCCTTCCGCACGTGCTGCGCTCCCCGCACTAGCGTTGTTGAGGCTGGTAAAATGCAGAGTGTCTTCTTCAGCGACGGGGTCTGAGCATTAACTGCCCAGACGGCGCGGGATTTCAAATCAGCCTCGCGCGCCAGCAGGTCGATGCAGGTTCTGTCGCCAGCACGCGCACCTTCGAAGACATGACGCGCATCGATGTCCGGTATGTCCGAGAGGAAGCCGCTGCCGGACGCCGCGTCGACCGCCTTGTTGATTAGGGTAGAGCCTTCAACCACCCATTAAATGGTCGGCCGTATAGTCATAGTGCATGAGCAATGAAGAACTTTTCTAAGGTGGAGTTCAGTTTGTCTTTTTGGGTTATAGGCAGACCGTGGGCGGTGCCTTTCCATTCTTGATACTCACCAGAAATAGCTTCAGATAGAGCACGACCCTCCGATGGTGGCGCTATTCGATCTTGCGCACCACTTATCACTAAACTCGGGATATCCGTTAGCGAACCGAGTAACATTGAGCAATCATATTCTCTCAAGGCGCTCAATTGTTTCATGATTATACTTGGTTGCTCTGCAAGGTCACGTCCGAAGAGGGATTGAGCCTCGAATGCAAAAGCATCACGATCTACTGTATCAAGCTCTTGCCTCGAAAAGATCATTTCTTGAAAAGCAAACCTTCTCATCCTGAGCGTTCCAAGATGGCACCTCAGGCCGATCCAGACCTTCCAAGCATTAATCTTGGCAGCATTTTTGCCTTTGTGGAATGTGCACAAGAGGCTTAGGCTGCGGATTCGTTCTGGAGCACTCAAGGCCAATTGGGAGGCGACGACTCCACCCATAGAGTGTCCGACAACGTGTGCTGATTCAATGCCAAGGTGATCGAGTACAGCTAGTGCGTCTTGAGCGAAAAGGTCGATGGTTAGTGGATCTTTTCCAAGATCGCTGTTTCCAATTCCCCGATGATCAAAAGATGTGACCCAAAAGTTGGACCGGAGAGCATCTGTTTGCGGAGTCCAACCGCATCCTGGGACACCAACCCCCTGAATAAAAAGTACAGGAGGCCCTGAGCGAGGCGAGGTCTCGTAGCTCAATTGTCGTTCACCAATTTGAATCATCGGCATGATCATCTCCGCAAAAACGGTCAATAAGGTGGACTATTCATCATGAAGTCAAACTGAGAGGTTCTTGATCGACCTTACCAAAGACCTGATAAGGTAGGGTCTTTAGTATATCGGAATTATAAAGGGCCTCCAAGGGCGGGCAGCTTAGGGAACCCTGCAGCCGGCGGCAATCGCGAAGCCGAACCGCCCGAAATTAGGGCCGTAGCGCAGGGAACGGCCGTGCCTTAGACGTCACATACTTCAAACGCCTGCTTCAACGCCGGCAGCACATCCCCCTTGGGCCGGAACTCGTGCCCGACATAACCATCGTAATCCGTCGCGGCAATCGCCGCGCAAATTGCCGCGTAATTGAGCTCCTGCGTATCGTCAAGGTCGCTGCGACCCGGGTTGCCCGCGGTGTGAAAATGCCCGATCGCCCCGCTGTGCTCGCCGATAGTGCGGATCACATCGCCTTCCATGATCTGCATGTGGTAGATATCGTACAACAACTTGACCCGTGAACTATCTACCCGCTCGACGACTTCAGGCCCCCAGTCGGTGCAGTCGCACTGATACCCCTCGTGATCAACCTTAGAATTGAGCAACTCAATATTGAGGTTGATGCCCTTATCCTCAGCATAAGACGCAACGCGGCGCAAACCGTCAGCCGTGTTGTCAATCGCCTCTTCTTCTTCTATCCCCTCGACGATATTGCCGCTAAAACAGATCAGCCCCCCAATGCCCCTTTCAGCGGCAATGTCGATCGACACACGCAACTCAGCTTCGATGCGGTCGTGGTTTTCGGGTCTGTTGAGCCCGTCGGTCAGCGAATCGTGGCCAATCATGCTGACGACCTTCAAGCCGTATGTCTCGGCGGCGGCGCAGACCCCATCGAAATCATTACCACGACCCCAGATCTCAATGGCCGGATAGCCGATATCAGCGAGAGCCTTATATAATTCATCGCGATCCATCGGCGGTAAGATCGGCACGCATACAGATTGTTTTACCGGCATAACAACGTCCCTTCCTTATTAACCATTTAAACGACTCCAGTCGAAAACCACCCCCATCGTCTCCGCACGGTTTTCCAATAATTGCGCGTAGACCCTCGGAGCCTCTTCCGGCGCAAAGCGCGAGGTAATCAAATCCTCGACCCGCATTTGTCCCCGCTCGACATAACGATGAAATAATTCGATCTGACGAGCAGCATCCCAACCCTCCACGTGCGGCGGCAACATTTCATTATGACTCCCGCGCACACTGACCTGCCGAGTCAACACATCGGCAGTCAGCACCTGCTTGCTCGGGTGCGGCGAATCACCAATCAGCATCAACACTCCATAACGGCGCACCAACTTCAGCGCCAATGGAAAAACCGCCCAGTGCCCGGTTGCGTCGAACACCACGTCAGCCAATTCACCGCGAGTATGCTCCTCGACAAAGGGGACCGCGTCGGCGGCACTACCGACAAAGGTCTGTGTCGCCCCGTGCGCACGGGCCACATCGAGACGACCGGCAGCGGTGTCGATTTGCAGCACCTCGCCCGCGCCCATCACCCGCGCGTACTGGCACAGTAACTGCCCCAACGGCCCCGCGCCGACAATCACCACCCGTGCCCCCATTACCAATTCGGCCCGACGCACGCCCGTCTGCGCGATCGTCGCCAGCTTGGACCACGCCGCGCTCTCGTCCGAGACGCTTTCAGGGATCTTGACCGCCCCGCCGCCAACCTGTGCGTACTGCCTGTGGCTCGCCGTGCTAAACACCCGGTCGCCGACCGCATACCCTTCGACGCCTGCGCCCAATTCCACAACCTCGCTGACATTGCTATACCCTAGGTAAAAAGGATACTTTACCCAACCGGCCCAATGCGAGCCTTCGTCCATCTCGCTGCGGTAACATATGCACTCGGTGCCGGTGCTAATAAGACTCGTGCGAGTGCGCACCAACAACCCACCCTCCGGCGCTCTTGGCGCTTCCTCGCGCACCAACTCGACCTGTTGCTTGCCCGTCAAAACGATATTAGCTGATTCCACCTTCGATTCTCCTATTGCGCATGGGTTGTGTAAGCTAAGATGTCAGCCTGAGACGACGCGAGGATTGATTTGTTTAATGCGTGTTGTTGCATCACGTTTGCGCGAAGGTGGACTTCGCCGGCACCGGATAGGTTATGTGCAGATGCGGCGTCTCCATGCGTTGCTGATCTGTGCTCGCCGACTGCACACAGGCTTCGGTTAGCCCCGACGTCAGCAGTGTGCGCTCAATCGGACAGGGAGACGTTCCGGTCATGAACGTCTCTTCGGCCTTGGCCATGAGCTCAGCCGAGTACATGACGTTGGGCACCGGCGGCAGGTAGAACAACGTCGACAGCGGCGCGGACTGGCCGCCGATACGAGCGGCAAAGGTGAAGTCTCCTACCAGGCCGTTCATCAACAGCATGGTTGCCCGCGTGCCGTCGACGTACTCGATGCGGTAGGCCACAGGCTCCTTGACCCATTCCCGTATCTGTTCCTGCGTCGGATATCGGTGGCTGTAGCTCTCGGGTTGCACCAGCGTTTGGCTCCGTGACAGACAGGCCTCGAAGAGACTCGTATCCCAGCCTCCCTTGCTCCAATCACCAGCCGCCATGGCCTGCCAGACGGCGTCCCCCTGCAACCCCTGCACCGCAGTCACACCGGTCTCGCCGCCTTGCCGACGTTCTGCCATGCACTGTATAACTTCGAGGGCGTGAAAGTCATAGCTGTCCATGCCGCCAATGGCAGCGGACATCATCTCCTCGACGAGCGCGTTTGCCGGCATCTCAATGGATGGCATACGCCTGGTACCCGGCAGTGATGAGCCCGCTGCCAGCGCAAAACCAAGTTCCTCGGACAGGTCGACCATCTCGCGGGCCCAGGCCCACTTCCACGACAGGTGTTTGTCGTTAAACACGGGCGCCGATCTGCCATCAGCACGGTAGACGTCGGTAATCTGCTTGAACAGCTCGTAGCGCGGATACTGTGTCTGACCGAATTCGTTCTTGGGGTAGTCGCCGTGTTCACCGATGAGCAACACAGCATCCACCGCCAGTTCGGTGCCGCCACAGCGCAGGGCCTCGGCCACAGAGCCGTAGATGGGAAAACCAAACTCTTCGGACCGCTGCCGGCTCAGGTCTTTCTCCGGAAACTGATCCACATAGGCTGACACCACTTCCAGTTCGGGCTCGTGCCAGTGCCCCTGCGTGGGATAGCCGACAAGAAAGCGTTCGGCCATGTGCCAGGCGTGGCAGTGGTAGCGCCATTCGGTTGTGACGATGGCCATGCGTTTGCGGCGTGACATGTGATTCCTCCTGTCGAGATAGACGGCCGGTTGAAAGGAAAAGTCTATTCCGCTGGTGCAGCTTGCATATCGCGCTTGATCCATTTTTCCGTTAGGAACATGCCACCGGGTGGAATAATCGCGATGAAATATTTCACACTATGTGCAAGATCCCATTTACGATCCAGATGCACTATTAAGAGGGCCAAACACGCCCAACAAAACAAGAAACCATGCAGACCGCCTGCAATGCGTACGGCCGTGTTCATGCCCCAGATGTATTTCAATGGCATCGCAATGAAGAAGAGCACTATGCAAGAAATGCCCTCGGCTAGCATGATCCAACGTAAATGATTAATCTTACCTTTGCTCATTGTATCCCTAGTAGCGCAAGCGCACCCATTTTATCGCAGTTGCCGTGCTGCCCCTCGGGCGGTCGACGCCTTCGACGACTATCAACAAAGTCGGACTAGCCCCTCGACGTCTGCCCATCCCCGACCCTTATGGGCTAAAATAATAACCTTTTTCGCCCATCGACCCAACAGAGCTGAAAGAGGGATAACACACGCCTGGATGGCTTGACCCGACAACCTAAAAGCACCTTTATAATTCCTATACATACGGACGAGATAAGGTGCGAAAATGCAGACAGATCACCGCGTTTCAGGAAATAGTGTTTGGATCAGTGTTGAGGGATTGGGGCAACCGTTGAAGGTCCTGCATGTGACGGATTCGCACATCAGCGGAGACGGTGAAACAGAAGCGCCATTTGATGACTACAGCGCCCGCATGCACGATGCCTATAGTCAGTATGACCGGAAGGGCGCCTTTCAGCGGGCGATGGATCTGGCGGTTGCGGAACGGGTGGATCTGATCGCTTTGACGGGGGATCAGGTCAACTATCCCTCGACATCTAGCGTTGAGTTTGTGCGGAGCCAGATCGAGCGAACAGGAATCCCGCACCTCTACACATCGGGCAATCACGATTGGCACTATGAGGGCATGCCGGGCAGTTTGGACGCCTTGCGGGCTGTGTGGCGGGCAGAGCGGTTGAAACCTTTATACGCTGACTCGGAATCGCTTTCGTTTGCAGCACTCGACCTGAAGGGTGTGCGATTTATTGCCATAGAGAATGGCACGTCTCAGGTGGATGAGGCGCAGTTAGATTTTTTTGAGGCGCAGATTCAGGAGGGATTGCCAACGGTGCTGCTCGTGCATATCCCACTGTGTGTTCCGGGTCTGTTGGGGCAAACAGATGGTACTCCTATGTGTGGCGATCCAGCCTGGGGCGCTGAGACGGATCGCAACTTTGTTATAGAACGACGAGAGCGCTGGCCAACAACGGGAAACAGGCCCAGTACGATGGCTTTTGTCGAGGCCGCCAGGCGCGCCGAGAATCTCGTGGGTGTGCTGTGCGGCCACATTCATCAACACAGAGACGACGCGTTGAGTGAACATGCTGTACAATATGTGACAAAACCCGGATTTGATGAGGGATACAGGCTTGTGATCATTGGCCCTAAAGAAGGCTAATCAGAATGGCGACGTGTCCGCCTTAGCAAACTACTGCCTGCCAGTACACATCCGGTGCCAGCCAAAAGCGGCGAAGATGCCCACTGTGAAAAATGTCAACATCAAGGTGACCAAATAATCACCTATCTGCTTACGCATTACTTTCCGTAAAATATCACTGTTCGTTGTATGGTCGTCAGGTATAGGCTGTATGCCATTCTCTTCAATGTAGCGTTGATAGAGATTCAGCATGTGCTGAAACTGGTCGGGGTTTTGTGCTTAAAGATCGATTGTTTCCCCAGGGGCTTTTCCGCTTTCCAATTCCCCTCTACCAGGCTTGGGACTCGCTTGTTTAACCAAAAAACTTGGTGGCTACCTTCTTCTGAACCGCTCACGCATTTGTTCTCGGCGTTCTTTTTCAAGCTCTTTCCATACGTTCATCTGGTCATCGCTCAGGACTTTCCGTAGCTCTTTTTCCGTCTTGTTAATCACTTTACCCAGATCGTTTCGAAGCGCTAGCATTTTTCGTATGCTCGGGCGTTTAGTCGCATCTCGGTTTTTCGGGTCCATACCGTGCTTCTGTAAAACGGCAAGTCGCTGCTCGAAGTTCGCTTCTATGATCGATCTGACTTCTTCGCGCTGCTCATCGTTCAATTTCAAGCGTTCCAGCACTCCCTTAACCTGCGTTCTAATACGCTCAGCAGCCGCTTCGCGCTGCTTTATGGTCGGCTCCCTTGGCTCGGCGGTCTGAGCATCCAGCGGAAACGAAAGCAGAATGAGCAAACTCGTGAGGATGCTTGAAAGGCGGAGGGCAGTGGGTGTGATGATCGTATTCATGGTCGTGTCTCCATTGACAGTTTGTATTGTTCAAAGTGATATCTACATACTCGAGAAGCGTTTTCTCACCGGTTCAAGCGACAGTCTTTGCGACAGCGTGGAAAGCAGCACCACCTGAGAAAAGAGTGGCCCCTTAGCGGCGAAACTGAAAGCCGAACAGTATCAGACTCTGACCGTTGTCAAAAACGTCAATAGTCGAACCATCGCTAAGATGGGATAAAACCAGACGCAGGTTGAGACCCGGAGCCACCGGTCGCGTCGCCTGTAAGTTGAGAACATGAGGAGCAACTTCTGGCTGCGCCGAAAAGCCAGTAAACGAGTTGTTTGCACTAAATTCCGAAGTGGTATAGGCGTAGAAAGCCCGCAGTCTCACCTCATAGGCCAGTGGTGCCTGGGCCATTGCATACAGGGTGTGGGCACCGTCCTCGTTGGCGCCGTCGTCGATCGCCCCCTCGACATTATTGAACATCAGGGAATAGCCGGCGCGCAGGCGGGCCGACAGCTGCAACAGAGATGTGCTCAGTTCGACGCCGATTCCGTGGCTGGTGAGTCGCGTTGTACGGGAGCTGCGCAAGCCGGGCAAGCGGTCGGTCACCAGGTTGGCGCTCAGGTCGTAGGAAATGTGATTGAATTGATAACTCAGCTGGACGCTGGTCCCGGCCCCGACTTGGCGCTGGGCCGCTGGACGCAGAGCGAGGCGGGTTCGGAACCCATACCGGTCTAGCCGCGTCGACTCTCCCGCCGACCGCACCGAGAGCACCGTCTTTTCGTCAGGGCGGCGCAGGTAGGTAGCGCTGATAAGGTGGTTGGATCGATTGCGCCCGCTCAGTTCGCTCTTGTAGCGGTCGACCCGGCCGCTATATCCGGCCACCAAGCGCTCTCCTGGAGCCTGGATCAAATCGTAGACGAACCGACCACCCATGCCGGTTACAGACGCCTGGTCGGGAATATCTCCTAGCAGGGGCACCCCGTCGCCAATGGTGATGACATTGGAGTTATGGCCGAAGCTGGCATCGAGTTCAAGGCGCCACTTCTTGCCCGCCATAGAAGCGGCGCGCTGTGACGCAGACACCGACGGCAACATACCCATAGCCTCCGCCAGCGGGCCGTTGGGATGGGCTTGCAGCAACAGCTCCAATTTCGCGGCGGATTCCTCGGGAACCCCTTTTGCCCGGGCCAATGAGATCAATACCGCCCGCACCGTCGGCTCTAGTTCAGGATCACGCGTAAGGGCCTGTTCCAAAGCGGCCCTAGCTTGGGTATACTGACCCAAGGCCAAGTAGGCGCGGCCCAAGAGTTCGGAGGTCTGCCCCCGTCCGGGAACCGTCTGCTCATAAGCCAACAACTCCTCTACGGCCTCGGAGTAGCGCCCAGCCTCAAGCTGCGCCCAGCCCCGCTCAAAGGCCAGATCAGGATGGTTGATGCCCATCTTGGCTGCCCGCTCCAAAGACCCCAGAGCCGCCAGCGGTTGACCGCGGCGGTTGTAGGTCACGGCAAGATAGAAGAAAGCGGTCGCCCCATCGGGTCCCGAGACAGCGGACGTAAAATGCCGCAGCGCCGTGGGGTAATCTCTAATCGCGAGTGCCTCGATTCCATCATCAATGGGATCAGCCAAAAG
>Ga0181577_10004972_pt1 | contig 10226 bp, 4 predicted proteins | sample 101ome_21_FD_132468 | JGI IMG/M metagenome (GOLD analysis project Ga0181577, IMG submission 132468) | Coastal salt marsh microbial communities from the Groves Creek Marsh, Skidaway Island, Georgia - 101413BT metaG (megahit assembly) | ecosystem: Environmental > Aquatic > Marine > Intertidal zone... | reverse complement strand
ATCAAACATATACAACCTTAATTGGTTCAAATGCAGGCTTTGTTATTACATCTGCAGCCCAAAGTACTTTAATTGGTGCAAATTCAGGTTGTTCAATTACAACTGGCAATTACAATACTGCAGTAGGATATCTTTCACTTAGAAGTAACATTACAGGTTGTTTTAATAGTGCTGTAGGTTATTTGTCATTAGGAAGCGCTAAAACTGATTATAATGTTGGCATTGGTGCATATGCTGGTTGTTGTATGGGAGGAAACTTAACTGGAAACACCCATAACATAGGCATAGGTTATTATTCAGGCAGACAAGCTTATACCACATGTTGTTCTATTTACGTTGGTGAATGTGCTGGATATAGCGCCAATGCTGTTAACAGTATTGCTATTGGCCCAAAAGCTGCTTACAGTCCAGACAATGGACCATTCATTGCAATTGGTACCTGTGCATTACATGCTACAGCAACTGGTACAAGAAGTATAGCAATTGGTGAGTGTACTGCTTATCAATCAAGTTGTTCAGATACATTAGCAATTGGTCATCATGCTTTAAAAACAAATAGTATTGGAACAGATAATTTAGCAATTGGATCATATTCACTTACTGCTAATACAACTGGTGTTTGTAATACTGCAATCGGTAATTATGCTCTTTGTTCTAATACAGAAGGTTATTGCAATGTAAGTATAGGTACTTGTTCTGGTTGTTCTCTTACAACAGGTGGCCGGAACATTTTAATGGGTGCCGGAAGTGGTTCAGCTTTAACAACAACAACAGATAACGTTTATATTGGTGCAAATGCTGGTAGAGTATCAACAGGTGGTAATAATACATTTATTGGTTCAAATACTGGTTATTCACTTACAAATCAAACATATACAACTTTAATTGGTGCATATGCTGGCTTCGCTATTACATCTGCAGCCCAAAGTACGTTGATTGGTGCAAATTCAGGTTGTTCAATTACAACTGGTAATTATAACACAGCAGTAGGATATCTTTCACTTAGAAGTAACATTACGGGTTGTTTTAATGCTGCTGTAGGTTATATGGCATTAGGAAGTGCTAAGACTGATTATAATATTGGTATTGGTGCGTATGGTGGCTGCTGTATGGGAGGAAACTTAACTGGAAACACTCATAACATAGGCATAGGTTATTATTCAGGTAGACAAGCCTATACTACATGTTGTTCCATTTACGTTGGTGAATGTGCTGGATATAATGCTAATGCTGTTAATAGTATTGCAATAGGTCCAAAAGCTGCTTATAGTCCAGACAATGGACCATTCATCGCAATGGGCACCTGTGCATTATATGCTACAGCAACTGGAACAAGAAGTATTGCAATTGGTGAGTGTACTGCTTATCAATCACAGTGTGGCGATATATTAGCAATTGGTCATCATTCTTTAAAAGCTAATACTACTGGAGTTTGTAATCTTGCAATTGGATCATATGCACTTTGTGCTAATACTGAGGGATATGAAAATATTGCAATTGGGGTATGTTCTGGTTGCGCAATTACAACAGGGGCCCGTAACATTTTAATGGGTGCCGGAAGTGGTTCAGCTTTAATAACAAATGGAGATAACGTTTATATTGGTGCAAATGCTGGTAAAGTATCAACAGCTAATAATAATACGTTTATTGGTTCAAACACTGGTTGTTCACTTACAACTCAAACATATACAACCTTAATTGGTTCAAATGCTGGTTTCAAAATCACATCTGCAGGCCAAAGTACTTTAATTGGTGCAAATTCAGGTTGTAATATTACAACTGGGAATTATAACACAGCAGTAGGATATATTTCACTTAGAAGTAACGTTACGGGTTGCTTTAATACTGCGGTTGGTTATGTGTCATTAGGAAATGTGGTAACCGATTATAATGTCGGCATTGGTTCTTATGCTGGATGCGCTATGGGTTGTAACTGTACTGGAAACACATTTAACATTGCTATAGGTCAAATGTCAGGCAGACAAGCCTATACTACATGCTGTTCTATTTACGTTGGAGAATGTGCTGGATATAGTGCTAATGCTGTTAATAGCATTGCAATAGGTCCAAAAGCTGCTTATAGTCCAGATAATGGTCCATTCATCGCAATTGGTACATGCTCATTATATGCTACAGCAACAGGAACCCGCAGTATTGCAATTGGTGAGTGTACTGCTTATCAGACTTATAGTGCAGATACATTAGCAATAGGTCATCATGCTTTAAAAACAAATAGTTCTGGCGCAAACAATTTAGCAATTGGTACATGCACACTTGGCAGTAATACAATTGGAGCTTCCAATGTAGCAATTGGAGCATTTACAATGTGTGCCAATACAACAGGTGGTTGTAATATAGGTGTTGGATCATTTGCTGGTTGTGCACTTACAACTGGTTATTGTAACGTTTTAATGGGCCCACAAAGTGGTAAGGCTTTAACAGGTGGTGCACTTAACACATTTATTGGTTCAAACGCTGGCGCTGTAGCAAATACTAGCAGTGCCACATTAATTGGTGCGAATGCTGGTTGTTCAATTACAAGTGCAGCCGGTACAACTTTAATTGGTGTAAATGCCGGTTTCAAAATCACATCTGCAACCCAAAATACTTTTATTGGTGGGGATGCAGGATGTGCAACTACAACTGGTAATTATAACACAGCAGTAGGATATATTGCACTTAGAAGTAACATTACAGGTTGTTTTAATAGTGCTGTAGGTTATTTGTCATTAGGAAATGCAGCAACAGATTATAATGTCGGGGTTGGCGCATATGCTGGATGCGCTATGGGTTGTAACTGTACAGGCAATACTCATAACATAGCTTTGGGGTATTTTTCAGGCAGACAAGCCTATACCACGTGCTGTTCAATTTACGTTGGTGAATGTGCTGGATATAGTGCCAATGCTGTTAACAGTATTGCAATAGGTCCAAAAGCTGCTTACAGTCCAGACAATGGACCATTCATTGCAATTGGTACCTGTGCATTATATAATACATTAACAGGAACAAGAAGTATTGCCATTGGTGAATGTACAGCTTATCAGTCTTATTGTACAGATACGATTGCAATTGGATTCCATGCTTTAAAAAATAATACTTCTGGATCAGGCAATTTAGCAATTGGTAGTTATGCTCTTTGCGCTAATACATGTGGATGCTGTAACTTAGCAATTGGTAATAACGCTTTATGTTCTCTGACAACTGGTAGGAGTAATGTTGTTGTATCTCCATATGGGTCACAAAGTATAACAACAGGAGTAGGATTAACTGTTGTTGGTAGTGAAGCTGGAAAAAATACAACTGGAAATAGAAGTACTTTTATTGGATGGTGTACAGGTTATTGGTCAACGGGTGACGATGTTACAATGGTTGGCCATAGTGCTGGTTATAATTCTACAACAGGTATTCAGAATACTTATCTTGGTGGATGTGCTGGTTATTTAAATACTACTGGTACTCGTAATGTTGCCATTGGTTTCCATGCCGGATCTGGTAACACAACTGGAAGCTATAATACTTCTGTTGGCACTTGTGCAGGTATGTGTCAAACAACTAGTTTCAATATATCTATGGGTTTCCAAGCCGGTATGTGCCACGGTTGCGGATGTACAGTTGATACTAAAAATATTGCAATTGGATGTTATGCTGGCAGACAAGCCAATAATGCACTGCATAGCATTGCTATTGGTACTTGTGCAGGTATTTCAGCAGATGGTGATTGTAACATTGCAATTGGTTATTTTGCTGGCAGATCAGTTGATGATAATAGCTCAATTGCAATTGGTGCCTGTGCATTATCAGCAACTATAACTGGAGCAAGAAGTATTGCTGTAGGTGAATGCGCAGCTTATTGTTCTAATTGTGCAGATACACTAGCAATAGGTCATCATGCTTTAAAGGTTAATGGAACAGGAGCCAATAACTTAGCTCTTGGTAATTATACATTAAGCTCCAACACAGTCGGCAGTAACAACGTTGCAATTGGTCTAAATGCGCTATGTACTCAAACAACGCAGGCTAACAACGTTGCAATTGGTTATTTAGCTGGTGCTGCAAACATAGCCTCTACTGTAATGTTTATTGGTTCTGGTGCTGGATGTAATAATACTTCTGGTACACAAAATACATTTATTGGTCATGAAGCTGGATTTTGTAATACAGAAGGGGCTCAAAACAATTTTTATGGATTTAGAGCAGGTTATTATAACACAACTGGGACAAAAAATACTGCAGTTGGTTTTGCTAGTGGATTTAATCTAACAACTGCTGCCTGCAACACTTATTATGGTAATGTTTCAGGCTATTTCACTACTACAGGCAGCTTGAACGTAGGTATTGGGCATTGCGCTCTATATTCTAATTCAACAGGTGTATGTAATTCAGCAGTTGGTCAATGCGCTTTAGGTAGTAATACAGGCGGAATTGCAAACGTTGCACTTGGTACTTGGGCAGGTAGAGCAAATAATTCTGGCTCTAGAAACGCGTTTTTAGGATACAGATCTGGTAATAACGCAACCAGCGCTACAGATGCTACATATGTAGGTTATCAGGCTGGCTTTAGTGGTGCAACAACTAATGCTAACACTGCTATTGGTTCTTGTGCATTGATATGTAAAAATACAGGGATAGCAAATACAGCAGTAGGTGCATGTGCCTTACGTACTCAAACTACTGGTGAACTTAATACTGCAGTAGGATATAGTGCTGGTCTTGATGCTGCTGGATCATCTTGTAATGTTTATATCGGTGCTTATGCAAGATATGTTGCTGCATCAACAGCGAACTGCAATAACGTTGTAGTTGGATATAAAGCAGGTTTCTATGGAGATGGAATGCTTGCAAATGTATTAATTGGTAAATGTGCTGGTTATTGTAATACTACAGGCGGTGAAAATGTTGCTATTGGTACAGACGCGCTATGTACTAATTTAACTGGTAAAATCAACACGGTTGTTGGCGCTCAAGCTTTAGTTAGACATACTCAAGTGTGTGAAGATGTTGCGATTGGTTATGCTTCCTCTGGTTATACATCTGGTTGTCAAAACACGGTTGTTGGTTCTTGGGCTCTTTGCAATAACACTGCAGTATTAACATGTCATAACACAATAATGGGTTATAAAGCAGCATTTTCAAATGCTGGTATGAATGGCAATACTTTAATTGGCCATTGTGTTGGTTATGCTTTAACAACCGGCGGAGTAAATGTTGCAGTTGGTAATCAGGCTTTGAAAAACAACACATGCGGTGAACATAATACGGTAATGGGTGGTTATTCATTCTGTTCACTTACAACTGGTAAATGGAACACTGCTGTTGGTTATGCTACAGGGTGTGGCAATAATGGTAACTGTAACACATTCATAGGTTATCAAGTTAATTATATCAGTACAACAAATTCATATAGAAACACTGCTGTAGGTTATCGTGCATTAACTTGTGCTCAATATAATGATATGACTGCTGTTGGCGCATGTGCGTTGGCCTGGAATACAACAGGAGCATTCAATGATGCAGTTGGTGGCAATGCGTTGCAAAGAAATACAACTGGCTCTTGTAACACCGCGGTTGGCAGAAATGCATTAGGGAACTTGGATGTTGGTAATAATAATATTGCTTTTGGTTATGCTACTTTGTATAGTAGTGCAACTGGTAATTGCAATATTGCTATTGGCGCTAGGGCTTTATGCGCAATATACGGTGCGTCTAGTTGTAACTTAGCTATTGGTGATGCTGCAGGTATAGATTTAACAGGAGGAACTGGAGGCAATAACAATATTGTGATTGGGCATAATGCTCAACCTTCAGGTGCTGCTGTAGAAAATGAAATCACACTTGGTAATGCTAATCATAATGTACTAAGAATTCCTGGTCTAGGTGCAACATCAGGTCAAATACTAGAACATAATGGAACAGGATTTGTAGCAGCAACACCAAGTTCTGGTGGTGGTATTTCAACAGGAAAAGCTATAGCAATGGCTATGGTATTTGGTTAATAAATAAATTAAAAAGGATTAAAACATGGCAGCTCCAAATATTGTCAATGTAACAAGTATTTACGGCAAAACTATGGGTGCTGCCTTAGGTACTACCGTTACCACAACTATTTTAACTTGTCCAGCAAATAAAGTATTAAAAATAAATTCTATTATTGTTGCAAACGTTGATGGCGCAAACGCGGCTGATGCAACAGTTCAGTTTTATGATAGTAGTGCTACAGCAACATATAGGCTTGCTAATACTATAGCAGTTCCTGCTGATTCTACTTTAGTTGTAATTAGTAAAGATACAGCAATATATTTAGAAGAATCTGATGAGATTAGAGCTGGCGCTAGTGCAGCATCTGATTTAGAAATTATAATTTCTTATGAAGAGTTAGACGACGCATAGGTGTGATATGACTTTTAACTATCAAAGATATGGAAGTTATGAAGGTTCTAATATAGCTGTGACTGAAAAAACTGGAAAATTTGATATGGAGACATCTCGAATAATAGGAGATTCATTATACCCATTTTCTTCGTTTACATTCACTGCTGCTGGACTAACAGGGAATACAGGTCCAAGCTTGGCTACTTTGACTTCATCTTATAATACTACCACTTATCCTTGGCTCCTTAATACGACTTTCTTTAATATGGTTACAAATGGAATTCAACAGTGGACTGTTCCGTCCTCTGGAACATATAGGTTTAATATGGAAGGTGCGACTGGAGGAATTCATGGAGGTAGCTACAATCCAGCCTTTCCTGGTGCTGGTGCAACTGTTCAGTTTGATTATGCAATGACTAAAGGAACTGTATTAAACATAGTAGTTGGTCAAAAACCTTCATCTATAACATCAACCGCTGGAAGTGGATCAGGCGGCGGTGGCGCAAGTTGGGTTTATACCGGTGCTATTGGAGGATCAGGATTAATAGGTGTTGCTGGCGGCGGCGGTGGAACTGGGCATGGCTCATCATCAACTACTGGTGGAAATGGATCAGGTGGTAATGGTATTAATGATAGTAATGATAGATCAGCCACAGCTACTTATGGTGTTAACAGTAGAACTGGCGCTAGAAGTTGTGGTAACAAAGGGATAGGTCAAGGCGGTCAGTCGACTGAAACTGGAGGGACTGTCCTTACTTATAGAGGCGCCGGAGGCGGTGCAGGATGGTTAAGTGATGGTGATGATTATACGTCTTACGGTCGAGGTGGTGATAGGTTTGTAGGTGGAATATCAGAAGATAACGCTCAAATGTATGGTGGATTTGGCGGCGGCGGAGGCGCAGGTGGAACCGGTAATGCTGGTGGAGGCGGAGGCGGCTACACCGGAGGTGGTGCTGGTGATGGATACACATATGTGGTGGGAACAAGTAGATCTTGGGGCGGCGGAGGCGGAGGTGGTTCTTTTGCACACGCATCTGCAACAGGTGTGAATATGCTAGCAGGAAGTAGCGGAATTAGTTACGCTAATACTGGGAATGGTGAAATAACAATAACTTTACTTTAATAGGTTGGAAAATTGAAAAGAAATGCTGGAATAATTGGACCATTATCAACTGTAGCTAAAGCTGCTCCAGAAAAAGCAAAAATGTTTGATTTACACGATCAACATATTCAAAGTGCTGCATGGCCTGAAGTTAAAGAAATTATTAGTGTAACTAAAGGTACTTCTACTTGGAGCCAGAATACTTCATATGCTGTTTCTGTCACTGGAAAAGGATGGGATGCTGGTTCAGAAATTTTATATTGGAATATTAATCCTGGAGGATGTCCATCAGCTTTCTTTAATGGGTTCCAAGGCTCTTTTACTATGGGATCGAACAATACGGGGTCGATTACTATTGTAACTAGATTTAGTGGTGATCTTGAATGGACTGATATTACTCGAGATTTCACAATACAAATAAGATCAGGAAGTAATAGCGGTCCAATTCTTTTTGAAACCGGAACTCAAACCATTCTTGGTTTTTCTATGACTAATGCTGGTTTTAGTGTAACTAGTACTGGTGAAGGTATAAGTCGTAATATTTATACACGATATTCTGGAGTAGGAAGTCAAAGCACTTACACTCATCGTTGGTATTATAGATATTTAGGTTACACTGGAAAAAGCAATGCTGAGTTGTTGCAAGGAATTGGTGTTTCTGGAACCACAACGCAATACGAAGGTAGAACAACAAACAAAACAGCTGGAACTACTGGATATTTAGAATTTACTGTTAGAGGTTTTGCAAGTGCGACAATTGTTTTTTCAATGAGTGTTGATGGAGATACTAATTGTGAAGCTAGAATAAAGAAAAATGGAACTACCCAAGTTAGTATAACAGGAAGCGCATCACAAGGTGGGACTATTGGCGGATGTACAAACGGTGATGTTATTAGATTTGAGTATGAAAAACCTTCAGGGGCTGGATCAGTTGGAACTGATCGAGGTAATCTTAATTACATGTATGTATCAGGAGTTAGCACTGCATCTGGAGTAGCTAATGACACAACCGGCGATCTTTCTGGTTTACTTACTGAAGGCTCTAACTATACACATAGTATGGGAACATCTTTATATAATGATGCTTTCACAGTTGTTAAAGATTATGTCACCGAAGGATCTGAAACAGCGTATGTTCAAGCTTGTTCTTATGGTTATGGTGAAGTTGGTTCCAAGTTTCATCAAGTTTATGAAGATTCATTGCCAATTACTGACACATATGTTACGCCTGTTGTTTCAATATCTGAATCCACTACTAGTATTACTGAAAATGATGGTGTTGGGGTAACATTTACTGTAACAGATACAGCGCATTCGGTAGCTGATACATACTATTATAGTGTGCAAGGTACAGGGATTACTGCTGCTGATTTTTCAGACAATACGTTGACAGGTAGTATAACTATGTCACCAGGTGGTGGTGGAATACAAGGCACTGTTAATAAGCAAGCAATTGCAGAAAATGTATCTGAAGGCGAAAGTTTTACTTTTAGTGCTAGAACAGGAAGTAGTTCTGGTACAGTACGTGCTACGAGCAGTAGTATTTCTATAACTGATGCTACCGCAAGTACGTTACCTATATATTTAGATTTTTATGAATCAAGATATGGAGCCAGTATAGGGACTATAAATATTTATGTTGTTAATGCATCAACAGGTGCTTTGGCATCATCAAGTTTATACTCTGCTACAGGAAGTTATAGCTCAGCTTGGTATAATAGAACAACATCAACTTTTAATGCTAATATTGGATCTAGTTATAGGTGGGCCATACTTCATTATGCTGGGACTAGTTATACTGGTGATTATGCTGTTGATTATCTTAGATATTATAAAAATGGTGGACTACAATGGACAGAAAACTGGACCAGTACTAGTGGTGATGTAGGTCAATGGGTATATGGAGCTATAAACAGTAGTAGTTCCACAACTGCGTTTACAAACCGAGCAAACGTACCTTATACTACTGCTACAGGTGTAGGTAAATGGAATATTGATGCTGGTTCAACACCATCATCTGGTACTGGTCCATCAGGTGCATATTCAGGATCTTTCTTTGCATATACTGAAACAAGTACTTACTTTAGTAACTACCATTGGATGTTTTCACCGTCATTTACAGTTTAAAGGAAATTAAAATGTTGTACTCTTATAAAGGAAATTATCCTGAAGTATTACCAAATAGAATAAGATTATCAAATGGAGAAACTAGAACAGATTCTTCTACATTTACAGCTGAACAAATAGCTGACGCAGGTTACACTCAAGTAGATGATCAGCCAGAATATAATCCATCAACTCAAAAAATGCAATGGAGTTATGAAAATGCTAATTGGGAAGTTCTTAATATAGATTCTAATGAATTGGATAGAATTGAACTTAAAAATTGGGAATCAATTCGAGAAGAAAGAGATAGTTTATTAGAAGAGTCTGATATATATGTTATAAAAGAATTGGAAAATGATAACGTTGTTTCAAATAATTTAAAAAATTATAGAGAAAATTTAAGGAATATACCTCAAACTTATTCAACTACAACTGATGTTGAATGGCCAGATAAACCTTGGATCGACACACCTCAAGGTGATCAAGGTGGAGTATAATTGCTGTATAAATAACACATACTATAAAATTAATGGAGAAAATTATGTCACTTGACACTTATATTGTAGAAGGCGGAATTGGTAAATGTTTAATGTTTACATCATTGTTGCCAAAACTTGTTGAAAAAGCAGGAGAGCCTGTGCAAATT
>Ga0181577_10004968_pt1 | contig 10228 bp, 12 predicted proteins | sample 101ome_21_FD_132468 | JGI IMG/M metagenome (GOLD analysis project Ga0181577, IMG submission 132468) | Coastal salt marsh microbial communities from the Groves Creek Marsh, Skidaway Island, Georgia - 101413BT metaG (megahit assembly) | ecosystem: Environmental > Aquatic > Marine > Intertidal... | reverse complement strand
TATGCTCTTTCCACAGCGACACCGACAGATAGTCGCCGTGACTCTCTCCCAGCAACGCCTCGAGCCGCTCGACGTCTTCCATCGTCTCGAGCGCCTCCGACTCATCCTCAATCCACTCGAGCCACAGCGCCTCCGTCAGCGGGTACGCCTCATGAAACGCCACGCTCGCCTCCCGAAGCTTTTCCCGCAGACGACACGCCCGGAGCAGTGTCACGTACTGCACGTGGGCGTCGTAGTCCCGGCCGTTTTGCTCCAGGCGCGACTGCAGCGACTGCAAGGATTCCAGTTGTTCCGCGGTGACCTCTATATCCATATCCTCCACGTCGTCGCTGTCGCTGTCGCTGACCCCTGGCGACGGCGGGGACATCGTAATTTCAAAACCTTTCCGTTTTTGAACTCGGAACTTCGACCGGTCATCATGCTCTCGAGTGACCTTGCTCGCTTCCGTCTCGACGGCTACCTCGTCATTGAGGACTTCATCAACGCCGAGCAGATCGAGCGACTCAAGGTGGGACTTGAACTCCAGCCCGACGCGCGTCCCGACCTTCTCACTCACTCACTCACTCGCGCCCGTTCGTTCGTTCGTTCACCGCCAGGGCGACGCCGCGGACGTCGTCGAGCAGTTTGACCCGAAGGAGTGCAGGTCCGTCTTCAGCACGACCAACCAGGGTCAGACGTCGGACGACTGGTTTCTGCAGTCGGCCAGCAACGTCAGTTGCTTCTTCGAGGAGGGCGTGCTGGACGAGGCGGGCGACCTCAAAGTGGACAAGGCGCAGGCGATCAACAAGATTGGCCACGCGCTGCACGAGTTCCGTGCTCCCTTCAAGGAATTTGCCGAGAGCGACGCTGTGAAAGCGATCTTGGTCGCACTGGGATACGAGCACCCGATCGCGGTGCAGTCTATGTACATCATGAAGTCGGCGAGAGTCGGGGGGGTATGTGTTGATCTCGACCGCCGTGCCCTCGCTCCAACTCTCCCTTTCCGTCTCCGTCTCCGTCTCCGTCTCCGTCTCCGTCTCCGTCTCCGTCTCCGTCTCCGTCTCCGTCTCACTCGCTCTTCGCACGCCGTCTAGGTCGTAAGCCGGCACCAAGACGCGAGTTTTCTCTGCACCGACCCGCACTCCGTGGTCGGTTTTTGGGTGGCGCTGGAGGATGCGACGGTGGAGAATGGGTGTCTCTGGGCGGCTCCGGGGTCTCACGCATCGGGAACGGTGTATAAGACGTTTCGGAGACGAGCGGGAGGGAGATCAGAGGGCACCAAAGGCGGAGCGTGCGAGCTGGTCGGTGTCGATATCCCCGAGGTTGCGTCTCGCACGCCTTTGGAGGTGAAGGCGGGCACGCTGGTTCTCCTCGACGGACGTTTGGTGCATTGGTCCGAGGAAAATCGGAGCGGGAAGAGCCGGCACGCGTTCAGCGTGCACGTCGTCGAGGGCGGCAAGGGGGTCGAGTGGCAAGCCAGCAACTGGTTGCAGCGGACCGCAGACTGTCCATTCCGCGCGTTGTATTGAACTGTTACATACAGAGCCGTGGCTCGTCGCTCGACCCCCTGGGCGACCACAGATACGCGTTTCCGACGACCGACGCGCTCTTGTAGAGCTCCCAGAACCGGTAGTACGGGACGTATGAACCGGGGTACGAACCGTCGAACAGTGCTTCGGCATCGGACAGACTCAGCGCCCGGCGCATGTCCGGGTCCGGCCGGAGGTAACCCCGCACGGCGACCAGCTTGGCGGCTGTCCGTGCCTTCTCACTGCCGCCCTGCTGCTCCCCCCAGACGCTGTTGATCCCGTCCCGTTCGCATTCGTCCAGAAACTGCCACATCGCCGCCGCCTTGCTCGTTCGCGTTGGCGTTCGATTCCCGTCCCGTGTTCGCTTTCCATCCCACCCCAGCACGCCCACCCTGTCCGTCTGGTGCACCATGAACACCCAATCGTTCAGCGGGAGCCCCCACATCGCTCCAAGCAACGAGACATACATACCCCCCTTCTCGTCGTCCCCGCCACCGAAATACGTCGTGCTATATTCGGCCCCGACCGCCTCGATCCTCCTCGTCAGAGCCACGTACGCAGCCTCGGCACCTTCCCCGTCCCTGTCGTCATCCAACCGCCTCCGGATGTCAAACACCAACCCGGCCCCCTCCACCCCAAGCCCCTTGTAATGCCGCACCAACCCACCAAACCCCTCTAACATCCCCACAACATCATCAACGACAACCACCACGTGTAGCCGCGGCGGCCTCCCCTCTGCTAGCAAGACGTTGCGGGGAACCGACGACGCTGCGCTCCAGATCCACCTGGGAGGGCCGTCGCCCCCTTCGTCGTAGTATAGATCGGGATCCTCCATCAGCTCCCGGATACGCGCCATGGCCCGCCGGGCCTCGGACCGAGCGGCCCGACGCGCAACGAGCTGGATCGTATCGGAGGGGACGTTCTTCTCGTCTTGTTCTCGTCGTGTGCGTGTTCTGGTCTCCTCCGTCGCGCCCGACACCGCGATGATGCTGACAGTGAAGATCAAGACGACGGCGAACGCGGCGAGCCGAGGTGAAGGAGGTGGCCGCTTAAACATCGAAATCTCTTTTTCGCGAAACCCGGCGAGAAGACCCTAGCCCAACGTGGCCTCGATCTCGTCGAGCAGGTCGTCGTCGTCGCTGTCCGACGTGCCAAAGTCAAACTCCCCCTCCTCGTCCTCGTTCTCGTCCTCGTCGTCCTCCGACTCTTCCACGAACGCTTCCTCGTCATACTCTTCGACCTCCACCTCGGCGGGAGCCTGTTGCTGCAAGAACCACGCTTTCCCGTTAACCGCCTCCGTTCCCTTCTCGCCCTTCTCTGCCGCCGCCCTCTCTGCCGCTTCCCGACTTGCAGCGCTCTCTACCAAAAACTGTTCCCGCCACGCCAAAAAACTGTCCACAGTCACGTCGTGACCGTGTTTCCTCAGCTTCTGAATCCGCTCCTCCTCTTCAAGTCGCCGTTGCCGCTCCTGCTCCATCGGATCGTTCGCCTTGGCCTCGCTCTGCTGCTCTTCTGCCAGCGAATTCAACCATTCCTGCACCGACGTCACCAGACTAAAGATCATCGGCATCCCTGCGTTCTCCTCTACTGCCGCGGAGACCGCGTCGGCGCATTGCGCGACCTGGCTGACCGAAAGGCCGCGGACGGAGGATACGTGGGCAAACGGCGCCCGCTCGGGATAGCCCCGAGCGTGGGCGAAGTACAGCTCAATGCCGAACTCGTGCGAGCTCGGATCTCCATCACCATCATCCTCACGCTGCGGGTAGACCTGGATCATGTACACGGGTTTGTCGTCCCGCGACAAAGACGCCGCCGAGGGGGACGCGTTCCACTGGTGGGGGTGAGAGGATTCCGCAAGCTCCAGCAGATCCTCCATGTAGATGCTCTGGAGCGCCTCTATTTCCAACATCTGCTCCTCGAGTTGGGACTCGTCCTCAGCATCAGCCATGGTTTATATGGTGTATTGAAACTCGGGTGTTCGTGTTCGCCGTTCGCCGAACAGCGGCAGTGTCTTGGTAGTGTCGAGGGAGTGACGGACCGGGAATTGGGCAGACACTGAAATGAAGTGGCCTCTGCCGCCGAGCGCGATCGGCAGCCCGAAAAAAACCGAGTTGAAATTTTTCGACACCCCCCCTCTCTCCGTCATTACCTGAGCGAGGAGCCCGCGAGAGGCCGTGCGCCCGACTACCGACGACGGCGGAAGGCTTGGGGAGGCGCAGAGCGAGGAGGAAAGGTCTCTTTTTGCCGACGAAACAGACCCAACGGGATGAACAACACGAACAACACGAACAATAATACGAACGGTGCAGCGCATCACCAGGGCCACAATGTGGCGCTGCGGATGCGATACAGCCAGATCTGCGAGGACTGTGGCGAGTCGGACTTTGTGGACGACCACTCGTCCGGCGACCTGATCTGCCGCTCGTGCGGTCGCGTCGCCGAGTCGCATGTGATCGACGAGGGCTCCGAGTGGCGTACGTTTGGTGACAAGGAGGAGAAGGGAGGCGCTGATCCGACGCGTGTGGGCGGCCCGACCAACGTGCTGCTGGGCGACGGCGGGCTGTCCACCATGATTGCTGGCGGCAAGGGGGTCGACAAGGGTCTAGAGAAGAACCTGCAGCGGATGCAGCAGCGAACGGACAATACGGGGGTCGATAAGACCCTTCAGATGGCATTTCGCGACATTGGGCGGATTTGCAGCTCGATGAAGCTGCCGGACATCGTCAAGGCACAGGCGAACGAGTACTTCCGTGACGCGCTGGAGAAGAACAAGTCGGTCAAAGGCCGTCAGCTGAGCGCCTCGGAGGCGGCGGTGGTATTCTTGGCGTGCCGAAAGACCGGATATCCTCGGACGTTCAAGGAGATCAGGGCGTACGTGCCGCAGGCGCGGGTGAAGGACATCGGCAAGATGTACAAGACCATCGTGGCCGACCTCAAGCTCAAGGAAAATGGCGAGCTGGACGAGGTGGTATCGGTGCATCCGGAGAACTTCCTGAGGAGGTTCATGTCCAATCTGGGTTTCACGAGGGCCGAGATGATGTCTGCCATCGCGCTGGCCAACGTGGTCAAGCCAAAGTGCGAGGACGGGGTGGGGGCCGAGCACAGGCCGTGGGACGGGCGGAGCCCGGTAACGATGGCGGCCACCATCATGTACATCATGTCGTTCTTGATGGGAGATGGGCGGAAAAGGCCGAGTTTGGACGACATCTGCAGCGTTGCCGGGCTTGCTCCGCAGACCGTCGGCATCTTCTTGAGGGAGCTGCGGGAGCCCCTCCCCGGGCTTGTCAAACGGGCGGGCGGATTCGCGACAGCCGAAGACCTCGAGTCCAAGATTGGTTGGCTCTGACGGGCATAAAACGAACGTTACAGAATGAAACCACGTCACCATATATCACCACGTCACCGGCGACCGATCCGCATGATGTTGACCGTGATGTCGTCCGTCCGCTTCTCCTCCGAGAGCCACAACCTGTACGACTCGGCGCATAGCGCAGTCACGGCTCCCTCCAGGTCGTCTCCATGCTTGGCGACCATGTCGACCGCGCGCTGGCTCGAGATGAACTCCCACACGCCGTCTGTCGCCAATATCACGAATGCGTCATCGTCACTCAGCTCGTGCACGACGTCCTCGCTCTCCGCCGTCACGCCGATAGCCTTCGCAATACTATCCCCCAGGCTCCGCGTGAATGCCGTGCCGGGGTAGTACCCGTCCTTGACCCAGAGCCTCGGCGGGTCCCCGTCGCCCTCCATCTCCGTCGTCCAGATCTTTCCCAGCGGCTTGTCTCCCTCCATCTGCCCCAGGGTCAACACCCGCGCCCCTGCACGTTCTACGCGCGCAACCTCGTCGTCTCTAAATGGGGTCTGATCCGAGCTCAGGTCTCGAGCCGTCAAGCCGCCCTCTGCGTTTTTCACCGCAATCACACACCTCGAGTCCCCCACGTTGCTCACCACCAGCTTCCCACGGTCAACGTACACGACACACGCAGTGGTTCCCGACAGACTGTCGTCAAAGAGACTGGCATGCAGTTCCGAGTTCACCTTGAGAAGGGCCTCATGCATCGTCGTCTGTGGATCCTCAAGCAGCGCCTTATGCTCATCCTTCAGGACCTGCGGCAGCTTGCTCTTGCAGAAGAATGACGTCTCAGCGCCGCATTCCCCGTGCCCGTCAAACACCTGGCGAACGAGCAAACGCACGAGCACGAGTGAGCGTTGAGCAGAGAAAAGCGGCCAACTTCAAGTACTCACAGCAAACAGATGATGCTCCCCGCTTCCGATCAGATCGGGCTTGGCAAGTACCGCGTCTTGATTCGCCTTGAACGGCTGGTCTGGGTAGTGACCTCGCTGCGTCATATACTGGTACGTGATCATGTAGTCGCCCGCCGCGACCGTCCCGCTGCCCTTCGTCCCGTCGTCCTTCGCGGCCTTCGACATGCTCTCGTACTGATTGAAGGAACCTTGCACAGAGAGCCTGGAGGAACGAGCAAAGCGCACGGCAGCGCGAGTGAGAGTCAGGCGTGACGAAGGGCGAAGAAGGAGCGTTGTTCAGTACCCACCTGCCGAGGTGCATGCCGCTCGCATGGAGCTTCTCGGCGGCACGCGAGTGCGTGTCAGGCCTTGACGTGATACAGCCCATAGCAATGGAGATTCGTGGTGGCGGAAGGGAGTGAAGGGACCGAATTCGCTCTCGGAGAATCCTCAGGTCAGGAGAACTCTCGGGACGGAAGTTCCAGGTCAAGTCACGCTCGAACACGAGACGAGACGAGCCTGTCGTCGTCGTAGTAGACGAGATGACTTAATCAAAAATAGAATGTACCTAGCTAGCGGGGAGCTAGCGGAGAGAGACCGGGGAGCCGGCCAGTCGTCGGAGACCTGGTCAGACCCCAGGTGGACGACGTCTGGATGCCCAGATAGACGGTGGATCGATCCACCGCTGCTGATCGATCCAGGACGTCCCAACAAAGGTCGTCCGTCGTCCGGCGCGACGTCCTCTCAGAAAGACTGTCGTCGGCTGGTGATGGTGGCCTCTGCAGTCGGGGGTGTCCCCCGAGTGATTCGCCCGCTTACCAGAACCAAATTCGTCGTCACCCTTATCATCACCTACCGCCTGCACCTCCATATCGTCGTCGACCATGATGCGACGGAAGCTGGCCTCGCTGAGGGCGCTTGTTCAGTCGAGCAGTGCCGAATCGTTCTCAACCAGTGCCATCCGGATGGCGTCATTCTTCTCGTCCCAGGCGTCTTCCAACTACAAAGTGATCGACCACGAGGTGCGTCCCTTGTCCATGCATGCGTACATTTGCGCGTTTCGTCCGGTTTGGGCTTTAGAGGCCGCGAAACGCGACGAGTTCGACTGGCCGGACGGAGATCGGGAGCCGGAGACTGCGCTCACCCCCCCTCTCTCTCCCTCTCCCTGTGCAGTATGATGCCGTGGTGGTCGGGGCCGGCGGTGCCGGGCTGCGTGCGGCCGTCGGGCTGTCGGAGGCAGGGCTGAAGACGGCGACAATCAGCAAGCTTTTCCCGACACGCTCGCATACTGTGGCCGCACAGGGGGGTATCAATGCTGCGCTCGGAAACATGCACAAGGACGATTGGAAGTGGCACGCGTACGATACGATCAAGGGGTCTGACTGGCTCGGAGACCAGGATGCCATCGAGTACTTGTGCCGGGAGGCGCCGCCGGCGATCATCGAGCTCGAGAACTACGGACTGCCGTTCTCTCGGACGGAGGACGGTAAAATCTACCAGCGAGCGTTCGGCGGCCAGAGCGTCGACTTTGGGAAGGGCGGACAGGCCTACCGCTGCTGCGCGGCGGCCGACCGGACCGGGCATGCGATGCTTCACACGCTGTATGGCGCGGCGACCAAGCACGACGTCCAGTTCTTTGTCGAGTACTTTGCCATGGATCTCATCATGGAGGACGGCGTCTGTCGCGGTGTCACTGCCATGTGCATGGAAGACGGCACGATTCATCGCTTCAAGGCCCACAACACCGTGCTCGCCACCGGCGGCTACGGTCGGGCGTACTTCTCGGCCACCTCGGCCCATACGTGTACCGGAGACGGCGGAGCGATGGCCGCGAGGGCAGGTATTCCGCTGCAGGACCTCGAGTTCATCCAGTTCCACCCCACTGGCGTCTACGGCGCTGGCTGCCTGATCACCGAGGGTTGTCGCGGCGAAGGTGGCGTCCTCCGCAACAGCGAAGGCGAGCGATTCATGGAGCGGTACGCGCCGACGGCGAAGGACCTTGCGTCGAGGGACGTGGTCGCCAGGTCGATGACGATGGAGATCCGGGAGGGCAGGGGCGTCGGCCCCGAGAAGGACCACATCTACCTGCACCTGAACCATCTTCCTCCCGAGCTGCTGGCCGAGCGCCTTCCGGGTATCTCCGAGACGGCGGCCATTTTTGCTGGCGTCGACGTCACGAAGGAGCCGATTCCGGTCCTTCCCACGGTGCACTACAACATGGGCGGCATCCCGACCAACTACCACGGGGAGGTGATCAACCCGACGTCGTCCGACCCGGACGCTGTCGTGCCGGGACTGTTCGCCGCGGGAGAGGCCGCTAGCGCGTCCGTCCACGGCGCCAACAGGCTCGGTGCCAACTCGCTGCTTGACCTTGTCGTCTTTGGAAGGGCGTGCGCCCACAGGATCGCGGACATCGCCAAGCCGGGCGCCCCGCACAAGCCGCTCGCCTCGACCGCGGGCGAGGAGAGTATCGCCCGAATTGACGGCCTCAGGCACTCGAACGGGTCGCTCAAGACGTCCGCGGTCCGGACGAACATGCAGAAGATCATGCAGAAGGACGCGGCAGTCTTCAGGACCCAAGAGTCGCTCGAGAGCGGCAGGCGAAACATCGACGAGTGCGCTGAGACGTACAAAGATGTGGGCATTCAGGACAAGGGGCTGGTCTGGAACACGGACCTGATCGAGGCCATGGAGCTGGAGAACCTGCTGGTACGTGTCTGTGCGGTCGGTTGCGTGCCGTTTCTCGGTTACTCGTTTGTTCACTCGCACGCTCACTCGTATGCTCACTCGCACGCTCGAACCCGTGTACTACACACTCGCAGATCAACGCGGCCGTGACGATGCACTCGGCGGAGGCTCGTAAAGAGAGCCGCGGTGCCCACTCCCGCGAGGACTTCCCCGACCGGCTCGACGACGAGTGGATGAAGCACACCGTCGGGTGGTACGACTGGTCCAAGGCGAAGAACGACCGCGTTCGCATCGGCTACCGTCCCGTGCACATGCAACCTCTCGGCGAGATGGAGCACATTCCGCCCAAGGCTCGGACGTACTGAAACCAAATTTCAATTGAACACCTGCGTGTAAACCTGCGTTTGTGAACGACAACGAGGCCACGAGAGGAAGAACAACACCATCTGAGCTACAACCAGCACAGCACGGGAGGTATGGATTGGTTAAAAGCCCTGTTCAAGGCCCCGGACCCGAGGGAGATCACTCGGAAGTGGCGGAGAGAAATACGGAAGCAGCAAAATGCTTTGAACAGGGACATTCGAAGCCTGGAGCTCCAGCAGAAAAAGGTCGAACAGGTACGTACGTACGTACGCCGGACGCCGAACGCCCGTCGGTCGACGCCGAACGCCTGACGCCTGACGCCGGCACCTGGCCGACGTTTGCCCGCCGTTCGTTGCCAGGGACCGACGATCGAATCGATCGAATCGACCAAAGCTCACACGCTCGCCTCGCTTAAGTCGATCCGCGAGGCTGCCAAACGGAATGACACCAAGTCGATGCGGGTGCTCGCCAAGGAGGTCGTGCGGTCGCGGCAAGCAGTGGTCCGGATGCTGGAGAGCAGGGGGGCCCTCCACGCGCTCGACCTGCAGATGTCAGAGTCGCTGCGGAATTACCGACTGTCCAAGACGGTCGAATCCTCTGGGCAGATGATGAAGGAAATGAACAAGCTGATGCGCATTGACCGATACAAGGAAACGATCAAGGCAATGCAGCGCGAAATGTTCACAGCGGGGATGCTCTCGGGGGAGGTGAACGAAGGCATGGACGGCCTCGTCGACACGGAAGACGTCGAGGAAGAGACGGAGGAGAAGGTCCAGGAAGTGCTAGACCAGATTTGCGGCGAGACGCTTGCGCAGGCGGCGGACGCGACGGTGCCGACGAGCCGCGTGGAGGGCGGCAAGGAGGCGGTTGACGAGCTGGAAGATGATAGAGAGCTGATGCGAGCGCTGGCAGCTGGTGAAATCTGATCTGAATCTCATCAATCTCATCAATCTCATCAATTGCATTCATCTTGTCAATCAATCTCAATCGGTTGCGTTTGCCTCGCCCTTGGAGTCGGACTTGGCGGCGCCCTTTTCCTTGCCTCCACCACCACCACCGCCGCCACCCGCGCCGGGCGCGAGTTTGCTCGTGCGAACGAGGGGGGGCGGGGCGCCACCAAACAGGGGGAGGGGGGCGGCCGGCATGCCGCTGGAGAACGGCGCGCGGTGGGCGTCAAACTTGGCGACGGTAGGCGAGTAGCCTTCATTTCCAAACATGTTCCACTCGTTCCGCTGGCCTTGGAAGGCGTGTGGGGACATGCCATCGATCAGGTCGTCCTTCAGACCCATGTGTGGCACGTTTTTCAGCTGTTGCTGGGTCGGGCCACCCGCGTTCATGTTGGCGTCCTTCATGTTGGCCTGGGTCGGCTTGATCTGGGGCCGGAGCGGTGACCGGAGCTGCGGCGGGTACTGCGGCACAGCGTC